>Ga0208241_1000017_pt1 | contig 13371 bp, 9 predicted proteins | sample MicForSoiPHH12_O_FD_188040 | JGI IMG/M metagenome (GOLD analysis project Ga0208241, IMG submission 188040) | Forest soil microbial communities from Harvard Forest Long Term Ecological Research site in Petersham, Massachusetts, USA - MetaG HF047... | ecosystem: Environmental > Terrestrial > Soil >... | reverse complement strand
GGGCCGAGCCCGCCGCGCCGGAGCGCGTTGCTCGGCCCCAGCGCAGGCGGCGCGGTCTACTGCGCCGCCTGTAGGTCTGTCCGCAAGGCGCTCGCCTCGCCGAGATAGACGTGCTTGGAGTCATGACCCTCCTCGGCGTAGTAGTGAATCAGCACTCGAATCACCCGCGGCATCGAGCGCGGCACGGCGATCTCCCGCGCACACAACAGCGGCACGCCCTCGAAGCCGACGGCGCGGGCGGCGACGGCAGGGAACTCCGCATTCAGGTCGTTCGTCGCCGTGAAGATGCAGCTGACCACCTTCTCCGGCGTCAGCGCATTGCGCTCCATGATCGCCGCCATCAGCATCCTCGTCGCCTCCAGTATGTCCTTGGCGTCGTTGCGATCGACGCTGATCGCGCCGCGAATGGCGAACAGTCGCATGGGGGGCGATTGTGTCAGAGCGCCCGCAGCTGCCCGATCTCGGCGGCACTGAGCCGTCTGTGCGCTCCCGCCTCCAGGCCGTCGAGCGCCAGCGGGCCGAAGGCGGTGCGCTGCAACGCCGCGACCGGATGGTCGACCGCGGCGCACATCCGTCGAACCTGGCGATTGCGCCCCTCGTGAATCGTCAGCTCGATCACGTTGCCGCCCAGCCGGCGCACGACCGCGGGCGCCGTGCGCCCGTCCTCCAGCTCGACGCCGCGACGCAGCTGCTCGAGCGCGTCCGCGCCGACGGGGCCGCCGCGGAGCGTCGCGAGGTAGGTCTTCGGCACCTGGAAGCTCGGGTGGGTCAGCCGGTTGGCGAGCTCGCCGTCGTTGGTGAGCAGGATCAGACCGCTTGTGTCGGCATCCAACCGCCCGACCGGATAGAGGCGCAGCGTCCGCTTCGCGACCAGGTCGAGCACCGTCCTGCGGCCGTGGGTGTCGCGGGCGGTGGAGAGAACGCCCACGGGCTTGTGCACCGCGTAGAGCACTCGCGGCTCGGGCCCGGACAGCGGCCGGCCATCGACGGCAACGTCGGTCTCCTCGTCGACGTCGCGCGCCGGATCGGTCACGATCTCCCCCATCACGCTCACGCGTCCGGCGGCGATCAGCCCCTCGGCCGCGCGCCGTGAGGCGACGCCGGCGTGGGCTAGGTACTTGGACAGACGCATCGACTCGATTCCGCGGCAGGGCTCATCGGCTGCAACGATAGGCGCCGGCCGGCCCTGCGATCGTCGCCGCCGCACCGACCATGGATCTCCAACTGCTCGATCAGACCCTCGCCGACCGCCACGAGCCGGGCTTTCGCGCGCGGCAGGTGTGGGCATGGGCGGCGCGGGGGGCGCGCGGCTACGAGGAGATGACGGACCTCCCCGCAGCACTGCGCGACGCCATGGCTGCAGAGCTGCCGTTCTCCACGCTCGCGCTGCAGCGGCAGTCCCGCGCGCGGGACGGCACCGTCAAGGCGCTGTTCGCGACCGCCGATGAGCGCCCGCTGGAGGCCGTGCTGATGCGCTATCGCGACGGGCGGTCCTCGATCTGCCTCTCCTCGCAGTCCGGCTGCCCGCTCACCTGCACGTTCTGCGCTACCGGCGCCATGAAGTTCGCTCGCAACCTGACGACCTCTGAGATCGTGGACCAGGCGCTTCACTTCCGTCGCTCGCGGCGGCCGCCTGCCGAAGGGATCGAGCAGCGCCGATCGACGCCGGAGCGCGCGGGACGGGGATCGCCCCCCGAGCCGGCTAAAGCGCTGACGCATTGCGTGTTCATGGGCATGGGCGAGCCGATGCTCAACCTCGACAACGTGCTGAGCGCCTGCGAGCGTCTGCCTGACCTCGGGATAACCCACCGGCGCACGACGATCTCCACGGTCGGCTGGATCCCCGGTATCGAACGCCTCGGCGAGCAGGACATGCCGCTGCGCCTCGCGCTCTCGCTGCACTCGGCCGACGAAGCGCTGCGCTCGGAGCTGATGCCGGTCAACGAGCGCTTCCCGCTGATCGATGTCATCGAGGCGTGTCGCGCCTTCTATGCGCGCAAGCGTCGCCGGGTATTCGTCGAGTACGTGATGCTCGCGGGCGTCAACGATCGCTACGAGCAGGCGCTGGCGCTGGCCGCGGCGCTCGCCTGCAAGCGCGAGGAGGACCCGCAGGTATTCAAGGTCAACCTGATCCCCTACAACCCGACGGCATCGGGCGCTCAGTTCCGCGGCGCCACCCGCGAATCGATCGCAGCCTTCCGCGACGCGCTTCAAACGCGCGGCATCCCCGCCACCGTCCGCCTGACGCGTGGACGGGAGATCGATGCCGCCTGCGGTCAGCTCGCCGCGCGGGGCGGCTTTAGCCCGAATCCACCGGATGGTTGTTGCGTGTGATGGCGGTTCCGTATTTGGTGGGCCTGTTGGGCGCCGAGTTGGTGGTCCCCGGCCCGCCCGGCACCCGGAGCCATCAGCGCAATCCCCGCATCCGATCCGAAGCGATCCTCGTCAAGCAGCGATCCGGACTCCGTCCAGTCCGACCGGCTCGGCACCATCGATGCTTACCGGACAGTGCTTGTGCTGCTGATGACTTGCTCGAGGAAAGCACATCGTCGAGACCACATCGAGCGCAGCGCCGTTCGAAGGCGCCGCGCTCGGCTCGCTCCCGGCACTGCCAACCAAGCGTCCAGCTCGCCACGACACGCTTTAGCTTGTCATCGCTCGCGGCCGATGCGTTTCCCAAATGCGCTGGTATCAGGTGCGCTGGACTCCTAAGGACCGCTCTGAATGGGCCGTGGTCGCTGCGATGTTGACCAGCGTCGTTGGCGTGTTGGTTCTTATTCGGACGTTCGTAAACCCGGGAGTCGGTTTGCTCCCGACGGCCGTCCTAGGCGGCGTCGTCGGATTTGCGCTTGCGCGCGGTCGCAACCTGCTTCAGATTTGGCTACGCAGGCGGCTAAGCTAGGCGTTAGACGCGTGGTCTGAGCAGCTCCCACTCCGAAACCAACCTCAGGCCCCGGCGCCGGCTCACACCACGATCTCCTGATCCCCGACCGAGATCAGGTAGCACTCATATGCATCTGAGTCGTCCAGCAGTGTGACCGAAAAGCTTCGCTCAAGCCGAAGGATCAATTCTCGCGGGGACTTGAGCTCGACTGCTTCCACAGTCCGCCCTACCGCACTAATTAGACTTGTACGACTCGCCGCTGGTCGCTCGCGCTGCGGAGACGCAGCTGGAGACTCCTGGTACAACACGGTACCGGAAATGCTGACTGAAATTGCGTCGGAAAAATCGAGCACGATTACGTTCTCAGCAAATGTGACCGACTCAAGACGGTGACCAACAAAAACACTCGAGTCAAAGTCGCTCGGCAAACCGTACATTAGAAGTCGCCTGCACCCTCGGGGAACGGTGCGTGAGTCTCAGGCTGACTCCCCGGTTGCCCGGTAGAGGGATCGATCCCCTGCCAACCACCTTGAGGCATCGGCTTCTCCAGGCGCCAGTATCCGTTCGGATAGCCATCCGTTGATGGCATCTCCCGCACTCGCCAGCCTCGCGGGACATTGGTCGGTGGCAGCTGAGGCGCATTCGTCGGTGGTTCCCAATTCGGCGGTAGCCCTGCGAACGTGCCCGCGAACGGACATTCCGAGAACCGTTCAACGGAACCCGACGAACCGTTGCCGCCAGCTTGAGCAGCCCCCGACGCGGCGATACCGCCGGCACAAAGAGCCTCCGCGCCGGCTAGGCACGGCAGAACCACCGCTCCGTAAGCCGGAATGTCCCACCATAGGGGTTGCGAGCCACCGCCGCTGGGGCCACCTAGCGCGCCCGAAAGACAATTGCCTTCTGTCCAGAAGCTACCGGTCCAAGGTTCTTCGTTACACAGGCCAGTCGGATCCGAATGGTTGACCGGGTTGTCGCTGACGTAGCTGTACGGTTCCCATGTGATCGAGGCGAGCGGATCGACGCTGAGCGCCTGCGCCGTGGCCGGATCGTAGACCCGCGCCCGAAGGTAGATCAGACCCGTATCGCTATTGGTGTATTGCCCGTCGTAGCCGAGGGCCGAGGTCGCGGTCCCGGTGTGCCCGGTCTGGTTGCCGTAGGCGTCGTAGGTGAAGGTCGCTTCGGCTTTGCCGCTGCTCCCGGTCAGCAGTCGCGTGCTGCCTTGTTGATCATGGTGTAGGTAGGTGACGGTTCCGGCGCTGTTGTTGATCTGCTCGACTGGCGTGTTGGCTGGACCGTAGATGTAGCTATACGTTCCGTCGCTTAGAATGAGCGGAAGGCCTTTGGTGGGGTCCCAGACAAAGTAGCTCGTGGCTTCCGAGATCGTCTGCGACGCTCGCAGGCCGTTCCCATCGTAGGCGTAGCTGTCTTCGATCGCCGCCGTTTCGCCTTCTTTCGACCGCGTGACGGAGGTCAGGTTGCCGGCCTGGTCGTAGCCGTAGGTCGTCGTCGGCCCGCTCGTCGGCGTGGTCTTCGTTCGCTCGCCGACTTCGTCGTAGGTGTATTTCACGCTCGGGCCGGTTTCGAGCTCGTCGGCTTTGTCGTATGTGTAGGAGCCCGTGCCAAGTATCGTCGGGTTGTTGGCGGCGTCGTATTTGTAGGCGATGGTTCCAGCTTTGGTCAGGCGGCTGTTGGTGTCGTAGGTGTTCGCCGGTTTTTCTTCGCCGGGCAGGCCTTTGACGGTCGTGGTTTTGACCTGGCCGTCGGCGTCGCGGGCGTAGAGCAGCGAGACGAGCGTTTCGGCGCCTGTGGCCATCTTGACCGCGCTCATCTGGTCGGCATCGTTGAAGGCGTAGCTGTCTTCGTTGGTCGTCCCAGCGGGGAAGGTTGTCGATGTCTGGTCGGAGTCGGAGTCGTAGGCGAATTTGGTCGTGTGTTCAAGCCAGTCCGTCACGCTCTTCAGGCGCCCGGCGTTGTCGTATTCGCGGATTACGCTTTTGCCGTTGGGGTAGGTGATCTTGATCTGCTCGTTGGCCAGGTCGTATTCGTAGGCGCTCGTATCGCCATGGCCGTCTTGACTTTCGATCAGGCGGTCGAGCTGGTCGTAGCCGTAGCTAGTGGTTCCGGTGCCGTCGATCATGCTCGTCCGGTCCCCGTCGGCGTCGTATTCGTATGTGATGGCGTGGGTTTTGCCGTCGGAGTAGCTGACTTCCTTGAGCCGGTTTGCGGCGTCGTAGCTGTAGGTCGTCGTGCGTTTGGCGGCGTCCGTCAGGGTCTTGAGGTTGCCGGCTCCGTCGTATTCCTTGGTCGTCCTGCGGCCCAGCGGGTCGATGACTTCGATTACCTCGCCGACCGGGTTGCGCACATATTTGGTTTCGTGTTTGTTGCCGTCGATCTGGCTGACGACATGCCCGTTGCCGTCGTAGCCGGTTTCGGTGATCGTTTTGTTGGGTTCTTCGACCTTGATCGGCTCGTTGTCGGCGTCATAGGTGTAGGTCGTCGTGTGTTTGTTGGGATCGGTCCGAGTCGCGAGATTGCCGTTGGCGTCATAGGTGTATTTGGTCACGTGTTTGAGCGGGTCGGTCACGGTCAGCGGGCGACCCTGTTCGTCGCGTTCGATTTTGGTCGTGAAGCTCAATTCTTTGGCCCCTTTGGCGTGACCGCGGGGGCTGACGGTAGCCGTCACGCGCGAGTCGGCGTCGTATTCCCACGTGCGCTTGTCGCCTTCGGGGTCGGTTTCGCTCGTGCGATCGCCTTGGGCGTCGTATTCGTATTTCCAGATGCGTTCCAGCGGGTCGGTCACGCTTTCCAGATCGCCGTGGGAGTCGTATTTGTATTTCGTCGTCTGGGTTTTGCCGCCCGGCGCCGGGCGCGAGATCGATTCGGCATTGCCGTGGACATCGCGTTTGATCGTCGTCGTCTCGCCCTTGGCGGTGGTCGTGGTTTCGACGTCGTGGGTGGAGTCGTAGGTCCATTTGGTTTCATGTTCGACGGGATCAACCATGCTGGTGCGGTTGCTCGCGCTGTCGTAGCGGTATTTGGTCGTGTGGTTGTCGCCGTCGGTTACGCTCGTGACGTTACCGGCGGCGTCGTAGGCGAAGGTTTCGGTGGTGGCGCTGGAGGTGCCGTAGCCGCGCGTGATCGAGTAGGGCTCATCATTGCTCGTGAAGCGCTCATCGGTGACGCTGCCTCCGCTGGCGTGGTTGGTGATCTTGGTGTCGAAGCGCTTGTATTCGAAGCTCAGGCGGCGTTCGGCAGGATCTGTCTGCGAGACCACGCGGTTGGAGCCGTCGTATTCGTTGGTCGTTTTGCCGCCGCGACCGTCCGTCATCGTGGTCAGGCGATGGGAGCCGTCGTATTTGAACTGCCAGCGGGGACTGGTTTCGCCGGGCTCGGTGACGCTCGCCAGGCTTCCGCCTTCGTAGCCATATTTGACGACGTGGCCCATCGGGTCTTTGGCGCTCTCGATCAGCCCTTCGGAGTTGTATGTCAGCGTGATTCTGCGGCTGGCCGGGTCCGTGATGGCTTCCAGGCGCCCGGATTCGCCGTAGGAGAGGTTCGTGGCGTTGCCATTGCGGTCGGTGACGCTTTCAAGGCGCCCGTTTGCGCCCGCGAAGTGGTGCTTGGTCTGGTTGGCCAGCGTCAACGTGTAGCCGGCTTCGGCGCTACCGCTTAGGGTGTCCTGGGTCCAGGCGGGCGCGATGAAGGACCCACCGCTGCCTTCGGTGAATGGCACGGTGCTGCCGTTGGCCTGAATCAGGGTTGCTTTTTTGCTCGTGCCTTCGAGCACCAGATGGTCGCTGAAGGAGCTCGTCCAGCCGTAGCCGAAGGCGCCTTTCAGGCCAACCGCCGCGGCTTGGGCGTTGTAGGTGCGCGTGAGGTCAAGGCCTACACCGCGACCGCCGATCGAGATGTCGGTCTGCCTCTCGACGAGATCGCCCGTCGCCACCACCACGGGCTCGCCGCAGATCGGGCACGGGCGGTTTTCAGCCGATGGGTTTTCCGGACCGCCCCAGGTTATTGACGGTTCCCCAGTGATGGCGCCGAGAAAGGCAAACTGGCCTTGATATTCAATAATCTGCCCAAGATTTTCAAAGGCCACTTCGACCGTTGTCGTGCCCGACTCGTTGTGCACGAATTCTCCCGTGTTGACGATCTTCGGCGCAGCAGTGCTTGCCGTCGCCACCTGAATCGCATATCCGGATTCCGTGTCGTCGAGGTCCGCATAGAATTCGCCGCCGTTTTCCAGTACGGCGCCGTCTGACATCACAAGCGTGCTCCCGATACGGCCAAAGTGCCAAACCGCAAGCCGGATTTCGCGCAGTGTGGTGAGTGAGCCTTCCAAATACGCTTCCTGTGTGACAATCCGGCCGCCGCCGGCAATCGTCCCCGATCGAGACTCCAAGAAGGTCGCTTCAACGGTGCCCGCGTCGGTGAAGGTGCCTTCTATCCATAGTTCATTCGTACTGATTGCCGATCCACTCCCGCTTTCGAATTTCGTCCCGACACCGATGGACAGGTATTCCACGCCGGTCAGCTTGGTGTTGCTACCCAGACTCACGGACCCGCCATACATGATGAGTTCGTGGTAGGTGAGTTCGGCGTCTGCGCCACGTTGACCACGCCATTGTGAGTCCCTTCGCGCCCGGTCTCGAGGAATTTCCCAGCCACTTTGGCCCCGGGCGCGATTTTGAGTTCGCCGCCGTCTACCAAGAGCGCCGCGATCGTCGAGGTTTCGCCCGTACCGCTCAATTCGAGTGAGCCACCCAAAAGCTCCAGGCCATTTCCGCCGTCAAGGACGCCAGCATGATTTGCTCCTTCTGTGATTTCGGGTTCGGCTTCACCGATGCAGGCGACGTCGACGGAGGTGGGCGCGTGTCCGGCCGACCAATCCGAGGCTAGCGCCCAATTTCCCCCCCTTTCCGGTCCTGTCCACGTGTCCGTGCATGATTCCGCTGACGCGACGCCCGGCAGCACGGCGAGGCAGACGGAGAACAACGCGACCAGCACGGCGATGCGACGCGCCAGGATGCCGGTGACCGGCCGGTCGTGCCGCGCCGGACGGACCTTACGCTGAGCCTCGACAGACACTGACCCGCTCATGTGATCTCCCTTGTTGAGGTGCGCGGCGCGCCGCCAGGTGAGTCTCATCCGAGGTAGGCTCACGGCCCAACTGCTGCCCAGGCCGCACGACTCTAGACCGAGCGTCCGATGGATTTCAACAGTAGAACGAGGAATGGGACGCAAACTGCGCGAAAATCGGGGGGAGCCACGAGGCAGTGCGTTGAACTGGTCCGCTATGCGAAAGGATGTCCCATTGCAGCTCAACGCCAGCCGCAGCCAATCTGACCGCCAGGAGCCGAAGCTAGACCGGACGCCTCATCTATCCAGACGCCTCATCTATCGTCTCAAGACTCCCCGGGCCCGCCGCCGGCGCGCGCCTCCCCTGCGCGCAGCAGCCGCTCGCGCAGGTCCGCCTGCTCCTGCGGGGTCGCGTCCCATTGCGCGACGTCGGGCAGCTCTCCCAGCGTGCGCAGCCCGAACAGCTTCAAGAACTGCGCGCTCGTGCGATATAGGACCGCGCCGAACTGCGAGTGGCCCGCCTCCTCGATCAGGCCGCGCTCGAGCAGCGTGGCGCTCGCCGAGTCGGCGCTGACGCCGCGTATACGGGTGATCTCCGGTCGCGATATCGGTTGCAGGTAGGCGACGATCGCGAGCGTCTCGGACTGCGCCGGCGTGAGCGTCGACAGGCGCGGACGGCTGAACAGCCGTCGCGCCGCCTCCTCGGCGCCGGGGTCGCTCGCCAGCGTCCAGCCGCCGCCCAGCTCGCGCAGGTGGATCCCGCATCGCTCCGGCGCGTAGCTCTCAGACAGGGTGCGCAGCCCAGCGAGCACGTCCGCCTCGCTCGCACGGATGGCGTCGGCCAGCTCGGTCGCGCTGAGCGGATCGCTGGAGAGGAACAGCAGCGCCTCCACCGCGCGGGTGAGCGGCAGGCCGTCGCCGTTGGCGCTCGCGGCGCCGGCGTTCTCATCCGGAGCGTGCTCCGGCTCTGCCGATACCTCGACGCGCGTACGCGCAGCATCGTCTTGCGTGCTCACCCTGCCAGCCCCCGCGCCGCTCCCGTAGCCGCGGTCATCGGCATTGCGGGCTCCTCCGCCGCCCGGCCGGCTGCGCCGATCGGCAGCGCGGGCTCGCGCGCCACTCCCCGACTCGCGATGATCGGCCCTGCCGGCTCGCGCGTGGAACTTGGGTGAATGGCTATGGCGCCGAAGTTCTCCTCCTGCTCCCACCCGACCTCGCCGCGCTTGTACAGCTCCAGCAGCGCGAACAGAGTGACGGCGACGGTCATCCGATCGGCGCCCCGCACCGCCTCCTCGAAGCTGAATGCGCCGCGCCGCAGCAGGCCACGTAGATGCGCAAGGCGCGCGGCCACCGGAACCCGGGCTACGGCGACGTGATCGAGGTTGATCGCCGGCGGCATCAGCAGCAGCCGGCCGATCGCCTCGCCGAGCACGCCCGGGTCCTGGGAGCCGTCGGCCGGCGCAACGATCGTGCGGCGCAGGGCCGCCGGCAGCGGGGCGGCGCGAAATCGGACGCCGTGCTCGCGCGCGAGCAGCTCGCCGAGGTGGCTCGCCGCCGCGCGATAGCGGCGCGCATCGAGCATCCGCGCCAGGAGCTCCTCAGCGGCCTGCTCGGGCTCGATGTCCAGCAGCTCTTCCTCCTGCTCGCCAGCCAGCATCAGCCGCGACTTCAACTCCAGCAGTGCCGCCACCAGGACGATGAACTCCGTCGCCGTCTCGAGATCCAGCTCGTCGCGGGCTTGGAGGTGGTCCAGATAGGCGAGCACGACCTCGGCGAGCTGCAGCTCGAGCAGGTCCACCTCTTCGCGCAGGACGAGCGTGAGCAGCAGGTCGAACGGGCCGGTGAACACGTCGAGGTCGAGGTCGAGCGTCGCGAGGCTCACGTCCTCACCAAGGCGACGCGCAGTGGCCGAAGGCTCATTCTCTCACCGTATCGAGCGCTCCCGACGAGGAGCCCCGACGCCCATCCGCTCGCGCACGTCGGCGAGCGTCTCAGACGCCATCGCGTGAGCTCGCGCGGCCCCGCTCTGCAGGATCGCCTCGAGCTCAGCCTCATCGGCGCGCAGCTGCTCGTAGCGCGCGCGCACGGGCGCCAGATAATCGATCACCGCCGCCGCCACGGCCGCCTTGAGCTCGCCGTAGCGCGCGTCGGCGAGCTCCGACTGCACCCTCTCGGGCTCGACGCCTCGCACCGCGGCGAGGATCTCGATCAGGTTGCTGACGCCGGGCTTCTCCGGCGCGCGGCGAACCTCGCTGCCGGAGTCCGTCACGGCGCTCTTGAGCTTCTTCTCGATCACCTCCGGCTCGTCGAGCACATACACGGCACCCTGTGCCGAACCGCCCGTCGTTGACATCTTCTTGGTCGGGTCCTGCAGGTCCATGATCCGCGCGCCGACCGCGGGGATCCGGTGCTCGGGCACGGCAAGCACCTCCTCGCCGTCGCCGAACCGAGCGTTGAAGCGCCGCGCCACGTCGCGCATGAGCTCCAGGTGCTCGCGCTGGTCCTCTCCGACCGGCACCTCCCGCGCACGATATGCGAGCACGTCCGCGGCCTGGAGCACCGGATACAGAAGCAACGCCGCCGAGACGAGCTCGCGCTGGCCGAGCGACTTGTCGCGGAACTGATGCATCCGCTGCAGTCGGCCGAGCTCGGTCACGGCGCTCAGCAACCACGTCAGCTCGGTGTGCTCGGGCACGTCGCTCTGGCGAAACAGCGTGCAGCGGGTCGGGTCCAGGCCGGCCGCGAGCAGGATCGCCGCCGTGTCGTAGCAGCGCTCGCGCAGCTCGGCGGGCTCGTAGGCGACGGTGATCGCGTGCAGGTCCACGATGCAGAAGATGCCCTCGCCGCGCTCCTGGCTCGATACGTACTGCACGATCGCGCCGATGTAGTTGCCGAGGTGCTTTCGCCCGGTGGGCTGGATGCCGGAGAAGATGCGCACGCTGCTCGCAGCCCGTATCAGCGTCGCCGCAGCGAGGCGTCGGTGAGCCACGGGGCGTCCCAGCCGGTGTCGGCGGGGTTGACGTTCACCCCCGGCGGGACGATCTCGTCGATGCGGTCGAGCACGTCAGCGCTCAACGTGCGCTCCAGCGCGGGCAGCTGGCTTTCGAGCTGCTCGATCGTGCGCGGACCGATGATCGCCGCGGTGACCGCCGGGTGGCTGACGACGAAGCCAAGCGCCATCTCGATCAGCGGCATTCCGGCCTGGTCAGCCAGCTCGCCGAGAGCCTCGGCCGCCTCGAGCTTGTGCTGGTTTGCGGGCAGCGACATGTCGTAGCGCGAGGGGATCATCTGGGCGCGGCGGCTCGCGCTCGGCGAATCACCGCCCTTCCGGTAGCGGCCCGACAGCCAGCCGCCGGCGAGCGGGCTCCACGGGATCACGCCCATGCCGTACTCCTGACAGACCGGCAGCACGTCCGCCTCGATGCGGCGGATCAGCATCGAGTAGGGCGGCTGCTCGCAGATGAAGCGCTCGCGCCCGCGCCGCTCGGCGGCCCACTGGGCCTGGACGATCTGGTGGGCGGGAAAGGTCGAGCTGCCGATCGCGCGGACCTTGCCGGCGCGCACCAGGTCGGTGAGCGCGCCCAGCGTCTGGTCGATGTCGGTGTCGATCTCGGGGCGGTGGATCTGGTAGAGGTCGATCCAGTCCGTTTTCAGCCGCCGCAGGCTGTCCTCGACCTCTTTGACGATCCAGCGGCGGGAGTTGCCGAACTGGTTGGGATCGTCGCCCATCGCGCCGTGCGCCTTGGTCGCCAGCACGACCGACTCCCGCCGGCCTCCGGCGAGCGCCTTGCCGACGATCTCCTCGGACTCCCCGCGCGAGTAGACGTCGGCCGTGTCGAGGAAGTTGATTCCCGCGTCGAGCGCCCGGTGGATGATGCGGATCGAGTCCTCGTGATCGGTGTTCCCCCAGAGGCCGAACATCATTGCGCCCAGGCACAGCGGGCTGACCTTCACGCCGGTTGAGCCGAGATCGCGGAACTCCATCGCGCCTGGCCTAATCCAGCGCCTGGCGGATGACCGGATGCTTGGCCGCGGCAACCTCATCCAGGCGGCGGACCGGCGTCGTGTAGGGCGCCCCGATCGCGATCTGGGGGTCCTCGGCGGCCTCCGTGAGGATCGCCGCGATCGCATCGGCGAAAGCGTCGAGCGTCTCCTTGGTCTCGGTCTCGGTCGGCTCCACCATCAGCGCCTCATCCACCAGCAGTGGGAAATACACCGTCGGTGGATGGAAGCCGAAGTCGAGCAGTCGCTTGGCGAGATCGAGCGTCTTGATCTGCAGGGCGCGCTTCATCGGCCCGCCGGAGAGGACGAACTCGTGCATGCACAGCTGTCCGTAGGCAAGCGGCAGATACTCCGCGACGCCGCGCTCCTGCAGCCTGGCGAGCAGGTAGTTGGCATTCAGCACGGCCGCTTCGGAGGCATCCTTCAGCCCGTCTGCGCCGAGCGAGCAGATGTAGGCGTAGGCGCGCACGAAGCAGCCGTAGTTGCCGTGGAAGCCGCGCAGCCGGCCGATCGACTTCGGTCGGTCGAAGTCGAGCGCGAAGGCCCCATCGTCGCCGCGCACGACGAGTGGCCGCGGCAGAAACGGGGCGATCCGCTCGGACGTCGCGATCGGACCCGATCCCGGGCCGCCGCCGCCATGGGGCTGGGTGAAGGACTTGTGCAGGTTGAAGTGGACGATGTCGAATCCCATGTCACCGGGCCGCGACAGCCCCATGACGGCGTTGAGGTTCGCGCCGTCGTAGTAGAGCGTCGCTCCCACCCCATGCACGATCGCCGCGATCTCCTCGATATTGGGGTCGAACAGGCCGAGCGTGTTCGGGTTGGTGAGCATCAGGCAGGCAACGTCGGAGTCGGCCTTTGCGCGCAGGTCCTCGACGTCGACGCCTCCTTCGGCATCGGTCTCGAGCTTGACGACCTCAAGCCCGGCCATCGTCACGGTCGCCGGGTTCGTGCCGTGAGCGGTGTCGGGCGTGAGGACCTTGTGGCGGGTCTCACCGCGGTCCTCGTGATAGGCACGCGTCAGCAGCACGCCGGCGAGCTCGCCGGCGGATCCCGCCGAGGGCTGCAGCGAGACGTGTGCCAGGCCGGAGATCTCCGCCAGCGCGCCCTGCAGATTCCACATCAGCTCCAACGCGCCCTGCGCGCGCTCGGGGTCCTGCAGGGGGTGCAGCCGCGCATGGCCGGGCAGCGCCGCCACGCGCTCGTGCAGGCGCGGGTTGTGCTTCATCGTGCACGAGCCGAGCGGATAGAAGCCCGAGTCGAGGTCGAAGTTGTGCTTGGAGATGGACACGTAGTGACGAACGATCTCCGGCTCTGAGACCTCGGGCAGGCGCGGCGGCTCGCGGCGGCGAAAGCGGGACGGCAGCAGCTCCTGCGCGTCCGCGCTCGGCACGTCCAGAGGCGGG
>Ga0208241_1000016_pt1 | contig 13531 bp, 11 predicted proteins | sample MicForSoiPHH12_O_FD_188040 | JGI IMG/M metagenome (GOLD analysis project Ga0208241, IMG submission 188040) | Forest soil microbial communities from Harvard Forest Long Term Ecological Research site in Petersham, Massachusetts, USA - MetaG HF047... | ecosystem: Environmental > Terrestrial > Soil... | reverse complement strand
ATCCGGCGATACGTCTGGCCTCTTCGATCGGCTGGTTGGCCATGTTCAGGACGTCTACGACGCCACCCGGGGCGAGTACGGTGCGTTGTTTCATGCCATCGGCGTTCCTCCCGAGCCTCTTACGGAGGTGCGGGCGCGCAAATCAACGCTGAGTCCGCGCCAGTTCGCATTGATTCATTGCGACGTTCATCGCAAAAACTGCGTGGTCAATGAGCAGACACTTTGGTACCTCGACTGGGAGCTAGCGCTTATAGGAGATCCGGTGTACGACCTAGCGGTGCACTTGCACAAGATGACCTATCCACCGGATGATGAGGAGTCCCTCTTGATGGCGCTAGCAGCCCGATCAGATACATCGTTAGGCGATGGCTGGGAGCCTGATCTAGCAATCTATCGCTGGTTCGAGCGGCTCAAGTCGGTTCTAGTCGACACGGTCCGGTATAGCCAACAGGTGCGTGATCCGCGGACACTGCCAACGTTGCGACACACCCTGATTGACAAGTGGCGTGGAAAGCTTCTCGCCACTCAGCAGTTCTGGGGCAACCGGGTGCCGGATGAGAGTGAGGCGGAGGCGCTACTAACCGAACGTGGCGTCGGTGGACGCGGGCCGCATAACGACCCGGTGATCGTGTGAGCGAGCAGGACCCAACGCGGCTGAGGTGCTCGTCGAGTGGCGGCACACGAGGTGGACGTCTGCGGCTTGTTGCCAATGCTTGCTGGTTCAATTTGATGCAATCTCCTCGGTTTTGGGTCACACCTGGTCATCTGTCGGACTTCCGGCTGGCGATTGCGGTAGAGCGCTGGGTTGAGCTGGCGGTCTCGACCGGCTTCTCGCCGCGTTTGGCGGCTGACACTGCGAACGTACTCGCGTGCCTTACATCGACAGACATAACTCTTATTGATATAGGTAGATTGATGGCTGTCGATCTTGAGCTGGCCCCCAAGCAGAAGCGCGCCGCCGGCGGGCCCTGCTGCGAGCCCGTCGTCTACCCAGACGTCCAGCGCGATCAGTCGCTGCGCATGGCGGAGATCGCGAAGGCACTCGGCGATCCTGTCCGGCTGCAGCTCGTCGACGTGCTGCGCAAGCACGCCGGGAAGGTCTGCGTCTGCGAGTTGGTGCCGCTGTTCGACATCTCCCAGCCCACGCTCTCCCATCATCTGAAGAAGCTGCGCGACGCCGGGATCGTGGACTCCGAGCGCCGCGGGCTGTGGGCCCGTCCAACGCTTCGCTGCGCCTCGCGGAAACGCCTAACCGGTTCCCGCCGTGCAGAGATAGGAGCCCCCGCATTCGCCGTCACTTCCGCTGGTGACTTCGAACTCCTGGTTGGGCTCTTCGTAGAAGATCTCGGCGCCCAGCGATTTGACTGCTTTTTCTGCGTGCGCCTCGACCCCAGCGATGATAGGCGCAGCGGCACTCGTACCCCCTGCGTTTATCCAGCCTTTTTCTTCGCAAGAGTCATAGATCGACACAGGGGTGCTGAGAGAGGCCACCGCGGCAACGTCGTTGTCTGTGCGGTTACCACACCCGACGTCGTGCTGCCAAGCGGGCTTTTTCTCTGCTTTAAGCGCACAGCCGCTCCCGGTGCCGGCCTCCTTTTCACCGACTTTCTTTTCGGGATTGCGCTGGCTGAACATCCCGGCATTCCGCAAGTCCGTGCTTCCAGGAAGTTCATGCGACCCTTCCCTTCCAGTCGAAAGTTCCAAATATTGAATCAGAAGCGAAAGTCTGAGACGTGACGAGATCGTGTGCTTCTGGACGATTGTTCGATCGGGCGACCGCTCGGGCCGGGCTGTTCGGTCGATGCGGGGTCGGACGCCGACCCTCTGCCGCCACGACCCCCACTACCACGAGGCGCTCGCACAACTCCCTGCGCGCCGGCAGTGCTCTACGCCACATGCACTCTAGAGCGCCTTGGCGAGCTGCTTTCTTCCGCCCAAAATCCGGCGCTTCTGGATGGCACGACCCTCAAAGTTCAGCCCAGAGAAGAAGCAGCAGGTCGTCCTGAGCGTGCTCAGGGGAGAGATGAGTCTCGCGGAGGCGGCCCGTCGTCATGCGGCCTCGACCCGCCAACAGCGCAACCAACTCGACCATTGTCGCGACGGAGAAGGGCGCTGCGCGCCGGCGCCGACACGCAGTATGTGGGCAGTAGACCACGTTGGTGGTCATAGCAACACCAACCTCAGGGGTGTTTTGGGGGCATTTTGGGGCGCTTCCCAGGGGCGTTTCCGCCGCGCGTCCAACTCTGGCGAACTCGCTCGGAGGCCCAAATAGCGCTTAGCTATGCGGGATTCGGGACGAAGCCGACGTCGGGACTCGAACCCGAGACCCCCTCCTTACCATGGAGGTGCTCTACCAGCTGAGCTACGTCGGCGCGAGGCCCGAATCCTAGCGTGATGGCCGCCGATCCCGATATGATTGGAGCACAAAATGATCGCAGGTGCCCCGCCGTTCCTGGGGGCGTTTTTCTGGCGGTTTTGGGGGCGTTTCAGGGGCGACTTTGGCCCGAAACCAGCCCCTCCCGGTCACGACAGGCGCCGGAGCCGGGCTTAGTTCACCCTGGCGCCGGCGTGTAAGTCGCGTAGAGCGAGGTCTGCTTGCCGTCGCTCTTGACCGAACCGAAGGGGCTCGAGGGCCCCGAGGCGTAGGTGTCCGAGTCGAAGTCGCGAGATCGAGCAACGCGGTCATAGCGGAAACCGGCGACTCTGTTGCTGGCGCCCGTGAGGACGCCGATCCAGTAGTTGCCCGCGGCGAGTTTCAGCTGCGTGGAGAATGGGAGGTCGTACCAGCCCGAGGCGTTCGCGTGCTTGAAGGTCAGCACTTCCTAGCAGGGCCGCCCAGGCGAGGTTGCAGCTGCGGGAACCGATGCCGCAGTTACCGTCGAATCGTCGCTTCACGGATCGGCTGAAACGCGCATCCCGGCCCGCTCAAACCGCCCGATGCACGCCGTGCCCAACGCGACGGCCGGAGTCAGACATCCCGACCGCTCGGGCGTGGCGCCATCTTCCGCAAGCAGCATCCCCGCCTCGCCGAGAAGCCTCGCCGTCGCCAGATAGCCAGGGTGGCCGTCCGCGTCGAGACGCAGATCGAGCTCGTGTCCCCCAGGCGTGCGCGCCCGCACGGACATCTTCCACCGCCACCCCTCGAGACGATCCGCGGCCGGGCCGAAGCCGGAGGCCGGACCGATCCGCGCCATGGCGCTTGCGACCGGTCTCCGCACGGCAGGCCTGGCGCGCGCGAGGCCTCGAAGCCCGACCTGCGTCACCGACAGGGCGCCCGCGACCGCCCAGCGCGCCGGAAGCGATGCGGCGCCACCGCCGAGCGCCATCCCCTCCCGGTAGCGAAATGGCTCGGCCGGCCGCCCTTCCGCGGACGCGAGCAATGCGGCCGTTCTATGGATCACGGCGGGGTTGATGAACGGCGCGGGCGCCATCGGCGCGATCACGGCGCCGCTCGAACCTCGCCGCGGCACGAGCCCGATCGGGCTGACCCGGCGCACCGCCGCGGCTACGGCGACGTCGGTGATCAGCAGCGCTGGATCGGCGATCAGCCCAGCGTCATCGGCGCCGGCGACCGCGGAGAGGCTCTGGAACGTTCCGCCGGACATCCCGTCGGACGGACGCGGCAGTCCAGGCGGCGGCGTGATGACCACCTCGAGGTCCACGGCGGCAAGGCCCTCGCCCCATCGCTCGCGCCCACGCTCGGCCGCGAGCGCGACCAGCAGGTCCGGCGGCAGCGCCTCAAAGCCGCAGACCTGGACGATCTTGACGCCGGCCGCGGCAGCGGGGCCGTCGAACTCCGCGATGATCTCGCGTACGAACGGCGTCTCCCCCGTCAGGTCCACGTAGTGGGCGCCGCTCGCGACGCACGCCTCAATCACCGGCCGGCCGTGCAGCGTGTAGGGGCCCACGAGATCGAGGACGACCCGCGCGCGCGACGCCATCGCCGCGAGCGAGCTCGGGTCACCGACGTCTGCGACGATCGTCTCGGGAGCGCTCACGCCGATCTCCCCCAGCAGCCCCACGACCTTGTCCGCGTCGCGCCCGGCGGCCGCCCAACGCAGCTCCGTCTCGGCTGCCCGTTCGGCCATGTAGGCCGCGACCCGGCGGCCGGTGATGCCAGTCGCTCCGAAGACGACGACGTCGAGATCGCGATCGCTCACCGCCGCGACGATACACCTGCTCACGCCCGCTGCAGGCGCAGGTCGAACTCCATCGTCGCGCCGTTGGTCACCGTGACGAAGCCTCCGACGCTCGGAGCCGTCATGTTGAACTCACTCCAAGGGAACGTTATGGAGCCCACTGCGTCGATCTCTGAAGCCGACGCGCGGATCGCCAGCGGGATCGTCTCCGTCTTGGTGGTTCCGTGGATCGTCAGGGCCCCGGTCGCCGAGACGTGCACGACCTGACCTCTCGAAGCGCTCGCCGGAAGCCTGATCGGCGAGGACAGCATGAACGTGGCCGTCGGGTACCGTTCGCTTTCCAAGCCGATCGAGCGGATTTTTTCATCGCGCATCGATCGATCGCTTTTGAGCGTGCTCACGTCAACGACAAACGATGCTGCCGTCGCCGTGATGCCATCCTTCGATTTGATGAACGTTGCGGATCCGGTGATCGACGACGTGCGCCCCACGGCCTGACTTGCGGCGGGCAGGAACGCGAGTCGCTCCCGCACTCGGTAACCCGCCGCCGAGCCGCTGGCGATCGTCCAGCGTCCCGCGGGCTGCACGCTAGAGCTGGCTTGCGTATGGCCTTTCCCCGTGGACGACGTCGTCGTCAGGGCGAATGGTGCAGGCGACGACGTGGGGAAGATGACGAAGTAGACCAGCGCGATCCCGAGCGCGCCCACCACGACTGCGCCACCGGCGATCGTGAGCGCCAGCGCGCGTTTGGTCCGGGGGCGGTTGGGCATCCAGCGTCGGCGATCGGGCATCGGTCTCATTTCCTTTGTTGAAGGCGACAGCCTCGCCGTCGAGGCTTAGCCGACTGTGTGGTCAAGCTGGGAGCTCGCTGAGAGACTCGCTGAGCGCGCGCCGGCGCCGGCTGCGGGCGGTTGGGCGCGGCCGTGCCTAAGCCCTTGCGAGACGGTCGGCCGCGGCCGCCTTTGGCAGTCGCACGCGGAATACGGCTCCGCCATCGGGTGCGTTCTGTGCCCGCACTGCTCCGCCGTGGGCATTGACGATCGCGCTGACGATCGCCAGTCCGAGCCCGGCGCCCGCCTTGCCCCGTCCACGACCCCCGTCGGCGCGCCAGAAGCGCTCAAACAGCAATCCGATCGACGCATCCGGAATGCCGGGCCCGTGGTCGCGCACCTCGAAGACGACGTCGTGCTCATCCTGGTCGACTGAGACCTCGATCGCGGTCGCCGCGGGCGTGTGCACGAGCGCATTGCGCATCAGGTTGGCCAGGATCTGGCGCAGTTGATGCGGGTCGCCTAACACCACGACCGAGTCCGGCGAGCTGAGGCCGATCGATCGCTCGGGCGCAGTGGCACGGGCGTCCTCCACCGCGTCGCGCGCCAGCTCCGCAAGATCCACCGGCTGCCTTGCCGGCTCGGGCGCTTCATCCAGGCGGGCAAGCGTGAGCAGGTCCTCCACGAGCAGTCCCATGCGCTTGGACTCCTCCTCGATTCGCCGCATCGCGATCGCCGTTGCGGCAGCGTCGCGCGTGGCGCCCATGCGGAACAGCTCCGCGTAGCCGCGAATCGCCGCGAGCGGCGTCCTCAACTCGTGTGAAGAGTCCGCCAGGAACTGGCGGAGGCGATCTTCGCTGGCCTGGCGCTCGGCAAAGGCCTGCTCCAGGCGCTTGAGCATCGCGTTGAGCGCCAGCCCCAGGCGACCGACCTCCGTCCGCGACGTGGCCGGCGCCACCCGCCGCGACAGCTCGCCGGCCGCGATCGCCCCGGCGGTGATCCCCATGCGGTCCAGAGGCCGCAGCCCGATCCGCACGATGAAGAAGGCCGCGGCGCCGAGCGCCACGAGGACGCCGGCGATCACGAGCACCTCCACGAGCAGAAGCTGGCTCAGCGTCTGGTCGACCTCGTGCAGGGGGACGGCGATGAGCGTCAGTCCGCTGTCCTCGGGATCGTGGATCACGTAAGCGCGGTAACGCAGGCCGGAGGACCCCACCGAGCCGACGGAGAACAGCTGACCGGTCGGCACGCGCGCCGGGATTGCGGGCGCCGCCGGCGCCGCCTGTCCGTATGTGATCAGGATATGTCCAAGCACCTTGCCGGAGGCGTCTCTGCGTTGGCCGTATGTCCCAGGGGGCAGATTCAGACTCGGGCCACCGCCCGTCGGCCCCGCTCGAGGGCCGCCCGCGCCACGCGGGGCAAACCCCGTGCCTGCCGGGAACCCCCCATTGCCGGGCGGCCGGAAGCCTGCGCTGTCGAGTGCGTGCGAGACCGCCGGAGCGGCTTCTCGGACCTGCTGATCGAGGCGGCTCAAGAGGAACGAGCGCTGCTCGGTGTAGGTGACGACCGCCAGCAGCACCAGCCCTGCGGCCGAGAGCAAGAGGACGCTGGCGAGTATCCGTGCGCGCAGCGATGCGATCATGAGCGCGGCGCCTGGAGGGCATACCCGACGCCCCGCACCGTCTTTATCAGTCCCCTGCCGTGCGCATCGAGCTTCTTGCGCAGGTAGCTGATGTAGGTCTCGAGCACGCGGCCATCGCCGCCGAAGTCGTAGCTCCAGACATGGTCGAGCAGCTGCGCCCGCGTCATCACGCGCCGCGGGTTCAGCATCAGATAGCGCAGAAGCCGGTACTCGGTCGCCGTGAGATCGATCGGGGCCCCGCCGCGCGTCACCTCCCGCGACTCCTCGTCCAGCTCCAGATCCTCGAACACCAGGCGGCTCGACTCGGGCGTGGCCTGTCCGGTGCGACGCAGGATCGTCCGAATCCTCGCGACGAGCTCCTCGAGGCTGAACGGCTTGGTCATGTAGTCGTCTCCGCCACCGGTGAGACCGCGAACCTTGTCCTCGGTGGCGTCGCGGGCCGTGAGAAAGATGATCGGAACGCCCGCGCGCTGGGCGCCGAGTCGCTTGGCGACGTCAAAGCCCTCCATGTCGGGGAGCATCACGTCCAGGACCATCAGGTGGGGCTTGAACTTGGCCACCGCCGCGAGGGCCTCGCGGCCCGTGCCCGCGGTCTCGACCGTGAAGCCTTGAAAGCGCAGCGCCATCGTGACGACCTCGGCGAGGTTCGGTTCATCGTCCACGACCAGTACGCGATGACCGTCGGATCTGTCAGGCATCTTTGATTCCTCCCTTTCGGCCGCTGCCGTGAACACGTGACAGCTACCGTTGTCTAGCACGAGTGCGCCGCCATCGGACAGCCAGACAGCGGCGCCCTCCGGACCGCCGATTCCGCTCGTTGCAACTCCGCCTTCAGAGAGCGAGAACGTGTGCAGGACGCTGCCGTCGAATGGGCTGGCGACCTCGCCGGCACGGTCGCACGCGGGTCGGCGTTCAGAGCCGACAGCTCGCTGCCCGACTCAAACCGAGTGAAGCGCCGATGCCAGCAGAGCAGTCGTGCCTTGATCCTCGCGAGCGCCTCAGTTGGGCTGCAGCAGCGCCCCTCTCCGCTGACATGGGCGGCGCAAGTCGAGCCGAAGCAGCGGAAGGTCTCGCTCGCCTCCACGGCAGCAATCATGACTGGCGGGTCGTGACGGTCGAGGGCGTCGAGGAGGCTTCGGTCGAGGCCCCGGCGACAGCGCCGGTCGTTTGCCGACTCGTCGCGCTCGTGCCGCTCGCAGCCGTCGAGGCGGTGCTCGCGGTGGCGGCGGCAGCTGCGGATAGGGCCGGATCGTGACCGGAGACCAGCTGCACGTAGATCGTCGCGAACATGGCGAGGAAGACGGCCACGCTGAAGGCGAGGACGGCCCGACGGATGCGGCCACGTACGGCGACGCCTGGCGGCGATCTTTGCGCCGGCGAGCTTCCTTGCGTCCGCGCGGCGGGACGGGGCTGCGCCGGCATATGCCGGTCGAGGTTCAAAGTCCATGGTGCTCTCTTTCTGGGGAACGTGAGGCGGTCAGCATCGCCTCTCCTGCTCAGAGCATCTGGGGAGAATCCTGAGAGCTTCCTGAGACGCGACCCGGCGCCGGCGGCGGCGATGCTCGCGCCGGATGAGGCTCATACGTCCGGGTCAGTACCCGACGCTGAAGTGACTGATGTGCTGGCAGCCGAGAAGCTTGAAATGGCGTTCGCTGACGGTGCTCAGGAAGACCACGATGCCAGAGGACTGGCAGTGAATCACGCCTGATATGCCCGATGAGTGGGCGTGCACGACCGTGCGCGGGTTCGTGCCCGTCCAGACGTAGTTCTGCGTGTCGTTCGCATAGATCACGTTTCTGCCGTTGCCGGCATGGATCGTGACGACCTGATACCTCGGCGACGCCGTTGGGTGGTAGTCGCCCCAGATCACGTCGCCGACGTTGCCGCCGATGATCGTGTCGCTCCCGTAGCCGCCGAGCAGCCAGTTGTGCACCCCGCGCTGTCCGACGAGCGTGTGGTGCTTCCCCGCCGGTCCCTTGTCCATCTTCAGGCATTCCTTGGCGGGCCACCCCGCCTCGCTCGTATTCGCCGCGCGGGCGCGGGCGCGGGCGCGAGCCGAGCTGGCGCCGGCGCGCCCTGGACAGAAGGCGACGTATAGCCCGACGTCCGTCTCGCCCTGTTCTTCATTTTCCGATAGTTCCGCGGCCGCGCTCGACGCCGTGAGACGGGACGCATTCCCGCGGCTCGGCGGCGGTCTCGACGATGATGCCTGCGCGAACGCGAAGTCGGCACACAGCGCCATCGCGGCAATAACGAGCCCGACGCCAAGCGACGGGAGCGCGTACCTGGGACCCCGCGCGGCGACTCGCAGCGTCCCTGACGGCACGTTGCGCCCCGCGTGGGAGCGTTCTCGCCTGGCTCCAAGCGGGGGAGTCTGATGACTTTTCATCCTGTGCGATCCAAGCTAACAGCGCACCGCGCGGCAACGGCGCTGCGGGCACGACTGGTCAACAACTGTTGTAGGAGACGATGCCAGTCGCGCTCAGGCGCCGGGTGCGCGCGCATCAACGGCTGTGAAGGCGATGGGCACGCCGCTCACCCTAACCGGCCGCAACGTTCTCAAAGATCGCGCTCATCCCCTGACCCCCGCCGATGCACATCGTCTCGAGGCCGTAGCGCGCCCCGCGACGGCGCAGCTCGCGCAGCAACGTCGCCAGCATACGCCCGCCGGTCGCTCCGACGGGGTGACCGAGCGAGATGCCCGAGCCGTGCACGTTCACGCGATCAAAGCCGTCCGACAGGTTCCACTCGCGCAGCACGGCGAGCGCCTGCACGGCGAACGCCTCGTTGAGCTCGATCAGGTCCATGTCCTTGATCGTCAACCCGGCCCGCCGCAGCGCCCGCCGGGTCGAGGGGACGGGACCGATGCCCATCGTCTCCGGCGCCACTCCGGCGACCGCCCACGACACAAGGCGCGCGAACGGCGCCAAGCCCAGCTCGGCCGCCTTGTCCGGGTGGGTGACGATGCACACCGCCGCGGCGTCGTTCTGGCCGCTCGCGTTGCCCGCCGTGACCGTCGCCTCGGGATCGGCGCGCGCCATCAGCGCCGGCAGCGCGCCGAGCCGCTCGAGCGTCGTGTCGGCGCGCGGATGCTCGTCGCGGTCGATCAGCCGCTCCTGCCCCCGCGTCTCGACGGCCACGGGCACGATCTCCTGGGCGAACGCGCCGCTCTCCTGCGCGGCGATCGCCCGCTCGTGGGAGCGCAGCGCCAGCTCGTCCTGCTCGGCGCGTGAGATCCCGTACTGCCGGCGCAGGTTCTCCGCCGTCTCGATCATGCCGCCGGCGATGCGATGGTGGATGCCGCCGGCCGTCACGCGCGGCCGCGCCAGTCGGTCCTCCAACGCCACGCTGGCGCCCTTGATGCCCCAGCGCAGACCCGTCGCGTAGAACTCGGCCTGGCTCATGCTCTCGGCGCCGCCGGCGAGAACGAGATCCGCCACGCCGGTCTGGACCTCCATGCAGGCCAGCATGATCGCCTGCAGGCCGGAGCCGCAGCGACGGTCGAGCTGCAGGCCGGGGACGTCGACCGGCAGACCCGCATCGAGCGCGGCCACGCGGCCGATCGCAGGCGCCTCGCCATTGGGATAGCACTGCCCGAGGATGACGTCGTCGACCGCCTCCGCTGGCAGCGCGTCGAGCCGCAGGAGCTCTCCGATCACGGACGCCGCGAGCGCCGTCGGCGGCAGGTCGCGAAAGACCCCGCCAAAGCCGCCGACGGCGGTCCTCAGCGGCTCGCAGATGACTGCCTCGCGCACGGCCGTACGCTACATGACCGCTACACGACCGCGTTGATCTCGATCGCTTCTTCGTTGGTCTCGGTCAACGTGACCGTCTCCCCCAGCTGTTCGAACGTTTCCCCGTTCGGCGTCGAGCTGAGCACGTCCTTTGGTCCGCCTTCGAACTGTTCCGGTTTCTGTTTGCCGAACGTGGCCTTGTATTTGAGGGTCGACGTCGCGGCCATTTTGTCAGCCACGACGGGTGCGAGGATCGAGCCTTCCACAGTCAGGGGAACGCCTTCGGTGCAGGTGTATTCCAGAAGCGGTCCGGTTTTTCCGACCGCGAAGAGGTCGAGCGCCGCTTTTTTCGTTGCTTTGACTTCCCATCCGAGCTTGCCTTCGAGTTTCTTCGTTTCGAGTTCGCCTTCGGCAAGCCCCGTCGTCGTGCATTTCTGTCCGGCCGATTCGCATCCCGTGAGCTTCAGCACCACGTCACCCACTTCCTGGGTTCCGCCGTATTCGCCGGAGCCGTTCTCGGTTTTGCACGTCGTCTTCACTTTTTTGACCGTTTCAAACGTCACGACTCCTTCTTTGATCGCGCTCGTGAAGCCGGTTTTCAGGACTCCCGGGAGCCATTCGTATTTGCCCGTTTTCGTTTCGCTCTTGAGGAGACACGTGGCCGCCGTGAAGCCGCCGTGGGAGACCAGTTTCGTGCCTTCTTTGACCGGGGTGACTTTCACGCATCGTCCGTATTCCGGCGCCTCCTCGGTCATGAGCGTCTGATCGGCGCCTTCGCCCATTCCAGCGACATTGGTCGCGACGATGCGGAAGTGGTAAACGGTGTGCCCGCTGAGACCTTCGATCGGCGCCGACACCGCGACCGGGCTGGTGCCCGACCCCGGCAGCGAAGTGCACGGGACATTGGTTCCGTAGGAGATCGACGTGCCGTATTCGAAGTGGCAGTCGGTCACCGCTTCGCCGTTCGGGTTCACGGTCGCGTTCAGCGTCGCCGAGGACTGCGTCAGCGACGACGCCGAGCCGGTCACGACCGTCGGCGCCACCGGCGGGAGTTCAACGAACGCCCACGCCGCGCCGAGTTCGCTGCTGTCGTCGGGGCCGCCGATCAGCGCGGTCTTCCCGTCGCCCGACAGAGCGACGCCGTAGCCGAACAGGCCTTTGCCGCTCTCGCCGCTGCCCGTGAGCTTGGCGCCCAGCTGCGCCCACGTCGATGATTCCGAGCGCGCGAACAGCCACGCCGCGCCGACTTCGCCGTTGTCGGCGAGGCCGCCGACCAGCGCGGTGTTGCCGTTCGCCGACAGCGCGACGCTGTAGCCGAAGTGGCCTTTGCCGGTCTCTTCGCCGCCGGTGAGCTTGGCGCCCTGCTGTTCCCAGGTCGATTCCCCGCGCGTGAACACCCACGCCGCGCCGACTTCGCCGTTGTCGCCGCCGCCGCCGATCAGCGCCGTTTTGCCGTCTTCGGAGAGCGCAACTCGAAAGCCGAAGTGGCCTTCGCCGCTCTCGCCGGCGCCCGTTAGCTTGGCGCCCTGCTGGGTCCACGTTTCGCCCGAGCGGGTGAACGCCCACGCGGCCCCGGCCCCGGCTTCGCCTTTGGCCCCGCCGCCGCCGATCAGCGCGGTGTTGCCATCGCCCGAAAGCGCCACGCCCTCGCCGAATTCGCCGTCGCCGATCTCTTCGCCGCCGGTGAGCTTGGCGCCCTGCTGGGTCCATGTTTCGCCCGAGCGCGTGAACACCCACGCCGCGCCGACCTTGGCGTTGTCATAGGGGCCGCCGATCAGCGCCGTGTTGCCGTCGCCCGACAGCGCCACGCGAAAGCCGAAGTGGCCTTTGCCGCTCTCTTCGGCGCCCGTGAGCTTGGCGCCCTGCTGGGTCCATGTTTCGCCCGAGCGCGTGAACACCCACGCCGCGCCGACTTCGCCGTTGTCGCCGCCCGCGCCAATCAGCGCGGTGCTGCCGTCGGCCGACAGCGCGACGGCGAAGCCAAAGCGCGCTTTGCCGCTCTCACCGCCGCCGGTCAGCTTGGGTCCCTGCTGCGCCCATCCCGATTCCGTTCGCGTGAACACCCACGCCGCGCCGACTTCGGCTTTGTCACTGGGGCCGCCGATCAGCGCGGTGTTGCCGTCGGACGACAGTGCGACGTTCAGGCCGAACTGTGCTCTGGCGCTCGCTTCGGTGCCGGTGAGCTTGGCGCCCTGCTGGAAGAACGGATCGATCCGAAGCGGATAGCGCGCGTTGCGATCGTCGATCCGCAGTCGGAGCGTGCCGCCGCGGACCTGCATCGATGCGGGCAGCCGCCTGCCAGTCGCATCCAGCGCGCTCAACTGGCCATATCGCAGCGCGGTGGCGCCGGCGTGCGTCCGGAACAGGACCTGCGATCCCACTTGCTCCGCGGTCAGTGATCCCGCGACGCGCAGAGCGAGCACGAGCGATCCCGCGCCGGCGGGCGGGCGCCGCGTCAAGCGGAAGCCCTGCTCCAAGCCGTAGGGGCCGTTCGTATAGAACTCGCTGACCGAGCCGTGCCGGTAGACGATCTGGTTCGCCGCCGAGGACGGCGCCTCGGCGACCGGGCGTTCGATCCGCCGGCCACGCGCAACCGAGGCGAGCGAGACGGCGAGCGAACCCCCGGCGACGCGCAGGCGAGCGCCGGAGGCGCTGAAGGCGCTCTGGATGCCGCCGCCTCGGGTCCGCAACGAGGCGCCGCGACGAACTGGCCAGAAGCCGCGATCGGTCGCGCCGATCGTCGCCGAGGCGGTCGCCGCAAGGCCGAGCGACATGCCCACCAGTGGCTGGCCGTGCGCGCGATCACGCGGTGCCGCTGGTTGAGCGCTCGGGGACATCGGCGCGGGGAGCGTGGAGAGCGCGAGCGTCGCGACGCAGGCGAGTGCGACCCCCGCGAGCAGCGCAGGGATGCTCCACGGCCTCAGGCTCCAGGGCGTCAGACCGACTCTGGAGCCGCTCGCCAGCGCCCCACTGCCATCCGCCCCGCTCACGACCGCGCTGTCCCCACCGATACCCCGCATCCGGCACCCCTCCTCGTCACTTGAAGGTGCGCTCCCGCTCAGATTGCGTTCCGCCCAAGACAAGGCCCACCGCTCACGCTGCCCATCAAACTTACTCAGTTCTCAACGCAAGATCAAATCCCCGCGCGTGATCGGCGCGTCACCGACCGCCACGAGCCACATCCCGGCGCCGCGGGGAGGTCGGTTTGGAGCCGCTAGCCTCCGCTCGCGGCGCTCCGGCGGGGGG
>Ga0208241_1000015_pt1 | contig 13735 bp, 17 predicted proteins | sample MicForSoiPHH12_O_FD_188040 | JGI IMG/M metagenome (GOLD analysis project Ga0208241, IMG submission 188040) | Forest soil microbial communities from Harvard Forest Long Term Ecological Research site in Petersham, Massachusetts, USA - MetaG HF047... | ecosystem: Environmental > Terrestrial > Soil... | reverse complement strand
AGTCAGGCTCGGCAACTCCCATCCCCGGCCCGGTAGGCCTCCAGCCGTTCTACGAGCTCTCGTGGTCGGTTGAGCGCGGGCAGGTGGCCGCCGCCGATCTCGTCGGGAGCGATCCCTAGGCGCTTGAAAACTACCCTGCGCATGAACTCGGCTGGGAAGAAGCGGTCGTCACGACACAGGAGAAACCTCGTCGGCACATCAGGCCATGCCAGCAGCGGCCACGGCTCCGCGAACGGGGTGTTGGACTGAGTCCGTGCTCCTCTCGCCAGCGCCTGAGCGACGACGTCCACCGGAACGTCGTGGAAGAACTCGGCCATCGCGTCGAAGCGGCCGTCGCTCGTGCGGCTCTCGTGTTTGGCCTGCTCGCGCCGCGCCCGCTCCCAACCGGTGTTGGCCCACCAGTCTCTCGGCGACTCGCCTGGCGTCGGCACCATCGCCGCCACCAGGATCAGCAGGTCCACCGGGACTCGCTCGCACACCAGCGGCGCCGTGAACCCGGCCAGGGACTGGGCGACGATGACGACGTCGTGCCTCTGGCCGATCGCATCGACCACGACATCCGCGTACGTCGATAGCCCGGCGGAGTCGTCGTCACAAGGTAGGTCCGCGGCCACGACTTCGTGGCCCCGCGCGCGCAGCTCGGGGATGACTCGGTGCCAGTACCACGAGTCGGACCCCGCGCCGTGGATCAGAACATAGGTGACCATCGTGAGCCGGACTGTCTCAGGAAGGCGCCATTTTAGGCAAGGCCGCGTCGGGCCACCGGTGGCCTGCGCACGCACATCGACTACACCGCCTTCGTCGGGATCGGAACGGTTGCGCTGGTGATCCCGCTGAGCTGCGTATTCACCGGGCTCAGCGTCCTCGTCGACCGCCACAGCGGCGCGCAGCGCGAGCTGCTGGCGGCACCCATTCCACGCGCCTATCTTGTGCTCGGGAACCTCGTCTCGGCGATGCCTGGCGCGCTGACCGATATCGCCAAGGCTCTCCCGCTGACGCACGCGCTGGCGCTAATGCGCTATGGCTTCGTCGACCACCGCGCCACGGGCCTGCACGACATCTGGGGGATGAGCAACGCCAACACCGAGGCATGGCTGAGCCTAGCCGTCGTCGCGCTGTTCGCCGCAGCGTTCACGGCGATCTCAATCCGCGCCTTCTCGCGCTCGGCGGTGAGCTGAGATGGCTTCTCGGCGTCGATCAGGTACGGCCGCTCTTCGGCCGATCCCCGAGCAGGCGCCGGTGATGAAGACGGTCTCGGAAGACGGTCTTCGCCACCGGCGCCGGACGATACCGCTGCCGGCTTCGCGCAGGCAGCTCGGCCATTTACCGTCCGCGCGCACGCACGCCAACCTTGCCGACCGCGAGTCTCAGCCCCTCGCAGCGAATAAAAGCGATGCATCCAATGCATCGTCGACAGCCGATGCATGCGACACAGGCCAAGCAGCGATTGGTTGCAACTGAGAGAAGCGTCAGGATCGAGCCAGTCGTCGCGAGACTGCCAAGCGTCGCGACACTGCCTGCCGTGGCCACGCTTCCCGCAGTACCGACGCTGCCTGCGGTCGCGACACTACCCACGGTTGCCACGCTGCCAGCCGTCGCCACCGATCCAGCGGTCGCGACACTGCCCGTGGTCGCCACGCTGCCAGCCGTCGCCACGCTGTGCGCTGTCGCGGCGCCTTCCCGCGCTGGGCCTTCCGCGTTCTGCTGCGTCATCGAGCACCCAGTATCGCCACCCCCAGAGATGAAAGCAACGCGCCCCTCTACGCTCCGCGCAAAGGCGGCGAGTTGGTGGCTTACGCGGATCGCTTAGGCCGACCCTGACCTAGAGCGCACTCCAAGTCGTATCTTCAAGGCGATGAGTACGGCATTCACTACCGCGAAAGGCTGGAACGACCATGAAGCAGCGCAAACTGGCCGACCTAGAGGTCTCTGCCCTCGGGCTTGGATGCATGGGGATGTCGGCCTTCTACGGCTCCGCCGACGAGAGCGAGGCGATCGCGACGATCCAGCGCGCGCTCGAGCTCGGGATTAACTTCATCGACACCGCACAGCTGTACGGGCCGATGACCAATGAGGAGTTGGTTGGGCGCGCGATCAAAGGCCACCGGGACGAGTACGTGATCGCGACCAAGTTCGCGCGCCGAACCGACATGGCGACACCAGGCGACATGTCCACCCTTGGCCCACTCGACGGGTCAGCCGACCACGTCCGCCGCTCGATCGAGGGTTCGCTGCAGCGCCTCGGGACCGACCACGTGGATCTCTACTACCTGCACCGCGTCGATCCCAACGTGCCGATCGAGGAGACGGTCGGAGCGATGGCGGAGCTCATCGAGCAGGGCAAGGTCCGACACATCGGCCTCAGTGAGGCGGCACCGGAGACGATCCGTCGCGCACACGCCGTGCATCCGATTACCGTGCTCCAGACTGAGTACTCGCTCTGGACCCGCGACCCGGAGGCCGAGATCCTGCCCACCTGCCGCGAGCTCGGTATCGGCTTCGTCCCCTACTCGCCACTCGGGCGCGGCTTCCTGTCTGGACGCTTCAAGTCGCCAGAGGAGCTCGACCAAGGGGACTTCCGGCGCTACGGACCCCGCTTCACGGGCATGAACCTGGAGGCCAACTTGAAGCTCGCCGCCAAGGTCGAGGAGATCGCGAGCGACAAGGGCATCGCTCCCGCACAGCTGGCCCTCGCCTGGGTTCTTGCGCAAGGTGAGGATCTCGTGCCGATCCCGGGCACCAAGCGCCGCAGCTACCTGGAGCAGAACGCCGCTGCCGTGGAGGTCGAGTTGACCGATGAGGATCTGGCACGGATCGACGCCGAGGTGCCCCAGGTGGCAGGCCCACGCTACGACGAGGTCGGGATGGCGACGGTCAATCTCTAATAGTCGGCTTCACAGGCGACTTCGCAGCGTGGCCGACCTGACACCGGCGCGCTATGGTCCACGACAGGGAGCCGACCGAGGGAGCAACGATGTCGACCACGAGCCGCACCCATCGTGCCGTCACCCACGAGGTGCTCAACCAGCCGCCGCCGCTCGCCGACCATAACGCGTTCGAGGCCGACCGGGCGCTGCGTGAGGGGCTGACCCGCGAGGGCGGGGAGTGGGGCCTTGACCGCGTCCGCGACTTCGGCGCCGTGGTCGCCTCGGCCGAGGCACTCGATCACGCCAAGCGCGCGCAGCGCAACATCCCGGTGCTCAGGACGCACGATCGCTACGGCAACCGCGTCGATGAGATCGACTACGACCCGTCGATGCATTGGATGCTGCGCCTGGGTGTCGAGCGCGAAGTCAACACGCTGCCGTGGCGCGAGCCGCGAGCCGGCGCCCACGTCGTGAGGGCCGGAATGTTCCACCTGTTCAATCAGCTCGACACGGGCCCGTGCTGCCCGATGTCGATCAACTACGCGGCCGTCCCGACGATGCGCCAGGACGCCACGCTGGCGGGCGAATGGGAGCAGCGCCTGACGCTGCCCGACTACGGCGAGTTCGCCCAGGCCGGGATGGTCTTCACGGAGAAGCAGGGCGGCTCCGACCTGCGCGCCAACTCCACGATCGCCGAGCCGATCGGCGACGGCTGGTTCGAGTTGACCGGCCACAAGTGGTTCTGTACTCATCCGATCTTCGACGTCTTCTTCACGCTCGCGCAGACCGAGGCCGGGATCACGTGCTTCGTCGCACAGCGGCCGCATCCCGGCTTCCGCCTGCAGCGGCTGAAGGACAAGCTCGGCGGCCGTTGCCTTGCCTCCTCGGAGGTCGAGTACGACCACCTGCCGGCGCAGATCCTCGGTGAAGAGGGCCGCGGGACAGCCTTCGTCGTGGAGCAGCTGATCTGGACGCGACTCGACACGCTCACGGCGGTAGCGGGCATGATGCGACGCGTCGTCGCCGAGGCGATCTGGCACGCGCGTCACCGTGCGGCGTTCGGCGCACCGCTCGCCGGGCAGCCGGCGATGGTGAACGTGCTCGCCGACATCGCGCTCGAGTCCGAGGCCGCGACCGCCTCGGCGCTGCGGATCGCGCGTGCCTTCGACTCCGAAGACCCCGACGAGGCCGCCTTCCGTCGTGTGGCGCTCGCGGTCATGAAGTACTGGGTCTGCAAGCGCGGAGCTCCAGTGGCGGCCGAGGCGCTCGAGTGCCTCGGCGGCAACGGCTACGTGGAGGAGGCGCCGATGGCCCAGTTCTACCGCGACATCCAGATCGGCACCGTCTGGGAGGGCTCGGGCAACGTGATCGCGCTCGATGTGCTGCGCGCGCTGAATCGCGAGCCTGAGGGGGCATTGGCGTTCCTCGCGCAGTGCGACCTCGCCGCCGGCACAAGTTCCCACTTTGATGCTCACATGATGCGCACGCGCAAGGGGCTCACCGGACTGACGGCAGACCCCGCGGTGGCCGAGTGGAGCGCTCGCCGCGTCGTCGAGGACATGGCGCTCGCGCTGCAAGCCAGCCTGCTCCTGCGCCACGCGCCGCCGGCCGTCTCCGATGCGTTCTGCGCCGGACGCCTCGGCGCGCGCGGTCTCGCTTTCGGGGGCCTGCCGCGCGGCGTCGACGGTGCGATCATCGTCGAGCGCGCCCTGGCGCTGTAGCGCCGCACCGTCACGCCCTACTCACGGCGCCCGCCACCGAGACGCCCCTCACGGCGGTGACGCCGGCGGGTGGATCGCCTCGCCAGCCTCGAGCATCGCGACGAACCTCGCCAGTCGCCGCGCACGCGTCTCGGGCCGCTTGGCATCGTGGAGGCGATAGATGATCGCGTAGCGGTTCTGACTGCTCAGCTGGGTGAAGAACGCCCTGGCCTTCGGCCGCGCGTCGAGCTCGCGCTGGAGGTCGTCGGGGACGGTGCTGTTCTTCTGGCCGTCGTAGGCGGCCGCCCAGCGGCCGCCTGCCTTGGCACGTTCCACCTCGGCGAGGCCGGCCGGGCGGATCCTGCCGTGAGCGATCAGCTGCTCGACCTTCTCGCGGTTGATCCGCGACCACCTGCTGCGCGGCCGCCGTGGCGTGAATCGCTGGAGGAAATGCCGCTCGTCGAGAGACTCGCGGCGCCCGTCGATCCAGCCGAAGCACAGTGCGCTCTCGAGCACCTCCGGGTAGCGGACGCTCTCGACGTCGACGTTCTTCTTGGCGATCCGGATCCACACCCCCTCAGACGCGGTGTGGTTGTCGGCGAGCCACTGCTCCCACGCGGCGGCGGAGGCGAAGGCGAGCGTCGGGAGAGCGTCGTCGGAGGCCACTGAGGCGCAGGCTAGTTGGACGCGTGCGCCGAGAGCTGCGCTGCATCACGGCTGAAGTCGCCCGGCCCAGCCGGGCCGGCCGAGCGCATCTCGCCGATCCAGTCATCGAGCTGCTGCCAGCGGTCATATAGCCACGCGATCAGCTCATCGCGGTCGCTTGGCACCTCGGCGGCGGGAAAGCGCCAGAACTTGAGCCGGACGGTTGTGCCGAGCAACCCACCGGACCAGATGTCGCTGATGTACTCGAAGCCGTCGAGGCCGACGTGTCCGAAGATCACCACATCAGCGTCGCGCGCCGATTCCAGCAGCACGATCGGGCCGCCGAGCCGAGGCGGCAGGACGTTGCGCAGGCGAGCGGCGAGCGGCGCGATCGCCGGCTGGCGCTCGGCGATGATCGCCTTGGCGCGGGCGAGCTTCTCGGGAGTCCAGCGGGTCCCCTCCGGATAGATCAACAACCCATCCTTCGATGACATGTTGACCGTCAGATCACGCATCCGCTCGAGCTCCGCCGCAATGTCATCGGATGCGCGGCGGACGAACTGCGTCGGCACCCAGCGGCCACCGATGTCGATCGTCGGAAGCATCTGCAGCTCGCGCTTGATGACGAAGCGAAAGCCAAGCCCGTGGGCACGGCCGACGATCGCGTCCGGAAGCGCGTTGTCGATGATGCTTGCGTGGCGGATCATGACGAGGACCGGTCCTGGCCCGGCGAGCTCAAGACCCTCGATCGCGAACCGCAGACCGAACAACGCGCGGATACCCGCGAGGTGGCTCCGAAGCCAACGACGCTTGAGGCGATACACGCGATCTCTCCGACGAGGCCCGTCGCGCCCACCCGAGGAGACCCAGATCGCCAGCAGTCCGAGCAGCCCGTACAGCTCGCCGACCAGGAACCACCACAGCATCGCGAGCAGGCGGACCGCCATCCACGGCTTGCGCCGTCGCAGCCAAAGCGCTGCATCGACCGCCACACCGCCGATCAACAGCAGCGGAGAGAGCGACGTCACCAGGATCAGCGCGATCACTACAACGGCGATTCCGCGAACGCGACGCCACGCTCGGGAAGCGCCTGAGCTGTCGTCGGGGATCAGCGGTCCCAGCGCTTGCATCGAAACGATCGTACTCTCGAGGCGCGGTCGTGGGCGCGGAAGGACAGCTCCGCCTAGCTGCCGTGGCGCCCGTCTGCAGGCGGCCACCGCGGCGATAATGCCACGCATGGCTTTCGCTCCCCCCGCCCGCCATCTGCTGCGCGCCAAGGATCTCGCCGACGCGCGCTACTTCGAGCCGCTCGAGGTCGATGACCTGGCTCGTGTGGCGGCCCTCTCCCGTGCCCACTTCAGCCGCGAGTTCCGCCGCGCGTTCGGCGAGTCGCCGCACGCCTACCTGCTGACGCGGCGCCTCGAGCGCGCCGCGGCTCTGTTGCGGACCACCGATCGCTCCGTCCTCGACATCTGCTTCTCCGTCGGCCTTCAGAGCGTCGGCTCGTTCACCACCAGCTTCACGCGCACCTACGGCATGGCGCCGACTGCCTATCGCGCCTCATTCCCGCCCGCCGCCCACCAGGCGCGGGTTCCGACCTGCATCGTCCGCGCGTATGCGCGCCCGCAACGCCGCACGTTTCGAGAAGACAGCCCTCCCGCGCCGACCTAGCATGGCCGGCGACCGTTTCAATCGAGACCAGGAGAATCCGATGATCAAAATCGCCAACGCCCAGCTGTGGGTGAACGACCAGGACGAGGCCCTCGCCTTTTACACGCAAAAGCTCGGCATGGAGGTCCGCGCCGACGTGACTCTCGCCGAGATGGGCAACTTTCGCTGGCTCACCGTCGGCCCTGCCGGACAGCCTGATTTCGCGATCGTGCTGATGGCCATTCCTGGCCCCCCGATGATGGACCCGGAGACCACCGAGCAGGTGCGAAGCCTGATGGCGAAGGGATTCGCGGGGACGATCTTCCTGACGACCGAGGACTGCCAGGCCAGCTACGAGGAGCTCAAGGGACGCGGCGTCGAGTTCGTCGAAGCGCCGGAAGAGCGCCCCTACGGGATCGACTCCGGCTTTCGCGACCCCTCCGGCAACGCCATTCGCTTGACCCAGGTTCGGGACATGGCGGCGATCTGATCGGCGGGCGCGTCGCGCGGATCGCCGCTTCCGTTTCGCCGCCGCGTTGGATCGGGAGCGGCGATCGCAGCTCGCAAGCTGGCAGACTTCCTCACCGTGGTCGATCCGTGCCTGACAGGTGGGTGCTTGTGTGGCGGCGTTCGATTCGAGCTGAGCGAGCCGGCTGCTGCAGCCGGATACTGCCATTGCACTCGCTGCCAGCGCCGCAGCGGCACGGCGGCCTCGGCCCAGGCTCGGATCGACGGGCGCACGTTGCGCATTCTCGAGGGTGACACTCTCCTTCGCGCCTGGCGCCACTCCGATGGTGGCTTTGAGAAGTGCTTCTGCGGCGAGTGCGGTGCGCACCTGTTCAGTCGCAACCCGGATGACCCGACCGAGATGAGCGTTCGCCTGGGCGCGTTCGACGGCGATCCGGGCCTCCGGCCGAGCTGGCGTGCTTACGTCGACTACGCGGCGCCGTGGGAGCCGATCCCCGAGGACGGGCTGCAGCGCTTCGCCGAGGGCAAGCCCAGGACCTAGGCGAGCGCTGCGATGAGGCGCCCACCAGCGCCGATCGCGCGCCCACGGGCTGCTCGTGCTCACGCTCGAGGGGGAGCAGATCTCCGCGATCACTCGCTTCGGCGACAACGGCCTGTTTCGCTACTTCGGCTTGCCTCGAACGCTGCGCGAGTAGGCGATCGTCGACTTCGCCGCGCTCGATCGGGCGTACGCTGAGGTCTAGCGCACATGGTCACGCTCGCCACATCGACGTCTTTTGAGGCGCTCACCCAGCTCGGACCGCTGGCCGTCATCGGTCTCCTCTATTCGAGGCGAGCGCATGTGATCGCCCGCCAGGGTCGTGCCGTTCCCGGCTGGCGCCAGGCGTGCTTCTACGGAGGGTGCATCGCGATCGGCGCTGCCCTGACGGCGCTTGGCAACGGCAGCCAGGAACTGCTGACGATCCACATGATCGAGCACCTGATGCTCGGCGACGTCGCCGCGCTCTTGATCGTGCTCGGCCTGACCGGGCCGCTGATCGCGCCGATCCTGCGAATCGGCTTCTTCGACCGCCTGCGCATCCTCGCCCATCCGCTGATCGCCTTCCCGCTGTGGGCGGTGGACCTGTACGTCTGGCACGTGCCGGTCTTCTACGAAGCGGCCCTGCGCTACGAAGGCGTGCACGCGCTCGAGCACGCCATGTTCCTCGGTTTCGGCGTCAACATGTGGATGTGCCTATTCGGACCGCTGCCGATGCCAAGGTGGTTCGGCAACCTTGCGAAGCTCGGCTACATCGTCGCGGTGCGTCTCACCGGCACGGTGCTCGGCAACATCTTCCTCTGGTCGGGCAGCGTCTTCTACCCGTTCTACGCCCACGGTGAGAGCGTCTGGCACGTCTCGCCGATCGCCGACCAGAACATCGCGGGCGCGGTGATGATGGTCGAGGAGAGCATTCTCACCCTATGTCTCTTCTGCTGGCTGTTCCTACGCAGCGCGAAGCAGGGCGAGGAACGACAGGATCTGCTCGACTTCGCTCGCTCGAGCGGACTCGAGCTCACCGAGGAACGCGCAACGCGGGCCGTGAGCGCTGGCCGCGGGGCCGAGCTGCGCCGGCGTTTGGAGCATCAGGCCGACCGCTGACCGCGCGGTGCCGCGAAGCAGATTGCGCCCGCGCCACCTTGATCGGCCGGCGCCTGCAAGGCGGCCGGCGGCGAGAGCTCGTCGCGCATCTCGTCGCTATCTTTTGCCTGGATGGGTGCCGCTGACTTCCGCCTTCGCTGGGCAGCGAAGCCCGGGGACTTGCGCGACGCCCAGCGCGTGCGCGAGCAGGTGTTCTGCCGCGAGCAGGGCGTGTCCCGCGAGATGGAGCTCGACGGGCGCGATGACGCGGCGCTGCACCTCCTGGCGATCGAGCCTGAAGGCGATCGTGTGATCGGCACGCTGCGCTTGCTGCTGAGCGGAAGAGTGGCGAAGGTGGGGCGGGTCGCCGTCGAACGCGCCTGGCGCCGTCAGGGCATCGCCTTGCAAATGCTGGACCTCGCCCTCGCCCGCGCACGAGAGCGAGGATGTCGGGAGGCACGCCTGGCCGCGCAGCTGGATGCCACTGGGCTCTACGAACGGGCTGGCTTCAGCGTCGAATCGGATCCCTTCGAGCAGGCCGGCATCCCGCATGTGTGGATGGGCCGGCGGCTGACGTAGTCACGGTGCCAGTCAATCGGCCGACGCGTGTTCCCGGACGACGCGAGACCCCTGCCACGCCAAGAGCGCGGCGATCGCCAAAGCGCCGATCTCGTCAGCCCGCCCCCACCCGAGAACGCGTTGCGCGACGAGCGCAGCGAGCGCGAGCGAGGCCAGCGCGACTCCGGACCAGGTGAGCAGGCTGTCGGCGCGAAGCGCGCGGCTGCCCAGGCGCTGGGAGAGCGAGTACTTCGCCGAAGCGAGAACCGGCAGCACAAGCAGCGCCGCGACCGCCTCTGCGATGCCGAACACGGTTGCTTCGACATGCCGACGCGAGCCCAACGACCGCGTTGCTTGGATGAGCAGGTACAGGGCGATCGCCAGAAACGCCGCTCCAGCGAGCCGGAGCGCCAGCTGCTCAGCGCGTTGTGCGCGCTCGGCGTGGCCGGCCGACTCGGCCCGGAACCGCCACACGAGCACGATCGACGCGGAGGAGTCGACGACGGCGTTGATCCCGAATCCGATCAGAGACAGGCTGCCGGTGGAGACCGCCGTCGCGACGGCGAGCCCGCCGACGATCGCGTTCCACGCCACCGTCAGCGCGCAGAGGCGGGCGGCTCGCCGGAGAGCAGAAGCAGGGGACACCGCCACGAAAACGGGCCTAAGCTCACGGCCCGGTGAGGACAAGCGCGAGCGTGAAGCCGTCGTATCCCTTGCTGCCCACCGTCTGGATCGTCGTTGCGCTGACGCGCTGGCCGCCGGAGCGGTCGGCGGCGAGCAGCTCGTGAAAGCGGCGGTTGCCCTGGACGCCCGGATCGTCGCTGTCAGCGTCGATCAGCGCTCCGCCGCGGATCACGTTGTCGACGATGATCAGACTGCCGCGACGGGAGAGCTTCAAGGCCCAGGTGAAGTACTCCGGCGTGCTCTTCTTGTCGGCGTCGATGAAGATCAGATCAAAGGGCTCAGGGCGCTCCGCAGCCAGCTCGGGGAGGGTGTCCAGCGCCGAGCCCACGCGCAGCTCGACGATGTCTGCAAGGCCGGCGCGCGCGATGTTGGCCTGGGCAACCTGCGCGTACCCGCGCTCAGCCTCGATCGTGACCAGACGGCCGTCGGGCGGGAGTGCCCGCGCGAGCCAGATCGTGCTGTAGGCGCCCAGCGTGCCCAGCTCGAGGACCGTTCGCGCTCCATGAATGCGTGCCAGCAGTTCCAGCAGCTTGCCCTGGTTCGGCGACACGGCGATCGACGGCAGACCGGCCGCCACGCTGGCCTCCAGTGCGGCGTCGAGCGCGGCGTCGTATGGCAGGAGGCGCTCCACGATGTAGCGGTCAACGGCGCTCCAACGCTCCTGGCTCATGTCTTCTCACCTCTCACCGGCGATGACCTTACAGGCGTTTGGATACGCTGCGCTCATGGAGCGGGCCGCTTCGCCAAAGACCCTTTTCTGAGGCTCGCTCGATGATCGCCGCGCGTCTCACCGCGCAGCTGCTAGCGGGGCGGCCTGCCGGCGACCCCGTGGCGGTCGCCGGACGGCTGCTCGCGGTTCAGGGTCAGGACCCACGCGGGGCTCGTCTCGCGATCCGCGCACGGACGGCGGGTCTTAGCGCCGCCGACGTCGACAGGGCGCTGACGGAGGAGCGCTCGCTGGTGATCACCTGGATGAACCGCGGGACGCTGCACCTCATCCGCAGTGAGGACTACGCGTGGCTTCAACCTGCGGCGAAGCTGCCTGCGCCGCGCCTGCTCGGCGCCTACGATCCGCTCCTTCTCGGCTGGAGCTCACGCGAGGCGATCCTCGGCTCGCACAAGACGATCGTGACGGTAAACGGGCTGTTTCGGCCGTTCGCGCTCGTGCGCGCTCGCGCGGTGGCCACCTGGAAGCTGTCCGCGGGCGAGGTCGTGCTCGAGCCGTTCGCGCCGCTGAGCCGCGACGACGCCACGGCGCTGCGCGCGGACGCGAGCGATGTTCTGCGCTATCTGGACGCGAGCAGCCCGAGCGCAGGCGCCCCGCCTCGCTGACCGATGCGCTTTACGGGGCGTGCGCTTTGGCCCTGAACAGCAGCAGCGAGAACAGCCCCTGCTGGATTGCCGCCGGGAACGGTCGCAGCACCCCCGAGCTGAAGAGCGTGACGCGGGCAGGACCGTAGACGAAGCCGAGGATGTCGAGGTACAGGGAGACCTTCACGCCTTGCACGGAGAAGGTCGCCGTGACGCGCCACCCGTAGCCTCCGGCCGTGCCGGGCGCCGGTGGAGTTCCCGATGCGATCGATACCGGGCTCACGATCGCCCCGCCGAACCGCTCGCTCTTGAAGAGCTGGTCGAGGTAGCGAGAGAAGCAGCCGCGGACGTGGGCGCTGCGGATCGCTGCGAGCTCGCCCGCGGCCAGCGCCGACGTTTGCGCGATCGCGACTTCAGAGCTCACGCCCAGATCGATGATGCCGCGCTTGAGCTCGTACTGTTGTGAGCTCGCTTCCGCCAGCCCCTTGCCCGAGCCCTGCGCTCCCACGCAGCGGAGCACCTCGTGTTCGAGTCGCTTTTCTTCCGAGCTGCCCCGTTCATGTTTGGGGGAGACGGAGAAGCCGGGCACGTCGGCCGAGGTCAAGTTCACCGCGCGCGCGAACGCAAGTCCGCGCTGCTTGGGGAGCGGGCTGGTCGTCGCGGCCCTCGGCGCTGGCGCTCCAGAGTGACCGCTCGGCGTCGTCAGTGCGCTCTTTCCGCAGGCCATGACGAGCCCGCCGCTGCCGGCGAGGATTAGCAGAAGGGTCGCGCGACGCATCGCCGGCCAGATTGTTTCAGGTCGCCCCCGGAAGCCGTGGCCGTGCCCGATCGCTCTAGCGCGCGGATTGCGCTACGCTCGCGTCGTGGGCGAGCGCACGCAGTACGCACCGGGAACCTTCTGCTGGAACGACCTCACGACGACCGACCAGGCCGCGGCTAAGGTCTTCTACTCGGGCCTGTTCGGCTGGGAGGCCGAGGACATGCCCGTGGGCGAGGACGTGTTCTATTCGATGCAGCGCCTCGGAGGAAAGGATGTGGCGGCGATCTCGCCGCAGCCACAGACGCAGCGCGACGCGGGCGTGCCGCCGGTGTGGAACTCCTACGTCTCGGTGGAGCGCGCGGACGACGCGGCGGAGCGGGCAACGGCGCTTGGCGGGACCGTGCATGCCCCGCCCTTTGACGTGATGGAGGCGGGGCGGATGGCCGTGATCCAGGACCCACAGGGTGCGTTCTTCATGGTCTGGCAGCCGCGCCAGCACTTCGGTGCTGCGCTCGTCAACGCTCCCGGCGCGCCGGTCTGGAACGAGCTGGCCTCACCCGACCCTGACGGCTCGAGCGCCTTTTACAGCCGTCTCTTCGGTTGGACGGTCGCTCCATTTGAGGGGGGCCCAGAACCGTATCTATCGATCAAAAACGGCGAGGCGAACAACGGCGGCATCCGCCAGCTCAGCCCGCCGGGCACGCCGCCGAATTGGCTCGTCTACTTTGGCGTCGAGGACGTCGAGGCGGCACTTGCCAAGGTTGCAGAGCTCGGCGGCACGCATATCGCCGGGCCGATCGACATCCAGATCGCGAGGATCGCGATCGTGCAGGATCCGCAGGGCGCCGTGTTCGCGCTCTACGCCGGCCAGCTCGAGCCCTAGGCGCTACTGCTTCGTGGCTCGCACGGCGGTGCCGTAGGCGCAGATCTCGGTCCAGGTCGTTCCCAGCTCGGACGTGTCGAAGCGAAACGCGACGATCGCGTTGGCGCCCTTGGCCTCGGCCGCCTCGACGAGGCGTTCCTGGGCATGGACGCGCCCTTCCGCGAGCATCTTGGTCATGCCCTTCAGCTCCCCGCCAACCAGCGACTTCAGCGTAGCTCCAAGCTGAGAGCCGAGGTTGCGCGCACGTACGGTGAGCCCGAAGACCTCGCCCAGCACCTCCTCGATGTCGTACCCGGGCAGGTCGTTCATCGTGCTGATGATCATCGCCGTCTCCCTGTGTGAATTTGGCCTAGCAAATGGCGGTTGGTTGCGCTCATGCACGGTGGCCACCCTATCCTCCGTGCCGGTCACTCTGCCGGCGAGGAGCCGTTCTGAGAATCGACCAGGTCCGCCCCGGTCGTCGTGGTCATCACGGCCGCGGCGCTGCCGCCGAGCACGCGCCGGACCAGCCCGGGCGTGACGATCCGCAGCGCGACGGCGAGCGCGTAGGGCCGTGGCACGTAGCGCTCGGGGCGGCGGCCGATGCTCGCC
>Ga0208241_1000014_pt1 | contig 13769 bp, 12 predicted proteins | sample MicForSoiPHH12_O_FD_188040 | JGI IMG/M metagenome (GOLD analysis project Ga0208241, IMG submission 188040) | Forest soil microbial communities from Harvard Forest Long Term Ecological Research site in Petersham, Massachusetts, USA - MetaG HF047... | ecosystem: Environmental > Terrestrial > Soil... | reverse complement strand
TCGGATCGCGCGGATCACCCTCGACCGGCCCGAGCGCGGCAACGCCATCACCTTTGCCTTGGTCCGCGAGCTCGCCGCGTGCGTGGAGCGGGCCGATCTCGATCCGGCCGTCCACGTTCTCCTGCTGGCCGGTAATGGGCCCGGGTTCTGCGGCGGCTATGACCTCGTCGAGAGCGCCGAGGGCATGGGGCGCACTGCCGCGGCGCCGGAGGTCCGGCCGGCCGGATCGCCCCTCGATTCGAGCGTGGTGGCGGCCAACCACGACCCCGACCGGACGTGGGATGCGATGGTCGACTTCGCGATGATGAGTCGCAACGTCCGCGGCTTCATGAGCCTTTTCCATTGCGGCAAGCCCGTCGTGTGCAAGGTGCACGGCTTCTGCGTGGCGGGCGGCACCGACATGGCCCTCTGCTCGGACCTGCTCGTAATCGCCGCCGAGGCCAAGATCGGCTACCCGCCGGCGCGCGTCTGGGGCTCGCCGACGACGGCCTTGTGGGCGCACCGCGTCGGCGTTCAGCGCGCCAAGCGCTTGCTGTTCACCGGCGATTCGCTCTCGGGCGTGGAGGCTCTCGAGTGGGGTCTCGCGATCGAGGCGCCGCCTTCCGATCGCCTCGACGAGCGCACGGAGATCCTGCTCGCGCGGATCGCGCAGATGCCCGTCAACCAGCTGATGATGATGAAGCTGCTGATCAATCAGAGTCTCTACGCGCAGGGCCTGCACGCCACGCAGGTTCTCGGCACGGTCTTCGACGGGATCACTCGGCACACCGACGAGGGATATGCCTTCCAGCAGCGTGCCGCCCAAGCCGGCTTCCGCGAGGCCGTGCGTGAGCGCGACGAGCCGTTTGGCGACGCCGGGCGCTCGACGTTCAAAGGCTAGGCCCGCGTGGTTTCGCCGGAGGTTAGAATGACCGAGTCGCGCGGATGTAGCTCAGCTGGCTAGAGCGTCGCCTTGCCATGGCGAAGGTCGAGGGTTCGAATCCCTTCATCCGCTTCGCAGGAAACGTCAGGCGGGCGGCTGCGCGTACGCGCGAGCGCCGGTCTCGGCCCAGTCGTCCAGAAAGGCCTCGGCCGCGGCGGCTTCCAGGGGTCGGGCGAACAGGAACCCCTGTCCGCTGTCGCACTGCTCTTGACGCAACAGCGACAGCTCCCGCTGCTGCTCGATCCCCTCGGCGAGGGTTTCGATCGAAAGCGCCTTCCCAAGCTGGACCAGAGTATGGATGAGCATCTCGCCCTCAGGGTTGAGCGTCAGGCGGGCGATGAACGAACGGTCGATCTTGACGGCGTCGACGGGGAATCGCTGGAGGTGGGCGAGCGAGGAATAGCCGGTTCCAAAGTCGTCGATCGCGATCCGCACGCCGAGCTCCTTGATCGCCGCAAGCCGTCGAGCGGTGGCCTCGACGTTGCGCATCAGCGCCGTCTCGGTGATCTCGATGGTCAGGGCGTGCGCGTCGAGGCCATTCTGAGCTAGGGCGTCCCCCACGTCGGTGACGAAATCGTCGGAGTCAAGTTGACGCCCGGAGACGTTGACAGCCATGTTGACCATGTGCCCGCCTTCGCGCCATCTCGCGCCCTGACGACTGGCCTCCTGGAGGATCCACTTACCGACCTCGATCACCAGTCCGCTCTCCTCGAGCAGCGGGATGAAGTCGTTTGGCTGGACGACCCCGCGCGTCGCGTGCCTCCAACGCACGAGCGCCTCGACGCCGGTGAGACGCATCTCGCTCAGCTCGAACGTCGGCTGATAGACGAGGAAGAACTCACGCTTCTGCATGGCGTCGCGCAGGTCCATCTCGAGTTCTAAACGGCCCTGCGCGGCGTCTTGCATTCCCGACTCGAACACGACGTAGCGGTTCTTGCCATCCCACTTGGCACGGTACATGGCAATATCCGCATCGCGCAGAAGCTCCTCGGCCGAAGCCCGTTCGCCCGTCGCAATGCCGATGCTCACGGTCGCGGTCAGGCCGGCTCCGTCCTCTCCATTCAGCTTGAAGGGCTCCCTCATCGCCTCGTGCAGACGCTGAGCGATCAGGTCCGGGCCCGCCTCCGGGGAGAGCTCCTCGGCGATCACGACGAACTCGTCGCCGCCAAGGCGCCCAAACGCGTCGCTGTCGCGTATGACGCCGTCGAGCCGTGCCGTGATCGCCCGCAGGAACTCATCGCCGGCATCGTGGCCGAGGGTGTCGTTGACGCTCTTGAAGTTGTCGACATCGATGAACAGCGCCGCGACCGGGGCCTGGTGCCGACGGGCGCGCACGAGCGCCTGTTCGCCGCGATCCAGGATCAAGGTTCGATTCGGCAGTCCCGTCAAGACATCGTGAGTGGCCATGAACGCGAGCTCATCCTGGCGCGTGGCGAGCTCTTCGTCGGTTCGGCAACGCTCCGTCTCGAAGACCTCGCACACCCGCACGAGGGTGACGTCGAGGGTTATCTGCAGCATCGCCAGTGTTTGGGAGAGCGCCTGCGGCGAAGCTTCCAGCTGCGCGGCGCTCTCGCGCAGGACGTCGGCCGAGGCATCACGCCAACGCAGACAGCGCTTCGTCACCTCATCCAGCGGCGCGGCGCGCTGGGCGGCGAGTTGGCCGAAAATCTGCCACGCTTCCCGACCGGCCTCAAGGCCGTCCTCGGGACTCCCGCCTGCCATCCATCGGGCGACTGCGATCGTGGAGATCATGCAGATCCGCTCGAAGCTGCCTTTGACCACGGGGGCGTCGCGAACCTCACCCGATTCGGCGGTGCGCGCCACGGTCAGGGCGACCACGTCGGCGCTGCGCGCGTTCAGTGCCGCGCCGAGACGGCGGACGTCGTCTCCCGGTCGCTTGACAGTAGCCCTTGGAGTAGCCCTTCGCGCCGCTGGCTTTCGGGCCTTGTTTTTTGTCACGCCTGCCGGTTGCACAGTCACTGCAGACCACCGATGCGAACGCTCATCCCAGGCGAAGGAGTCGGCGCCCAGAGCGTGATCCTTGAGAATGCAACAACTCCCTAGACAACTCTTGAGCTGGCAGCCCACCCGACCGCAAGGGGGTCTCGCGGCACATATCTCCCACCATCGCCTCGGCCTAGCAGCCCCATCAGCTCGAGCTCAGTCAGCGCCAGCAGCACCTCTGCAGCATCCTCGTGCGATGCGGTGAGCTTGTCCGGCGTGTCCTTTCCTGCGCCCACCTTCTCGAGCACCGACTGGAGTCTCGGCTCCAGCTGCGACCGCGCCTCGGGGATGCCCTGGAGCTCCGGCGCTCCGATCTCGCACAGCAGCTCGAGCACGTCCGCCGGTCCTCGCACCAGATGGGCTCCGCCGATCAGCAGCGCGTGCGGTCCTCGGGAAAGCGGCGATGTCACACGCCCGGGGACCACCGCAACGGTCCTCCCGAGGGCCAGTGCCAACCGGGCGCCGAAGAGCTCGTAAGCGGTCTCCTCCGCCTCGACGAGGACCGTCAGGCTCGCCAGTTCAGCGACGATTCGCTCGCTCGCCGGGTGTCCCCAGCGCTGCGCGGGCGAGCCGCACGGCAGCTCGGCCAATGCACAGCCCCTTCGCCTTATACGTTCATATAGCGATCTCCGCTTGACCGGGCACCCCGTGTCCACACCGCCGGCGATCACGGCCAACGTCCCGCCTTGGATCTCCAGCGCGCCGGCGTGTGCTGCCGCCGAGATTCCGTCAGCTAGCCCGCTCGTCACCGACACTCCGCTCGCTGCCAACCCGCGTCCGAGGCTCTTGGCGATCTCGATGCCGTAGTCGCTCGCCCGTCTGCTTCCCGCGATCGCGACGACCGGACCTGAGGTGAGCTCGCCGAGCCGCTCCAGACCGCCGGCGACGTTCAGCATCGACGGAGCTCCGGCGCCGCTCAGCGCGCGCGGGTAGCGTCGATCGTGCCGGCACAACGCCTCCACGCCGTCGACCTGACGCATCTCCCCGGTGTCAAACTGCGCGTATCGGGCCTTCAGATCCACCCTGCGCCTGCCGCCGATCGCCTGCATCAGCTCCTCGTCGCCGAGTGCCAGCAGCTCCATCAGTGCTCCGCGGTTCTCACAACCGTAGTTGAGGCGAGTATTCAGCTGCGCCAGCAACCAACTGCGACGTAGGCAGCTCGCGCAAGCGGAGACACGGCCCCCGTCTTGCTCGCTGGCTCTCATGTCGCGCGGCTAGCGGCAAAGCCCGCGTCCGCTCGCAACGCGATCGCGCTGCCAACGTCCACGGGGCGGACGCGCCCGCTCGCGTTCAGGTCGGCGATCGTTCGTGCGACGCGCAGGGCGCGGTGCGCTCCGCGCGCGCTCAACATGCCCTGCTCGCGGGCGTCTCGCAGCATCGCATCGCCCTTCTCGTCGAGCCTCACGTGCTTGCGCAGTGCGCGCACGTCCATGTGGGCGTTGACCGTGAGGCCTTCCTGCTTGAGTCTCGCTGCCTGGCGCTCGCGCGCAAGCGCCACGGCCTCGCGCGCCACCTTCGAGCTCATCAGCGGGGCGGCGTTGAGATCATGCGTGCGATCACGCGCGAACTGGACGAGGAGATCGATGCGATCGAGCAGCGGGCCGCTCAGGCGGCGGCGGTGGCGCTCGAGGTCGCGTTCGCTGCAGCCACACCTGTCATGGTCGCCCGCGTACCCGCACGGACACGGGTTCGTCGCCGCGATCAACATGAACCGGGTTGGGTAGACGGCTGAGCCTCGAGCTCGGACGATCGCGACTCGACCGTCCTCGAGCGGTTGGCGCAGCGCCTCGAGCGTCGGCCGCGAGAACTCCGAGAGCTCATCGAGGAACAGGACGCCGTTGTGGGCCAAGACGACCTCACCGACCCAACCGCGCTGCGCGCCGCCCACCAGGCCCGCCGCCGTGATCGAATGATGCGGCGCGCGGAACGGCCGGCTGTCGAGGAGCCCGCTCGTCCTGAGCCCCGCGATGCCATGGATCCGCGTGACCTCGATCGCTTCCGAGCGGCTCAGCGCCGGGAGGATCGACGCAACCCGCTGGGCCAGCATCGTCTTGCCCGTTCCCGGCGGGCCGCTCAGCAGGCTGTTGTGTCCTCCGGCCGCGGCGATCACGATGGCGTGCACGGCGTGGTGCTGACCCCGCACCTCGTCCAGGTCCGGCCCGGCGCTCGCCGACCCGCGCTTGCCAGTCGCGCGGGTGCTCCGCTGGAGCGCACCGCGCTCGCCCGGCAAATCCGCCGGTCCGCCGCTCAGGACACGCACGGCGCTGCTCAGGCGTGTGACCGCGGCCACGTCAAGGCCTTCGACGAGGCTTGCCTCGCCCGCGCCTGCGCCCGCAAGGATCAGGGCTTTCAGGCCGGCGCGCCGAGTTGCTTGGGCCACCGCGAGCGTGCCTCGGCAGAGCTTGACCTCGCCGTCGAGAGCGAGCTCTCCGAACAGGGCGTGGCTCTCCAAGCGCTCGGGCGGGAGCTGTCCGCTGGCTGCCAGGAGCGCGCACGCGAGCGCCAGGTCCAGTCCCGGACCCGCCTTCGGCACGTCTCCCGGCGCAAGGTTCGCCGTGATCCGCCTGGCGGGGAACTCATATCCCGAGTTGAGGATCGCCGCCTGCACCCGCTCGCGCGCCTCGCGCACGGACGCGTCCACGAGGCCGACGATCGCAAACGCGGGCAGGCCTCGGCGTATATCTACCTCGACGGTCACATGCCGTGAGTGCAGTCCGTCGATCGTGAACGTGTGTGCCCGCGCAAGCATCGCCTGTACTCTCCTCGCCGCGTTTGCTGGACGAAGGGGAGCAAGCTAGGGCGGACTTGGGACGGGACTCTCGGCCGCGCGGAACGAGCCGGCTAGGGCGAGGGCGGCACGGGGCTCCCGGCCGCGGGGGGAGCGGCCGAGAGTCCCTGGGCGGGAGGTCGCGGTAGTGGCTACAGGCCGGCGGGGTGGCGCACGACGTAGCCTGCGGTCGAGGTCATCGAGCTCGACCAGCGCGACCCGCCTTCTTGTTGGGCGACGGTGTCAAAGCGTTTGCCGTCGACCACCATGAACGCGTGTTCGGCGTTCGCGTAGATCGTTATGTGTCGTCCCGGACCCGCTTCGCCATAGGACTCAAGTCCAGTCGAGTCCTCCGGCGAGCTGAGCAGCCCGCCGCCGTGCAGCGCGTAGGACACCGACCCCGAGCAGTCGTAGCCGGCCGACTGAAACGAGCCGTGTCCTCCGCCGTACACGTATGGCCTGGTGGCGATTTCATCGCCGGCGGCGATCACCCGTGCGACGACGCCCGAGCCTTCGCCGGTCGAGCTTTCGCCGCTTGAGCTGCTGGACGAGCCGCTGGAGTCGCTGGAGTCGCTCGATCTCGGCGCCGAGCCTTCCTGTGCCAGAGCCGAATGAGGTGGCTTGAGCGTGCCCTCGTCAGACACTCCGATCACGCTCCAGGTTGCGGGGCCGACGACGCCGTCGACCGTGAGGCCATGGCGGGCCTGCAGCCGGCGGATGGCGGCCTCGGTTTCCGGCCCGAATTCACCATCGGCGCTGAGGTGCAGCGCGGCCTGCAAGCGCTTCACGGCGTTACCGCCGCCGTTTGTGCCGCTGTTGGCCTGCGATTCGCCGGCATCTGAGCCCGTCGGCGCACTGGCGATGGTGGCCTTCGCGCTCGTCGCATGAGGGTGGGGGACTGGCAGGGCATCGGGCGGCGGAGTCAGCGTTTCCTCGCCGTGGACGCCGATCAGGCTCCACGTCGCCGGGCCCACGACGCCATCAACGCTCAGCCCGTGGCGGGCCTGCAGCCGGCGGATGGCGGCCTCGGTTTCCGGCCCGAGTTCACCATCGGCGCTCAGGTGCAGCGCGGCCTGCAGCCGCTTGACCGCAGCCGTTGGGCTCGATTCGGTCGGGCTCGATTCGGCGCCGGCTTCCGAGGACGTGAGCGAGGCGTTGCTGCGGACACCCGCCCCCGTCGCCCTAACGGGGGCTCGGCTGCCGAGCAGCGCGCTTGTGGCTGGGCCGACGATGCCGTCCACGCTCAGGCCCTTGGTGGCCTGGAACTGGCGCACTGCTTCTTCGGTTTCCGGGCCGAAGATTCCGTCGACTTTGATGCCACCCAACGCCGCTTGCAGGAGTTCCACCTGCCTGCCTTCGCTGCCGGCAGTCAGCACGATCACGTGTTCTGTCGTCGTCGGCGGTTCGGGGTTGGGTGCGCCGGAGCTGATCGCGGCCGATCCGTCGGCGAGACTGGCGGTGGGCCCGACCGTGAGCGCCGCCAGGGCGCCCAAGGAGATCCGCTTGGCGCGCGAGCCCGCCGGAACGAACTGCAGCTCGGCGGCGCGTCTGCGCGCCCGAGAGCGACCCAGCGAGAGCTCCCACGGCTCCTCGGCGGCCAGATCGCGCATTTGACGCGCTCGATTGCGTGCGTCGAGCAACGGCGACAGCACGGAGACGTCGCTGGGGCTGAGCCGGCGGCCGCGAGCATTAGCGCGCCCAGCCCGCGCGCGGCGAGCACGGGAGCGCTCGAGCGAAGCGTTCCAGGGGTCGACAACGGCAAGATCACGCGGGAATCCCGACATTCGAAGACGTCCTTTCTCCATTGCTTGGCGCCTACGGGGTTAGCTGTCGGGCTCGCGTAACTTCTACGCTACGCCACATTGGTGGCGATTCGCCCCCGCAGCCTCTTGGCTGCATTGGGTCCCCCGCTCCTTCACCCCTTGGGGTCAAGGATTCGGCACGAACGCGGGGCAAGCTAGCAGGTCTCGCTGCAAGATGCATCGCGTGAGGAGGTTTGCAACGGTTTTTGCCGACGGCGCGGCGGCGCAATAGGCGCGCTTGCGAGGACGCGCTGGTAACGTCGCCTGCGAATGCGCCGCAATGGCCTTGACGTTCGAATGGTGCTCGCGCTGCTCGTGCTCGTGCTGATCGCGGGCGGGATCGCGCTTGTGTCTGTCGGCGGCTCCTCCGCGTCGCGGAACGCGAGCAAGCAGCTCGCCGGGCCGAGCGGGTTCCGCGCCGTTGGCGTGCTGTCGCCGCCTAAACCCGCTCCGCAACTCGCCCTGGAGAACTACCTCGGACAGCCGGTCAACATCGACTCCTTCCGGGGCAAGGCGGTGCTCGTCACGTTCCTCTACACGAACTGCCCGGACATATGTCCGTTGATCACATCCAACCTTCGCGTCGCCCAGAACCTGATGGGCCCGGCGGTCAGCTCCAAAGCGCAGATCATCGCCGTCTCGGTCGACCCTCGCGGGGACACGCCCAAGGCGGTCGCCGCGTTTCTGGCGCGCCACGAGATGACCGGCCGCATGCAATATCTGATCGGCTCAGCCAGCCAGCTCGCGCGCGTCTGGAAGGCCTGGGGCGTGGGCTCCGAACGCGACGCCCAGCAGCCGCAGTTCGTCAATCACTCCGGCCTGATCTACGGAATCACGGCGTCGGGCAAGCAGATGACGATCTACGCGGCCAACTTCAGCCCCGCGGACATCGCCCACGACGTGCCGCTGCTCGCCGCCCGCTGATCGCGCCGTCTGAGATGCCCAGCCGGCTGAGAGCGCTCGTGTGGATAGTCGCCGCAGGGGCGCTCGCGGCCGCGCTCGTATTCGGACTGCGCTCCGGTCGCTCGGCGTCGGTCGGACGCCGTGCTCCGAACCTTCCGCGCGAACGCCTGGCCGGCGCGCCGGTCTCGCTCGAGAGCCTGACGGCGGGCGCGGGCGGCCGTCCGCTGATCATCACCTTCTGGGCTAGCTGGTGCGGGCCGTGCGGGCGCGAGGCGCCGGCGCTCGAGCGCTTCTCGCTGAGTCCGTCTGGGCGCGGGCACCTGGTCGGGGTCGACTGGAGCGACAGCCTGTCCGGGGCGCGATCCTTCATCCGCCGCTACTCCTGGACCTTCTCGAACCTCCGCGATGGCGAAGGCATCGTCGGCAACGAGTACCACCTGACCGGGCTGCCGACCAGCTTCATCCTCGACTCCTCGGGGCACATTCGCGCCGTGCTGCGCGGCCCCCAGGACGAGGGCTCGCTGACACGCGCCCTGGCGAGCGTCGCCCGCAGCTGAGCGTCGGCCGATCCTGTCACTAGGATTCCGTCGGGGATCAAGGATGAGGCGCATGCGCATAAGCATCGTTGCAACGGCGCTGTGCACACTGCTCGCGGCACGCGCCCAGGCGGCGGCGGCGAGCGCTGACGCCCCGGCCACCTCTCGCGCGATCTCCACGCGCGCCTCGCCGGCCAAGATGGCGCCCGGCGATTCCACGACGATCTCCGGCGAGCTCGTCGGCTCCGTCGGTCCGGTGGCTGGAGAGCTCGTCGAGCTGCAGGTCTACGCGCTCCGCTCCGCGCGGTTCGTCAACGTCGCCCACGCGGTGACGGGCGCCGACGGGCGCTACCGCTTCGCCCCCCTGCGCCTCGAGCGCGACACCCGCTTCAGGGTGGCCGACGCGACCGGCGGCGGACCGACGGGCCGGCCGGTCGAGGTGATCGTCGAACTCCCGACCTACCCGGCTTCCAAGCGGGTGATCGCGGCCGCCCGTTACATCGCGCGGCGCATTGGCGTCACGGCGTTCGCGGTGATCGACGACGATGGCAGGCTGGCGGGGTTCGACCTGCGCCGCCGCTTCCACTCGGCGAGCGTCGTGAAGTCGATGCTGCTGGTCGCCTACCTGCAGATGCTCGCTCGCGAGCATCGTCCGCTTGACCGCGCAAGCCAGGCTCTGCTCTATCCGATGATTCATTCGTCGGACAACGGAGCGGCCTCGGCGGTCCTCGCGATCGTTGGAGACGACGCACTTGCGAGCCTGGCCAGGCAAGCGCACATGAACGACTATGTCTCGGGCGGCGCCACCTGGGGCTTCACCGAGGTCTCCGCGGCCGACCTGGCGCGTTTCTTCTTCAATCAGGACGCGCTCGTGCCGCGTCGCTTCGAGGGCTATGCCCGCTGGCTGCTCTCGACGATCGAACCGAGCGAGAGCTGGGGGATACCGGCGGTTGCGCGCCCCGAGTTCCAAGTCTTCTTCAAGGGCGGCTGGCTGCCTGAAGTCGAAGGCCTCGTCAACCAGGTTGGCCGGCTCGAACGCGCGAGAATCGTCTTTGCCCTGTCCGTCCTGACGACCCACGATCCATCGATGGCCTACGGCGAGCAGACGATCGAAGGTGTCACGGCGCGGCTGCTCGGCCGAGCGGGGTAGGGCGGCCTGTGCGCGAGCGCTCTGAGCGCAGGCGCAAGCGGTGTATTACCCTTGACGGCATGTGTCGCAATATCCGCACCCTGCACAACTTCGAGCCTCCCGCGTCCGAGCACGAGATACAAGGCGCCGCGGAGCAATACGTCCGCAAGATCAGCGGCTCGACGAAGCCCTCACGCGCCAATGCGGAGGTCTTCGATCGCGCCGTCGAGGAGATCGCCGCGGCGACGGCTCGTCTGCTCGACGGGCTCGTGTCATCGGCTCCGCCGAAGGACCGAGAGCTCGAGGCCGCCAAGCGGCGAGCACGAGCGCTAGAGCGCTTCGCCGCCTGAGCGTCGCGATTGGCCCAGCCCGCACAATCAGCCCTGCGGGCTGCCGGTCCGTGGGCGGGATTTGCACGTCATACGAGCGTCTACGATCGCTCTGCGCTCGCCAGGGCGCGGGTACCCTCAGGGCATGACGCAAGTAGCGGAAGCTGCTATCAGCACCGAGCATCAGGAAGGCTTGGAGGCGCTTCTGAGCGCACTGCAGCTGGCGGTTGGGTTCGACAGTCGCTGCGACTATGGCGACCCGATGGGCGGTGAGGCGCGGAATCGCAGGGCATTCGCCGCGCACTTCGGCGAGCTCGAGTCCTTGCTCAGCGATTGGGACGCAGCCGTCGAGCGGGTGCGTGCGGCCTCCGACGCGCTCTGGGAGTGGTTCGCCCGGGCGGCGAGGGAGCGCAGCTTGCGCGAACCGCCGTATGTCGTGGGCGCCCTCGTCGACCGTCTTGCAACTTGGACGATCGAGAGATCACGGCGCGACGAGCTGGAGGTGCCATACGAGCTTCGCTCCCAGCACTTCAACGACGCCTTCGACGGCTCCGAACGTGTCAGCATCTACGTGGAGGGTCAAAAGGTTGCGGTTCTGCCCGGTGAGCCGTCGGCAGGGCTCGCCCAACGCGTCGAGGCCGTCGACGCGTTGATTCAGGCCCTGTTCGAGGATGCGCAGCGCTGCGAGCAGGCGCAAGAGATCGGCAATGCCCGCGACTCGCTGCTCGATCTCAAGCTCCCGCTCCAGAATGGCCTGGCGCTGCACACTGCCCCGGGCAAGCCGATGCCGTTCTCGGCCGAATGCCCGCTCTGCGGTGCGTCGAAGAGCCGAGATCGCCATCTACCGACCTGACTAAGCTACCTACCGTTTCAGCTTAAATGCCGATTGCGCGGCGCACGCGTGAGCGAATCGCCACCCTGTAGAGAACATCTGCTGCCACTAGTGCAACCAGTGTGACACGTTGAAAATGAGTGACGCTGTTCGTGGCTGTGTGTAGCCAGCGTCGAGCCGCCCTGGGTCCTTCCCCCGCCGTCATCCTTGACTCCCTCGATCGCCCAACCCCGCGGGCGCTTTTTTGTCTCCCGTCCGCAGTTTAGGGGAACTGCCCTCGGTGTCAAGCCACGGGACGCCGTTGCGCGGATTCGACTCCGGCCGCCGCCGGTCGTTCCGGCTCCTGGTGCGCTCGTCGAGCGGCTCCGTGGGCAGCGGCGGAGTCATCGGCCCGGCGAGGGAGTGGCTGTGTGGGCAGCGGCCCGGCGTTGGCTCGTATACTCGGCACTCGATGGACGAGCCCTGTTGGTTCATGCGTCGCCAGGCGAGCTAGGACTCCGAGAATGGCTTCACGGGTAGTCGCGCTCGCCGCCATGCTGTTTGCGCTGTTGCCCGCGACTGCGACGGCGCTCCCCGGCCTGCTGACACAGATAGGTCATGGTCCGCCTTTCGCGGTCAGACCCGCTCAGATCATCTACACCGGGGATGGCTCGGGCATCCTCGGTGGTTTCAGCGGCACGGGGTCCTATCCACGTTTCGGCCGCTTGAGGTGGTCCGCGTGGAACCAGCACCAGGCGGTTGGCTCCGGTGCCGTGTGGCTCGATAATTGCGAACCGTCGTGTGCGGGCGGGACCTTCAAACCTTATGCCGTCAAGGTCCACGCGTTCGAGCCTCGGGCCGGGCATTTCACACGCTTGACGCTGCGCTTCATCTACGAAGAGAAGGAAGTGATAGACCGGCGCGGCATCCGCAAGTTCGGCTCGAGCTACGGCTACTACATCATCGGCACAACGAGCGGCGAGAGGCGTGATCGCGGTGGGTTCCGCGATCAGCAGTCGATCGCTCTGCGCTCGGACGAATTGGCTAGCGCGCAGCGTGCTGGACGAAGACGAGTTGTCCGTTGCTGAGACGGTAGACGGTGCCGACGGGATTGCCCGCGCCGCTCGCCGAAGGTGAATTGGCAGGCGACGGCAAAGTTTGGATGTGCTGTGTGCTCGGGGTGCGTCGTTGGAGATGGCCGGAGTGTGGATCGATTGTGAGCCCGAGGCCGGCGATCAGGAACGCGACGGCCAGCACGATGCCGATGTCGAACAGGTTGACCAGCCCGTCGAGCGGATCGCCAGCAGCGTCTTCGATGCGAGCGTGCCGGCCGAGTCCCGTGCGTCGGCTCATCGGCCGGACTGGCGAGGCGGGCTGCTCAGCGTGGCTGTCGCGGTCGACTCGGGGGGATGGCTTGGCGCGGGTGGCTGGGATACTCCCGCTTGACCGTCGGGCGGCGCAGTAGCCAGTGTCGGGATGATGGCGCGCTCGAGCGCGGCGAGATCTTCGGTGTACATCCTCGTTCGGATGAGCGTCAGCGCGAAGGCGACCGTGCCGACAAGCAGCCCGATCGTCGTGGCGGCGAAAGCCGTCCTCAGGTCCGTGGCGAGCGTTGCCACGTCCCCGCGCCCGAGCGCGGCAAGTCCTGGCGCCAGCGGGATCAATGTTCCCATCAGGCCGAGCGCCGGGCCAGCGCGGATCAGTATTCGGGTGCGATCGAGGCACCGCTGGACGGAGAGCTCATACTCGGCGAGGGCATGCTCGATGCCTACCCCGTCGCCGGCGAGGCTGGCGCGGCCGAGCCGCAGCAGGGCTTGCGCAGCGAAGGCGCTGGGTGCGCGACGCGAGAGCGCCGCGGCCTGCCCTGGGTCGGCGAGGATCTTGCGAGTCAGCGCGCCGAGCGCGCCGCGGCCTGCGCGGGCGCGAGACCACCACTCGGCGGCGAACCGCCCGGACTCCAGGGCACACACGAGCAGTGCGAGCAGCGCGAGGATCAGCACCGGGGTGCGTAGCGCCGAGGCGATGCGTGCCAGCGCGTCAGCGACGTCCACCGAAGCGCCAAGCGGAGTCACAGGCTCACCTGAGGACGTCGGCGCTCCAGCTGTGAGCCGCCGGCGGCGAGCAGGACGATCGCCGCGTTGATCGCGATGGCAAGCCACGGCGTCTGGTTGCCACCGGCTCCGGCGCTATGCAGGCCCGGTGCGCCTACCTTGAGCGAGGCCGCGCCATCGGCGCTGACCGATTCGCCGATGAGAACACCTTTGACGACGCGCTCGCTGCCCTGGGCGCCTCGCTCGGCTTCTCGCTGGGTGAGGACGCGAGCCTGTCGGTGGCCGGCGGAGCCCGGGCTGCGGGCGCTGCGAGCGGCGTCCAGCTCGGATGTCGCCGTGATGACGGGCGCCGGCGCGTGGCTGCCGGTCGCTGCGGCGCGGCTCTTGGCAGCGTTCTTGGCAGCCGGCTTGCGGTGTGTGCTGCCGAGAAGGCGAACGCCGCCCGGCGTGCTGCCATGGCTCTGTGGCTTGGGTCGGCTGAACAGCCGAGCGCCGCTGCCGCCGCCGCCGGCGAT
>Ga0208241_1000013_pt1 | contig 14463 bp, 17 predicted proteins | sample MicForSoiPHH12_O_FD_188040 | JGI IMG/M metagenome (GOLD analysis project Ga0208241, IMG submission 188040) | Forest soil microbial communities from Harvard Forest Long Term Ecological Research site in Petersham, Massachusetts, USA - MetaG HF047... | ecosystem: Environmental > Terrestrial > Soil... | reverse complement strand
CTCGCTCACGCCGTTCGTATCGATGCAGAACCACTACAACCTCATCTACCGCGAGGAGGAGCGCGAGATGATCCCGCAGTGCATCGAGCAGGGCGTGGGCGTGATCCCGTGGAGTCCGCTCGCGCGCGGCGTGTTGGCTGGCAACCGCACGCGCGATGGTGGTCGGCTGACGACCCGCTCGGACTCCGACCCCTTCACCGACTATCTGTACAACCAGCCCACCGACTTCGATGTGGTCGAGCGGGTGGCGCAAGTCGCGGCCGAGCGCGGCGTGCCAAGCGCGCAGGTTGCCCTGGCGTGGCTGCTGCACAAGCCGGGGGTGACCGCGCCGATCGTCGGCGCCACCAAGCTCGATCACCTGCGGGACTCGCTCGCCGCAGAGCAGCTGACGCTCAGCGAGGATGAGATCTCGCGCCTGGAGGAGCCCTATCGGCCCCATCCGGTGCTCGGGCACGGATAGCCCCGGCGAGCAGCGTTTCGAGCCGGCACCACCCTCATCGAGAGGCGTTGCGGATCCCCGTCGCAGTTCGGGCTTGACATCTGTTCATGCACTTCGCTACGTTCGTGGTTCGGTATTCCATCGTCTGGGCAAGAGCTTCGGCCCGTCGACTGGGCTCACGTCATGGGAGAGAGCGGTCCGAGACCGTCGGAGCCGCCACGCAAGGGAGAGAGATATGAGAGCAATCCGCCATCAGCGGCGCGTCGGAGTGAGCAGCAGCCGGCGAGGACGTCGCCCCCTACACCTCAACGCCATGCTCATCCTCGTGGTGGGCGCGCTCGGTGCCCTTCTACCGTCAGTCGCAAACGCCGCGGGCGCCTCCTATGTGGCGATGGGAGACTCCTACACTGCCGCTCCGGGAGTCACGCCACCGTCGCCTACGGCCCCGGCGGACTGTGCTCAGTCGGCCGCAAACTATCCGCACCTGGCCGCGTCCGCACTGAACCTCTCCCTCACCGATGTGAGTTGCAGCGGCGCCAAGACTGAAGACTTCACAGTCGCGCAATTCCCCGATCAGGCGCCTCAATTTGATGCGCTGACGTCATCGACGGAAGTTGTGACAGTCGGTATGGGCGGCAATGACCACAATCTCTTTGCGACCCTCTTGCTGGGTTGCACGGAAGCCGATATCGGCCAGCCAAACGTCGGGGCGCCATGCAGGAAGAAGTTTGAAGGCTTTGTTACCAAAACGTTTGAAGAAGACGTGACGCCGCAGGAAGAAGCGCTCGCGGAGATTCACGTGCTGGCGCCGCAGGCCAAGGTGTTCATCGTTGGCTATCCCGAAATCACGCCGACCCATGGCTACTGTCCTACCGCGATCCCGTGGACGACCGGTGATCTGCGGTGGTTCCACAACCGAGTTCAGGCGCGAGGTAATGCGTCACTGAGGCGAGAGGCGCTCGCGAACGACGCCGTGTTCGTCAACACGTTCAAGCCGAGCGTCGGCCACAACGCATGCGAACCGGTGGGCGTGCGCTGGATCGAACCGCTGTTCGGCTCCCTGACCGGCGTTCCGGTGCATCCCAACGCCCTCGGGGAGCAAAACGACGCGTTCGACGTCGAGCGGGCGATGCTCGACCATGGGGTGCGGTAGCCAGCGTGTGTTGACGCAAATCCCATAGATGTCGCCCTGTGCCGCCCTTCGGCACCAGGCACGGGGCGACGTCACGGACGGACATTGGGCGATCGGGCAGCGCGGCCCGCCCAAAGCGAGTCCGGCGCTCGGGGTTGCTGCCGCCCGAGGAATAGCTGCTCTCACGCGTGCGCGCCCTCGGGCATTGTCACCTCAACGATCGCCTCGTCGTGAGCGGCATCCGCCGCCGCTCGCGTCTTCGGCACGAGCGTGCCGGCGAAGAGGCACACCAGGAGGAAACCGGTCGCCATCAGGAATGTCTCGGTGAAGCCGGTGACCGTCGGCTGTCCATGAGAAACGTGGGCCGCGATGAAGGTCGCGGAGAGCTGGCCGCCAAGCGCGCCGCCGAGCGTTCGCATGACGGTGTTCATGCCGCTGGCCACGCCGGTCTGATGGCTTGAGACGGCCTGGACGATCAGGTTGCCGAGCGCCGCGAACGCAAGGCCGATTCCGACTCCGAGCAGCGCCGCCGCGATCAGCAGCTCGTATGGATGGCGGTGCGCGACGGCGAGCAGCGCGAAGGCCGCCGTCGTGAACGCGGTCCCGGCGAGCAGCGCTCTGCGCGAGCCGAACCGGGCGGAGATCCGCCCGGCGTAGACGCCGAGGATCGTCATCCCGATCGTCGAGGGCAACAGGTAAAGGCCGGAGACAACGACCGACGATCCGAAGCCGAATCCGGTGCTCTTTGGCAGCTGCGCGAACTGGGGAAAGACGATGAACGAGGCATACATGCCAGCCCCCAACAGGAACGCGGCGAGGTTCGTCGTCCACACGCCCCTTATGCGCATCATCGTCATGTCGATCAGTGGATCGCGGCTGCGTGCCTCCACCGCTATCCAGACGCTCGAGATGGCGACGCCGCCAATTATCAGACCGAGCGTCTTCGGCGATCCCCAGCCCCACGTCGTCGTCTCGCTGATCGCGAGCAGGACGGTGGAGATACCGGCGGTCATCAGGGCTGCTGCCAGCCAGTTGATGCGCCCCGGAGTCCGGACCGGCGATTCGGGAATGAATCTCCACGTCGCGACGGCGGCGATCAGGGTCGCGACCAGCGGGATCCAGAAGAGCCAGTGGTAGTTGAGGTGCTCGACGATCACGCCCGAGAGCACGATCCCAACGCCGGCGCCCACGCCGAGGATCGCCGAGAGCAGGCCGATGCTGCCAGCCACCTTCTCGCGTGGGAACTCGTCGCGGACGATCCCAAACGCGAGCGGGAAGATTCCGCCGCTCGCGCCCTGGATGAAGCGCGCCACGACGATCACCGCCAGGGAGCTCGACACCGCGGCGAGCAGCGTGCCCGCGGCGAGGATGACCAGCGTCCACAAGAGCAGGCGCTCCTTTCCGTACATGTCGCCGAGGCGGCCGATGATTGCGGTTCCCACGGAGGCGGAGAGCAGGTAGGCCGTGAGCAGCCAGGTGATCTCCGTCTCACTCGCATGCAGCGCGCGCTGCATCGTCGGCAGCGCGGGTACGACCGAGGAGCTCAGCATCGCGTAGGCCACTCCCCCGAGCGAGAGCACGGTGAGGATGAGCGTCGGGTGCGTGCGTTCTGTGCTCGTCGAGCTCATGCGCAGGAGACCGGCCGGGCGGGCGGAAAGGGCGTCCGCCAGCCCAGCCCACTACAGTAGCGGAATGAGCATTCCGTCTCTGGAGGCCGGACCTCGGGCAGCCTGCTGGTCCGAGCTCGGCGTCGAGGACAAGCGCGGGACGCTGTTGCGCGCGGCCGGCGAGGTTTTCGCCCGCGACGGCCTGAACGCGCCGATACCCGTCATCGCGGCCGCTGCTGGCGCCGGCGTCGGCAGCGTCTATCGGCAGTTCCCCTCCAAGCGCGACCTGCTCGCGGCGCTCGTCGTCGAGCGGCTCGGGGACGCCGAGGTCCGCGCTGAGCAAGCGCTGGCGAGCAGCGACGGTCCCTGGTCTGCGCTGATCGGGATGTTGTGGACGCTCGCCGAGCAGCAGGCCGCCGACGATGTCCTCGGCGAGGCGATGGCGACGGTCTCTGAGCATCCCGCCGTACAGGAGGCGCTCGCGAGGACGATCGCGGCTCTCGAGCGTCTGCTCGCCGCCGCGCGCGCCGAGGGGCACCTGCGCTCTGACGCCACGACGCTGGACGTGCGGCTGCTGTTCGCGGCCACTCGCGCCGCGGGCCACCTCGAGCGAGGGGCATGGCGGCGAATGCTCGAGCTTGGGCTCGACTCGCTCGCGGCCGGCGCCCCGATCTCACCGCCGCGTTGACGTTGGCTCTCAGCCTGTAGTGTTGCCCGTCATGCCGTGCGAGGTCGTGTGCATCTCAAGCCAAGACGGTGCCGGAGCGCAGGCGGTCGGACTCGTCGTGGCCGACTCCCTGGGTTTTCGCCTGATCGACGAGGAGATCGTCACGCGGGCAGCGGTCGACGCCGGTGTTGATAAGGAGGTCGTCGCCGACGTCGAGCAACGCAAGTCGTTCGTGACGAGATTCGTCGAAGGGATGGGTACGGCCGGTTTGGCTACGGGCCTGGGAGCTGGGTACGTCATCGCCGGGACGGACGTCACGGGGCAGTATGCACCAGCAAGCGATGATCTCCGGGGGCTGATCCGGTCGGTCATCGAGGAGACCGCCAGCATCGGGAGCGCCGTGATCGTCGCACACGCGGCATCGCTCGCGCTCGGCGATCGCGAGGATGTGCTGAGGGTGCACGTCACGGCGTCAGCGCCGACGCGCGAGCGGCGGGTCGCGGCCGCGCTTGGGATCGATGAGAAGGAGGCCGTGCGAAAGCTCAAGCGGGCTGACGCCGGGCGAGCCGATTACCTCAAGCGCTTCTACGACGTCAGCGCCGAGCTGCCGACTCACTACGACCTCGTCATCAACACCGACAAGCTCACACCCGAGCAGGCCGCCCGGTTGATCGTCCAGGCAGTGGGCGGATCGGCCGACGCCGAGAAATCCGTTACCTAGCGAACACGGCGCTGGTTCGCGACCCGGCGTCTAGCGCAGCCGGCGTGGGCCGTTGGGGAGAAGCGGCGATGGAGCGGCGTCGGCGACCGATGGCGTCTGCGGAGAATCCTTTTTACGACGCCGCGCCTCTTATCTACGCGTCGACATTCCGTCGACCAGAACGGGAGGCTAATCATGACCGTCGCCGTCTTGCGCAGAGCGTCCACCTGTCTGGCCGTGCTCTGCCTTGCCGTGTTGGGCCTGTCGGCGACGGCTTCGGCTGCGCCGACCGTCACGTTCAAAACGAAGGCCCTGCCGATCCCGGGCTTCCCGGGCACCGGCGACATCCTCGGCGCCGGCGCCGTGATCCAGGGTGAAGGCAAGATCTCGGGGACCGAATACGGCGGCTTCCCGCCGCCGCTGATCGGGATCAGGTACTTCGCGCCCGCCGGCGCGAAGCTGCACCCGCAGGGGTTCGCCACCTGCGCGCCGAGCGTGATCGAAAACAGAGGGCCCGGAGCATGCCCGAAGAAATCGATTGCCGGCCCGAAGGCTTCGGCGTCGGCGTCGTGAGCTTCGGCGCCGAACGCGTGCCGGAGACGGCGTCGGTGCAGCCGTTCTTCGCGCCCGGCGGCAACCTGGAGGCCTTTGTGGACGGCTCGACGCCGGTCTCGGTCGAAATCCTCGCGACGGCCCACTTCGTCGCCTCCTCCCCGCCGTTCGGCCTGGAGTTCATCGCCGACGTGCCGCTGATCGAAACCGTGCCGGGAGCGCTCGACGCGTAGATCGGGACGCTGCCTGTCGCCGCCGCTCTCGCATCGTGGATGTTCCAAATCGTGCGCAACGAGTGCATCCGCAGATCGCGGATCACACTACACAGACCGATCCGCGCCGCCGCGGTCGAGTCTTCCGCGGGAGACGCCGCCCTCGCCCGTCTGGAGATCGAGCGGATCGTCGACTCGATCGCAGAGCTTCCGCCCGAGCAGCGCGCGGTCCTCGTTCTACGCGACATTCAGGGTCAATCGGGAGCAGCTACGGCTCAGGCACTGGGCCTCAGCCGTGCCGCGATGAAGTCGCGCCTGCATCGCGGACGCGAAACACTTCGCTCACAACTCAGAACGCCAAAAAACACGACCAACGATGGAGGCGTAGAGGATGGCTGAGCACGATCGGGGCGCTCTTGCCAGTCGCTCCGTTGCTCGCCACCTCACGCGCGGAGCGATCGGCTTCGGACTGATCGGCTCGGCACTGGCACTCACTCCGAGCGTGGGCCCGGCCGCACTCCTGCTCGCACCCCCAGGCATGGTTGCACTGCGCGGCTGCCCAACGTGCTGGATCGCCGGATTGATCCAGACCATCTCCAGCGGCCGACTGGAGCGCACCTGCACCGACACCGGCTGCACGCTGCAGCCATCGCCCGCCCCGACAGCCAAGTGCGCCCGCGGGTCATCGCTTGGGGCCGGCTTGGCCCAGATGAGTGGCGGCATCCTCGAGACGGTCATCGCCCCAGAACAACTCGCCGTCGATCGCGAGCGTGGGGACGCCGAACACCCCGAGCTCATGGGCTGCGCCGGTGGTCTCGCGTAGCGCGAGCTTGACCTCCGGGTCGCGGGTCGCCTCATCGACCTCTTTCGGGTCGAGGCCGGCGTCGGCGGCCGCTTCGAACACGCGTTTCGGGATGCTGAGGTCGTGGCCCGCTTGGAACGCGTTGCGGAAGGCGCGAGTTACGAACTCGCGCGCCCGTCCCGTGCCTTGCGCGAACGTGACCGCGCGCATGGCCACCAAGTAGTTGCCTGGCCACGGGTCGGGCCAACGCAGCGGCGGAAGCTCGTAGGAGAGCGCACGTCGCTCGACCTCCGCCATCCCGGCCTGGCGGCGCTCGGGATCGCCCAACGCCCAGGACGATCGGCCGGTGAGCTTGAACAGGGCGCCGAGCGAAATGGGCTGCCAGTGGACGGACCCGGGCATGACCTCGTCGATGCGCTCGGCCGCGAGATAGGCGAACGGCGAGCCGAGGTCGAAGTAGAAGGTCGCTTGTGGCATCGAAGTCCTGTGAGAGAGTCCTCTGCGTTTATTATAGTGAACGTATTGTTCGCTAAATCCTACCAGACTGCGGGAGAAGATGTCCGCGCACGGCTTGCGTTGAACCTGCGCAGGCTGCGCATCGCGCGCCATCTATCGCTCTCTGAGCTGGCGCGCTCCACCGCGATGAGCAAGGCCACGCTCTCGGGGATCGAGCGCGGGCGCGCCAACCCCACGATCGACACGCTTGCGGCACTTGCCACCACATTGCATGTCTCCATCCCCGAGCTTCTACAGGAAGCCGAGCTAGGCGAAGTTCGCATCGTGCGCGCCGGCCAGCCCGGCACGGGGCGATCCGATCAGGTCCGTGTGCACGCCCTGGAAACGATCGGGCTGGACGGCAAGATCGATTTCTTCGAGCTGGCCCTGCCGGCTCGTCATGCGCACGAAGCGCCGCCGCAAGCCGATGGGTCACGCAGTCACGCGTTCGTACTGCAGGGAAAGCTGATCGCCGGCCCCGTTGACCGCATCAGCGAACTCGCCGTCGGCGACTACGCGTCATTCCCCTCCGACGTGCCACACCTCTACGAGGCGATACGCGGCCCCGTGCGCGTGCTCGTGCTGGGCGCGTGCCCAGCCTGAGCTTGCGGGGCCGCTGGCCGGCTTGCCGAGCTTGTGGAGGTGAACGCGCACGATCACCTGCCGACCTTGGGCGGGGCCGCTTCTGCTTCTTCGACCGGCTTTTCGGCTTCTCGTTCTTCTCTCCCTTCGGCTTCGTTGATTTCCCGCATGACGACTGGTCCAGCGGCCCGTTCGGCCTTGCGTTGGGCGGGCGTCTCGGCCCTGCCCGGGCCGGTCGTTCTCTTGCTGCTCGTGCTTGGCGTCTGTCTTCTCGCACGTGACGTCGGGCTGCTGGTGCTCGGACGTGCGGCTGCGCCGCCGCAGTTCTGGGCTTCCGCGCAGGCGGTGGCTGCTGCCGTCGTGTCGAAGCAGCCGTAGATCGTAAAGAGCGGGTTCACGATGCTGTGTCCGTGGGCGTCGGACATCATCTGCTGCCCCACGAACGACGGCGGCGCCTGCGCCTTGTAGCAGCCGTTGGATTTCACGCTGACGTCGTAGGTGACGGCCGTGAGCTGCAGCGGGTTGGCCCCCGGCAGCGGCGTGACGACGGTCATCGTGCAGCTCCAATCGTCGCCTGGACCCTGGCTCGCACCGGCGCGCCGATGGCAGCTCGTGCGGTCGTTGAGCTTGGTCCCTTTCGGAACGATCCGACCCAGCCGTTCCTGCTGGAGCAGCGTGAGATCGTTGAAGGCGGGCGCGATCGAAGCCTCGAGCCGACCTTTCGTGATTGCTACGGGCCCCCAATTGCTGGCAGCTCCGAGCACGACGATCAACGCCGCTGACCCAAGCACCGCGCGAACGGGCACCACCCACCCGGGTCGCCGGGCGACCGGCGTGCCGGCAAAATCCCGCCCGCGAAGGATCAGCCAAGATGCGCCCAGGCAGGCCCAGACCCAAACGACGCAGACGCAGCTCCCGATGATCAGCGGGCCGTAGAACTTGTGTGCGCTCAGCAGCCCGTGCCAGTCGTCGAACGCCGATGCGACCAGCAGCATGTGGACCCATGTCCCGCTGCCGATAAGCGCCAGCAGTTGCATGACGAGCCCGACGAGCACGGGTCCGAGCACGCCCATGATCCCATTGCGCGTCGCGACCGAGAACAGCACCGCCAGGCTCGTGAACGCCAGCACCGGGAGCATGCTGAGCAACCAGCTCGCGAGCACCAGCAGCAGGCATTCGCCCGATGGGATGACCGTCCCGCTCAGGCCAACGAGCGGCTGATCGCCGGTCAGGAGCAGGCCGGCGGCGATGCTCGACAGCGCGGCCAGTGCGACGAGCGCCAACGAAAACGTCGCCGCGGCGAGCACCTTCCCGGCGAACACGTCGCCGCGGCTGCGAGACCGCGTGAGGACCGTCTTCCATGTCCCGTAGCGATCCTCGGAGGAGAACAGGTCGCCGGCGAGGGCGCCCGCCAGCACCGGGAATCCCAGGTAGCCGGCAAAGCCCAGGACGACGAGCGGAACGGCATAGCCAGAGGTGTGGACCCATACGCCCAGCAGGGTGTCCGCCGGGACTCCGCCCTGTTGGCTCAGAATCGCGCCGAATGCGAATGGGCCGAGCAGGCAAACGAGAGCCAGCGCTCGCGTCGAGAGCTGCGCGAGGAGCTTTCGACGCTCGGCTCGATAGACGCTCCAGACGCCGCCGCCCGCGCGTCGCCGGCGCGGCACGGCTGCGCTGAGCGCGCGCGCCGTCACGGTCCCGCGCTTGGTCTTGGGCTCTGAGCGAGCTCGGGGACGACGATCGGATCGTCCTGCGGTTGGTCGGTGAGCGCGAAGAACATCGACTCGAGCGGGCTCACCGGCAGCTCGAGGCGGCGGATAGCCACGTCCGATCTTCCCAGGGCGAGCACGAAGCGGTCCAGCGCCCCGTCCTCCACCTCGACGATGAGCCCACCGCTCGGCGACGGCTCGGCCTGAACGCCTAGCTTGTCTGCGGCCAGCGCAAGTGCACGAGCGTCATCGCTCGTGAGGATCCGGTAGGCCGACGGCGGTGCCTGGGCCCGCATCTGCCCGCCGGTGCCCTCCCACACGACGCGACCCCGGCTGAGCATGATGAAGCTGTCGCAGACTCCCTCGATCTCGCCGATCTGATGGCTGCTCAGCAGCACCGCCACTCCGTCCGCGGACAGACGGCGCACCAGCCCGCCGACGAAGCGGACGCCCGCGGGGTCCAGCCCGGCCGTCGGCTCGTCCAGCAGCAGCAGTCGAGGCGCTCGCATCAGCGCCGCGGCAATGCCGAGACGCTGGCGCATTCCAGACGAATAACCGCCGACCCGATCCCCGCCTCGCCCGGCCAGCTCGACTTGCTCGAGGACCTCGTCGATGCACGCCTGCGAGCCGCCTCCATCCAGCTCCGCCAAAACCTCGAGATTTGCGCGTCCAGACAGGTACGGATAGAAGCTCGGGTCCTCGACGAACCCCGCGACGCCGTCCAGGATCAGCCGGTCCGACCCGTGAGGGGTGCGGCCGAAAAGCTCGATCGTGCCCGCATCCGGTCGAACCAGACCGAGCAGCATCCGCAACAGCGTCGTCTTTCCAGCGCCATTGGGTCCGAGCAAGCCCCTCACCTCGCCCTCGTCCACCACCAGATCGACTCCGTCGACCGCGCAGGTTGTCTCGAATCGCTTGGTCAGGCCGCTCGCAATCACCGTCGCCATGCGGAGCGCCACTATAGGGAACGGGTGGAAGACCCGTGATGGATCGCCGACCCAAAGCGTAGTTAGGGTAGTGAGCAGACTCGTGCCCTCCCCTGACGACCATCGGTCGCCGACGATCGCGGTGTCGTGGCGCGGTCGCCTCGACGACGCGGCCTTCGATACGCTGTTTCGTGGGTGCGCGGCCGACGTGCACGCTTACGCGATCTCGCTTCTCGGCGACAGGTCCGCCGCCGAGGATGTGACCGCGCTTGCGTTCGAGCGGCTTTACCGTTCTCGCTCGCGTCTTGACAATGGCCGGGGAACGCCTCGAGCCTGGCTGTTCGCGATCGCACGCAATGCGGCGCTCGATGAGCTGCGTCGACGTCGACGTCGGCCCCAGTGCGAGCTGGACGTGGAACTGTCCGACGATCCGGACTCCGGAGCTGCGCTCGAGGAGATCGAGCGTCGTGCGACCGTGCGCGATGCCCTCTCGGCGTTGCCGCTGCGCGAGCGAGAGGTGGTGCTGCTCAAGTTCCACGGCCAGCTCTCCAACAGCGAGCTCGCGCGGGCACTCGGCATCAGCGAGTCCAATGCCGGTACTCGCCTGCACCGAGCGCTCACGCTGTTGCGCAAGCAGTCCCTTGGGCTTGACCGACGGGAGGTCGCATGAGGATCATCCCCTTTGCGGGCCGTAGCGAGGCAAGCCCCGACGAGGTCTGTCACGCCGAGCTCGAGGCTGCACTGGACGGCGACGGCGAGGGCGTCGCGGCCGATTCCTGGCGCGAGCTGCGCGAGGACGTGCGCGCGCTCGCCCCGCCGATGGCTCCCGAGTTCGAGCGCCGTCTCAGAGCTCAGATCGATGAACGGGCCGCGCGCCGCCGACCACGCAAGGTGTCCCCATCGGCCCCTGCAGCGAGCGCCGCGGCCCGGCCAGCCCCGTCCGCAATCGTCACGAAACAAGCGGGCTGGCACGGTGCGTTCAGACGGCTGCGCCGCCGCCCAGGCTTCCACCCACCCAGTCGTCTCGGCGGCGCCGCCGCCGTCATCGCGACGACGAGCGCGGTCGTTGCGGCCCTGATCATCGCCGGTCCCTGGCGGGCCGCCACACCCGGTGAAGCCCTCCATGCGAGGACGGGCCCGCGCGCCGCGCCTTCGAGCGCCGGCGCTAGCGCTCAAGGGAAGGGCGCGAGCCGCGCCGCCCGAAGTGCTGCAGCGGAACCCACACCGACACCCGCCGCGCCCTCGACACCCACTGGCGCACCCTCGACACCCGGACGGGTGCAGCAGCTGGCGGCCTCGCTCAGCTTGAGTGCGACTCCCAACGACGTGCAAGCGATCGCGGACCGTGTGGCTCAGCTGGCCGTGAGCGACGGGGGCTTCGTGCAGAGCTCGCACGTACAGGTGCAGCAGGAAGGCAGCAGCGAAGCCAGCATCATGCTGAGACTCCCGAGCGTCAAGCTCGGCGCGGCTCTAGCCTCGCTGGGACAGCTTGCCCCGGTGCACGCTGAGAGCCAGTCGCTGCAGGACATCACCGACGCCTACGACGCAGCGCGTCGACGACTCGCCGACGCCACCGCTGAACGGCAGGCGCTGCTTCGCGCGCTTGCCGGGGCGACCACTCAGGGGCAGATCGACAGCCTCCGCGAACGACTGTCGCAGGCTCGCGGCGCGATTGCCGAAGCACGTTCCGCGCTCCAAACGCTCTCGCAACATGCGAGCACGGCCGAAGTGGAAGTCACCGTCGTCGGTGATGAGCGCGCCTCGAGCGAAGGACTCACGCTGCGCGAGGGGCTTCACGACGCGGGCCGAGTGCTCACCGTCACCTTCGTCGTGCTGCTCATCGCCGCCGCCATACTCGTGCCGCTGGCGCTTCTACTCACCGCAGTCGCGGCCGGCCGAAGGGCGCGGCGTCGATACCAGCGCGAGCGCGCACTCGACGCGCCTTGAGCACTTCTCCCGCCCGGCTTCCGACAGGTTCTCGGCTCCCGTCTCAGTGACGCTACGACGACGTCACCTCAGATCCCCGAAGAGACCTACACGGTCGGTGGTTTCGAGCGCTTTGTCAGATACCACAGCTGGGAAATACCTTCGTTCCATTGCTCGCGCCCGCTCTTGATGTGCATCGTGTAGGGCATGAGCGCGGCTGCATTGGGATTGCCCGCGTAGGTGACGAGGGCGGCCATCGCGTTCTTCAGCTCGTCGGAGCCTTCGGTCAATTGTGTCTCGATCGTTGAGAGTTCTTCTTCTTCGCCGCTTTCCGTGACGGTCCATCCGCTGCGCGCTTCGTCGATGCGCTTGTTCGCTTCTTGTGCAGCTCTTGCCACCCTTGTGAGCTGATGTTCGGTGGGAGGGCTGGCTAGCGCTCCCACCTCAGCCTCGACCTCGCGGATGTTGGCGCTGGCGGACGCGATCCGTTGCCCGTGCGCGCTGAAGAACGCGAGTGCCCCCGCCTGGGACGGCGTAGAGGAACATCCGGGCGTCGTGATGGCCACAAAACAGACCGCGACGACGATTGTGCCTGCCCTGCAAAGTCCGCTTGGCATCTGTGACGCGATCGTACTCAGCGAGCGCATGCCGGTCGAGGCCGTCTTCGCACCGGGACTGATACGTTCGTGCCGATGAGCGACTTCGCAGGCATCGGCGCACGGCTCGAGGGACGCAGCGTGCTCGTGGTCGGCGGTGGGCAGCAGGACTACGGGATGCGGGACCCGCCGATCGGCAACGGGCGAGCGATGTCGTTGCTCCTCGCGCGTGAAGGCGCGGCGGTCGCGATCGCCGATATCGACCCCGATGCCGCCGAGCAGACGGCGGCGCTCGTGCGTGAGGACGGCCGGACGGCCGTGACGACGATTGGCGACGCCGGCGAGGAGCGCGACCTTGATCGCATGTTCGACGAGGCGCGGGCGGGCATGGGCGGACTCGACGGACTCGTGATGAACGTTGGCATCGCCGGCGGAATCGGTTTTCAGGGAACGACCGTCGAGGACTGGGATCGTGTCCTGGCGGTCAACCTGCGCTCGCACTTCCTCGGCTGCAAGCGCGCGCTGTCGAGCTTCGCGGATGGCGGCTCGGTGGTGCTGATCGGCTCGCTCGCCGGCCGTGAATCGATGCCGATTCCCGCCTACGCCGCCTCCAAGGCGGCGCTCGAGGCGGTCTGCCGCAACGCGGCGGTCGAGGGCGCCCCGCGCCTGCGCGTGAACCTGCTCGTGCCAGGGCTGATCGACACGTCGCTCGGCCGCCTGGCCACGAGCATCAACCCTGCGCGGGCCGATGTGCGGATCCCCGCCGGCCGCCACGGCTCGGCGTGGGAGGTGGCGCAGTGCGCCGCCTTCCTGCTCAGCGATCAGGCGAGCTACGTCACCGGCCAGTCGCTCGTCGTGGATGGCGGGCTCAGCGTCGCCGTGAGGACCTGAGCATGCCACGCATCCCTCCGCTGCCCGAGTCCGAATGGGACGACGAGCTGCGGCAGATCCTCGAGGCGAGTCCGCCGGGCCTCGACGGGCGCCTTGGCGACAACAACATCTTCCCGACGTTCGCCCGCCACAAGGACCTCTTTCGCGTCTGGCTTCGCTTCGCCGGCTTCCTGCTCGGCGGCGGCGTGCTGCCCGCACGCGTGCGCGAGCTGCTGATCCTGCGCACGGGCTACAACTGCGCCTCGGCGTACGAGTGGGGCCAGCACGTTCGCGTCTGCGAAGGCCTGGCCATGGACCGCGAGGAGATCCTCCGCGTCGCCGAGGGTCCGCAGGCCCAGGGCTGGTCGCCGGCCGACGCGGCCCTGCTGTGCGCCGCCGACGAGCTGCACGCGCGCACGAAGATCAGCGACGCCACCTGGGCGCGGCTCGCCGAGAGCTACGACGAGCGCGGCCTGATCGAGATCGCGATGCTCGTCGGCCACTACCATCTCGTCGCCTACACGCTGAACTCGCTCGAAGTGGAGCTCGACGAGGGGCTCGAGGGCCTGCCGTGAGCAGCGGCGCCCGGACCGTCCGCGAAGCGACGTTCGATCTGCTCCGCGCCCACGGGATGACGAGGATCTTTGGGAACCCAGGCTCGACGGAGCTGCCGATGCTGAGGGACTTCCCGGAGGACTTCTCCTACGTTCTCGGGCTGCAGGAGCTGGTGGTGGTAGGGATGGCCGATGGATTCGCCCAGGCCAGCGGTCGCCCGGCTCACGTCAACCTGCACACCGCCCCGGGGGTCGGCAATGCGCTCGGCGGGATCGCAAACGCCCAGGCGAACAAGTCTCCGCTGCTGATCACCGCCGGTCAGCAGGTGCGCGCGCAGATCACGATCGAGGCGAGTCTCACCAATCGCGATGCGATTCTCGCCCCGCAGCCGTATGTGAAGTGGAGCCACGAGCCCCCGCGTGCGCAGGATGTCCCTCACGCGATCGCCCGCGCAATCCACCATGCCTCGCTGCCGCCGCCAGGACCGGCGTTCGTCTCGATTCCGATGGACGACTGGGGGATCGAGGCGGATCAGGATCTGGAGAAGCGCGCGCTAACGCGCGCGGTGACGGGTCGCGCGATGCCGAACCCGGTCGCGCTCGAGGACCTTGCGCAGCTGCTCCACGGGGCGGACAGGCCCGTGCTCGTCGCGGGCCCGGACATCGACGCGAGCGGCGGCTGGGACGCGGCGGT
>Ga0208241_1000012_pt1 | contig 15478 bp, 18 predicted proteins | sample MicForSoiPHH12_O_FD_188040 | JGI IMG/M metagenome (GOLD analysis project Ga0208241, IMG submission 188040) | Forest soil microbial communities from Harvard Forest Long Term Ecological Research site in Petersham, Massachusetts, USA - MetaG HF047... | ecosystem: Environmental > Terrestrial > Soil... | reverse complement strand
GGTCCTCTCCCAGATCAAGCGACGCGTGGCCGGCGAGCCGATCTCAGACCGGCTGATCTCGCTCGCAGACCCCGACGCCAGGCCGATTCGCAAGGGCAAGCTCGGCAAGCCCAACGAGTTCGGCTATGTGACCCAGCTCGCCGAGGTGACCGAGAACACCAAGCGCGGAGCACGTGGGTTGATCCTGCCGGCAGCCACCGCGCCGGGAAACCCGCAGGAGAACGCGCTGCTGGGAGTGACCGTCGCCGAGCTCCGGCGGCTTTCACTCTCGCCACGCGAGGTAGCGCTCGACGGCGGGTTCATGCCCGGGCCGACCAATGCCAGCCTGAGCGACCTGGCGCCCGAGCGGGTGTTCATCTCCGGCCGCCAACAATCGGGCTCCAGACGCACCCAGCGCCGGCTGCAGCGCTATCGAACGGGGGCGGAGGGGCGCATCAGCCACCTCAAGCGCCGCTACGGGCTGGACCGCAGCCGTCTGAAGGGCGACGAAGGTCGCAGGATCTGGACCGGCTGGTCGATCCTCGCCTACAACGCTGACACGCTCGCCATCCGAGGCGGATGACACACTCCAGCCGCTCTCTCGACCAGAGCACCCACTCGATGACACGAACGGCCGCGCCGACTTACTCTGGTGCGGCCGTTCGCCTTTCACTCAAGAGTTTTTCCGCGGCAAGTAGATAGCGGCGGAACGACGTAACGCCCAACTCTTTAGAGTTTCATCGATCGGAAGCACTCGCCATGGCAGACAAAGACAAAACGCTCTGGACCCGAGAGGACCACACCGCCGCCAAGCACGAAGTGCTTAGAGCGTATCTTGACGCCTGGATACCGATCATGGGATATGCCGTTCTCAAGTTCGAGAGCGAGCCCCGGCTGCTTCTTGTGGATGGGTTTGCCGGGCCGGGGCGTTACGCAGGCGGTGAGCCGGGCTCGCCTCTCATCATGATTGACGTGATCGTGAATCACAGTGCCTTCCCGCAGCTTGAAGGCGTGAACTTCCTCCTCTATTTTATCGAGCACGACAAAGCCAGGATCGAACATCTCGAACATGAGCTGGTGCATATGCAGCTCCCCGACAACGTGCACGTCGGTGTGGAGCACGGGGAGTTCGAGGATACGTTTGGTGAGCTCGTGAGCGTCGAGGACGGCAAGGTGCTCGTGCCCACGTTCGCGTTTATTGATCCCTTCGGCTACACGCAGGCGAAAATGTCCCTAACGGGAAAGCTTCTTGAGTTTCCTCGGAGCGAGGCGCTCTTCTTCTGGCCCCTCACCGACATCTGCCGCTTCCTTAGCAAGGCGGATCAGGCTCCCGGTCTCGATGCACTGTTCGGTACGCCAAGATGGCGTGAGGCGATCTCTATGGACGGACGAGCCCGAAATGACTTTCTCATGGATCTCTTCGAGGAGCAGCTACGCTCGCAAGGCCAAGTCGCCCACGTCCGGTCATTTGAGATGCGAACGGCGAAGGGGCGCGACAACCGCCTCGTGTTTGCGACGGGACACGATCGGGGCCTCGACGCGATGAAGAACGCTATGTGGGCTGTAGATCCTGTAGAGGGCCGTCGATTCGTAGCCAAGACAGAGTCTGGCCAAGAGGTGCTTTTCACGCCCGATGAGGATCTCGACACAAGGCCTCTGCTCAACCAGCTTCGAGCCGATTTCGGCCAAAAATGGTTCACAATCGAGCAGGCCCAACGGGTGACGCTCCTTTCGCCCTACAAGGCGAGTCATCTGAAGAAGCGGACCCTCAAGTGGGCGGAGCAGGAGCTGGAGGAGCTTGAGGTGGACCGGTCAGGCGGTCAACCGAAGGGCACGTTCGGCGCCGGCACGCGGATGCGATTTCGGTAGCTCATCCCAGGTCCGACCATCGAGTTCGCGGCCGTTCGCCTTTGAGGTCTGTCCACCCCACTGCTTGAAGAAGAACGCCGTCCGCGCGTCGTGCGCTGACCGGCGAAGATCCCTAACCCACTCCCCATCCATCCTGCGATGCCGGCTGCCGCTCTCGCCCCCCACTATCAGCCAGTCGATGGACGTCAGATCGAGGGCTGCCGCAAGCGGTCCGAGTAGTGGCTCCGCGCTCACGAATCTGATCGCGGCTGGAGTCTCTCGCAAAAGATCCGCGCGGAATGCAAATCGCCGATTCTCAATGGAAGTTCCTAGCCAGACGTTCGGTAGCGGCCATTTGGCGTTAGCCGGACATTCGTGTACCGTGATGGCTGCCTCCACCTCAGCCTGCCAGGTCTCTTCAGCAAGAAGCGCGGCCATACGCTCGGGTCGCTTCGTGAGCACTTGAAATACGTGGCGGTCGGCGGCTGCCATCACAGCGAACACCTTCGCGATGTACGCGTCCGGAACTACGTCGTGGAAGAGGTCGCTCATGCTGTTCACAAACACCATGCGGGAAAGGCCCCAGCGCAGCGGCTGCTCAAGACGCTCTGGTCTCAGGCGGACGTTCTGTGCCGCATTGCCCGGCGTCCACGGCAGGCCGGGAACCTTCCAGGTGTTCGCGAACCTCATTGTCAGCGCCTCCGCATAGCAATGGGCGCATCCCGGGCTGACCTTCGAGCATCCGATCACCGGATTCCAGGTCGCGTCTGTCCACTCGATTTTGCTCTTGTCGGCCACGACCAGGGAGACTATCGAGCAGTCTCGACACGACTACTCGCCCGAGTGAACTACGCGGCAGTTGCCCCTCAGGATGCCGCGGCTACGCGTCAACAGCCACAACGAGATCCTGCCCACCTACCGCGTCGGTGCACCAGCGGTTTGTGCAGACAAGTTCAGTGGACCTAGCCGCGAACCAACTCAGCGAGAGCGACTTCGTCGCCTGGGTCCGCGAGCGCATCGACCCCTCTTGAGCACCCACTGCATGAGCGGCTGCGCCGTGGGACGGCGCCCTACGCCGCCGTGAGGCTCGGCTCGAGCTCGGCCTCGAGCTTCTTCTTGGGATACGCGCCGATGACCGTCTTGACGGGCTCGCCACCCTTGAAGAGGATCAGCGTCGGAATCGACAGCACCTGGAAGTTGGCCGCGGTCTGCTGGTTCTCGTCGATGTTCAGCTTCACGATCCGCAGGTCTGGGCGCTCCGAGGCGATCTCCTCGAGCACCGGAGCGACGACGCGGCAGGGGCCGCACCAGGGAGCCCAGAAGTCGACCAGCACAGGGCCGTCTGCTTCGATGACCTCGGCCTGGAAGTTGGTGTCGGTGACTTCGTTCAGAGTGCCTGCCATGGTGTCTCCCTTGATCGCTTTCCTACCACTATACAAAGTGAAGGAAGGGTGTTGAACCCCAGGCGGGCGTCAGCGCACGATGACGGTCCAGCCTTCGGAATGGCGGACGATCGGCGGCTGGATGTGGGTCAGCGCCACGAACAGATGAGGGGAGACATAGACCTCTACGAACGCTGAAGCCACGAGCACTGGAACCGCCACGGCCACCGTCACGAGCGTCGCCGCGAGCAGCTGCTCCCACTCGCCGCGCCGGCTGGCGATGATCCATGCTGCCAGGGGCAGGAACAGCGCGATCAACTCGGGGATCGCGTGCGGGAGCACGCCGAGCAGCAGGAGGCCCGGGGAGACCTGCAGAAAGGCGGCGACCCCGCCGAGGCTGCGTCCGATCAGGAACGCCTGCGTGCTCAACGAGAAGGTCGTGGCCGCAACGACGAAGGCGATCGCGAGGCGTCCGCCGTGTTCGTGCACCCAGCGCGAGACGCCGTGATGATGCTTGGCCTGCAGGGGCAGCGAGCTGCCGGCGATGAACCCGGCGACGCATGCCATCGCGTGCAGGGCGAGCACGAGCATGTTGCGCCGCAGCACGCCGAGCACGTCCCCGCCGTCCCCGACCGCGAATGGTGGCTGGAGGGTGAGCACCTGCTCGTAGCCACCGTCCAGCGAGGAGATGATCCAGACGGCCGCGAGCAGGCCGGCCGCGGCAACGGCCGAGCCGGCGGCCCACCGCCCCAGCACCCGCCCTGGGGTGTGCTGCCAGCAGCGCAGCGTCGCGCGTGTATGGCGCACGCCATGGGCGAACGCGTACTCCGAGGCATCCATCGCCTCTGCATCGGCCTGCCGGCGTCCTACCTGAAGCGCAGCCGCGGCACCAGCCACATCGCCTCGGCGGCGATTCGCCAGGACATCTTGGACTGCCCGCGCTGGCGGTCACGGAACACGATCGGCACCTCGACGACACGGAAGCCCGCGCGCACGGCCCGGTAGGTGAGCTCGACCTGGAAGGCGTACCCCTGCGAGCGGACACCGTCGAAGTGGATCGCCTCGAGCACCTCGCGGCGAAAGCACTTGAAGCCGCCCGTCAGGTCGCGCACGCGCAGGCCGAGCACCCAACGCGCATACGTGGAGCCCCCCTCGCTGATGAAGCGCCGCAACAGGCCCCAGTCGCGCACGCCGCCGCCCGGCACGTAGCGCGAGCCGAGCGCGAGGTCGGCGCCCCCTTGGACCGCCTCCAGAAGACGCCGGATATCGGCTGGATCGTGCGAGAAGTCGGAGTCCATCTCGATCAGGTATCCGGCGTCGCGATCGAGCGCGTGGCGGAATCCCGCGAGGTAGGCGGGGCCGATGCCGTTCTTCTCGGCGCGATGAAGAACCTCCACCCAATCGTGCTCGGCGGCGAGCCGGTCGGCGATCGCGCCGGTGCCGTCGGGCGAGCCGTCATCGACGACGAGGACCCGAAATCCATCGACGGCGGCGTCGGTGAGCACGCCGCCTGCCGCGGTTACGATCGCCTCGACGTTCTCGGCCTCGTTGTAGGTCGGCAGTATCAGCCACGGCTCGCCGGACATGGGTCGGCGTACCCTAGAGCGTGCACGCGCTTCTCGCCCTCACCGCGTGACGTAGAGGCGCGCGCTGCGCATACGCTGAAGGGCGTGGCCAAGCCCGAGCTGCCCAACACCGCGATCGCAGATTCCCTCGAGGAGCTGGGCGACCTGTACGAGCTCGACGGGGCGATCGTCCACCGCGTGGTCGCCTACCGCACGGCGGCGAAAACCGTCCGTGAGGCGCCCGTGTCGGTCGCGGCGCTCGCCCGCGCCGGTCGCGCGAGCGAGCTCTCGGGGATCGGGAACACGCTGCAGGAGAAGATCCTGACGCTGCTCGATACCGGCACGATCCCCTCGGCGGAGCGGCTGCGCGCCAAGTTCCCGCCCGGCTTGATCGCGATCACGCGCCTGCCAGGCCTGGGACCGAAGCGAGCACGGCTGCTTCACTCCGAGCTCGGCATCGACTCGCCCGAGGGGCTGCGCGAGGCGGCGCTCGGGCAGCGCCTGCGCGACGTCCGCGGACTCGGCGTGAAGTTCGAGGAGAACGTGCTCGCGGCGCTCGAGGCCGGGGCGGCGGAGCGGGCGGCGCCGCGCGTGCTGTTGCCGAGGGCGATTCAGATCGGCGAGGCGCTCGTCGCCGGCTTGTCCGAGCGCGGCGGCGCCGGCACTCATGTGCAGCTGGCGGGGTCGGCGCGTCGCCTCGCCGACAGCGTCAAGGACCTCGACCTGATCGCCACGACTACTCGCCCGACGACGCTGGCGAAGAGCCTCGCCAAGCTCGATGAGGTCGAGAGCGTGAGCTCGGCCGGTGGCTCGGGCGCGAGAGGCCGCACGCATTCCGGTGTGGCGATCGACCTGCGTATAGCCAAGCCGGCGCAGGTCGGCAACCTGCTGCAGCACTTCACGGGCTCAGGGCGCCACAACGCGGCGCTGCGCGAGGCGGCCGTGCGTCGCGGGTTGCACGTCTCCGAGTACGGCGTGCTCGACGACGCCACCGCCAGGACGCGCACGTGTGCGACGGAGCGAGAGCTGTATGAGCTGCTCGGGCTCGCCTACATCGAGCCGGAGCTGCGCGAGAATCGTGGCGAGCTGGAGGCGGCGCGCCTGGACGGCGGCGCCGGACTGCCCACCCTGGTCAGCCTCGAGGACATCCGCGGCGACCTGCACAGCCACACGATCGCCTCCGACGGACTGAACACGATCGAGGAGATGGCAGCGGCCGCGCGCGGGCGCGGCTATGAGTATCTGGCGATCACCGATCACTCGGCGAGCCACGGCTTCGGCAACGACGTCTCCCCCGAGCAGCTGCGCCGGCAGATCGACCTGGTGCGGGCGGCGAACGCCCGCATCGAGGGCATCGAGCTCCTGGCGGGCAGCGAGGTGAACATCATGCCGGACGGCTCGCTCGACTACGAGGACGAGCTGCTCGGGCAGCTCGACTGGGTGATCGCCAGCGCGCACACGGCGTTCTCGATCAGCGAGCAGGCGATGACCGAGCGGGTGATCGCGGCAATCGAGCATCCGCTCGTGGACGCGATCGGCCACCCCACCGGCAGGCTGATCGAGCGGCGTGCCCCCTACGCGATCGACCTCGACGCCGTGTTCGCCGCGGCAGCGCGAACGCGCACGATGCTCGAGATCAACGCCAACCCCGACCGCCGTGATCTCTCCGACGTCCACGCGCGGGCGGCCGTCGCCGCCGGCGTGATGATCCTGATCGACTCCGACGCGCACCGCACGAGCACCCTTCAGAACATGCGCTGGGGCGTCGCGACCGCGCGCCGCGCTTGGCTCACCAGGCAGGACGTGCTCAACACGCGCCCGTGGGCTGAGCTCCGGAAGCTAGGCAAGAAGACGCGGAAGTAGCTCCTGCGCGACCACCCGGTCGGTCGCCTCGCGGCGGAACGGAGCAAGCGCCTGGCGCGCGCGCGAGGCGTAGTCGGGAAGCGGGTCATCCAGAGCCGCGCGCAGGGCGCTCTTGAGATCCTCGCCGACCAGCCGCGGGTCCAGCTCGCGCGCGATCGGCAGCGCCGCATACGGTCCCGGCGCGGGAGTCGTGACGAGCTGCGCGCCGTCCGCAAGCGCCTCCAGCTGGGCGATCCCGTAGTCCTCGCGGCGGGGCGCGCAGACGAACACGCGCGCGCGGCGCAGCAGCGCGCGATAGTCCTTCGTGGCGAGCGCGCCCACGACGCGCACGCCCTCCTCTGAAGGCTCGACGGCCACAACCCGCTTGAGGGCCTCCGCCGAGGCGCCAGCCACGATCAGCTCCCCGCGTGCGCCGCCTCGCCGCTCGGCGAGCACCTGCCGCCAGGCCGAGAGCACGCGGTCGAGGCCCTTCTTCGACGGGTTGGCGGCATAGGTGATCGCCGCGATGTCCCGAACGGTCTCGCTCGCGCCGGAAGCGCCCGCGTCGGACGCACCGGAGGGCTCGACGGGGACGGGTAGCACCACCGCCCGATCGCCACGCCGGGCTGACCGCGGAGCCTCGCGCAGGCCGGCCTCGCTCCACGGGAGCAGCAGCGGCGCCTGCCGTAGCCGCCGGCGCTCGAGCGGCCGCTGCCAGAGACCGTTGCATCCGGCTCGATTGCCCGCGGAGGTGGCATCGAAGCGGATCGCTCCGGGCCGCGGCCACAGCAACGCGGCGGTCGTGCTCGAGTAGATCAGGCGCTTGGCGGGGTAGTCGCGCTGCTGCTCGAGGATCTTCTTGGCGACATCGCGCGCCGCGTGTGCCCACACCAGGTCGGTGAGCATCAGCGTCGATATCTCTCCGGGAGGAAACGGGCGCGCGATCGCCACGCTCGCGCCGGCGCGTCTCAGCGAGTCCTGCAACTCGTCGTCGGCTCGGCGCAGGCCCTCGGTGGAGCCCAGCGAGACGATCAGCACGTCCACCGCCGTTGCGCGGGGCATCTCAGGTGACGGCGCCGTTCGCGCGCTCCGGGCGCAGGGCCTTGAAGCCGGGCGTGCGCTCGAGCGCGATCGGCCGCACCGGAGAGGTGCGGCGCACGTAGAAGCAGGCTCCGTCGCGCTCCTCGATCGCCGCCACCGCCGCGTCCTGGCGTCGCCACGCGAGCGCCCAGATAATCGCGAAGCCGGCGGCGATGCCAGGCACCTGGGGAGCGAGGAAGGCGAGACCTCCCGCGATCAGCGTGAACACGAGCAGCGGCCACAGGCGGTTGAGCAGGACCGCGCTCGGATGGTGCTCTGGGAGCGTGGGGCTGGCCTTGGCGCTCGAGAGCAGACGCGCGATCGGCGGGTTCGCCTGCGCCCGCCGGCCGAGGCGCAGGCCGAGAGCGGCAGCGATCACCCACCAGCCGACCGCTACCGGCACGAGGTTTTCCTGATCGTGGGTCGAAGCGGCGAGCACGGTGATGGTCGCCAAAGCAGTGGCCGCGCCTGCGCTGAGCAGAACGGTCGTCCTGAGAAAGTCGACGAAGCGCACGCGCCTACTACAGCAGTGCCTCGAGCAGTTCCCGCACTCCCCCGGTGCCGTCCACCGTCAGGTCTGCCTCCTGCGCCAGCTCAGGAGGCGCTTCATCGGAGCTGACCGCCGCGCACACGGCGCTCCGCAGCTCTCCGGACTCCACGAGCGCGCGCAACCCGCGGAATGCATCGAGATCCGTGGTGTCGTCGCCGACGTACAGCGCCGCAGCGAGGAGCGACCCGCGCAGCAGCGCGGCGATTCCGAGGCCCTTGTCCAGGGCGACGGGCGGGCGCACCTCGAGGACCTTGCGCCCCCAGTGGACGACGAAGCCCTCCTCCTTCGCGAGCTCGGCGATCCTCTCCACGGCCGCGGCGGCCGCGTCCTCGTCCGGGGCGCCGCGCCAGTGGAACGCGGCGATCGTCTCCTTGTCCTCGCAGCGCACGCGCACGCGCTGGTGCTCGCTGGTGAAGACGCGCGCGGCGAACTCGCGCACGCGCGGCGTCCAGGCGGCCACCTCGGGGTCGACCTCTGGCCGCGTGGCCCTGGGGCGCAGCAGCTCGCCGCCGTGGTTTCCGATATACGCAATCGTGCCGATCGCCACGATTTGGCGGGCGGTGGCGGCTCGGCGGCCGCTGACGCAGCCGACGACGCGATAGCGTTTGGAGATCTCGATCAGCAGCGCGCGCGTGGCCTCGGGGACGTGGGCGTCGGCGGCGTGCCGAACGATCGGCGCGAGCGTGCCGTCGATGTCCAGCAGCACGGCGGCGCGGGTTGGGTCGGAGCGGAGCGGCTCGAGCGCCTCCACGAGCGTGGCAGCGGGGGACACGACGTCTAGTATGGCGCGCATGGTGGCCGACCCGTTCTCTGGTCCGCGTGGTCGCTGAACCACCGTCTGAGAGGTCGTTCAACCGCTCGCTAAAGCTGATGGCGATCGGCACCGCCGCCGGGCTTTTCAGCGGTCTGTTTGGAGTCGGAGGCGGCAGCGTGATCGTCCCGCTGCTGGTGCTGTGGCTCGGCTACGACGAGCGCACCGCGACTGGCACGTCGCTGGCGGCGATCGTCTTCATCGCCGCCTTCGCCGCCGCCACACAGGGCCTCTACGGCAACGTCCACGTCGACGACGCGGCGCTCGTCGGCGTGCCGGCCGTCGGCGGCGTGCTGATCGGGACGTGGCTGCAGCAGCGCGTGGCCGTGCGCTCGATCTCCCTGCTGTTCGCCGCCGTCCTGGTGGCCAGCGCGATCGACTTGGTGCTGCGATGATCGGCGCGATCGCGATCGGTGTGGCGGCCGGCGTCGTGGCGGGGATGCTCGGCGTCGGCGGCGGCGTGCTGTTCGTGCCCGGTCTCGTGTTCTTCGCGAGCCTTGGACAGCATCAGGCCGAGGCGACCTCGCTGCTGGCGATCATTCCCGTGGCGATCGTCGGGACCTACAAGCAGGACCGCTACGGCAACGTGCACCGCTCAGATGCGCTCTTGCTGGGCGTCCTCTCGCTGGCCGGCGCCGCTGCGGGGGTGGCCCTCGCGAACGCTCTTTCGGGCACCGCCCTGCGCGACGCCTTCGCCGCGCTCATGGTCATCTTCGCCACCCAGCTCGTGCGCCGGACGCTCCGAGACCCGGGCTAGCGATCGTCTAGACTCAGAAGCGCTATGGGGCTCGACAATCCGCTGCACATAGCCTTCCTCGTCGTGATCCTGCTGCTGGTGTTCGGCGCCAGGCGACTGCCCGAAATCGGCCGCTCGCTCGGAAGCGGGATGCGCGAGTTCAAGCAGTCGGTCACCGGCGAGAGCCAGCAGCCGGAGCAGCCGACGCTGACCGCGGCCCAACAGCAGCCCCAGCAGGCGCCCGCCCAAGCTCCCGTAGCCCAACCGGCGACTCCGGCGCCGACGCCGCCGCCAGCTCCCGTCGAGCATCAGCAGTAGGGCCAGCGCCACAGCACCAGGGCTGGCACCACGACCGGTCGCGGTCCAATGCCACGGCATGGCACCGGCACCGACACGGCGGCCAAGCGGCGACGGCGACGTATACATGTGGGGTGCGGCGCTAGCCGCGGTGGAGGATCGGCCCGGTCTTGACCGCCTCGAACGCCGACCCCGGGACGGTCTTGAGCTGGTTGAGGTCTTCATCGCTCCAGCGAGCGTCGGGGGCGCCCGTGACGTACCAGGAGCTGCCGTTGTCGGCGACGATCAATCCGAAGCGCTTCAGCGCCCGCAGCACGACGAGCGCCTGCCCGTGGTAGCCGGCGAGGCTGAAGCTGGACTTCAGTCGCAGCCGCAGGCCCATCGGCGGAAGGCTCGGGTCGGCGCTCGTGGACGCGAAGTGCGTCGCCGGATGGATGTAGCCACGCTGGGTGCGCTCGACGGTCACGCGCAGGGCGTGGTCGATCTGCCCGGCGCGCACCTCGGGGTAGCGGACGAGCAGCGGGAAGATCGGCAGGCCGGCGGCGTCCGCGGACGTCCATCCTTCAGGGCGAAGGGCGTTGCTGCGCAGGTTGAAGACGGCGCCCGAGCCGGCTTCCCAGCCGGCTCCATGGCGGCGCGCCGAGTACAGCTCATAGAGCCTGCAGGCGCCCGTCTGCAGGACGAGCACGTGGCGATCGCCCGCTTCGCCGGCGCCCTCGACGGGCGCGTTGGGCGGTATCGGATAGGGACCCGGGTTGGATTCTTCGCCGAATTCGGTGAAATCGACCGGGACCTTGGGCTGGCCGGCGCCGACGACGGCGTAGGGAATGCCGTAGCTCGGGTTGGTCCCGAAGTCGGCGTGCAGGTGAGTGCTCGCGCCAATCGATGCGATGTAGCTCGCCGAGTTGGGGTCGACCGGGGCGTGTGAGATTTCCTGGTTGAGCGGGTTGCTCGCGGGGAGGATCGGGCAGGAGTGCTCGCGCGGGCCGGCAGCGGAGGGAGCGGCCGCAGAGAGAGCAGTCGCAGAGGGCGGCACACCCGCGGAGAGCGTGATCACGGCGGCCCCCACGAGCAGCGCCGGCCAACGACTCCCGTTCCTCATGCGACAGACACTACGCGCGGCGAGCTTCTCATACGATTGTCTGGACGATCGTTTTTCCGCATCGGGCGCGATTAGCATGCTCGTCAACGATGGGTCCTCGTAGCGCCATGTGTCGACTGGGGTTGCTTCTTCTCGCCGCGGCCGTGACGCTGCCGTGCATGCCAGCTACGGCCTCGGCCGTCACGTTCGGCGCGGACCTCAACCAGCCTGCCAACAACTCGATCACGTGCGCCGACGGCTGGCCCAACCAGCTGTATCCGTACGGGGGACTCTCCTTCTACGACACCGGCAACGCCTCGTGCATGTGGACCGGGAGCAGTACCGCGCAGACCCTCTACGCCCCGTCCTCGGGAACCGTGACGGCGGTGCGGGTGAAGGTCGGGGCGATCAGTGGCCAGATGCAGATCGTGGTGATACGCACGCTGTACAAAAACACCTTCGTAGCCGGCAGGCCCGAACTCGCGTGTTGTGTCATCGAGCGCTATAGCCCGGCGTTCACGCCGCAGGCGAACGCCACGACCACCGTGCCGACGTCTTTGCCGATGGTCGAGGAACCCACGCCCGTGCCCACTGACACGACCACGGTCGCCGCGGGCGACCTGCTCGCCCTCGAGGTGCTCGAACCGAACGTGCCCGTTCCCGCCTATACGGCGACCGCAGGCGCCTCCGAAGCGGCGATCCCTGACTTCGCCTGGCTCCCAGCCCCCTCCCAAGCTGGAGCTCCCGCTCCGAGCCCGAACGTCGTCAGCTACAACGGCGACTTCAGCGGCTATCAGGTGCTGATGAACGCCGAAATGGGTGGCGCGCCCAAACCCAATCCAATTCCGACTCCCAGCCCGGCGCCTCCCGTCCTTCAACAGGTCCTCCCCGCGTTGGCGTTTCCCAAACTGATGCTGCCCGTCCGGGGTGGAAGGGTCACACTCCCGCTGCAATGCGCCCACGCGAACTGCGTGGGTGACGTGCTGCTCCAGAGCATCGAGCAGCCCGGCGCGACGATCGCCGGCGCGAAGCACAAGTCAAAGTCGGTCACATACGGCTCGGGCGTCGTGAACGTCCCGTCGGGCGCGAAGGGAAAGGTCACGATCAAGCTCAACGCCGCCGGCAAGAAGGCGACGCGGCACAAGAGCCTGAAGGCGTGGGCCAACTTCACGCTCGGATCGACCAAGCTGAGCAAGCGGATAACGCTTCGCGGCTAGGCGTCCGGACCGCGATCCGGACGAGCGCCCTATGCCCGCGGCTGATCCGCCGCGGGGCGCTCCTCCAGCACCGACGGCCGCGCCTCCTCCAGCAGGCCGGCCCCACAGTGCCAGCAATAGGCGGCTCCGCGGCTGTGCACCGCGCCGCAGGAGCGGCACTGACCGTGGACGCCGGCCTCGGCGCTCGCCAGCAGCCTCTGCACCTCGTTCAGCTCGGCGTCGGCTTGCTGGAGCTCGGCGGCCCGGCGCGCGAGCACGTCGAGGCGATAGTGGTCGCGGACGGCCATCTCGTACGTCAGCCCGCCGAGATCCCAGGTGAGCTCGGCGACGCGCTGGGCCAGCTCCCGGCGTCGGCCGCGCAGCTCGGCCATCGACCCGTTCGGAGCGATCCGATCTCCAGCCGGCAGGCCGCCGACCGGCACGACCATGCCGGTCGCGGGCTGGGCCCCCGGCTCCTGCGTATTGGGCGTCGGAGAGTTGCCGTTCAGCGAGCTCACTCGATCGATCCCGCCTTCTAGCCGCCCGTTTCGATCGGCTGGGCGCCGAGCGCGTTGATTTCTTCCTGGTGCTGTTTGCCAGTCGTGTTACTCAGTTTTTTGAGTTTCGTCGGCGTCACCTTGACCGGTGGCGGGGGAGGCGCCTTTTCGGCTTTGGTTTCTTTCGCCGCTGCCTTTGCTTCTTCGGCTTCGGCCTTGGCGCTTGACTTGCTCGCGCTCGCCGCAGGCGTCGTGCTCGCCGGCGCGCTGCTCGCCGGCGTCGTGCTCGCCGCGGCGGCGGCCGGCGCAGCCGAGAGACCCTTCACTTCGATGACCTGCTTGCCCGGCGCCTTGCCCTGGGTCACCCAGTGGCCGACGAGCAGCCCGACGAGCAGGCACATCAGCAGCACCGAGAGCAGTCCAAGCAGCCCCGAGTAGCGGCGCAGCCAGCCGGGCGCTCCCGGCTCTCGGGGAGCGATCGCGTAACCGGCCGGACCGGTTTCGATCGTGCCGTGGCGAATCTCCGATCCGCTGGGCTCGGCCTGCAGCACGTCGAGAAACGCCAGCCGGACCGGCGAGCACGGTTGGCCGCAGGCGAGGCAGTAGCGCTGGTCGGCGACGAGCGCGGCGCCGCAGCTAGCGCACGTGGCGCCGGCCTGCTCGGAGCGGACGGGCATCAGGCTCACGTTCGTCACACTCTGCTCACGCGGCCGTCGGGACGACCGTCAGCTCGACGTTCGCCCCCGTCGCCTTGCCGACGAGGAATATCTGGAACGGGACCGATGCGCCCGGATGACCGGACAGTGCGCCCACCACGGCGCGACCTGCGGCCACGACTCGCCCGCCACGCACGGCAACGGCGAACACGGGCACCTTGCTCTGGGCCGTGGCGGAGTGATTGACGAGGTTGGCGCTCAGAACGCCCACGCCGCCCTCTTCGGCCACGTGCGGCGACGTCGTCGACAGCGTCGCTGGCGTGGAGCCCGCTCGCGCGGGCGACCCAGTGCCGACACGCAGCCTCGCGTTGGTGGCGCCCTGGGAGCCGAGCACCTGATCGTCGACCCACCACTCGCCCTGGCCCGAGCGCAGCAACGCCATCCGCTGCAGCGACGCTTCCAGGCCACCCTTTTCGTTGCTGTAGAGGACCTTGCCGCGCGCGCCCGTGACCTCCACGAGCACCGGGACGTCGAGCTGCGCGCGAGTTGCCGTTCCCGTGAGCATCGCTGCGACCGCCGTCCGTCCGGCGCCGCTCACGAGCGTGACCTGGGAAACGCGCACGCCGTGGTTGACCGCGCCCAGCTTCAGCGCGCCCTGGCCGGCCACCAGCTGCTTGCCTTCACGGCCGATCTTGGCGCTTTCCTGCTCGGTGCTCTCGCAGGCCGACAGGGTCATCGTGAGGACTCCGCAGCCGACCACGACGACCGCCCGCCTCAGCGCCCCGGGCCGCATGACGGCGCCGGGAGGTTGCGGGGACTCATCCGAACGCCCCTCGCACGTAGTCGCGCGTGCGCGTTGCGCGCGGTTCGTCGAACACATCCGCCGTGCTCCCGTACTCGACGAGGTCGCCGAGGTACATGAACGCCACCTTGTCCGCCACGCGGTGCGCCTGGGCGAGGTTGTGCGTGACGACCACCACCGCGAGCTCGCGCCGCAGTTCGCCGATCAGCGTCTCGATCACGCCCGTGGATATCGGATCCAGCGCGCTGCACGGCTCGTCCATCAGCAGCACCTCCGGCCGCGGGGCGATCGCGCGGGCGATGCACAGCCGCTGCTGCTGGCCGCCGGACAGGCGCAGCGCCGGGCGGTCCAGGTCGTCGCGAACCTCGTCGTAGAGGCCCGCGCGCCGCAGCGCGTCGATGACCAGCGGCTCGAGCTCGCGCCTGCGCGGGCGCTTGCGCGACTGTTCCCGCAGCGCGAAGGCGACGTTGTCGAAGATCGACATCGGGAACGGGTTGGGCTGCTGAAAGACCATCGCGACGCGCGCCCGCAATGTCGTGTCGGCGAGCTCGTGGATGTCCTCGCCGTCGAGCAGCACGCGTCCGGCGCGCGATGCGCTCGGCGTCAGCTCCGTCAGGCGGTTGAGCGTCCTGAGCAGCGTCGTCTTGCCGCAGCCCGACGGCCCGATCAACGCCAGCACCTCGCCTTGGTGGATCGAGAGCGAGACCGACTTGACGGCCTGCTTGGGGCCGTAGTCGACGCTGAGATCCTCCAGGCGCAGGCGCTCCGGTCCCGTCGACGACGACGCCCTGAGCGCCTCGCGCTCCTGCGGCGGCACGACCGCCACCGGCGGCCGATCGAGCACGATCGTGCGCACGGGCGGCACCTCTGCTGCAGATGGCACCTCAGGTGCAGATGGCAGCTCAGGCGCAGATGGCAGCTCGGGCGCGGCCGACACCCTGGCCGCGCGCGGGCGCGGATCGTCACCCTCGGCCATCGCGATCAGCGACGGGTCGAGCAGCATCTCGTCGGCGCTCATCGAGCGCCTTCTTCACCGAAGTTGTCGAACACCTTGTCCATCGGATCAACCTTATCCATCAGAACAATGAGCTTACCGACTCTTCGGGCGCTTGTGAAGAGGAATCTCTGGGACGCCGTCGCGGCTCACGCGACGGGC
>Ga0208241_1000011_pt1 | contig 15844 bp, 11 predicted proteins | sample MicForSoiPHH12_O_FD_188040 | JGI IMG/M metagenome (GOLD analysis project Ga0208241, IMG submission 188040) | Forest soil microbial communities from Harvard Forest Long Term Ecological Research site in Petersham, Massachusetts, USA - MetaG HF047... | ecosystem: Environmental > Terrestrial > Soil... | reverse complement strand
TGGATGCACCGGAGCTGCCCGCCTCCGAGCGCCTCGCACGGCGCTGTTTCGCTCTTCTTGGAGGCAAGACCCCGATCCCGTTCTCATCCAACATCGCGTGGTGGCGCACAGTGGCATGCCCCCGGTGCAGAAACAACGCAGATCTTGAGGGCTTAAGATCTTGAGGTCGTACGGACTGGTGGAATCACGCTTGCGTGCCGAGTCCGAGTCGCGGTTTACGAAGGAGTAGGATTCTTCGTATGACGAGGCGACTGAGGAGCTTTCCCCCGCCGTGGAGGGAGCTGGCCGAGGCTACCGTCGTGGCACTCGCCGTGGCTGTGCTCTGCACTCAGAGTGCCGGAGCTCTGGCGCCGGCGAGGATGGCGCGCTCCGAGCGTCTCACGATCACCGCCCATCTGCATTATGTGACGGCCAAGGGCTCGTACTTGCTCGAGGAAGGGTCGGCTTCCGGACCGCTTGGGGGCACCGTGAAGGCGCGGGTCCGAATTACGGCGGACATCTCGGGCTCGTTCGCGTTCTATCCCCGCGGTGGATCGATCAGCGGCTATGGCTCGGGCACGCTGCACGAATCTGGGACCTACGTGAGCTTTGGCGGCACGCTGAAGGTCCTCGGCGGCACCGGCCGCTATGCGCACGCTCGCGGGAGCGGGAGGCTCTATGGCGTCTATAACCGTCGTACCCCTCGCCTCGAACTGACCATACAGACGACCGGCAGCCTCTCCTATTAGCCCAAGAGGCCGAAACGGGTCGAGATTGAGGCTTAGTCGCATTCTCCTCGCCGCCTCCGTCGCGGTCTTCCTCTCGACGTGCTTCTGTGGAGGCGCTCTGGCCGTGCAGACCGCTAGCCTCGAGGTGTCCTTCAGCCCGGAGCGTCTCGGGGCGCCTACGACCATCTTCTTTGGGTTCAGGATTTCCAGTATCCCCCCAGCGAGTCAGATGCCCTTGACCAACGTCAGCGTGCTATTGCCGAGTGAAATGGGCCTTGCCACAAGCGGCCTAGGCCTCGAAAACTGCCTCGTCTCCAAGCTCGAAGAAAACGGGCCAGAGGGCTGCCCAGCCAATGCGCTAATGGGGCGCGGAACCGCCACGGCGGAAATCCCGATCGGCGGTGAAACGGTGGCCGAGAGCGCGCAGATCGAGATCTTCTCAGCCCCCGTGCAGAACGGGCGTTTGGCTCTGTTGGTGTATGCCAGCGCAGGATCCCCAGTCAGCGCCCAACTCGTCTTTTCCGCCACGGTGGTTCCTGCCCCGCCACCCTATGGTGAGGGCATCGACACCAGTGTGCCGCTGGTTCCGAGCCTGCCTGGTACTCCCGACGTAGCCGTCACGCGCTTCCACATGGCGCTCGGGACAACCGACAGGGGCGCCGGCCGCTTCGTGTACTACAGGCGGGTGCGGGGTGTGCGAGTCGCTTACTCTCCGAGCGGGCTACTACTGCCGCCGAGCTGCCCTCGCGGGGGTTTTCCGTTCGAGGCTCAATTTGTCTTCCAGGACCAGACCGCCGCAACCGCTCGCACGACCGTCCCGTGTCCGCGCGCCGCACGTCGGTCACAGTCTCAGTAGGCGCGCGAGAACGGTCACCCAAACACCGATGAGATCCGAGGGGCGCAGGCTACTGCCCTGCCCGTAACCGCTTCTCTGTAGATAATCGTGTCGTTTGCCACCGTAGGTGCAAGCGCTTCGCCAGGCGCCACGCGTGCATTGTTGCGAGTGTCGGTGTGATAAGTGGTCGCAGCTGATCCCGGACGTGTTCGGTCACTGGGCGCGCGAACTCACCCATCGCGCACGGCTGGGCGGTATAGTAAGCGACGACGCCCGAGAGGATCATCGCGTGGTGAGGACCATCGGGAATGGTGTGGGCGCGCTCCATCACCCGTCGGGTAACCACCGCGATCTGCTGAGCGAGGTCTTGACGACTCGCATAGAGATGTAGGTAGCTCTGCTCGCCCGTGAGCGCGTCGCGTTCATGGTCTACAAGGTGATCGAGCACGGTTGTCAGGACACAGAGCGATAGGTATGTGGAATCGAGCTCGCTCGCCTGCTTGCACGTCGCGCGCTCATCGGCCGCCAACGCGATGAGCGCATGGACGGCAACGACCGAGCCCATTGCGCCGAAGAGCCACTCCCGCCATTGAAGTTCGGTGTCTCTAGCTTCATGCTTGGCCCAGCGTTCTAGTTGCCCGGTGCCCGCGTGAGGAGCAGCGTGTATTCGAACCTGCGCCTCTGCGCAGCGAGCAGCGCTCACGACGATGGTCTCGGCGATGGCATCCACGGCAGGTAGACCCACGAGCGCATCGCGTACCGCGATGGCTAGGTCGGCGAGATAGCCTGCGTCGCCGTCGTCTGGGAAGTAGACGTCGCGGTCCACGGCGGGCTGTGTGGCCGCGGTGACCGCGTCGACGAAAGCCTTCGATTGCTGAAGGCCGTCGCGTATTGGGTCAGCTGTCGGTTGCTCTGTCAGAGCGTCGAGGTAGTCGTACATGATCTGGAGCGTGACGATCGCCTCGACGGTGCGCTCGCGGTGTCGCGCTGGGGCGATGGTTGCGATCATCGCCGCCACCTCGACGTTGAACCGCTCGTTTCGTAGCTTTTCAAGCGCTAGGCCGTGGAGGCGTGGATCGGGTATATCCGCGGCGCGAGCCTCCCAACGGCGAAGCTGGCGGCGCACGAGTGGGGCGACACTTGACCAGTAGCGGCCGTGGGCGTACGCGAGCGCCAATCCAGCGCGTGCGACAAACCTCCGGTTGCCAACGGCAGACACCACGTGTGAGCGTAGCTGCCAGATTAGCTCCGGGCGTCCAACCACCCGCGCCGGAGGGAGGGTCACCGGCCTACTCTTCAAGCGCGGCGCGTGCTGGAACGCGCGCTGTGAACCAGGTTGGGATCGCGGAGATGGCAAGCGACGCGATGAAGACGAAGACGAGTACCTCGACTGGTCGCCAGCTCGCGCCGAGACGCTTGACCGGAAAGCCTGTCGTAGCCGTCAGGTAACCGTCGAGCGCGACCTGGCCGTAAATGCCCCAGGCTGCTCCGACGACCGCGCCAACGCTGAGCATGACTGCGGATTCGAGCAGCAAGAGCCTTCGTAGTCGAGGTGGCTTGACGCCCGAGAGCTTAAGCGCTGCGAGGGACGTACGTCGCTGCCAAATTGCCGATGCCAGTGCGGCGGCCATCGCGAGGATGGAGGCTAGTATTAGAAGTGTCGATATTGTCGCAAGCTGTGCAAGCCCTTCGCGCACCGACCCGTTCATCTTTGCTTCTCGCGCGTGCGCGGCAAGCACGTCGAGCCCGTTGCTGGGGTTGAGGGCGCGCTCTATCTCTCCGCGCATCACTTGCGGGTTCGTCCCGGCTCGGGTCTTGACGGCGAGCGCGGTCGGCTGTGTCGTCTCCCAAGCGCGCGCGTAGTCGGCGGTGCTCAGCACCACTGCTCCCGGAGTCCAGCCAAAGTTTGTCGTCAGCGCAGCGATCCTTATGGGGACCTCGCCTATCGGCGTCGGCAATGTCAGGGTGCCGCCAACCCCTATATTGTGTTCCGCGGCGACCTGTTGTGAGACGGTGGCCCAGCCGCCTGTGCGCAAACGCGCGACGGCGGTCGCTAGATTGCCCTTGATGACCTGACCGTCAAGGAATTCCAGGGGACTGTTTGACGGCCACGCGAGAACCCACACGCGGCGCTTGCCCAAGTCGAGCAGACCTCCATTGAGGGCGGCCACGCTCTGGACTCCAGGTAGGCCAGCGATGCGTTGCTCGCGGTTCCCTGCCGAGAATGCAGTCACTGACTGGTTGTCGTTGGGTGTAAAAACCCAGATGTCCGCTTCTCTGGAATAGTGCAATGCAAATCCGCCGATCCCTCGTACAAGGTCGTCGCGAGCCCCTCCCAAGGCGACGGCCCCGAAAAGGGCAGCGGCTCCGGTCGCCACGAGCGCAAGCGAGCGCAAAGTGGTCTCGCTGAGACATTCGAGCGCCAGCGGCAGCAGCTTCAGGCGGGCCTGGAAGCGCTGCGCAATCGCGTCGCCGAGGTGCAGCACACCGGCGAACAGGAGTGGGACGCACAGAACGGCCGCGAGCGCCAGTAGGGCACACCAAGCGAGCGCAAGGGACGGCAATGCGGAATTCGCGACTACTCGGACTACCACGAGAGCCACGGCCGCGAGAGCGAGTCTCAGTGCCGTCCGGTTGCCAAGAGCGTTGCCGGGCTCGCCGTCCTCGAGGTATACGGCGTTCGCTGCGCGACCACGGCGCAGGTCTAGCAGCGGGATGATCGACGCCACGCACGTTGCGAGTACGCCTCCGACACCAGCTACCAATAGCGGTGCCGTGCCAACCGATGTGCTAGTTCCAAGCGTGAATCCCTTCGCGAGATAGCTGGGCGTCTGGGCGAAGACCCCCACCGACAAGCCATAGCCGACAAGCAGACCCAGCGCCGTGGCTGTAACCCCTAGGCAAACCGCCTGGAACAGGACCATCTGCACGATCGAGGTCGACGGGACGCCACGAAGTCGGAGGTCCGCGATCGCCTTGCGACGCTCGGGTACGGTGAGTAGAAACGCGTTGAACGTGAGCAAGAAACCGAGCAGTGCGCTGATCGCAGCGAAGAAGAGGCTTGACTGTTCGCTTGGTCGCAGAGCCTCGTGCAGCAGCGAGACGTCCTGGTTCGTCGGTGCTACTGTCAGCCGCCCACCGGCGAGACCGGCTAGCTCTGAGCGCACGCGCACTTCCTGGCCTGGTGCGCTCTGCACAAGAATGCGCGTCAAGCGATGAGGGAGGCCAGCGAGTCCCTGTAGACGTTCAAGAGGCATCACTGCCACGCGCGCTTGCGAAAGCGCACCGAAGGTTTCGGGGCCCAGTACGGCGCTAACTCGGAGCGCCGTTGCGCCGCCCCGTAGCTTGAGCGCCACTACAGGCCCGGTCGACTGCACGCGTAGACGCGGTATTCCTAGTGCTTCGGCGCTGGCCTTGCTTATGCCCAACCCCCCTTTTTCGAGAGTCGCGATGGGCAGCGTGTGGACGAGTCCATCAAGGACGGCCAGGCTAATCACGGTGCCGGCGAGGTTTACCGTCACGCTGGCGCCACTTCGTGCCACGATCGTCGCGGTCTGTTCCAGAAGCGGTGCGGCGTGCTGCACTCCTTTGAGATTTTCGACGCGACTAAGCATGCTGTCATCAATGCCTTCAGGGCCGCGCGCCCGCAGCTGAAGGTTTGCCGCTCCGATCAATGCACGATTTACTTCTTCAGCCGAGCTAGTGATGCTCTTACTAGCGACTGTCACTGCGAACAGAAGGGCTACCGCGACCGCAATCCCCAAGCCTGCAAACAGCTCCGGGATCGCCTGTTGACGAAGTCTCTCGCGATAGAAGAAGCGCAGCCCCGAAAGACTCATAAAGGCTTTCGCCGGGACGCTCTCAAAGCGCGTCACCCTCCTCACTCCCGCGCTACTGACGAGTACACCTCGCCGAGACCCTCACCGTCGACTAGTACGCCGTCGCGCAGTGTGTAGCGCGTGTCCGCCAGCGCGGCCACCTCTGAATCGTGGGTGACGATCACTACCATCGCACCGCGATCATCGGAGATCGTGCGCAGTAGCTCGACGATCTCCTTGCTGCGCGCGCTATCGAGACTGCCGGTCGGCTCGTCAGCGAGGATCAAACGCGGCTCGCACGCGAGCACTCGCGCAATTGCCACCCGCTGGCGCTCGCCGCCGGAGAGCTGACCCGCGGCATACTCGAGACGATCACCGAGGCCGACGCGCTCCAGCCACGGAATCACGCGTACTCGAGCGTCGCCGACCCCAACACCCGTCACAATCAGCTTCTCTGATGCGTTTCGGATTGCCGAGCTGCGGGGCCAGAGATGGCTGCGCTGGAAGATGAATCCGACCTCGTGCATCAGATATCCGGAGACCTCGCCGTCCGATAGCGAGGCGAGGTCGCGTTCGCCGTATCGAATGGCTCCCTCTTCGGCTCGCAGCAGTGCCGCCATCAGCAGCAGCAGCGTCGTCTTGCCCGAGCCGCTCGGGCCCAGCAACGAGACCATCTCACCCTGCGAGATCGTCATGCTCACGCCATCTACGGCGCGTACCTCCTCCGCGACTCCGCGATAATGCTTGACGACCTTCTCAAGCTCAAGCGTACGCATGCCGCACCCTCCCCCCGCCCCGACATTCGGGGCTCCTCACGCGGCCGTGTTCCTTCCCGTCGCGCGCTGCAGCGGGACGAGCGCGCCGATTTCAGGGCTCGTCTTGCCGTGCAACTCGCCACCAGCCAGCGACAGCGTACGGTCGGCGTCTGAGAGCCCGCTGCCGTCACCATCGCTGACCAAGATCGCGAGGCCTTCATCGGCCAGCGAACGCAACAGCAGCACGATCTCGTCGCGATCAAGAAGATCAATGCCCTTCGTGGGCTCGTCTATGACGAGCAAGCGCGGCCCAAGGACGAGCGCAGATGCGATCGCGACCCGCACCGCCTCGGCACCGTCGAGGTCTCCCAGCGTGAGCTCGCCGCATCGCTCGACGCCCACCCGCTCAAGCGCCCTGTGGACACGCGAGTGTGCGGTAGGCGCCGATACCCCGCGCGCGAGCGGCCCTGCGCGGACGTTGTCGATGACTCGCCGCCCCCTGGGCACGCCAACGCCCTGGTGGCAATAGCCCACCCCGTCGCCCAGCACCGTTGCGCCCCGGGCATTCAGATCGCTCCCGTCAAACAGCACAACACCGGCGTCGGGCGAGTCAACACCCGCGGCCACCGCGAGCAAAGTTGAACGCCCCGAGTGCCGCAGACCCCAGACGGCCACAAGTTCACCTGCATCGATCTCGAGCGACACCTCTCGCAGAACCTCGATGCGACGCGAGCCGCGCGAGTGGGACTTGCCGACACGCGTAAGCTCAAGCAGACTCATCGGAACGGAGCTTTCTTGCCGGCGAGAGCGGCAAACTCGCGACGCGCGTACTCGATCCATCCGAGCGTCGCCACCTTGACGCTGCGGCCGTACGCGGACGCCAAGCGGTCCGCGAGCCCCGGAACAACACGAGTCGGAAACTCAATGGTGGTGGGTATCCGCGCCCCCTTATCGTCCAAGCATGCTTGCTCGTAGCGCTCGAGAATCTCCAGCGCGGTCTGTGGTTGCTGAGCAAAAGCGCCGAGCTGGCGCGCGAACTGACGCGAGCGACGAGCATGGTCGCGCGCCTGCGCCATCACCCACGCCTCGTATGCCCCCCAACCCTCCTGGGTCGCGCGATAGTGGGGCTTGGGCTGGCGGCTTGCGCCAGGCCCCGCGACCTCCTCGATAAGACCCTTCTCCCTAAGTACATTGAGCGCAGCATAAATGTTGGACTCGCTGCCGATGGGCAGCACGTCGCCAAACAACCGCTCGAAGCGATTCCACAGCTCCCACCCATAGCTCGAACGTTCAATCACTAGGCCCAGTACGGTCCAGTTGACCGGTGAGCGCATGGGGACCGAACGTTCCTTCTTAGCACCCACGACCTCCATCAAGTCGAAAGAGTAGTCAAGTTCTGACCATCATGGCAACCCTGTTTCCTACGCTCGCCCCGTCAAGCCTGGCCTCCGCGCAGGCGTCCTCCGGTCCACGGCCAAATGGGCATCCTTCTAAGCGGAAGCAGTTGATCGAATAGGACGCTCCTCGGGAAAGGATGCGAACGCCTCGGTCGAACGCTAAAGCAGGCGGGCGCCAGGTTGCGCGACCGGCTCGGGGTTGCGTCCCGTCGTGAGAGCGCGGTTGCGCCCGATCCCAAGCTCGCCGAGTCGGGCGCAAGCAGATCCCCCTCAGGGCCGCGCCTCGAGCACCAGGTTGAACGGCGTCTCGGTAGCGCGACGAAAGCGCGTGAAGCCGCCCTCGGTCACGACGGCGCGCAGCCGCGCCTCACCGGCCTGCGCACCGAGCGCGAGCCCGACCTCCTGGTCGCGCGACGCGGGGGTGCAGATCATCGTCGAGGCGGAGTAGAAGACGCGACCCACCGGGTTGAGATTGTCCTCGAGTCGGTCGTTGGCGAAGGGCTCGACGATCAGCCACGTGCCGTCGGGGGCGAGCGCTCTGTGCACGTGGGCGGCAGCGCCGACCGGGTCGCCCATGTCGTGCAGGCAGTCGAACATCGCGACGAGGTCATAGCCGTCCCCGGGGAAGTCCTTCGCTGAGGCGACCTCGAAACTGACGCGGTCCTCGACGCCGGCCGCCCGGGCTCCGGCGCGTGCTTGCTCAATTGACTCGGAGTGATAGTCATAGCCGACGAACCTGGACTGCGGGTAGGCCTCGGCGAGGATCAGCGTCGAGGCGCCGTGCCCGCATCCGATATCGGCCACGAGCCCGCCCGCGGTGAGCTTCTCCTCCACGCCCTCGAGCGCAGGAATCCAGTTGGGAACGAGGTTGGCGATATAGCCGGGGCGGAAGAAACGCTCCGTGCCGCAGAACAGATCACCGTCGTGCTCGTGCCAGCCCACCCCGTCGCCCGAGCGGAACGCCTCGGCGATCTTCGGCTCGTCCTTCACCAGCGAGGCGGCGAGCTGGAAGGCTCCCGGAATGAAGGCCGGGCTGTCGTCCTGAGCGAGGGCCATCGCCTGCTCGGGCGGCAGCGTGAAACGCTCGCTCGCGGCGTCATAGGTGACGTACCCGCCGGCCGCCTGAGCCGCCAGCCACTCGCGCACGTAACGCTCCTCCGTGCCGGTGCGCTCGGCGAGTTCAGCCGATGTCACCGGCGCGCCGTCGGCCATTGCCTTGTACAGCCCGAGCTTGTCTCCTAGCACCACCGTCGCGAGGCTCAAAGCGGCGCCGAGGTCTCCCACGAACTGACCCATGAACTGGTCCAGTCGTGCCGGATCGATCGTCTGCTGAGAATTGCCTGATTCCATGACTTGCCTCCTGTGGTCGATACCGCGGTCGATTCCGCTGGGCAACCAAGCTACGGCTGCTGACGTGGGCCCACCACGCAGTTTTGTACGCTCGGGGCATCCAATCCTGGACCCGTTGCGGAGTCACATCCAGGCGTGCTCGACGAATTCTCGCCGTCCGAGCCAGAAGCCCTGGCGACTGACTCCAGGGCTCTGCGCACCGGCCGGGCGTGCAGCGCATCGGATCAGAGGCGTAAGGTCACGGCCGTGGGCGCAGAGTCGGAGACCAACTCCTTCCGAGCGCTGCTCGAGCCGGCCGACCGCGACAGGCTCGACGGTCTCGGGCGAATGTGTCGTTTCCCCGGCGGAGCGCGGCTGATGCATGAGGGCGAGCCCGGCGACCGGGTGATGATTCTGCTCGAAGGGCACGTCAAGGCCAGCTGCGTGACCGCCGAGGGCCACGAGATCGTGCTGAGCTTTCGCGGTCCGGGCGACGTCCTGGGCGAGTTGTCGTTCATCGACGAGCAGGCCCGCTCGAGCAGCGTCACCGCGATCGAGCCTGTGGAAGCCCTCGTCTTCTCAGCATCGAGCTTCCGCTCCTACCTGCGGGCGACGCCGCGCGCCGCGCTTACGATGGTCGCCGTCATCAGTGGCCGCTTTCGCGACGCCAACCGCAAGCGCATCCAGTTTGGCGCCTCGGACACCATCGGACGCGTCGCCGCGCGGCTCGTCGAGCTGGTGGAGCGCTACGGACAGACGAGCGAGCGGGGCTCAGAGATCACCCTCCCGATCACCCAAGAGGAGTTGGGCGGCTGGACGGCGTCGTCTCGCGCAGGGGTCGCCAAGGCTCTGCAGACCCTGCGCGAGCTCGGCTGGATCGAAACCGACCGCAAGCGCATCACCGTCTGCGACCTCGACGCCCTGCGTGCGAGATCGGCCTAGCGCACGCACCACCGGCGCCAGCATCCAGAACTAGGCGCTGTGCCCATCCAGAAATGCGTCGTAGCACGCGCGCACGGCGGGTAGCCTCGGGCCGGCAAAGAGTATGGTCATTACGCAATTTGGAACGGAGGAACGCATGGCCGTCGCAGCCGGTATCGAGGAGCGAGCTGCCGAGCCCACGCGGGCGCTCTACCCGAGCGAAGAAGGCTACGTCGAGCGCGGCGGCGTCCGCGTGTTCTACGAGGCCTACGGCCAGGGAGACAGCATGGTGCTCCTATTGCCGACGTGGTCGATCGTTCATTCGCGTGCCTGGAAGGCGCAAGTCCCATACCTCGCGCGCCACTTTCGTGTGTTGACGTTCGATCCGCGTGGAAATGGCAGGTCCGACCGCCCCGCAGACCCCGCTCTCTACGCCGAGTCCGAGTTCGCAGCCGACGCACTGGCGGTGATGGACGCGACCGGTGCCGAGCAGGCGATGACGGTGTCCCTCTCGCGTGGCGCGCAGCGCTCGCTGCTGCTGGCCGCCGAGCACCCCGAGCGCGTGCGCGCGGCGGTGTTCATCGGCCCGTTTTTCCCGGCCAGCCCGGTGGGCGGGCTGCGTTGGCGGATGATGACCCATCCGCGACTGCGAAGAAGGTTCTACCTGCGCCCCCCCGTGGCCAGGGGTTGGCTCAAGTTCAACGGCGCCCACTGGCTCGCCGACTACGACGACTTCGTCGACTGGTTCATCCGCCGGATCTTCAGCACGCCCCACTCGACCAAGCAGGTCGAGGACCCGATCGGCTGGGCGCACGAGACCGATGCCGAGACGCTGATCGCCGTCACAGCCGGCGCGATGGCCACACGGACGACGCGGCGCGAGCAGAATGCGCTTGCCCGCCGCGTTCACTGTCCGGTGCTTGTGATCTCCGCGCCCAACGACAAGGTCACCGCCCACGCCGACGCCAAGGCCCTCGCCAGGGCCACTGAAGGCAAACTGCTGACGGTTGCAGATGGCGGCCACGACCCGGGGGGGCGCAAGCCAGTGACGGTCAACCTTGCGCTGCGCGACTTCATGGAGCACGAGGAGCCGCGGCGCGACCCGACCGTGCATCGGCCGAACGGGGGCCCTCGCGCGCTGTTCGTGTCCTCGCCGATCGGTCTCGGCCACGCGCAGCGCGATGTCGCGATCGCGCGCGAGCTGCGGGCGCTGAAGCCCGACCTGCAGATCGACTGGCTCGCTCAGGATCCCGTCACACGCGTGCTCGAGGGCGAGGGTGAGGCGATCCACCCGCAGAGCGTGCACCTCGCCTCGGAGTCCGGTCATTTCGAGGCGGAGTCCTCAGGGCACGATCTGCACTGCTTTCAGGCCTACCGCCGGATGGACGAGATCCTGGTCGCCAACTTCATGCTGTTCCACGATGTCGTCAGCGAACAGCACTATGACCTGTGGATAGGAGACGAGGCCTGGGAGCTCGACTACTTCCTGCATGAGCACCCTGAGCTCAAGCGCGCTCCGTTCGCCTGGCTGACCGACTTCGTCGGCTTCCTGCCGATGCCGGACGGCGGCGAACGCGAGGCCTACCTGACCGCCGACTACAACGCCGAGATGGTCGAGCACGTCGCCGATCACCCACAGGTACGCGACTGCGCGATCTTCATCGGCGATCCCGATGACATCGTCGACGAGCGCCTCGGACCCGATCTGCCGATGATTCGCGCCTGGACCGAGCGGCATTTCGACTTCGCCAGCTACATCAGCGAGTTCGATCCGGCGCAGCTTCCAGACCGCGACGCGCTGCGCTCAGAACTCGGGTACGGCCCGGAGGAGCAGGTCTGCATCGCGACGGTCGGCGGCTCGGGCGTAGGGCAGGCGCTGCTGCGTCGTGTAATCGACGCCTACCCCGAGGCCAAGCGACTGGTGCCTGGACTGCGGATGATCGTCATCGCCGGTCCACGGATCGACCCCGACTCGCTGCCCTTCCTGGACGGGCTCGAGGTCCACGCCTACGTCCATAACCTCTATCGACACCTAACCGGGTGCGACCTGGCGATCACCCAGGGTGGGCTGGGCACGACGATGGAGCTGACCGCCAGCAGGCGACCCTTCATCTACTTTCCGCTCGAGCACCACTTCGAGCAGCAGTTCCACGTGCACCACCGTCTCAAGCGCCACGGCGCCGGGCGCCGCATGGAGTACGCGGAAGCGAGCCCGACGGTGCTCGCCGAGGCGATCGCGCAGGAGATCGGCCGCGACGTCAGCTACCTGGCGGTCGAGACCGATGGCGCGGAGCGCGCGGCGACGCGCATCGCGGAGCTGCTGTGACTGCGAGCGTGGCCGCGGCGAGCGCCGAGCGGGCGAGCGAGCCCAGCCGCGCCTGCTACCCGGACGAGACCGGCTACGTCGATCGCGACGGCGTGCGCGTGTTCTGGGAGCGCTACGGCAAGGGAGAGCCCGCGGTGCTGTTCGTTCCGCCCTGGTCGGTGGTCCACTCTCGCTGTTGGAAGGGGCAGCTCCCCTACTTCGCCCGCCACGGCTGCGCGCTCGCGTTCGATCCGCGCGGGAACGGCCGTTCGGACCGCCCGATCGAGCCATCCGCATACGACGAGACCGCGTTCGCAGCCGATGCGCTGGCCGTGCTCGACGCTGCGGGCATCGAGCGCGCGGCGCTCGTGACCCTCTCGCGCGGGGCGCAGCGGTCGCTGATGCTTGCAGCCCACCACCCAGAGCGCGTGACCGCGGCGTGCTTCATCGCACCGTCACTGCCGCTGTCATCGAAGTCGGGCCCGCGGACCGCCGCGGAAGTCGCCTTCAATGCCCGCCGCCGCACCCATCACGGCTGGGAGAAGTTCAACCGCCACTACTGGCGGAGCAACCAGCGTGAGTTCGCTGAGTTCTTTGTCGCCCAAGTCTTCCCGGAGCGCCATTCGAGCAAGCAGATCGAGGACAGTGTCGGTTGGGCGCTCGAGATCGGCCCGGACGCGCTCATCGCCAGCGAGCTAGCGACTCGCATCGCCACACGCGAGGAGGCCGAGGCGCTGTGCCAGCGCCTACGGTGCCCGGTGCTGGTGATCGTCGGCAGCGACGACCGTGTGGTCAACCCCGCATGCGGACGCGCCCTGGCGGAGTCGACCGGAGGCGAGCTGGTGGTCATCGACGGGGCCGGCCACTCTCCGACGGCGCGCTTCCCGGTCGCCGTCAACATCGCGCTGGGTGCTTTCCTCGCCAGCGCTGTCGCGGGCGATGCCGGCGCGATGAGAACCGGCCTTAGGTAGAGACGGGCACCTGGGCCAGAAGGCCCGCACGTAGCGCCGGATCGCTGAGCGGCTCGGTCAGTCGGCGGAGGATCGCACGCGTCTGCTCTGTACGTTCGGCGGCCTCCGCCTCACGTCCGACCCCGCGAAACAACTCGCTGAGTGTCACGCGCGCCTCCCACGCCGGGGCCGGCAGGCCCGCCTCGTCGGCCACCTCGATCGCGTGAACGAGCGCGCCCTCGGCACCCGACTCGTCGCCGAGCAGCACCCGCGCCTGGCCCATAACCAGCGAGCCGCAGGCGCTCGCCTCCTTCCAGCCTGTTCGCTGCGCCGCCGCAACGATCGGGGCAACTAGCGCTTCGGCGAGTTGGGCATCTCCACAGGCCATATGCGCACGGGCGGCCGCGAGGTAGGCGTGAGCGCCGAACAGCCAAGCTCCGCCGGGCGGAGTCGTCACCTGGGAGAGCAGCTCATCGGCGCGCCCCGCGAGCGCCGACGCCGAGGCCTGTTCGCCGAGCATCGAGCGCGCCCACGCCAGCAGCGCCACGCAGCGCACCAGCTGCGCCGGGGCGGACGCTCTCTCGGCTGTATACATACCCCGCTCCAGGTGCGCGATCGCCGCGGCCGGCGAGCGCGCGTCGAGCAGAGCCCACCCGAGCGTCGCGTCTGCCCACGCCGCCCACTCGCTGTGGCCGATCTCATGAGCGAGCTGTGAAGCGCTGGTGCCAAATGCGAGCGAGCGCTCGTAGTCGCCCCGGCTGCGGTGGGCCCAACACAGCGCGTCGACGAACAGCGGCTCGTGTATCAGCCGTCCACGCTGGCGCGACAAAGCGAGCGCCTCTTCGATCCTCGCGACCGCCTCCCCGAAGCGACCTGCACCGAGCGGCGCGAACGCCGACTCCAGCAGCACGAACTGTAGATAGAAGTCATCTTCTGGCTGCGCCCGAAAGGCCTTCGCCAGGTCGCTCGTCAACTGCTCGAGCCGAGTCAGCTCGCCGAGCCACAGGGCCGCCAGCTTGAGCGCATCCATCGCGGTGGCGACCGCGCGCTCATCAGCGTCTGACTGCCGCGCCACGGCAAGCGCCCGCTCGCCGGTCGCGAGCGCGCGCTCGAGGTGCAGCTGGCTCGCATACTGGATCGAGAGTCGCGCGAGTGCCCGCACCTGGACGGGTGCCGCCGCCTGTTCGGAGATCCGGACCGCCTCGTCCATCAGATCGCTCGCGCGTGCGAAGTCCACTGCCCGCCACAGGCCGACCAGCGCGATCAGAGCCTCGACCTGCATCTCCGCCTCGGAGGCGCCCTTCGCGCCCTCCAGAGCCTGCTCGAGATCGACCCGGGCGGCGCTCGCATCGCCCCGTTCGAACAGCAGCGAGCCGCGCTGGAGCCGCGAGTCACGAACGCTGAGCTCGCTCGCTGCCAGGCCGAGACGCTGGGCGGCTTGCAGCGCCCCGCCGTACTGCTCGATCGCCTCGTCGACGGCGTGAACCCGGCGAGCCGCGACGCCGGCGCTGCGGTGGTAGTCGATCGCTCGGCGCTCGTCGCCGGCCGAGCTCGCATGATGGGCCAACGTGCCCCAGAAGTCTCCGAGGCGATTAGCGTAGAGGCTCTCGATCGCCTTCAGAGCGAGGCGATGCAGCTCCTGACGCCTGCGCTTGAGCAGGCTTCGGTAGACAGCCTCCTGAATCAGCGTGTGCTTGAAGATGCAGGACGCCGTCGGCCACTGGGGACCCTCGTGCACGAGGTCTGCGACATGCAGCTCCCGCAGGGCTGGGTCGGTGCGCTTTCCGAGGCCCGCGACGGAATCGAGCAATGGCTTGGGAAACTGCCGTCCCAGGACGGCCGCCACGCCGAGCAACGCGTGGGCGTCCGCGTTGAGCCGATCGATCCGCGCGAGGATCACCTTCTCGACGGTCTCAGGAACCTCGACGGCGATCTCACGGTCGAACTGCCACACATCGTCCACGCGCGCGAGCGCGCCACCGTCCACGAGTGAACGCACGAGCTCCTCGAGGTAGAAGGGGTTGCCCTCGGCGCGTCCGAGCAGACGGCGTTCGAGCTCTCCAGGCAGGGTGCCGGTGCCGATCAGCGCCTCCAGTAGGCCGCGGTCGGCCTCCTCGTCGAGAGCTTGCAGGCTAATGCTATGCGCGCGGAGCGGTAGCTCGGCCAGTGCCATCTCCGCGAGCCGTGAGAAGGGATGCTCCGCCTCGGGCCTCGCGATCAGCACGAGCAGAATCCCCGACTCCGCGACGAGTGCGAGCATGCGCGCGAGCAGCGCCAGCGACGAGGAGTCCGCCCAGTGCAGGTCATCCAGCGAGATGGCCAGTGGACCATCCTGGGCGAGCCTCCTCAACACCGTCACGACGGAGTCCTGGATCTGGCGCTGCAGCACCTCTGGCGGGATCTCGCCTGTCCCGGACGCTTCGCTGGATCCCACGCCGACCACCGGGCCCAACGGCCCGACGAGCTCGCCGGCGCCCTCTCCGAACAGCCGCTGACACTCGCTCTGCAGAGCCGCATCGAACGCGGGCTTCGGGGAGTCTGCCTTCACCAGCCAGTCGCGGAGCAGGGAACGAAACGGCCAGTAGGGCAGCCCCTCGCCATAGGAGACGCAGCGCCCCTCCAGCCAGCGCTGGCGTCCAGCTGGCGCGGACGCGCTCTCGAAGCGCCGCCGAAGTTCAGCCACTAGCCGGCTCTTGCCTATCCCTGCTTCCCCTGACACGAGCAGCACCCTGCCCGAGCCGTGGAGCACCTGCTCGATCGCATCTGCGCCCAGCGCAAGCTCACGCTCGCGTCCAACGAGGCGAGCCTGGATGCCGCCGGCCGGCGC
>Ga0208241_1000010_pt1 | contig 15976 bp, 13 predicted proteins | sample MicForSoiPHH12_O_FD_188040 | JGI IMG/M metagenome (GOLD analysis project Ga0208241, IMG submission 188040) | Forest soil microbial communities from Harvard Forest Long Term Ecological Research site in Petersham, Massachusetts, USA - MetaG HF047... | ecosystem: Environmental > Terrestrial > Soil... | reverse complement strand
TCCTGCCGCGACGGCGGCGCAGCGTGACCGGCTCGCCACGCTCGGCGAGCATGATCGCCGCGGGGAGCGCGACCAGCACGCCCACCAGCGACACGCTGAGGTCGATCAGCGTCACCACGCCGAAGTCGCGCAGCATCCTGATGTCCGACAGCGCCAGCACTCCGAAGCCCACGATCGCCGTCACTCCCGACGCCACCACCGCCGCGCCCGTGCGACGGTAGCTGCGGCGGAGCGCCTGCACGGTGTCGTGCCCGGCGATCCGCTCCTGGCGGTAGCGCTCGGACAGCAGCACGCTGAACTCGGTCGAGATCGCGATCACGAGCGCGCCGAGCGTTACCGACATCGGGTTCAGCGGGACCCGCACGGCGAACAGGACGAGCGCCGACCAGCCTGTCGCCAGAGCGATCGGCGCGAGCGGCACGAGCGTGCGGCGGCGATCTCCGCGGAACGCGATCAGCAGCACGAGCGCGACCGCGACCAGGCCGACGACGAGTGTCTCCAGCCGCCGCCACGGAGACGCCACCTCGGCGCCGGACTTGGCGGCCAGCACCGGCAGCCCCACCAGCTGGGCGCTCACCCCCGCGGGCGGGTGCAGGCGCGAGCGCATCCCTTCGATCAGCTGCTGCTGCTGTTCAAGCCCCATCAGGCGGATGCCGAACGCGAGCGTCGCCACGCGCCGGTCGGCCGTGATCACGTCCTGGCTGAAGTACGGCGGGATCGCGCCGAGCAGGCCGCTCACCTGCGACTGGGAGAGCCTGCTCTGCCCAGTCGGGGCCGTCGGCGCAATCGTCGCCGACTGCCCTGCGAACAGGTCCGGCAGCGAGAAGGCGGGGCACAGTCGCGCCACGCCGCAACCATGCGTCGCGCTGTAGCCGAATCGCTTCAACACGGCGCTCTCATACGCGCTCATCCATTCGATCGTCGAAGGCTTCGTCAGGTCGGCGCCGGAGACCATCACGTCGATCTCGCCCCCGACGCCCGTCGCCCGCTCGAGCACGTTCAGGTTCTGCAGCGAGCTCAGGTTCTGGGGCACCAGCTTGGTTATGTCGGTCTCGACCTTTGTCTGCGTGTCAAGGCCCCAGCCGAGAGCGGCGAGCGCCAAGCCGACGCCGAGGACGCGCCCCGGCCGGCGCACGGCGCCGACGAGCGCTGTCCTGGAGAGGAGCCGGACAGGAGGATTGTCGAGCACCAGCTCACGCGCGCCTCGCCAGGCGGCCGACAGGTGCGAGCCGACGAGCGTCTGGACACCGGCGGTTGAAGCCCCGCGCGTGGCGTCTCCGTCCGCTCGCACCAGCGCCAGCACGGCCGCGCCCGCTGTCAGGGCGCACAGGAACGCGATCGCAACGCCCACGACCAGAAGCAGCCCGAAGCTCCGCACCATCGGCACGGGCGAGAGCAGCAGCACGAGCATCGCGCACGCGCTGGCCGCGCCGGCAGTTGCGATCGTCGGCGCGCCGATTGCGCCCGCGCGCCGAATCAGGAGCGCTCGCTCCACCATCGAGCCGTCCTCGCCGGCCTGCGCAAGGCCCTCTTGGACGCGCGACTGAAACTGGATCGCGTAGTCCACCGCGAGGCCGACGAGCACGGGTAGAACGGCGATCGACGCCATCGTGAGCGACGCTCCCGCGAGCGACAGCGCACCGAACGTGAGCGCCGCCGCGAGCAGCGCCACGGCCAGCGGCAGCAGGCGCGGTCGCCCGAAGAAGATCAGTCCGAGCGTGGCCGCCATCACTAGCAGCACGGCGATCAGCAGCAGCTCGATCGAGCGGGTGATCGAGTCGTTCAGGTCCGAGACGATGACCGGCTCACCCGTCACCAGATAGCTCTCCCCGTGCTGCAAGCGCCACTGGGGCATCGCGACCGCTTGGCGAATCTCACCGATCGTGCGCGTCCTCGTGCCCTCGGACAGCCCGGCCTTCATGCGAACCGACACGAGCGCCGAATCGCGCGTCGGAAACAGGTAGGCAAAGCGCTCCTTCGGCGTGCCCGCAGGCTTGGTCGAATCGAACACGAGCGTGGAGATGAAATTGCCGTCTTCCAGGCTCGGCCGCGCCGTCAGGCCGTACTGGAGCGCGAGCGTCGCCAGGCCCTCCTGGAAACGTGCCGTCGTGATCTTGCTCGCCTGGCGGCCGAGCGCACGCGCTTCGCTAGCGCTCAGACCGCGGGCAAGCGCAGCGGCCGAGACGACGCGTTCAGCCTGGCTGGCCTCGGCTTCGGCCTGCTTGGTCTGCGCCGCGAGCTGTTCGTCGATCTGATTTGCCGCCTCGTTGACGAACGTCCCGGGGCCGAAGACGACCTTTACGCTGCGCAGCCGCGCAAGCTGACCGCACGGCCCGCTCGCGCCCCCCTCGGCGGCGAGCGCGCTTGCGGGGACGTTCCCCGAGAGGCACCCCTCGAGCCCCACCAGCCGGACGATGTCCGAGCTGAGCACGAGCTGCTGCAGATCCCCCCTTACGAGCACCTCCACGGGCTCTTCGCCGAAGTTCTCATAGAAGCGCTGCGTTTCCCGATATTCAACGCTCGAGCTGGATACGAACGTATTGGTCGCCGCCGTCGGGTGCAGGCGCAGCGCGAGCGCCCCCCCAGCCAATCCGAGCGCGATCGCGATCGCGATCACAAGCCGAGGCCTGCCAGCCGCGCCGCCCGCGATGGCGGAGAGAACTCGGGATGCGTTCACAGACGAAGGCTAGCCCCGCCCGAGACCCCACGGCACCGTCCGGCGATGGATCGTCGAGGCAAAGCGCACGCCGGCTTTAGTCCATGCCGAGGGGTCCGGCTGATTCACCGGAGAGAAACTGGCGGACGAACGGGTTCTCCGATGCGAACAGCTCTTCCGCCGGCCCGGATTCGACGATCCGCCCGCGCCACAGGACCGAGAGGTGCTGGGCGACCCGCCGCGCGCTCATGATGTCGTGCGTGATCACGACGTAGCAGCCGCCGTTCTCGGCGTGGATTTCCTTGATCAGCTCGCAGAGCAGTGCCGTGCGCACCGGGTCAAGGCCCGAGTCGGGCTCGTCGAATAGGACGATCTCCGGGTCGAGCACGAGCGCCCGCGCGAATCCCGCGCGCTTGCGCATACCGCCGGAGAGCTGGTTGGGCATCTTCGTGCCCTCGCCGCCCAAGCCGACCTCGCGCATGCGGCGGTTGACGATCTCGGCGATCTCGTCATCCCCCTTCTCGGTGTGCTGGCGCAGCGGGAAGGCGACGTTGTCGTACAAGTTGAGCGAGCCGAACAGCGCGCCGTCCTGGAACAGCACGCCGAACTTCTTGCGCATCTCGAACAGTTCGGCGTCGGGCAGGCTCGGCACCGACACTCCGTGCACAAGCACGTCGCCCTGGTCGGGATAGAGCAGGCCGACGATGTGCTTGATGCACACCGACTTGCCGGTCCCCGAAGGGCCGATGATCATCGAGATCTGGTTCTCCGGCAGCCCCATGTTCAGCCCGCGCAGCACATGGTTGCGCCCGAACGACTTATGCACGTCGATGAACTCGATCGCAGGAGGGGACTTGGACTCGCGAATCGTCCCCGTGTGGTACTCGAACTCGTCGGCCCCACCGTCGCGCGGAGGTCGGCCTGGCTCCTCGACGGCCATCCTCAGCCTCCGATCGGGGCGCGCGGATTTGCGCCCCAGAAGATCTGCGTCCCGAGCATGCCGATGACGTGCACGAGCACGATGTTGAGCACCATCGACTTCGCCGTCGCCCGGCCCACGCCGACGGGCCCGCCGCTCGCGTTGTAGCCGTAATAACAGGCGACGAGCACGATCGCCGTGGCCATGAACATCGCCTTGATCAGGCTGTATAGGAAGTCCGGCGGGTTCTGGAACTGCCAGAAGATCAGGAAGTAGCCCCCCGAGGAGACGTACCCGATCTGTTGCACGACGGCGATATAGGAGGCGAGGAAGGCCGCGCCGATGCCGGCGAGGTACATGAACGGCAGCACCAGCCAGGCGGCGAGCAGGCGCGTCGCGCACAGGAAGGTCATCGAGTTGATGCCCATCACCTCGAGCGCGTCGATCTCCTCGGAGATCCGCATCGCGCCGAGCTCCGCGACGATGCCCGTACCGACCTTGGCGGCCATCATGTAGCCGAACGCGTACGGCGTGATCTCGCGCAGATCGCACCAGGCGGTGAACACGCCCGAGTAGGCCGGCGCGCCCTGCGCCGCCGTGAAGTAGGCGCCCTCGATCCCGCATTGCAGGCCGAGGATGAACATCAGCGTCCAGATGATTGTCGTCGAGCCCACGATCAGGATGCCCGACTGGCGCAGCGCCTCGCCAAAGAACTTGAACACGCGCAGGCCCCACACATCGCGGACGATGTTTCCCGTGAACCTGCCGATCTCACCGGTCGCCGCGAGCCATTCGCGCGGCATCGCAAGCAGCTCGTTCACCGCTCGGCCTCCCTATGCGCCCCAGGGTTCACTTGATCACCAGGATCTGCGGATGCGTCGCGAGCAAGGTCTGCGTGAAGACGTAGTCAAACGAGAAGATCGCCGTGAAGGCGAGCACGACGGCCTCGTTGACGGCGCGCCCGACGCCCTCGGCGCCGCCCGAGGCGGACATGCCCTTGTAGCAGCAGACGATCGCGATGATCGCGCCGTAGATCGTCGTCTTCAGCACGGAGCCCCACAGGTCAGTCGTCGAGGCGTTGGCGAACAACGTGTTCCAGAACGGCCCGAGCGCCTGGCCGTTGACGAGCTCGGCGATGATCCCTCCGAAGATTCCGAACAGCAGCGCGTAGATGTCGAACAGCCCGGTCACGACCATCAGCGCCAAGAAGCGCGGGACGACGAGGTTCTTGACGGGGTCGACGCCCAGCACCTGCAACGCGTCGAGCTCCTCGCGGACCTTGCGCGCGCCAAGGTCCGCGGTGATCGCCGTGCCGGCCACGCCGGCGACGACGATCGCGGTGACGCTGGGGCCGATCTCGCGAACGGCGCCGAGCACGAAGAAGCCGCCGAGGCGGTCGAGCGCGCCGAAGATCGTCAGGAAGTTCGCCGCTTGCAGCCCGGGGGCGGCGTAGCACAGGCAGACCGTCGAGATCAGCAGCGGAAACCAGCACAGCCGCAGCGCAAACAGGAACTGCGAGACGAGCTCCCCGCCGTAGGGATACGGGGGACGCAGGGCGGACCAGATAGTCCTGCCCGTGAGGATCATCATGTCCCCGAATTCCTCGAGCACGTGCCTTGCGGGAAGGAACGCCCGCTCGGCAACGCTACGAACCATCTCTTCCTGCCCCTCCTCGGGTCGCAATCGGTGGTCGAGCGAAACTCTACGCCATGCGTCGCGCCTGTGCCACCCACAACCGGCCGACGACGCACGCGGAGCGCTCACGCTGGCCAGCGCCGCTGATATCGTGGCCCGATCGTGAGGGGTGGGAGAGTCTTCCCGGCAGTGCTGCTCGGCGCTTGCGCGACGCTGCTGGCGAGCGGCTGCGGCGTGGCCCGCCAGGACGCAAATGAACCGAAGGGCAGCTTCGAGATGCAGGTCGTGCACGCGAGCTTCCCCGCCAACCAGGCGATCGCACGACCGACGCAGCTCGAACTGCGAGTCCGCAACACCGGCGCCCAGACCGCGCCGAACGTGGCCGTGACGCTGGACTCCTTCTACTACACCGAACACTATCCCGAGCTCGCGGCCGACAAGCGCCCGATCTGGGTCGTCGAATCGGGTCCCGGGCCGATCCCCAAGCGCCCGGTCCAGAGCGAGGCGGTGAGCCCCCCCGGGGGTGGACAGACCGCCTATGTGAACACCTGGGCCCTCGGCCCGCTGGCGCCGGGGCAGACACAGAGGTTCCTCTGGAAGGTCGCGCCGGTGAAGGCCGGCGTGCACACCGTCCACTTCACCGTCGCCGCCGACCTCGCCGGCAAGGCCAAAGCCGTGCTCGCCTCTGGCGGCCCGGTGCAGGGGCAGCTCACAGCCGATGTCGCTCCCGCCCCACCGAAAACGTCTGTGGACCCGAACACCGGCCGCGTCGTCGCCGGCGCCTATCCGGCGATCCCCTAACGCCGGCGCGAGCGATCCTGTCTCCCAAATCCGTCCCGGACGGCGTTTGGCCTGCTGTCGAATGATCCTCGCTTCGATTTCGCCAGCCGGTGATGCCCTTCGCCAAGGTTGGCACTACGATTGCGTTCGGATTTACGCCCGATCGACCGACCGTTCCAGGAGGAATCGATACCGCTCATGCCACGGACCCGTCAGCACAACGTCAACGCCGCGCAGTGGAGCTCAAACGGAGCCGCGCTCGGCTCGCCCGACCTGACCCTGCCGGGCAACCAGGTCTTCGCCGCGAACGTCTTCTCGCCGACGGTCCAGCGCAACCGCCTTCCCAAGCACGTCTACAAGGCGCTGGCGCGGACGCTCGCGCACGGCGAGGCGCTTGACACCTCGCTGGCGGACGCGGTCGCGCTGGCGATGAAGGACTGGGCGATGGAGAAGGGCGCCACCCATTACACGCACTGGTTCCAGCCACTGACCGGCTCGACCGCCGAGAAGCACGACTCCTTCTATGCGCCGACCAGCGACGGCACGGCGATCGCCGAGTTCTCCGGCAAGGAGCTGATCCAGGGCGAGCCCGACGCCTCCTCCTTCCCCACCGGCGGTATTCGCGCGACGTTCGAGGCGCGCGGCTACACCGCCTGGGACCCGACCTCGCCGGCCTTCATCCTCGAGAACCCCAACGGCGCCCTGCTGTGCATCCCGACCGCCTTCACCTCCTGGACCGGCGAGGCGCTGGACCACAAGATCCCGCTTCTGCGCTCGATGGATGCACTGTCCGGCGCGGCGATCCGCGCGCTGGGACTGCTCGGCATCGAGGACGCGCGTCGCGTCTTCACGACCGTCGGCCCCGAGCAGGAGTACTTCCTGATCGACGAGCAGTACTACTTCGAGCGGCCCGACCTGATCACGACCGGCCGCACGCTGTTCGGCGCCAAGCCGCCCAAGGGCCACGAGCTCGACGACCACTACTTCGGCTCGATCCCCGAGCGCATCCTCGCGTGCATGCTCGAGACCGAGCAGGAGCTCGCCAAGCTCGGCATCCCAATCAAGACCCGCCACAACGAGGTCGCGCCCAACCAGTACGAGATCGCGCCGATCTTCGAGAACTCCAACGTCGGCTCAGACCACCAGCAGCTGACGATGCAGGTGATGCAGAACGTCGCCCGCCGCTATGGCCTGGTGTGCCTGCTGCACGAGAAGCCGTTCGCCGGCGTCAACGGCTCGGGCAAGCACAACAACTGGTCGATGGGCACGGACACCGGCCTGAACCTGCTCGACCCGGGCGACACGCCGTCGGAGAACCTCCAGTTCCTGTTCTTCTGCGCCGCGGTCATCCAAGCCGTCAACGCCCACCAGGCATTGCTGCGCGCGTCGATCGCGAGTCCAGGGCAGGACCATCGCCTCGGCGCCAACGAGGCGCCGCCGGCGATCATCTCGATCTTCCTCGGCGCCGAGCTCGAAAAGGTGTTCGCGGCGATCGAGTCCGGCAAAGCGGAACGCTCCAAACCGGGCTCCTTCCTCGGCCTCGGCACGCCCGTGCTGCCACCGCTGCCGCTGCATGGCGGCGACCGCAACCGCACGAGCCCGTTCGCGTTCACGGGCAACAAGTTCGAGTTCCGCGCGCTCGGCTCGAGCCAGTCGCTGGCGCTGCCGAACACGGTGCTGAACACGATCGTCGCCGAGGCGATCGATGACCTCTCGGAGAAGCTCAAGACGGCGCTGAAAGGCTCTGCCGCCAACCTCGAGAAGGCGGTCACGAAGGTCGTCAAGGACAGCTACGCGGCCAACAAGAAGGTCATCTTCGACGGCGACAACTACGCGCCCGAGTGGCACGCCGAGGCGAAGAAGCGTGGGCTCTACAACCTGCGCTCCACGCCCGAAGCGCTGCCGTGGCTGGTGGACAAAGGGACGGTCGCGCTGTTCAAGAAGTACAAGGTGCTCTCCAAGCGCGAGCTCGAGTCGCGCCACGAGGTCTTCCTCGAGCAGTACGCCGTCAAGATCAACATCGAGTCCGAGACCGCCGCCGCGATCGCTCGCACCGCGATCCTGCCCGCGGCCGTCCGCCACCTCAACGAGCTGCGCACCGCCGGTCTCGAGGAGCTGATCGGCGAGTTCGAGCCGCTGATCAAGGAGCTCCACTTCGCGCTTCTGAAGCTCGAGGACGCCAACCTCGAGGACAACCAGGACGACTCCTCACCGGTCAAGTGGGCCGACTACGTCCACGACGTCGTGATCCCGGCGATGGACGACGTCCGCGACGTCGCCGACCGCCTCGAGGGCCTGGTCGCCGACAGCCTGTGGCCGCTGCCGAAGTACTCGGAGATGCTCTTCATCAAGTAACTGACGGCCGCGGGCACGTCGCGGATGCTGCGTCCTCGATCACTCGTGTGCAAAGCGCACTTCGCTCACTGCGTCCTTGCCCCGCTTGACCCGCGGCCGTCAGTGAGTCGCGCTGCGCCAGTGCCCGGGCTCAGTCACCTTGAGCCCGGGCACCCTGGCGAAGTGGCGGATGTTGCGCGTCACGAGCGGCGCCTCGGCCTGCAGGCAGATTCCGGCCTGCATCGCGTCGCGGATCTCGATTCCGGCGCCCGCGGCTCGCAGCTCGCGCAGCAAGCCACCAGCGCGCACGGCGGCCGCGCGGGTGAGCATCAGGCAAGGCGCCGCCAGGAGCGAGTCCGCCGGGGCCGAGTCACGTGCGTAGTCACGCCCGAGGGCGAGCTCGAAGGCCGTGATTGAGGTCACCGTGAATGCACCCGTAGCGCGTAGCTTGCGCAGCAGATCCCTGCCGGGTCCGGCTTTGCGCAGATAGTCGATCAGGACGTCGGAGTCTAGGACGGGGGCAGCTTCCACGTCGCCCACGCCTCATCGCGTTCGCGTTCCCACTCGGCGACGTCCATCCCACTCCATGCGCCCTCGGCCGCCTTGATGGCGTCGAGCCATCGCTCATGGTGCGCCTCCGACTGGAAGTACTCGTTCAGCGCCTCCTCGACGATCGGGGAGAAGCCGCGAAAGCCGCGATCGATCGCGACGGACTTCAGACGCCTGTAGACAGGATCGGATAGCTCAATCGTTGTGCGCATGCCTGCATTGTAATGCATCTGAGTCCTGACGCAAGCGCCGCGCGGGGGCTCCGTCACTCGCATCGCGGAGCAGAGGGACGTCTTCCCGATGACCCCCGCCGCTAGCATTGGCTGGATATGCGCGACTACCTCAAAGCCATCTCCGAGCGTGTCGTCGTCTACGACGGCGGCATGGGCGCGACGCTCGAGCAGTTCGACCTGACGCAGGAGGACTACGGCGGCCTTGCCGGCAAGTGCCACGAGGCGCTCGTGCTCAACCGCCCGGACGTGATCGAGGGCGTGCACAGCTCGATGCTCGAGGCCGGCGCGGAAGTGCTCGAGACGGACACCTTCCAGGCGTCGCGGCTGAAGCTCGAAGAGTGGGGACTGGCCGACTACACGCTCGAGATCAACACCAAGGCGGCCGAGATCGCGCGCAAGGCGGCCGGCGAGAATCGCTTCGTCGCGGGCTCGATCGGCCCGACCGGCTACCTGCCAGCCTCCGAGGACCCTTCGCTCGGGCAGATCCGCTTCGGCGATCTCCTCGAGATCTTCGAGGAGCAGGCCTCGGGACTGATCGATGGCGGCGCAGACCTGCTGATCATCGAGACCGCGCAGGACATCCTCGAGGTCAAGGCGGCGATCTTCGGTGCGCGGGCGGCCTTCAAGAGCACGGGCCGCACGCTCCCAATCCACACTTCGGTGTCGCTGCTGCCCAACGGCGGCAAGATGCTGCTCGGGACGGACATCTCAGCGCTGCTGACGACGCTCGAGGCTCTGCACGTCGACGTGATCGGCCTGAACTGCTCGACCGGCCCGGAGGACATGCGCGACGCGATCCGCTTCCTCGGGGAGTTCTGTCCGCTGCCGGTCGCGTGCATCCCCAACGCCGGCCTGCCGCTGCAGGGCCCCGACGGCGAGACGATCTTCCCCGAGCAGCCCGAGCCGCTCGCCGAGGCGCTGAAGGAGTTCGTCGAGCGATACGGCGTCGGCATAGTCGGTGGCTGCTGCGGCACGACGCCCGCCCACATCGCCGCGATCGTCGAGCGCGTAGCCGGACGCCCGGTCGCCTCGCGCCCGGCCCCGCGTGCGCCACACCTCTCCTCGATGATCGCCGCCACGCCGCTGCAGCAGGAGCCGGCGCCGACGATGGTCGGCGAGCGCGTCAACTCGCAGGGCTCGCGCAAGGCCAAGGAGCTCCTGCTCGCCGACGACTACGACGGGCTCGTGCAGATCGCCGAGGACCAGGTCACGGGCGGCGCGCACGTGCTCGACCTCTGCGTCGCGCTGACCGAGCGCACCGACGAGGACGAACAGATGCGCCTCCTGGCCAAGAAGGTCTCGCTCACCCAGCCGGCGCCGATCCAGATCGACTCGACCGAGCCGGAGGTGATCGAACGAGCGCTCGAGCAGGTCCCCGGCCGGGCGATCGTCAACTCGGTCAACCTCGAGGCGGGTCGCGCCAAGCTCGACCGCGTGGTGCCGGTCGCGCTCGCGCACGGCGCGGCGCTGATCGCGCTGACGATCGACGAGGTCGGGATGGCCAAGACGGCCGAGCGGAAGGTCGAGATCGCCAAGCGCATCCGCGACCTCTGCTGCACCGAGCACGGTCTGGACCCGGAGCTGTTGATCTTCGACTGCCTCACGTTCACGCTCACGACCGGCGATGAGGAGTGGCGGCCGTCGGCCGTCGAGACGATCGCGGGGATCAAAGCGATCAAGGCGGAGATCCCCTCGGTGAAGACCTCGCTTGGGGTCTCGAACGTCTCCTTCGGCGTCTCCCCGGGCGCCCGCGCGGTGCTCAACTCGGTGTTCCTGCATCACTGCGTCGACGCGGGCCTCGATCTGGCGATGGTCAACCCGAACCACATCAGCCCCTATTCGGAGATCACCGCGGAGGAGCGCGAGCTGGCGGACGACCTCGTGTTCAACCGCCGCGAGGACGCGCTCGAGCGCTTCATCGCCCACTTCGAGTCAAAAGGCGAGGAGGATGTCGCCCAGGGAGCAGCGGACCCGACCGAGGGGATGGAGCCGGAGGAGGCGCTGCACTTCCACATCCTGCGCCGTCGCAAGGAGGGCGTCGAGGACTGGATCGACAGAAGCGTCGAGAAGATCGGCGCGGTGCCGACGCTGAACGAGGTGCTGCTGCCGGCGATGAAGGAGGTCGGCGACAAGTTCGGCGCCGGCGAGCTGATCCTGCCGTTCGTGCTCCAATCCGCGGAAGTCATGAAGCGCGCCGTGGCGCAGCTTGAGAAATACCTCGACAAGATCGAGGGCTACACGAAGGGCACGGTCGTGCTGGCGACGGTGTTCGGCGACGTGCACGACATCGGCAAGTCGCTCGTGAACACGATCCTGACGAACAACGGCTACACGGTCATCGACCTCGGCAAGCAGGTTCCGATCCAGACGATCCTCGACGCCGCCCAGGAGCATCAGGCGACGGCGATCGGCCTGTCCGCGCTGCTGGTCTCGACGTCAAAGCAGATGCCTGCGTGCATCCAGGAGCTGCACGCCAAGGGGCTTGACTACCCCGTGCTGATCGGCGGCGCGGCGATCAATCGCGCGTTCAGCTATCGCGCGCTGTTCCCCGGCGGCAAAGACTCCGATGAGCTGTATCAGCCGGGCGTCTTCTACTGCAAGGACGCCTTCGAGGGCCTGGCGGTGATGGACCAGCTGATCGATCAGGACGCGCGCTCCTCGCTCGTGGAGAAGCTGCGCACCGGCGCATCCGAGTTCCGCGCAAAAGGCGAGGCTCCCGTCGAGCAGGTCAACCTCGCCGATGACTCAGTCCGCTCGCCGGCGCGCACCGATGTACCCGTGCCCACGCCTCCCTTCTGGGGGGTGCAGGAGATCGCGGTGGACCTCGATGAGGTCTACCGCCATCTGGATACGCACGTGCTGTTCAAGCTGCACTGGGGCGGGCGCGGGGTCAAAGGCGAGGCCTGGCAGAAGCTGTTGCGCGATGACTTCCGCCCGCGTCTCGAACGGATGTGGCGGGAGCAGACCTACCTGCACCCGCGCGCGCTGCTCGGCTTCTTCCCGTGCTACTCGCTCGGCAACGACATCATCGTGCTCGACCCCGAGGACCGCGAGTCGGAGCTGACGCGCTTCGTCTGCCCGCGCCAGCCCAAGGGCGACCGCATCTGCCTGGCCGACTTCTACCGCCCGGCGATCGACGGCGCGCCGCCGCCGGAGCTGGACTTGATCGCCGTGCAGGCGGTGACGGTCGGCGCCGAGGTGACCGAGTTGATGGCCAAGCTCGAGGCCGACGGCGAGTTCGCCGAACAGCTGTTCGTCCACGGCATCGGCGTGCAGACCGCGGAGGGCCTGGCCGAGTGGCTGCACTGGCGCGTGCGCGAGATGCTCTCGATCGACCCGGCGCAGGGCAGACGCTACTCCTGGGGCTACCCGGCCGTGCCCGAGCAGTCAGAGCATCTGAAGGTCGAGAAGCTGCTCGATCTCAAGCAGATCGGCATGACGATCACCGACGGCTACGCTCCGTTGCCCGAGCAGTCGACGCTCGCGCTGATCGCCCACCACCCGCAGGCGATCTACTTCGGCACCCGCCAGGGCCGCCTGCTGCCGAACGGATCGCCGGACGATCTGATCCGCGGCTCGAGCCGCGATCCGTCGCTGTTTGGCGAGCTCGACGACGGCGATCCGCCGGACGGTGCCGTGGAAGAAGAGGACGAGCCGGCGATGGCCTAGGGTGGTGGGCCGGCTCGGATGCGCCGCTAGTCCTCGCGCGGCGCCGCCCGGAACAGGATCCGCTTGACCTCGCCGGCAGATCCGCCGCCCAAGCGAAGGACGGTCTGAAAGCCCTCGCCGCCCAGCTCGCCCGCGTCGAGCGCGCGACGCAGCTCGTTCAGCGTCGCAAGCTCCTCCTCGGGAACCTGATCGCGGGCGGTCTCCAGCAGGATCAAATGACGCGGGCGCTTGAGCTCGGCGGCCATCCGCACGAACGGCTCGCGCTCGCTCGCCTGGAGGCCGTCCGGAGCGATCACGACGGTCTCCTTGATCTCGAGGCGCTTGCGGACGGCCGCCTGCAGGAGCTCCAACGCGCGGGCCTCGACTTCCTCGGCAGGAACGCGTCCCGCCAACAGGCCACGAACCTTCTCCAGCGTGAGCAGCGACGCGCGGTCCTCGATCAGGCGCGTGAGGAAGCGCTCGCGCTCTGGGGTCGACGCGCAGACGACGACGAGCATGCTCCCGGGTGAGTAGCGCAGGCGGTCGGCCGGCTTCAGGACGCGCGAGTGGACGAACAGGTTCGCCGGCCGCGGAGGCGCCCCGTCGCGGCGAGGGCGATCCGATGACCATCCGGTCCGCTCGTCGGCGGAGATCTTGACGCTGCGCCCTGGGGGTCGTGTCGACATACCCCCATCATGCCCTAACCGGACGCCTCACCCCGCCAGCCGGCACGCGCTGTCGCCAATCGCGCTCGAGCGGCGCCCGTTGGCGGCGATCAACTCCAGCTTGCCGGCGCGATCGAGCCGCTTGATGCGAGCCTCCTCACGCATCGCGGCGCTCCGGTCCGTCATTGACGCGGCGAACACGAGCTCGACGGGCAGGCGACTGGCGGTATATCGGCTTGCCGTCCCAGTGTTGTGGCGGGCCACGCGTCGCGCCAGATCGTCCGTCCAGCCGGTGTAGAGGGAGCCGTCGCGGCAGCGCAGGACGTAGACCCAGGCGTTGTTCATGGCCCGTTGATACGCCGCCTGCGCGTGGATGCCTGCCTGCGGCGAACGTGTTGGTCTTCCCCGCGGACGCGTCACTCCAAGTTGTACTTTCGGGAGACGCTTTCGCTGGTCCACGCCCCAGCCCTGTCGGCGCCGGTCACCACAGCAGCTGACATTGTGGCCGCCTGATCGAGCGTTCGGCCAGAAAGCATCGGAGTAAAAAGGGGGGAGAAACAGTCGCAGTCGACGGACGCATTGATTTTTACGGTGATTCCGGTTTTGTTGCTGATGATAATGAACCAGCTAGTATGTGTGGTTTCCATTTCACTGTCGGCGAGACCTGCAATGCTGCCGAATCCGCCGCCGCTGACCGCGCGGAACCCTGAAGGACACACCGCTTCCGCGCCCCCACTTTGCCGGTTTCAACTTCTACGGTCGGTCCGACGACGGTTTTCAGCGCGCTCAGATTGCTCGGCCCAGCCGGTCCCTGCGGTCCACTGGCTCCCTGTGGTCCACCGGCTCCCTGTGAACCGCTAGCTCCCTGTGGGCCGGCGGGACCGGCGGGTCCCGCCTGTCCCTCTTTGCCTTAGAGTTTGCTTAGCACGCTCGGCTTGATCTGGCTGGTGCTCGTGATGATGTAGTGACTCGCCGCAACGGCGGATCCACCGAGCGCAACGAAAAGGGCCAAGCTGGCAACAATGCTCGTGGGAGACGGCCGGCGTAGGTTCATGCAGAACTCTCCTTCTCAGTATTATGCGAGCTTTCGGAATTACTCGCGCGGGCACCGGACGCTATCACGTTCCGCACGCTTATGGAACTGACACGACAGCGGACTGGACCAGCGATCGGCCCACAGAGGTGACGCGAGTAGCGCACCAATTTGCTGCAATTGCCACCGCCGGGTTAGTAGGTTCTCTTTCTCATGACGTGGGTGTGGGTGTCTTGCTTTTCACAGCGTCGAGTTCCTCGATCTCTCGCGGTGGCCGATCGCCAAACGAATCTTCCCGGTGGCCATGTCTGAACCTGACCAGCCGGCGCTCAGCGCTGCGCGCGGCGTAACACCTGCGACGCGACGCGGCGGAAACAGTGGGCTTCTGTGGCCTCTACGCCAGCGCCGCCTCAAGTCTCTTGCGAAACGTAGGCGGATCAATTGCCGGGTACCGATACATCTCCCCGTCGATCGCCTCGTAGAGCTCGCGGAGACGTGAGGGCTCCACGAAGCCTCGTGCGATCATGGTGTGCACATCGGCGAGGTCCTGGTCGAACCCACGCTCGATCTTCGACAGCGCCTGCGAGTAGAAGTCGAAGTGATGGACCGCTGCTCTGCCCTCCCGGAACACAAGTGGGCTGCGCTCCCGCCAGTCCGGAAGCTCAGGTATGAAGTCTGGCGGAGACGCCAGCTCGATGTTCACCCCAAGACGCTCCTTCAGAGCCGGTAGTGCCCGCAAGAGCTCGTCTGCCTCGGGCTCAAAGCGTAGATCGACGTCGATCGTCGCCTCCCGCCAGCCCTCGAGCACCGCGGTGGAGCCGCCGGTCAGGTAGATCCGAACCGGTCGGCGCGCCACGCGCCCAAGCTCGCGTGCAAGAGCACGAATGCGCCCATCGTCAACCGGAGGTCGCATGCTCCGCCGCTCGCGCGAAGCCCACCATTCGACCGACAAGCGCGTTGAAGCGACTGTGTGCGCCCCCATCACCCTCGGCAAGCAATTCGTACAGACGATGAGAAGGCTCGTCCGCACCGCCAGGTGGGATCCCAAGTCCCAATGCCCGCAGTCGCGAAGCGGCCATCGTCACGAGCAGTGACGCCTCGCTCTCGCGGCCGGCCGCAAGATCGGCGAGGCCCGCGCTCACGAGCTCATGGCCGGGAAAGCTGGAAGGCACGTCATCCACCTCCTCAATGGTACGAACCTCCCACGCCGATGACGACGAACTCGACCCGTACTCTCGTCAGCGCGAGAAGCAGGTCATCGGGTTCGGAACATCGCTGGGCAAGCTCTGCCTCAACACGCTCACGAATCGGCCCAGACGCAGCGTCTCCTCCAGACGTCCTCTGGGGTCTTCTCACGGTCGCGCAGCGCACGCGCCTGTCCGAAGCCTGGTTCTTGTTCGGCTTCTGGCTGATGCCTGTAGCTGGCATTCTTCTTCGCCCCCGCCTCCGTATTGCGGCCCAGCCACCGCCGCGGCAGCCGCCGCTTCTGCAGCCCTGCGTTCAGCTTCCTCCCGTTCAAGCGTT
>Ga0208241_1000009_pt1 | contig 16827 bp, 16 predicted proteins | sample MicForSoiPHH12_O_FD_188040 | JGI IMG/M metagenome (GOLD analysis project Ga0208241, IMG submission 188040) | Forest soil microbial communities from Harvard Forest Long Term Ecological Research site in Petersham, Massachusetts, USA - MetaG HF047... | ecosystem: Environmental > Terrestrial > Soil... | reverse complement strand
GGCGGCGAGGAACTTGGCCAGGTTGGCCTGCTCCCCCGCGGGCAGGCCGTGGTCGATGCGCCAGGACGCCTGCCGGATGGCGAGTTCGGCCGCGCCGAGCCGCGCGTGCGCATCGGCGAGCGGGAACGAGATGCCCTGGTTCTGGCCGATCGGACGGCCGAAAACGGTACGGGCCTTGGCGTAAGCCACCGCGCGGCGCAGCGCCGCGCGGCCGGTGCCGAGGGCTTCGGAGGCGACCAGGACACGTTCGGCGTTCAGACCGTCGAGCAGGTAGCCGAAGCCCTGGCCCTCCTCACCGACCCGGTCGCGGGCCTCGACGTACAGGCCGTCGTAGGCGCCCTCGCAGGAGGCGACGGCGTTGCGGCCCACCTTGGGGATCGGGCGGATGGTCACCGCGGGGTCCCGCAGCGGGGCCAGGAACAGGGTGAGCCCGTCGGTGCGGCGCTCGCAGAGGCGCCGCGCAACTCGAAGTAGAGCACCGCCGCCGCCAAGGCGGACAACGGCGCCGTGAGCACGCCGACGACCACCCTCGCGATGATGCCGACGCCGGAACCGGCCGAATCGGCCGCCAGCTCGATCGCCGAGGCAACGATCACGACGAGGATGTCAAGCACGAGGATCACGCCGAAGACCTGCCAGCCGTTGCCGCGCACGAGCTCGCGGCTGCGTGCGAGCGCGGGCAGGACGCCGGGGCGCTCCAAGACGACGACCGGAGCGGCCACGGACCAGATCGTGATCAGGATGAGGCCCGGGACGATGAGCAGGATGAAGCCGATGACGACCCCAACGCCGGCGACGATCCCCACCAGAATGAGCGCTCCGAGCACGGGCGCGGCGGCTCGGAGCAGCTGCCCGACGGTGGCGTCGCGCCGGCCATCCTGGACATCGGCGACGAGCTCCACGACCATGCCGGTGAACAGCGTGGTCGCCACGAGGCTGATGATGACGGCGACCAACGCCAGCGCGGGCGCGGCCGTGACGAGCACCGCCGTGAGTATCCCCGTGAAGACAAACACGACGGCGGCGGCGGGCATCAGAACCGGCGCCTGATCGACATAGATCTCGAACACGCGGCGGATCACTGCGCCAACGTCGAGCGAACCGCTGATCTTCACTTTTCAGCTTCGGTCATTGATGAACTCGACGCGAACGCTACGCGACGAGCGCGACGCCCCGATCGCTCAGGCGACGGCCGCGCCCTTCGGTCTCCCGCTGTCCGCCCTGCGCTGGGCGCGCACGCGCGAAAGGATGCCCTTGCGACCATGCTCCTCGAGGCCCGCATACAACCGGCGGATCTCCACCAGCACGGCATCGGCCACGGCCTGCTGCTGCTCGCGCGTGGGGTCCTCGATCCGCTCCCAGCGCAGCGCCTGCCCATACTGGATCGTGACCTTGGGAAACTGCAGTCGCTTCCAGTTGCGAATGCGGGAGCTGCCGTGGATCGCGATCGGGACGACGGGCGCGCCCGTCTCGAGCGCCAGGCGCCCGATCCCGCGCTTGGCCTGCTCGGCCACTTTGCCGGTGCGCGAGCGCCCACCCTCGCAGTACATCGTGATCGCTCCACCCTTCGCGAGGATCGTCTCGGCGGTGATGAACGTCTCCTCGTCGCGCGCTCCGCGACGGACCGGGAAGACGCCACCGTGGGTGTAGATGAACTGCATCGGTCCTTTGAACAGCTGCGACTTGGCCATGAAGCGGACCTTGCGCCGGATATAGCAGCCCATCAGGAAGTGGTCCATGAAAGAGAAGTGGTTGGGCGCAAGGATCACGGCGCCGCTGCCGGGAACGTTCTCGGAGGAGATCGAGCGCGCGCGCAGCAACGTGTAGGCGTACAGCGACGTGATCACCCGTGTCAGCTCATACGCCCAATCCGGTTCGCGCGTGCGCGCGCGGGCGTGAAAGCGGTCGAAGTGCTCCTTCGGCCGCGGGTCGGTGTAGACCTGCTCGCGCATTGGGACCAGATCGCTCATCTGAGCGCTTTACCTTTCCGGCGGTGCAAAGTTACGCGCGAGGGCGCTCGCGGGCTAATCCATTGACCCGCGCGCGCCGCAGCGCGCCCGCCCAGCCGGCAAGCAGACTGGAACGCTCGTCCTCGCTCATCCGCGGCTCATAGCGGCGGCGCTCGCGCCATGAGTCGCGAACGTCAGCGACCGTCCACTGCCCGACGCCGACGCCGGCCAGGTAGGCGGCGCCGAGTGCAGTCGTCTCGGCGATCTCCGGGAGCACGACAGGAGCGCCGAGCACGTCGGCCTGAAACTGCATCAACCAGCCGTTTGCGCTCGCCCCGCCATCGACGCGCAGCTCGCTGAGCGGCTCCTCGCAGGCCGCCTCCATCGCTCGCACGGCGTCGACAGTCTGGTAGGCGATCGCCTCGAGCGTCGCGCGCGCGAGGTGCGCCCGGCCGGTGCCTCGCGTCAGCCCGACGATCGTCCCGCGCGCGCGAGGGTCCCAGTGCGGCGAGCCGAGCCCGGTGAGGGCGGGCACGAAGTAGACGTCGTCGTTCGCCTGCAGGCTCGCGGCGAGCGCCTCCGTCTGATCGGCGCGCTCGATGATCTGGAGTCCGTCACGCAGCCACTGCACGGCGGCGCCCGTCACGAAGATCGAGGCCTCGAGCGCGTACGCCGTCGAGCCACCGATGTCCCATGCGACCGTCGACAGCAGTCCGGGCTTCGGCGCGGGCACGGCGAAGCCGGCGTTGAGAAGCACGAAGGAGCCCGTTCCGTACGTGTTCTTGCCCATGCCTGGATCCACGCACGCCTGGCCGAACAGAGCTGCCTGCTGATCTCCCGCGACCCCCGCTACTGCAATCGCGTGACCGTGGAGCGCCTCCGGGCGGGTCTCGCCGATCGCCCCCGCGCTTCCCAGCACGCGCGGGAGCGCACGCTCGGGCACTCCGAACAGCTCCAGCAGCTCGGGATCCCAGCGCCCGGCGGCAATGTCGTAGAGCAGCGTGCGCGACGCGTTGGAGGCGTCGGTCACATGCTCGCCAGTCAGCTTGAACGATAGCCAGGAGTCGACCGTGCCAAAGACGGCCCGCCCGGTGAGCGCCTTCTCGCGCAGCCCGTCGACGTGTTCGAGCAGCCACTGAATCTTCGTGCCAGAGAAGTAGGCGTCGAGCACGAGTCCCGTGCGTGCGCGCACGAGCGGCTCGCAGCCGGCCGCGCGCAGCTCATCACAGCGCGCCGCCGTGCGGCGGTCCTGCCACACGATCGCGTTGTGCAGCGGCTCTCCAGTGGCCGGATCCCAGACGCACACCGTCTCGCGCTGGTTGGTGATGCCGACCGCCGTGAGCTCGCCCGGGCGTATCCTCGCGTCCGCGAGCGCTTCACCAGCGACGGCCTGAGTCACCTCCCAGATCTCCCGCGCATCGTGCTCCACCCAGCCCGGATGAGGGAAGTGCTGTGTGAACTCCCGATAGGCTCGGCCGATCGGCTCCGCCTGCTCGTCGAAGACGATGCAGGTGGTGCCGGTGGTGCCCTGGTCGATCGCCAGAATCATCTCGGCGCGAGCCTACCGGCATGAACTTCGCGGCTGGAAGCTGATCGCAGCGACGGGCGCCTGCATCCCACGGGGCTCCAGCGTGACCGAACGGCGCGACACCCGACCGCCCGTGGCCTTGCGGGGACCCGTCAGCCGAACGGATCGAGCACTTTGATGCCGTAGAAGCGACGGAAGCTTCGGTCACGCGTGTAGATCAGACCCACGCCGTGCTGGCGCATGAGCGTCGCCAGGTGAACGTCCGGCACGAGCCGGCCGCTCGTGCCCGCCGGCGCGGTCGCCCCGTAGAGGTCCAAGAACCCGGGCTGCTCGCTCGGGGTGCGGACATGCGGTCGGTCGATCAAGTCGGCGATTGCGGCGAGCGCCTCATCGTGGGCCAGAGGTGTTGGGAGGACCGCGGCGTTCGTCGAGATCCGCAGGAAGCCCATGGCCGACGGCCAGAACACGAACAGCAGCTCGGGTCCACGCGCAAGCCGCTCGAGCAAGTCGCGCGCCTTCTCGTGGACGGGATCGGCGGCGTTGGCGGCATAGATCAGGACGTTCGTGTCAACCGTGGCGCTCAAATGGCGTCTTTCTCGAGCTCCTCGCGATCGAGCAATCGCCACAGCGCCTCCTTGTCCTCCAGGTCGACCCTGGGCTTGCCCATGTCTCTGCTGATCCAGCGCAACGGCCGCGGCACGCCCGCGGAGCCGTCTCGATCAAGGGCCGGCGCGAGCACCTCGGAGGCCACCTGCCCCATGCTCTTCCCCTCCGCAGCGGCGCGCTCGCGCAACTGCGCCAGCACCGTCCCATCGATATCCAACGTCGTGCGGGCCATGATGCCTGATGATATCAATATCAACATCAGATGCAGACCGCGCGAATCGGTCGCCCCGTAACGTGACTATCGGCGGCACGCCGTTCACCCACGACGTCGGTCCATTCACCTACGAGCGCCGGTCCAGATACACGCGCGCGAAGTCCACGAGCTGGCGAGCGCGATGAGCGAACCCCGCGAGCGTGCGACCGCTTGCCCGATGGCCGAGATCGAGCTCGATCTCAACGACGCGGTGGCCGGCACGGACGGCGTCGATGGTCATCCCGACCTCCATGCCGAAGCCGGGCGCGAACGGCAGCACGTCTTCCAGCACGCGCCCGCTCAGCGCGCGCTGTCCGGAGATCGGCGCCGTCGTTTGCAGGCCGCAGCGCCGCCGGATCGCCCAGCGGGCGAACGCGAGCGCGAGCCCGAAGCCTCCGCCGACGCGCCAGATGAATGCGGCGACGGCCATGTCCGCGTCTCCACGCCGAACGGCATCGGCGAGCGCGTCCAGCTCGCGCGCGGACTCGGCGAGGTCCCCATCGCAGAGGATGAATACCCACTCTCGCTCCTCACCGCCCAGATCAGCCTGGGCCTGGCGAAGAGCCTCCCGGGCCGCCTGGCCGGCGGCGCCTCCCTTGCCGATATCCCGCTCGCTTCGCAGCACCTGCGCGCCCGCGTCACGGGCGATCGCGGACGTCGCGTCGCTTGAGCCGTCGTCGGCGACGAACACTGGCGCGCCGGGGAATGTCAGGGCGAGAGCCGCCAGCGTCGCCCCGATGCGGTCAGCCTCGTTGTGGGCCGCGACGATGACGAGGGTATCCGGGGTCATGGGTTGTCGGCCGTGCAGGCTATTGTCCCCGACCGTCAGTGGCGATCGGCGTTTCTGGAGGTTCAGATGGCAGAGGTTGAGGCCCACATCACCGGCACGGTATGGAAGATCGAGTGCTCCGTCGGCGACACGATCGAAGAGGGCGACACGGTTGCGATCCTCGAGTCGATGAAGATGGAGATGCCCGTCGAGGCCGAGGACTCCGGCACGGTCACCGAGATCCGCTGCGAGGAGGGCCAAGCTGTCAGCGAGGGCGACACGCTCGTGGTGCTGGAGTAGTCGACAGGCTCGACAGGTTTAACCGAGCGGTTCTCAAGTTTTCGTCTCCGCAGCCGATGTATGTCCGATGGGCTCGAGCGAGACCGTACGGAGGCTCCTCGCAGCAATCGCAGCGCTGGCGTCCGCCGCCGGCCTGGCGACGCTGCCGGCGACGGCAGCCGCGGCGGGCGGCTTTGGTCCGCTGAGCGGCCCGACGGGATGCCTTGGGGCGCCCGGCACTCGGAGCGCGGAAAACGGCACGGAGGGCTGCGGAGAAGGCAAGGGGCTGGTCGGCGCAAACGCCGTCGCGGTCTCCCCGGACGGTGCAAACGTCTATGTGGCTGCCGGCACGACGGGCAACACCGCTGCATCGAGTTTCGGCGCGGTGGCGATCCTCAAGCGCGATCCCGCGACGGGTGCGGTCACCGAGACCGGCTGCCTGAGCTCCGACGGCACCGATGGGCGCGACGGCGCATCGGGGGCCTGCACGCCCACGGCTTCGCTGCTCGGCGCTGACGGCGTGGCGGTGAGTCCCGATGGCTTGACGGTGTACGTGAGCTCGAGCTTCTCCGCGAGCGTCGTCGCCTTCGCCAGAAATCCCGCGACGGGCTCGTTGACCCGGCTCGGCTGCTTCCAGGGCCGAGGACCGGCAGGATCGCCGTGTCCGACCGCCAACGTGTTCGTCAGCTCGGGCGCGCTTGCAACCAGCGCCGACGACAAGGCGCTCTACATCGCCGCGCCAACCGAGGGGTCCATCTCGACCCTGATCGGCGGCTCGCTCACGCCTCCCCCCAGCGCCAGCGCCCCGAGCGCGAGCGGCTCGGAATCCAGCGTGGCTTCGATCTTCGGGCTGGGAACGACCCAATTCTTCGCCAACCCGTGCATCGCCGTAAACGGCTTCGACGGACCTTGCGCGGTGGGCATCGCCACGCAGGGGCTCGACGCACTGGCGCTCAGCCCGGACGGCAAGCAGCTGTACGGCGCGGCGCCCGGCAGCAACGCCGTGGACGTGTTCGCGCACGATGCCACCGGGGCGCTCACCGAGAGCAGCTGCCTGAAGGTCACAGCTCCACCGGGGTTGTGCAGCGACAGCAAGCTGATGAAATCGCCGACCGGGCTTGCTATCAGCCCGGACGGCAGAGACCTCTACGCGACCGACTCCTTCGGTCCCGGCGGCAGCGTCGATGTGCTGAGCAGGGACGCGACTACCGGCGCACTGTCAGACGCAAGCTGCGTCGACTTCCTGCCCAAGGAAACACACGAAGAAAAGGACGAAGAAGAAGAAAAGGAAGAAAGCCACGAACCGCCTCCGCCGCCGGACCCGTGCCAAAGCGTCCCAGGCCTTGACAACGTGCGCGTCGTCGCGGTCAGCGGTGACGGCTCGGCCGTTTACGCGATCGGCAGCGGCTCGGCCGCGATCTTCTCGCGCGACCCATCGACGGGCAAGCTGACCGAGACCTCCTGCGCGTCGAGCGAAGACAGCCGCTGCACGAGCCTTCCTCCGCTGCGCGGCGTCGAAGGAGCGGCCGTCAGCCCTGACGGACGCGAGGTCTACGTGACGGCATCTGCAAGCAGCGCCGTGATGGTCTTCGGCGTGGGCGCCGCCGTCTCCTCCGCACAGGCCGCCACGACGCGCGCGGGGACCGCCAGCGTTCGCGTGGCGTGTCCTGCCGCCCTCCGGCGCTCGTGCAGCGGCCGCGTAGAGCTGACGCGAGTTATCGCGCAGCGGGCCACGCACGGAAGACATCGAGCTCACGCCACGCGGATCGCAGCCGGCAGCTCCGCCCGTTTCACGATCGTCCCCGGAGATCATGCGACGGTGCGGGTGCGCCTGGCGCGCTCTGCACGGCGGCTGCTCGTCGCTCGCGGACGCCTGCGGTTGATGGCGGTCGTGCGCGCCAACCCGTCTGGCGGCGGCTCGGGCTATGGGCGGCGCGTCGTGCTCAGTCTGGTCCGAGGCTAGCGGCACACCTGGAGCGATCCGGCGATCCGTGCGATGCGCCGGCCGAGCACACACCGGCGCTCTCAGCGACGCTCGGCTAGCCTGTCGCCTGGTGTCCACGAGCGCCCTCCCACGCGAGCTCGCCGACGGCAAGCTGCTCGTAGACGAGCCGGCCGGCGGCGTCGTGCGCTTGACGATCTCCAACGCGACCAAGCGAAACGCGCTCGACCACCCGATCCTCGACGCGATCACGGCCACGCTCACGGAGCTGGCGCCCTGGGATGACCGATCGCGAGCGGCGGCGGCGTCCTCCGCAGCGGCGCCCGAGGCTCGCTGCGTCGTGATCACGGGCGCGCACGGGATGTTCTCCGCCGGCTACGACATCGGCGAGATACCGGAGGAGGAGTTCCAGACGCGCGCCGAGCGCCTCGTCGCGCACCCGTTCACGGAAGCGATCGACGCGCTAGAGGCGTTCCCCTACCCAACGCTCGCCGTCCTTCCCGGGCACACGATCGGAGGCGGCCTGGAGCTGGCGCTCGCGTGCGATCTGCGGGTCGCGCAAGAGGGCGTACTGCTGGGCATGCCCCCGGCGAAGCTGGGCTTGGTCTACTCCCACACCGGCCTGCGCCGCTTCCTGGACGCGATCGGCGCCGCGCGCACGCGCGAGCTCTTCCTGCTCGGCCGCTACATCGACGCGAGCACGGCCCTTGACTGGGGATTGGTCAACCGAATCGCCTCCGCCGAGGAGCTGGACGGAGTCGCGCTCGAGCTCGCCGCCGAGCTGGCCGGCAACGCGCCGCTCGCCCAGCGGGGCAACAAGCGCGCGATCGCCGCGCTGCTCGGCTCAGAGGGCGAGCTCGCGGAGGACGTCGAGGAGGAGCTGATCGAGCTGCGTCGCGCCTCGTTCGCCTCGCAGGACATGCGCGAGGGCATGCGCGCGTTCGCCGAGAAACGCACCGCGCGCTGGCGCGGCGAGTAGCGCGCCGGAGCGAAGCGCTCGCGGGCCGCGTGGCGGATGCCGTCCCAGGCCCTGCCTCTGGCTGGTGGTGCCGTCCGAGACGCGCCATAGCCTCTGGACATGCCGCCACTGATCACGCGCGATGAGGCGCTTCGCCTGGGCGAGATCGAGCAGCATGAGCAGATCGAAGCGCTCGTCCAGCGCGCGTGGGAAGCGCGCGTCGAGCGGTTCGCCGACTCCACCGACATGTGCTCGCTGGTCAACGCAAAGTCGGGCGGCTGCGCGGAGGACTGCGGCTTCTGCGCCCAGTCGCGCTTCGCCGACGCCGAGACGCCGATGCACGCTCTGATGGACCCCGAGCAGGTGCTCGAGCACGCGCGCGCGGCAGAAGCGGCGGGCGCTCACCGCTTCTGCATGGTCACACAGGGCCAGGGGCTGTCCACGCGCGACTTCGAGAAGTACCTGCAGGGCGTCCGCTTGGTTGCCGAGCACACCAACCTCAAGCGCTGCGCGTCGATCGGGCACATGTCGGCGACTCGCGCGGCTGCGCTCAAAGAGGCGGGCATCCAACGCGTGCACCACAATGTCGAGACCGCTTCCAGCTACTACGACGAAGTCACGAGCACGGTGCGCTACGAGGGACGCCTGCGCACGATCCAGGCCGTGCGCGAGGCGGGGCTCGAGACCTGCGTCGGCGGCATCCTCAACCTCGGCGAGACCCGGGGGCAGCGCGTGGAGATGGCCTTTGAGCTGGCCGCGATCGACCCCACGAGCGTGCCCATCAACCTGCTGAACCCGCGGCCCGGCACCAAGTTCGGCGACCGCGAGCTGATCGATCCCTGGGAGGCGGTGAAGTGGATCGCGATCTTCCGGTTGATCCTCCCCGAGGCGCTCTTCCGCCTGTGCGGCGGGCGCGTGGAGAATCTCGGCGAGCTGCAGCCGCTGGCTGTCAAGGCCGGCCTGAACGGCGTGATGATGGGCAACTTCCTGACGACGCTCGGCGCCGAGCCGGAGGAGGATCGCGCGATGTTCGAACAACACGGACTGAACGTCGCTCGCCAGCATGACAACGCCGCAAACCCGCGACCGGACAACCGCTCAGGGTGGCTGTCCGGCGAGACGCCGAATGTCCTCGAGGCGTTCCTCGACGAGTCGGCGCACGTCCCTGCCAGCGCACCGCCGGCCGATCAGAGCAACGGCGATGCAGCCGACCTGAATGTGCGGCTGTGGGACCCCTCCACCCAGCTGCGCTATCGCGCAAAGCGCTCGGTCCCGCCGCGCCCCGACGGGGCGCCGAACCGCGCGCCCAGCCGACGGCACGGCCGCGAGCGTCGCTCTCCCGCACCGCACTCGGACGCCGCGCCCAGCCCGGCAGCGGCCGGTTGGGGAGACTGAGAGCCAACGAAGGAGGTGGGGATGGGCGACATCGAAGAGCGGCTGGAAGAGCTGGAGCGTCTCGGCCTCGGCCGTCGCCTGCGCCTGGTGTCGGGGCCCCAGGGACCGACGGTGCTGCTCGACGGCAAGCCCGTCCTGCTGTTGTGCTCGAACAACTACCTCGGTCTCGCAGACCATCCGCGGGTGCGCGAGGCCGCGGCTGAGGCCGCGATGCGCTGGGGCGTCGGCGCTGGGGCGTCGCGGCTGATCTCCGGGACGATGACCATCCACCGCCGCCTCGAGGAGCGCCTGGCGACGTTCGAGCACAGTCAGGCCTGTCTGCTGTTCGGTTCGGGCTACCTCGCAAACCTCGGCGTGATCGGCGCGCTCGCCGGCCGTGGCGAGACGATCTTCTCCGATCAGCTCAACCACGCCTCGATCGTCGACGGCGCTCGCCTGTCGCGGGCCGAGGTGGTCGTATACCGACACCTCGACGTCGAACACCTCGAGTGGAGCCTGCGCCGCCACGCCCCTCGGCGCGACGGCGGAGGCGGACGTTTGATCGTGACCGACTCGGTGTTCTCGATGGATGGCGACATCGCACCATTGGGGGCGATCGTCGAAATCGCTGGCGCTTGGGGGGCACGTGTCGTGGTCGACGAGGCGCACGCCACCGGCACCCTCGGTCCGGACGGACGCGGAGCGGTTGCGCAGGCAGGTCTGGAGGACGAGATCGATGTCCTCGTCGGCACGCTCGGCAAGGCGCTCGGCTCCTACGGCGCCTACGTGTGCGCGGACGCCGAGATGATCCGCCTTCTGATCAACACGTCGCGCTCGCTGATCTTCTCCACGGCGCCGTCCCCACCCGCCGTCGCCGGCGCGCTGGCGGCGCTCGAGCTCCTGCAGGAGCGCCCGCATCGCGTGGAGCGGCTGCACTCCAATGCGCTTGTCCTGCGCCGCGCGCTCGCCGCCGAGGGCTTCCCCGTGCCGGAGGACGACATGCACATCGTCCCACTCATCGTCGGCGAGGAGCGTGCGGCGATGCGGCTGTGCCAGGAGGCGATCGAGGGCGGTGTGTTCGCCCACGCGATCCGGCCTCCGACGGTCCCCGCGGGCACCTCGCGCCTGCGCCTGGCGGCGATGGCGTCACACACGACCGCGGATATGCGACTGGCGGCACGCGTGCTCGGCGACGCCGCGCGCAGGCTGGAGTTGGACCCGGCACAGATGGGACCGCCGCTGATTGAGCGCGAGCTGGCGGAAGTGGAGGAACAGGGCGGGGAGGTGACCGTCGCGCGGACGGACTCCGAAGCGCTCGCAGACGCCCCGTTCGACATCGAGCTGAGCGCCGCGGAGCCGAGGCCCCGGCGACCGCCGGCCCCGGTTGCAGCGGGCGCTGATGCCGCTGAGGGCGCCAGAAGTTCGAGCGCGCCCTTCGATGGCGAGCGCGAGACCTCGATCGCCCACGCGGCCTAGCCCTCCGGCGCGAGGGCGCGCGTGCGAGGACTGTTCGTCACCGGCACCGATACGGGCGTCGGCAAGACGATTGTGAGCGCCGCGTTGCTGGCGGCGATGACAGCGGAGGGCGAGCCGGTGCGGGCACACAAGCCGGCCGTGACGGGTCTCGACGAGAAGCTGGACGACATGGAGGCGGGCGCCTGGCCCGCCGACCACGAGCTGCTCGCCGCGGTAAGCGGCATGGCGCCTGCTGACGTCGCGCCGCTGCGCTACGGCCCAGCCGTCTCGCCGCACTTGGCCGCAGTGCTCACGGGACAGCGCGTCGACCCCGCTGAGCTGCTCGCGGCCGCCCGCGCCGCCGGCGGGAAAGGGACGCTGGTCCTCGAGGGCGTGGGCGGACTGCTGACCCCGCTCGCGCAGGACTTCACGGTCTGCGACCTCGCCGCGGCGCTCGACCTCCCGCTGCTGATCGCCGCACGCCCGGGCTTGGGCACGATCAATCACACGCTGCTCACGATCCGTGCGGCTCGCGATGCGGGACTCGAGGTGCGCTCTGTCGTGCTCACGCCGTGGCCCGAGCAACCCTCCGCGCTCGAGCGCTCCAACCGTGAGACGATCGCGCGAACGGGCGATCTCGACGTCGAGGTCCTCGGCCGCGTGCACGGTCCGAACCCGGCCGAGTTGACACAGGCCGGGGCAAGCCTTCCCTGGCGCAGCTGGCTGGGCGGGCGCTCGGGCGCCTAGCGCGAGGGCGTCGCACGACACCACGCCGGCGAACTCGCGACACTCTGCCTGGCAGGGCGGCGAAGTCAGGAGGCAAGCATGAGCAGTGGCGGCACCCAGCGCAAGGCGGACGCATTGGTCGTCTTCGGAATCACCGGAGATCTGGCCAAGAAGATGACGTTCTGCTCGCTCTACCGCCTTGAGCGGCGCGGGCTTCTGCGCTGCCCGATCGTCGGCGTGGCCGTCGATGACTGGTCGGTCGAGCGTCTTCGCAAGCACGCGCGCGAGGCGATCGCCGCGAGCGGCGAGCGGATCGACGCCACGGTCTTCAAGCGCTTTGCCGCGCGCCTCTCGTACGTCAGCGGCGACTTCGAAGCCGACGCGACCTACCTGCGCCTCGCCACCGCGCTCGCCGGCGCCCGCAGCCCGGTGTTCTACCTGGAGACCCCTCCGTCGCTGTTCGCCATCGTCGTCAAGGGCCTCGCGCGAGCGAAGCTGCTTTCGGATAGCAGCCGCGTCGTCGTCGAGAAGCCGTTCGGCCGTGACCTGGAATCGGCGCGGGCGCTCTCCGCCGAGCTGCACCGATACGTGAATGAGTCCCAGCTGTACAGGATCGATCACTTCCTCGGCAAGATGGGGCTCGAGCAGTTCCTCTACCTGCGCTTTGCCAACTCGATGCTCGAGCCTGTCTGGAATCGCAACTACCTGGCGTGCGTCCAGATCACATTGGCCGAGAGCTTTGGCGTCGAGGACCGCGGGCACTTCTACGATCCCGTCGGCGCCCTGCGGGACGTCGTCGTCAATCACCTGATGCAACTCCTTGCCGCGGCCGCAATGGAGGCGCCGGCCGGCGCCGACGCGGACACTCTGAAGGATGCGAAGTACGCCGTCTTTCGTGCGACCGCCGACGCCAAGCCTGCGCAATACGTGCGCGGGCAGTACGAGGGCTACCGCGAAATCGCCGGTGTCGCGGCACGGTCAAAAACCGAGACCTACGCGGCTCTGCGTCTGCAGATCGACAACTGGCGCTGGCAGGGCGTGCCGTTCTTCATTCGCGCGGGGAAGTCTCTCGCCGTGACGCAGACCGAGCTGCGCCTCGTGTTCAAGCACCCGCCCCGGCTCGGCTTCATGAGCGGCAAGCACCGCCGCCCCGAGCCCGGCCAGATCGTCGTCAAGATCGATCCGAGCAGTGGCATCAGAATCGTCCTCGACGCCAAGCGCGCCGATCGGACGGGTCCACAGGAGATCGAGCTCGATATGGAGTTCGCGCAGGAGGGTGGCGACGGACCGACGCCGTACGAGGTCCTGCTGGACGCCGCACTCAAGGGCGACAGCTCGCACTTCACGCGCGAGGACAGCGTCGAGGAGACCTGGCGAATCGTGCAGCCGCTGCTCGACGCGCCTCCTCGCGTGGAGCCCTACGGCAAGGGCTCATGGGGCCCACCGTCCGCCGAGCGACTTACCGCGGGGTTCGGTGGCTGGCGCGGTCCTTGGATCCCCGCGGCGCCGGCCAGCAGGCGAGCCTCGCGGGCAGGTTGACGAGCTCGGCTCTCCCACCAGGCGGGCCGGTCGCGTCCGCGTCGATCAGCTAACCGGCCGTCAGCTCCCGGATCCGGCGCGCGCGGCATCGAGGACCGCCGCCGTCACGCTCGCCAGGTCATCCTCGTCGATGACGTATGGCGGCATCGTGTAGATGAGATCGCGGAACGGGCGCAGCCACACGCCCCGCTCGAGCGCCGCGGCGGTGGCCGCGCCGACGTCCACCGCTCGCTCCAGCTGGACGACTCCGATCGCACCGAGCACGCGCACGTCGATGACGCCCGGCAGCTCGCGAGCCGGCTCCAGCCCGGCGCGCAGCCCCCGCTCGATCGCCTCCACGCGCTCGCGCCAGCCGTCGTCGTCGGCGAGCAGGTCCAGCGATGCCAGCGCGACGGCGCAGGCGAGTGGATTTGCCATGAACGTCGGTCCGTGCATCAGCCCGCCGCCTTCGCCGGCGGACACCGCGTCGGAGACAGCGGGCGTGCACAGGGTCGCCGCGAGCGTCAGGTAACCACCCGTCAACGCCTTGCCCACGCACATCACGTCAGGGGTTACGCCGACGTGCTCGCAGGCGAACATCTCCCCCGTGCGCCCGAAGCCGGTGGCGATCTCATCAAGCACGAGCAGCAGTTCGTGCTCGTCGCAGAGCTTGCGCAACAGCGCGACGCAGTCCGGCGAATGGAAGCGCATCCCGCCGGCGCCCTGCACGATCGGCTCGAGGATGATCGCCGCCAGCTCGTCGCTGTGGCTCACGGTCAGCTCGCTGATGTGCGTGGCCCAGCGCTCGTCCAGCCCAGCTCCGAATCCGTCGGGCGGACGCTCGGCGAACACGTGCCGAGGCAGGACGTCGGTGAACAGGCTGTGCATGCCAGCGACCGGGTCACACACGGCCATCGCTCCGAACGTGTCGCCGTGGTAGCCGCCCCTGACGGTGAGCAGTCGCGTGCGCCGGCTGCGCCCGCGCGCGCGCTGGAATTGCAGGCACATCTTGATCGCGACCTCGACCGAGACCGATCCGGAGTCGGCGAAGAACACTGCGCTCAAGCCGTCCGGCGCGAGCGCCACGAGGCGCTCGGCCAGGCGGAGCGCCGGCTCGTGCGTAAGCCCGCCGAACATCACGTGCGCCATCCGTCCCAGCTGCTCCACGACCGCTCGATCCAGGGCCGGGTGGCGATAGCCGTGTATCGCGCACCACCAAGACGCCATCGCGTCGATCAGCTCGCGCCCGTCGGCCAGCTCCAAGCGCACGCCCGTCGCCGAGACGACCGGCAGCGACGGCAGCGCGGCGGGCAGCGCGCCATAGGGATGCCAGACGCGCTCGCGATCGAACGCGAGCAGTGCGTCCCAGCTCCGCAGATCCGGTCCTAGTCTTCGTAGAGGACGAAGTCGCGCTTGCGCGCTCCGCACACCGGACAGAACCAGGTGTCGGGGATGTCCTCGAAGGCGGTCCCCGGGGGGATGCCCCCATCGGGGTCGCCCTCCTCGGGTTCGTAGATGAAGCCGCAGGACTCGCAGATCCAGCGTTGGAGGGTCTTGGTCGTCGTGCCCATGCGTAGAAGACTACCGGCCCGGTAGGGTCAACCGATGAGCACCCAAGGCGAGAGCGAGCGCCCTGGGCCCGGCGAGGAGCACAACCCCGGCCCGGCGACGCCACCGCGCCAGGCGGCGACCGTGATCCTGTTGCGCGGCGGCGCCGAGCAGCTGGAGCTGCTGCTCGTGCGTCGAACGCCGGGCGCGCGGTTCATGGGCGGCGTGTGGGTGTTCCCCGGCGGCGCCGTCGATGCCGGGGAGGGCGACGGCGACGGCGCCCACCGCACGGCGGCGATCCGCGAGCTGCGCGAGGAGGCCGGGATAACGCTCGCCGCGCCGGGCGACCTCGTCAAGTTCTCGCGCTGGATCACGCCCGCCGCCGTGCAGATCCGCTTCGACACGCACTTCTTCCTCGCTCCGCTTCCCCCCGGCCAAGAGCCGCGGGTCGACGGCGAGGAGTGCGTCGACCTCGGCTGGTTCACGCCCTCTTCGGCGCTCGCGGCCCACCGCGCGGGAGACATCGAGCTCGTCTTCCCGACGATCAAGCATCTGGAGCAGCTGAGCGACTTTGCCTCGGTGGATGATCTGCTCGCCTACGCCCGCGGACGCGACGTTCGACCGGTTCAGCCGAAGGTCCTCATGGAGGGCGAGGTGGCGCGCGTGCTGCTCCCCGGCGACCCCGGCTACTGACGCCCGAGCCGGGCGAGGATCACCCCTGTTGCTGGGCGTCGATCACGTGCGTGACGGCATTGATGAGCGCCAGGTGGGTGAACGCCTGCGGGTAGTTGCCGAGGTGGCGCCCGCTGGAGGCCTCGAGCTCCTCGGCATACAGGCCGAGCGAGGAAGAGTAAGCGAGCAGGCGCTCGCACAGGTGCTCGGCCTCGCGATGCTCACCGATCTCAGACAGCGCCGAGACGAGCCAGAAGGAGCAGATCAGGAACGTGCCCTCCTCCCCGCTCTGGCCGTCATCGGTCTCGTCCGTGCGGTAGCGCAGGACGAGACCGCCCTCGGTCAGCTCCTCGCGGATCGCCGCCACCGTCGCGCGCACGCGTTCGTCCTCGGGAGGGAGGAAGCGCAGAAGAAGGACGAGCAGGTTGGACGCGTCGAGCGCATCGGTGTCGTAGTGCTGGCGAAAGACCCCGCGCTTATCCACGCCCCGGTCGAGAATGTCCGTGCGGATCTCCTCGGCGAGCGACTGCCACTTATCGCGCAGCTCTTCATCGGCGCGCCGTTCGGCCAAGCGCGCGCCGCGGTCCATCGCGACCCAGCACATGAGCTTGGAGGAGACGTAGTGACGCGGCTCCCCGCGCGCCTCCCAGATGCCCTGGTCGGGCTCCTTCCACACCGCCGCGGCGCACGCCACCTGATCGCAGAGCACCGGCCACAGCCGCTCGGGGATGTGATCACGCTGCTTGGAGTGCAGGTAGACCGAGTCGAGCACCGCCCCGAAGACGTCGTTCTGGCGCTGGTTGTAGGCGGCGTTGCCCACCCTCACGGGTCGTGCGCCCTCATACCCCTTGAGGTGCGCGAGGACGGACTCCTCGAGGTGCATCTGACCTCTGATCCCATACATGATCTGAAGCGAGCCATCCTCGTTGCGATCAAGGTCGGCGACGTATTGAACGAAGTCATCGGCCTCCCAGTCGAGGTGCAGCGCGTGCAATCCCCACAGCGTGAAGGAGGCGTCGCGCATCCAGCAGTAGCGGTAGTCCCAGTTGCGCTCGCCCTTTGGCGTCTCCGGCAGCGATGTCGTCGCCGCCGCGACGAGCGCCCCCGTCGGCATGAACGTCAAGCCCTTCAGCGCCAACGCCGAGCGCTGCAGTTGAACGCGCCACGGGTGGTCGGGATAGGTCCCTTCGGCAAGCCAGGTGCGCCAGAAGTGGCTCGTGCGCTGAAGATGCGCCTCAGCCTGCTCGGCA
>Ga0208241_1000008_pt1 | contig 16976 bp, 14 predicted proteins | sample MicForSoiPHH12_O_FD_188040 | JGI IMG/M metagenome (GOLD analysis project Ga0208241, IMG submission 188040) | Forest soil microbial communities from Harvard Forest Long Term Ecological Research site in Petersham, Massachusetts, USA - MetaG HF047... | ecosystem: Environmental > Terrestrial > Soil... | reverse complement strand
CATGGCTCCACGGTAGATGACGGCAGGGACGGCCGGACGGCGACCAGAGCGAGACTCGCGAACCTCGGCGATAGCGCCCGCCAAGCACCTGACACCGCACTCTGGTGCGGTTTCGACGTCGCTTTCCGGCTTTCTTGCCGTGGGCCAGAACTCCCACTACGGAACAACAACAGGGGGCGAATTCGGCGCTCGCTGGCCCCGCTCGTGGCGATAAGGAGGGCGCTCAGCCCGCTGCCCGTGGGACCTGCTTTGCCGTGACAGCGGTACTCAGCCTGGACATCGCCGACGCTGTCCAGATCGTTCCTGAGCAGTAGCGAGCCGGGCGCCCGCGGAGACGCTCGCATCCCAGCGCGTCGCGATCATACGAGGGCGATGAAGCCCCTGCATCGAGGACGCAAGCACGCCGTGCCCATTGCCACCAGTCAGGCGATGCAACAATCATCGCATGCCGCGCCAGGATCTTATGGGACTGATCGTCGCCGACGTCGCCTTGGCGGCCGCCGGATGATGCGCCTATATCACGTACCCGGCAGCCGCTCCACCCGTGTGCTGTGGATGCTCGAGGAGATCGGCGCGCCTTACGAGCTGACTGTCATGACGCGTGAGGACCGCAAGACCGCTGAACACATCAGCCGCCACCCGCTCGGCCGTGTCCCTGTGGTCGAGTTCGACGATGGACGCCGGTTGTTCGAGTCGGCGGCGATCTGCATCCAACTGGCCGACCTGCATCCTGAGGCCGGCCTGATCCCACCCGTCGGATCGCCGGATCGTGGCCTTGTATACCAATGGTCCTTTTTCGCGATGACCGAGCTCGAGCCACCCATATTTCAATGGATGCGGGCGAGGCGCGAGGAGACCGATCAGACCGAGCCATCGGAGCGCTACCAGGCCGCTGCGGCTGTCCTCGACGCGGCGCTCGCCGATCGCGACTGGCTCCTTGGGGCCTTCGGCGTCGCCGATGTGATCTGCGCAGGCGTCGCCGGTATCACCCATCGCGCCGAACTCACCCACGAGCCCGAACGGGTTCGCGCCTACGTCGATCGGGCGCGCTCCCGTCCCGCCAATCGGCGCGCTGCCAGCCGAACCGAGCTAGCGCCGTCATAGGGCGTTGATGGATGCCAAACCCGGGATCTGGCTTAGGTGCCGGCTCTGTGTGGACTCTGAGTCGCAGCCGTCACCATCGGCGCTCCAGTCACCAGCGCTTAACGAGGAGCTGGAAAGGCCGCGGAACCCGAGGACACCCACTTTGTCGTCTACATGGACGGGCAGGGCTCCGAACCCACGCAGGTACTCGACGGCCGCGAGGCGTTGACGCCGGTCTTCGACGACCTCAACCGCTACCAGGCCACGATGCACTTCAACGGGCAGGGCACCATCATCCTCGACGGCGATCGGGCAACCGGGGAGAGCTACCGCATCGCCCCACCACCTCTACATCGAAGGCGACGAGCGAAAACTGATGCTCGCCTTCCTTCGATACGGCGACACGTTCGTCAAGATCGACGATGCCTGGCTGTTCGCGGAGCGCAACCTCTACGTCGACTGGATCGAGACCGGACATCGCATCCCTAGCCCTCCCGGCGCACCGTCGGAGCGTAAGCTCGATCAAATGTCGCCGCGCTCCTCTGGACCCCGACGCTCAGAATCCGTCGAGTCCTACCTACGTCAAACGCGCGCCGGCGCTGCACTGGCGCTGCTCGCCCTAGCGGCGGCGATAGCGTCCGAACAGTTCGCTGAGCATCTGTGGGTGCGTCATCCGCTCCTTGCCGGCCTTGCCTCCAGCGCGATCGTCGTGATGCTTTCGGTGGCCGTCGTGAACGAGGCGCTGGAGCTCCGCAGGCGCCAACGCTGGACGGTGCTAGCGCAGTACGTGATGCTCGAGCTGGTCCGCGATGCGCGCATGGTCTGGACGGCGGTGGTAGAGCTGGCGGGCCTGATGCCGGCCGACGCGAACCCGCCGGCGGCGATCGACGCAGCCGCACGTGTCGTGCGCGACACGCCGCGGCTGACCAAAGCAGTTCACGGTCTGGTCGCCGACACCGATCGACGCCGAGCTCTGCGCAACCACGTTGCGCGACTGGTGGTTCACAACGACGAGGTTCTGGGACGATGGGCCGCCGTGATGCTCAACGCCGACGCCTACGCGGAGGTGGTGGACCGTCACGTGGAGCTCGCCGGAAGCCTCGCCTGGCTAGGGAGCCTGCTGGACCAGTCCGAGCCAAGCGACGGGGACCAGCTGCGCTGGCACAGGGCTCGAAGCAACCCTGCTGTCCAGATCACAGGTGACATGGACGATGACCGCCTCGCCCAGAGGCTCGTCGCGATCACCCAGCTCGCCGAGCAGCTAGACAGGGGAACACTCGACCTCGCCGTGAAGATCGTGCCGGTCGCATGGTGGGAAGCGCGTCTCGGCACGACCGCGAACGTAGGCGATGACGTCCCCGACGCGAACGGTCGCGGGCAGCTCAGCCGCGCACAGGGTCCCGCGTAAGCGCGATCCGGCGGGATGCCCGGAACAAAATTGGGGATCTCGGGAGGCCGTGTTGTCGGGCGAACCCCCACGCCGGTGATCTTCAGAACGAACAGCGATGATCCTGGAAACCATGACGATCAACGCCGCCACCACGGAGACCCGGAAATCGACGCCAGCAGCCATCGCGTGCCCGCCGCCTCCGTGGCCACGAGCCGTCACGCCGCCGCTCCGGCTCTACCGCGGAGCGCCTTCGAGCCCCGCCCGGTCGACGCCACTCATGGTACGAGGGCGCGACTGACGGGCTCGCCGTGTGCTCCGAGTTCATCATGTCGCCGACCTCGGCAAGCTGCGCCGCCTAGCAGTGAACGCGCCGAGCCTCGGCTCGCTGCCTGACTCGAGCTGGGCGATTCGCAGGTCGAGCAGCTCGGAGCCGCCGATCGCGGCCGCGGCCTGAAGCTCGCCCCAGGCCGGGCCGCGCACGACCTTCAAAAGCGCCCCGACGAGCGGGTCATGCCCGCAGGCGCGCACTGCGCGGCGGTCGGCGGCGAGCTCGCGCCCGGCGACGTAGCGGGACCGCAGTGCGGCCAGGGCGGGCACGAAGAAGAACGTCGCCGGCAGCGCCCGGACGAGCAGCACCTTGAGCGGGTCGAGGTTGCGCACGTGGTAGCGCTCGGGTAGTTCGAGCGCGAGCGAGCGAACGCGCCGGGCGAGCGCGCGCGAGGCCAGGATCCCGCGACGCAGCGAGCGGACGCCGAGGACGACGCCCGCGCCGACCAGCGGGACGAAGGCCAGCGCCGGCACGAGGTCCTGACCGTGGCCGAGCACGCCGCTGAGGCCGTGATCGGACAGGCGCGCGACGAGCAGCGGCACGAGCACGCAGCCAAATCGCGCCGCAGAGCACGTAGACGCCGAGCGGCAGCGAGAAGATCACGAGCGCGGCGAAGCTGCGGTTGGCGCTGTCCAGGCGCACTACTGCTCTCCGAGCAGCCGCTGCAGGCGGCGCAGCAGCTCGGGGTCGGCGCGCGCCTCCTCGACGAAGTGCGCCATCGCCTCATCGCCGTAGGTGCGGATCACGTTCTTGACGGCGAGCCCGGCCAGGTCGGCGGCGCTCGGCTCATACAGGTAGCCGCGTCCTTCGCGGCGACGCTCGAGCACATGCTTCTGCGCCAGCCGGCTCATCACTGTCATCACTGTCGTGTACGCGAGCGGCTCTGAGCGACCGTCGTTCAGCCGCTCGGCGACGTCGCGCACGGACACCGGGCCGGCGGCCGCCCAGACCACGTTCATCACCTCGGCTTCGAGGGGACCAAACCGCGTGCCGGGGGCCGAGGAGCTGCTGGCCATCAGGTCAGCGTACTACGCTGCCGTCGTAGTTCAGACTCGGTCGAGAGGCGCGGAGTAGGGGAGGGGGCGACGTCGCATACGCGATCCGGCATCGCTTCCAGGATCTCAGCCGCGGCGCATCAGCCGTCCGACGGCGGCCATCATCTCAGCCGTGCGCTCGTCCTGCTGGCCGGGCTCGGCACCGACCACGCACGTGTGGGCGTGGCCGTCGAGCAGCCCGAGCGCGACCTTGTCAAGCGCCGCCCCGGCGGCGGAGATCTGGGTGAGGACGTCGATGCAGTAGCGGTCCTCCTCGACCATCCGCTCGATGCCGCGGACCTGGCCCTCAATCCGGGCGAGACGGGCGAGCAGCTGCTCCTTGGTCGCGGTATAGCCGCGCGTGGGGGTGGTGGCAGTAGGCGTCATGCTCGACATAGTACCATTACCCCCTATAGGTATGCTACGGTCGGCGTGATGATCGAGGACACGCGCCGATGACCGACGTTCTGGACGTGATCTGGTACGGCCTGCGGGACTCGTTCCTCATGGCCTGGGAGGTGTGGTGGGCGCTCGTGATCGGTTTCGCGATCTCGGGGATCGTGCAGGCGTGGGTGCCGCGCGAGCGGATCGAGCGCGCGCTGTCCGGCTCAGGGCCCAAGCCTGTCGGCCTGGCCACCGGCCTCGGCGCCGCGTCGAGCTCGTGCTCCTACGCGGCGATCGCGATCGCCAAGAGCCTGTTTCAGAAGGGCGCCTCGGCAACGACGGCGCTCGCCTTCCAGTTCGCCTCGACGAACCTCGTGTGGGAGCTCGGCCTGGTGCTGTGGGTGCTGATCGGCTGGCAATTCACGCTGGCCGAGTACGTCGGCGGGATCGTGATGATCGTGCTGATGGCGGTGCTGCTGCGGGCGTTCGTCTCACCGCGCCTGGAGGCCCAGGCGCGCGAGCACGCCCAGGACGCGGATACCGGCCACCAGCACCACATGGCCAGCGAGGAGCTCAGCTGGCGCGAGCGGCTGACGTCTGTCTCGGCGTGGTCTGACGTTGCGCACAACTTCCGCGGCGACTGGCAGATGCTGTGGAAGGAGATCACGATGGGCTTCTTCCTCGCCGGGTTTATCGCCCAGCTCGGCAACGGCTTCTTCAACGGCCTGTTCCTACGGCACACCGGCGGCGTCATCGGCGCCCTCGAGAACGTGATCGTCGGCCCGGTCATCGCTGTGCTGTCGTTCGTGTGTTCGGTCGGCAACGTCCCGCTCGCCGCGGTTCTGTGGTCGGGCGGGATCAGCTTCGCCGGCGTGCTCGCGTTCCTGTTCGCCGACTTGATCGTGCTGCCGATCATCGCGATCTACCGCAAGTATTACGGCACCCGTTTCGCGCTGCGGATCGTCGCGCTGATATTCGTGACGATGGTCATCGCGGCGCTGATCGTCGACGGGATCTTCAGCGCGCTCGGGCTGATCCCTACCGGGCCGCGGCCGTCGCGCGGGGACATCTTCGGCTCGATCCACGTCGACTACAAGCTGTTCCTCAACCTCCTCGGTGTGGCGATCTTCGCTGTGCTGTTCTGGCTGACCGCGCGCCGTGGCGTCACCGACCCGATGTGCGGGATGAAAGTCGACCGCGCCAAGGCTGTCACCAAGGAGTTCGGTGGTGAGACGTTCTACTTCTGCTCTGAGCATTGTCTGCACGCGTTCGAGGTCGACCGCGAGGGCCACCGCGCCGATCATTCCGGTGGAGCGGAGGTTGCCCATGCCCACTAGCGATCAGCCCAAGACGGTGCTCGTCGCTGGCGCGACCGGACGACTCGGGCGCTCGTCGAGGTCCTGCTCGCCCGCAGGCCTGTGCCCGACCCTTGAGCCGGCGCTCCGCTGATTCGAAGACGGAGGCATCTGACATGAGCGAACGCGGCATCCAACTGCATGAGACGGCCGACGGACAGATCTCCGAGCTGTCGACCTCCTGGCCGAAATGAAACCGCTCGGCAGCACATCCACGTAAGCCAGCCCCAGCCCGGCTGTCTCAGATGGGCGGGATTACACCGTCTCAGATGAACGGGACGCCGCAAATGGCTGCGGCGTCTCACCGATGTGAGACAGCCCGATCTCAGTCATGTGAGACCGCAGGCGTCTCATCCATATGAGACCGGCGTCGCCTTCCGCGATGGCTCCCTCATCTGTCTAGTGCGGCTGGCCGGCGTAGGGTCTCGCTTTTGGCGACGAGCAGGGAAGCGACGTATCGTCGCCGCGAGACGGTTACGGACCGGTCCCTGCCAGGCGCTGGGCGCTGACACCCCGCGCGACGCGGAACTCCGCTGCGACCTCGCGTGTAGCCGCCTCGGCCCCGAGCGGAAATACGTGAAGCGCATCTATGCGCGAGATACTGGCAACGTCGGCCGCCAGTTCGCGCGCTAGGTCGATGCCGCCGCCGCGACTGATCTGCGCCACGGCTCGCTGGGGAATCACGACCCCCGGTAGCGCGCAGGCGCGCTCTGCCATGCGCGCGCTGCGGAGCAGCGCGACGCTTGCGTAGAACCGCACTTCCGCGAGGATGTCCTCGGCGGCCGAGAGGAACGCTTCGAGGCGCCCGAGGTCGAAGATCATCTGCGACTGCAGGAACGTTGCTCCACCGGCGATCTTGCGCCGCAGGAGACGCAACTCCCGGTCGACGTCCTCGGCGAAGGGATTGACGACCGCCCCGACCGCCAGCGGGTGCGGGGCGCTCCATGGCAACGCGCTCGCAATGAGCTGCGTGGCAGTCATGTCGGCCACATGTTCGATGCCAGGCACCGGATCGCCCTGCATGCAGAGGACCGCCTCAGCGCCGAGCGCCGCGGCGCCCACGACCTGAGACTGCAGGGCAAGCCGGTTGCGATCGCGGCAGGAAACGTGGACGATTGTCCCCACACCTTGCTCCCGCGCGAGCGCCACCGCAGCCAGCGGCGACATCCGCGGCTGGCCGGCGTGATTGTCGGTCAACCCGACGACGTCGACGGTGTCGGCCAGAACAGCAATCCGGTCGCTGACGCACGCTCCATCGGCCTCGGTCGGCAGCGAGATCTCCGCGGACGTCAGGGCGGTCAGCGACACGATCGCTGAAGCCTAACCCGTCGGTCCCTCAGGCTGACCCATGCCTCGTTCGAGGATCGGCAAACGAGACACCCGCTTCGTCGGCCAGACAGGCGTCAAGCCAGCCGCGTCCGCAGCCCCACAAGCGCGGAAGGGGGGGCCTGAGAATCTGCATGCTGCACGAGACGCCGGCCAGCGTCAGCCGGATCGCGCGCCTATCGCGCGCCGACTTCGCCGAAGAAGGCACGAAGGGCAAGACCTACGCGATCCTCGGGAAGAACGCGGCCCGCTGCGCACCCTGGCCGATCCGCGGGCAAGCACGCGACGCTATCGACGCGCTGAGGGGTGAAGAAGATGATGCTCGCCTGATCTCGCCGCAAACGAAGAACCCGAACGTCCACATGGTTCGCGCCGCCGTCGAGCAGACTCGCGCCGACGCGGACGTCCAGACTCCGAATCTGATCGCCGCCCTGAAGAACGTCCATCGGCGCCGAAAGCGAGCACTCTGCGAGCGCTCACATGAGTGAGACGCCGCACAGAGTGCGGCGTCTCATTGATCTGAGACCGGCGATCTCATCCATTTGAGACCGTAGGCGTCTCATCCAAATGAGACCGGCGTCGCCTTCGCGACGCTCCCTTGCGTCGTAGGCTGGCCGGCGTAGGTTTCGCATTTGGCGGAAGAGCACGTCTCTTGAAACCGCGCAAGAGACACCTGAGTTGAGCGCAAGTGAGGGCTCCAGTCGCTGATCACGCGGCGCTTGCCATGAAGCCGCGGTGTTTGGCTGCAACCGTGAACGCGACCTCCCGGTGTCAGCCGGGCCCGAGCCGCAGCACGGCGCCAAGCGGGGCGGGCACCACGCGCGGCTGCCCGGTGAGTCTGCGGTAGAGGTCCTCGTCGTCCCGGGGAAGCAGATAGTACGACCGGCCGACCGGCAGCAATACGTCCGGAATGTGGTCGGGCGAGCCTCCAGCGGGCACAACCGCGATGAACTTCCGGTAGGCATTTGGGAACTGCCCGTAGAGCTCCTCGGTGATGATTGCGCCCTCCCACCGCGCCCCCCGACCTGCGACGGGGTTGCCGCGGAGCTCGACCCGTTCCTTGTATGCCGGCGAGGCCAAGCAGAGAACGTGGTCCGCGCCCCGCACCTGGTCGGTCATCCACCGTGGCCAGAACGGCGGATCGTGCTCGACGAACTGGTCGATCATCGCTTCAATCCCCCGAAGCCGGAGCGACTGCGCTAGCTCAAGCGCTCTCTCGCGGTGACCCGCCACCCCGCGCTCGTGCGCATAGCTGACGAAGACGCGGATCGGCTGCGCGACCGTCACCCGCCGCCCCACCTAGCCTCGGACGTAGGCGAGGTTGTGACGAACCGCACCGGTGAGGACGTCGTCCGGGCCGAGCACTTTCTCGCTCACAGCGAGGATCTCGGCCAACAGCGCTACCGCCTCCTCGGTCCGTCCAATCGCCTCGAGCGCGGCCGCGAGGTTCGATCTAGCGACGAGTGTTGATGGGTGCCCAGGTCCAAGTAGGCGATTGCTATCCGCGGCGGTCTGTTGCCAGAGCACGAGCGCGCGCTCTAGCTGCCCGCTTTGCTGCGCTGCGGCTGCGAGCTGCGCACGATGGCTAAGCGTCGATGGATGGTCTATGCCGAGCACGGCTTCGCTGTCGGCGAGCGTGTGCTCGAGCAGTGCGACCGCCGCGTCGACGCGACCCAGCGACTGAAGCACGACGGCGAGGTTTGCTCGGGTGCCCAGCGTCGAGGAATGAGCCGGACCGAGGACCCGCTCGCTGTCGGCGAGCGTGCGCTCGAAGAGCACGAGTGCGTCTTCGAGCCGGCCGGCCGATTGAAGCGTCGCGGCGAGGTTTGCTCGCGTGCTCAGCGTCGAGGGGTGATCCGGCCCCAGGACGCGCTCGCTGTCGGCGAGCGTCTGCTCAAGCAGCGCGGCCGCTCGGTCGAGCTCACCAGTGGCGTGTAGCGCACCGGCCAGATTCGACCGCATCGTGAGCGTCATTGCATCCGTTGGTCCCAGAACACGCTCGGAAATCTCAAGCGTGCCCTCAAGGAGGGGGACCGCGGCCAGCGCGTCACCGGCATCGAGGAGCGCCCGGGCGGCCTCGATTGCCAGTTGTCCGGTGGCCGCGATCGCGACCGCCGACGTCGTCTCGGACGTGTGCGCGAGCGCTTGCCGCGCGAGATCATGCAGGGCAGCGATCTCGCGATCGTCGCGACCGCTGGCATCTCGCCGGCGCGCCGCAGCTCGCGCGAGGAAGCCGATGACCTCGCTCCACGAGGTGTCGCGCCGCAGCACCTGAGCGATCAGCGAATGACTCGGCGCTGCGCCCGAAGGCGTGATCCGGATCAACCCCACGGCCTCGAGCTCGGCGAGCGCTGCGCTGACTTCGTCGGGATCAGACCTCAGGAAGGAGTCGTCTGCGGCGCCTTCCAGGAGCGCCACTGGTACAGCGATCCGGTCGGCCGTCGCGAGTACCTGACCGATTCTTCCGGCGACCGGACGGCGCTGCGCGAGGTCCTGGAGTCTTCGCGCCACAACAGATCCGATCGTCTCGGTGGCCTGTGGCGCTGGCTCGATCAGAGTAGCGAGCAGCTCGTCGATACGGTCCTTGATCGGCCCGCGCTCCCTGTCCAGCGCCGCTGAGATGAGGACGACGCTTAGCGGCGTGGCAGGTCCAATCGCCGCCATCAGCTCGGGCAGCGCGTGGCGATCATCGTCGGCGAACCGCCTCCCCAGCCGCCGTTCGAGCAGGCTCACCGCGAGTGCATAATCGAGCGGTTCAAGGCGTACGACCGGCCCGCCAAGGCCAAGCTCGCGACGGGCGATGACGATCGCAGTGCCGCTCGCGGAGGCGGGCGGTATCCAGCGAGGCAGCCATCCTCGAGCTTCGTCGGCGTCATCGAAGACGAGGAGCCAGCCGGCGTCTGCGCTTGCGAGCTGCTGACATGCCGCCGCGGCTAGCTGCTCGGGACCGGCACTCGCCTCAACGCGTCCGAGGCGTTGTCCGAGATCGGCAAGTCTGCGGATGACGGTCTGCTCGGAGCTGGCGCCGATCCACGCCACGACGTCCCACCGATCACCTGCGGCCCGGCACGCTGCTGCTGTCGCGATTGTCTTACCAGCGCCCGCCGCGCCAACCACCTCAACGGGACCCGAGCGCTCATGAGTCGCGGTGTCGACCGCGGCGAGGATGCGCTCAGCTACGCCGGTCTCCACGTAGTCGGGCGGGAGGATGGGCGCGGTGAGTACGGCCGACTCACCAATTGCTCCGTGCGCTTCCGAGACGGCTCGCGCGATCACTTGCGCCACCCCCTCGAGCGCGGCAGGCGTATCGAGGCGAATTGCCGGGAATTGCCGAAGCGCCTGAGGCATCTCGCTGGCATCGATGTTTCCCACCAGTACGGGGACGAGGAGCGATTGCCCGCTCATCGCGCCCGTCGCTGCTGCCGTCCACTCGGCGGCCATCCACTTCGAAGTCTGCGAGCGCGGCCCGATCAACACGACCGTCACCGCCGCATTGCCGACCGCGTCCTCGATCGTGCGGTACCAGTTCTCGCCTGCCGAAATAGTGTCCTCCGCGAGGAATACGCGCAGCTGATCGGTACGCAGCACCGCGGCGAGGCGCCGTGCAAGTTCAGCGTCTTCGCTGACGTGGCTGAGGAAAACGTCGTAGGGATCGGGGTCGGGCATCGGGATCTAGTCGTCTTACGGCGCGTTGGACGGCCACATGATCACGGGCTTGGGCATCTAGCGCTGCACATGATGCCCCTCACAGGGGCACGCGCGGCGCCTCGCGCCCCGTAGGGATCGGCCCATGCGGCAGCTGCGGTGGGAGCAGGTTCTGCCCAGCCATGCGTTTCGGGGAGGCGATCGAGCTCCTCCTTGTTGATCGGGCCGATGCGTCCGCCGCGGCTGAGGGCGTTGAGCATTTGGACGGGTGCGTGGGCGCCAGTGATGTCGACGATTTGGTCAGCCTGGGACCGGACGGCCACATGAACGCACTCGGCGGCGGCATCGTCGATGGCTACCAATGCCCACCCGGTGCGCGCAGTGAGTGCTAGTGCCAGGCTGTGGCAGTGGCCGCTGAGGAAGGCTAGCCAGGAAGCGGTGTCGAGCTTGCCGTCCTCGAGCAGGAGCACCTTGTCGTCGGGGAAATGCAGTTCGACCATTTAGCTTGGCGGGAAAGGGGAGTGGGCCGTTACGAGAACCCGTCGGCGATCAACCGTGACTCGAAAGCCTGCCGCTGTGTCCTCATTTCGGCGAGGTGCGCGATCTGGGCGCTGAGCGTGGCGTCCTTGATGCCGAGAACTTCAATGATTCGCGGCAAGTTGCGGACGGCAAACTCCCCACGCCAATAGCGCGCCACGCCCAAGCGCTTGGCGTGCTTGTAGAATGTCGTAAGGCTCGGATAAGGCATCGCTCCACCGTCCGTCAGGATCGCCCACAGGCGCTTCTTGGGAGTGGAGGAGTCGCAGAGCGCCATCCACGGGTCCAGGTAGCTACCCGCTGCACGCTTGAGGGTCTCTGTGTCGGTCTCGTTGAGCGCCGCATCAAGCCGAGACAGCTCATCAGCATTGCTGTGAAGCACCCACACGTACGCGCGCCAGTGCCGTCCCTTCTCCGTGTAGGCGTATTGGAAGGAGACGTATCGCTGCCGACACTCAGCGCACTGCATCGTCCAGCGCTCGTCCGATTGCCCCCAGTCGTGGTCGAACTCCTCGACCTCGTATGTGCCGCCTCCGCACGGGCAAGGACGCGCTCGCGTGAAGTCGATCGTCCCAGCCACGAGACCACGGTACAACGGCTGGTTACGAGCAGGCCAGCGCTCGATGATCTCCGTGGCACCACTGTCGGCTGATCGTCTTGTGCGGTTATCTGGAATTGCTAGGGCTGGCCGTCCCGCTCATCATGATGTGTCCGCCGAAAGCCATGTCCATCCAGACCATCGACAACCGGTTTGTCCTAGAGCCCGAGCCACCACGGGTTGGCGGCACCGCACACGTCTATCGCGCGCGCGATCACACCCGCGCCGGAGCCCTGGTCGCGATCAAGCTCTACGACGGCGCCGCAATCGATGACGCGTTGCGCGAGGAGTGCTTCCTGCGCGAGCGCGCCGCGCTGGGAGCACTCACGCACCCGCACGTCGTGCGACTGCTCGCCGCCGGGCACGACGCTGACCGCGGACAGCACTACCTCGCCCTTGAGTGGCTTGAGGAAGATCTTGTCGGGCATCTTCGTCAGCAGCACAGCGATTCGATGGTGTGGGCCGCGTTCGCGCGCAGCGTGCTCAGGCCCCTGCTGCTGGGGCTCAGCGCCGCTCACGCTAGGCACGTCATCCACCGAGACGTTAAGCCCTCGAACCTGATGGTGGCCGGTGACGGCACCGTCAAGCTGACGGACTTCGGCGTCGCCAAGCTGTTGGACTCGATCCGCTATGGCATGACCGTCGCCGAGCTGCACTCAAAACCCTACGCGGCGCCAGAGCGCGAGGACGACGCGGCTGACGCCCGCAGCGACCTGTACTCGCTCGGTGTGACCGTGATCGACTTGCTTGGAGGCCTGGACACCCGACTGCCAAAGGACGCCGACCCTCGAAAGGCTTTCGAGCAGCTCGACGTGCCCGACGACGCCCGCCACTTCTTGGGTTCCCTGATCGATCCCGATCCCGATAGGCGGCCCTTCTCGGCCAAGATCGCCCTCACCGAGCTAGACCGCTTTTTGGTGTGGCAACCCCAGGAACCGCACCCCAGACGCCCACAACTAATGGTCGCGCTCACGCAGGCGGTGGTGAAGCAGGCCCGCGGCCTGCTCGCTGCGCCATCCGACGAGCACGCCCGGCGGTTGCTCGTCGGTGACATCTGCGACGAGCAAGAGGCTCCGTCGCTGGCACGCGACCGTCGTAGCGAGGCTGGATGGGAGCAGGAGTCGGCCGTCGGGTTGGATCTTGTCGGCCGCGAGTTGCTCTTCTCCGCACACTTCGCGCGTGAGGGTGACGGCACGCTGGTTCTCACAAGCATGCGGATCGTCCCGCCGGGCCTGCTCGAGCGCCGACGCGAGGACGGTCTCGAGCTTGAGCATCGCCTGCTTTTCGAGGGCCGACTGTCGGCGCAGCGCGAAGACGCTGACGCGCTGATCGAGGCGCTCGCCGCCCAGGACGCTACTCGCGCGGCTGTGGCCGCGGAGCGCTCTGAGGCCGAGCTGTTGGGTCGCTGGCGCTCGGTACTCGACGCCAAGACCGAGCTCGAGGCACGGCGCGAGGACCCGCTGCCGTTCCTCTCCTGGCGTCGAGACGGACAGCTCGTTATCTTTGACGTCGGCCAAGACGTCGACGAGCGCTATTTGGACCAGACCCGCCGGGTGCCGATCCAGGGAGGCGGGGCCGTAGTAGGAATGGTCGCCGAAGTTGGCGGCGGTGAGCTTGGGCTCGCGGTCGAGCGCGGCCATATCGACGCGCTACCTGGTCGCGGCCAACTGCTGAGCGATCGGACAGCATCGCGGCGAGCAATCGAGCGCCAGAAGCAGGCGCTTAGCGACGTCCGCGACGGCGTCGGCGCACGCGAGGATCTTGGCGAGCTGCTCGTTCACCCAGAGCGCGCTGCGCCGCTTGCATCGACATCAATCGGGGGGTTTCATCAGGAACTCGACGAGCCCAAGCAGAGAGCAGTCGAGGTCGCGCTCTCCTCGCCGGACTTCACGCTTGTGCAGGGCCCGCCTGGGACCGGCAAGACGACGTTCATTGCTGAGCTCGTGGCCCAGCTCATCGCCGGCAAAGAGGACGCGCGAGTCCTGCTGAGCTCACAAACCCACGTCGCGGTCGATCACGCCGCGGTCAAGTTGGCTGGCCTATGCGATCTGCGCATGGTTCGCGTCGGCCCGGTGGAGAAGGTCGATGTGGCAGCGCAGGTGCTGACGGTGCCCGCGCAGCTGCGACGCTGGCACGCTGATGCCCAGCAGCGCGCCAAGTCCTGGCTTGATAGCTGGGGCCAGCAGCGGGGCATCGGCCCTGAGGCGCTGCAGGCCTACGCCACCGCGGCGGAGCTCTCCGTCACCGAGCAAGGCACAGCGCGTCTTCAGGCGCGCACCGCCGAACTCGACAAAGAGGAGGAGCGTCTCCTTGACCTCTTGACAGACCCGCAGAAGCCAGCGCCATCAGCGACCTCCACCGGCGAGATGGTGGCCGACGCAGAGGACGAGCTAGCCGCGGTACAGGACGAGGCCGAGACACGTCGACGCGAGCTGAGCGCCCTGCAACAGGACCGCGAACGGCAGCAAGAGGCTCTGCTGGAACAGCTCGGACGCTCGCAGATACCGTCCACACTTGAGCTCGAGGCAGTGCTGGCCGAGCGCTTCCCCGTGGCGCCGGCAGACCTTGAGGCCTACCGCGCCCTGGTCAAGCTGCAGGACGAGTGGCTAGTGCGCTTCGGACAGGGAGAGGGGTTTACAGAGGCATTGCTGTCCTCCGCTCAGGTTGTGGCCGGGACCTGCGTCGGGCTAGCGGGATCACTCGACGACCAGGAACCATTCGACCTGGCAATCGTCGACGAGGCGTCAAAGGCAACACCCACCGAGGCGCTCGTGCCAATGGTGCGTAGTCGGCGCTGGGTGCTCGTCGGCGACGAGCGCCAGCTCCCGCCGTTCGTCGACGGTGAGCTCATCGACGAAGGGCTGCTCGAGGGTCATGGCCTCATCCGGACCGACCTCGAGGAGACGCTGTTCGCCCAGCTTGGAGCCACGCTGCCGGAGGACCGACGCCTCTTGCTCTCGGAGCAGCACCGCATGCTGCGCCCGATCGGAGAGCTCATTAGCTGCTGCTTCTACGACGGCGGCCTGCGCAGCTCTCGCGCGGCGCAGTCAGATTTCAAGTCTCTCGCAAAGGCCTTGCCAGCGCCTGTGACCTGGTATTCGACGGCGCGTCTGCGCGGACGCCGCGAGAAGCAGGTCGGAACGACCTACTGGAACGAATCGGAGCTGCGCGTGATCCACAAGCTGGTCAACCAGCTGCAGCAGCACGCAGCGACCAACGACGAGAAGCTCGATGTCTCGGTCATCTCCGGCTACGGCGAGCAGGCCCGGCGCGTTCAACGGGATCTGCGACCGCACGATCCCAGGTGGACCCATCTCACGATCGACGTGCATCCAGTCGACTCCTTCCAAGGCCAGGAGAGCGATGTCGTGATCTACTCGATCACACGCTCAAACGCCGAGAATGAGCTGGGATTCCTCCGGAGCGAGCGACGCATCAACGTCGCTATGAGCCGCGCAAAGGACGCGCTGATCATCGTCGGCGATCACCGTTTCTGCCGCCAGGCGCGAGGAGGGGAGAACCCCTTCGCGAAGGTGCTGCAGCACATCGAGGTCTCGGAGGGGTGCAAGCTCGAGGAACCTCGCAAATGACCGCTGAGGAGACCGCACGACGCCTGGCAGGAGCCCGATCGGGCTATCAACTCGTCTCCTATCGCGAGGTCGCACTGCCGCTGTTTAAGGTCGATCTTGAGCTGCTGGTGCTGGAGAAGAAGGATCTGCCACCGATCCAGGAGTACGTCTTGCGGGCGGTCGGTGAAGGACTGAGCGGGACCGCCGAGATCGCGGGCCTGCTCGGCATCGAGGAGTCGATCGTGCGCACGACCGCTGCCACGCTGCTCTCAAGCGACAACCTTGTCCTGGCCGGCGGCGCCGACGGTGACCGCACGCACCGCCTCGCTCTCACGACCAAGGGTCGCAATACCGCGGTCGAGGCGGCGCACGTGCAGGCCGTGGAGGTGAATCTTCCGGTCTGGATCGACGGGCTGACGCGCAAGGTGCTTTCCGTGACCGCGAGAGGCCGTCACTGGTTTCCTGCGAGTCAGGCCTCGGGCCGCGGTCTAGTGGAGATCGCCGCGTCACCACGAAAGCGACCGCGCCTTGAGGACATCCCCCTTGAGGCGGTCAACGAGGTCATTCGGGCCGAGTCCGCTGGACGTCGCGGACGTCGCGAGGTGATCGGCATCACCGGTATCGGTAAGGCGCGCCGCTACGCGAGAGAAGCCGTCGCCCTCGCCTACCAGGCCGCTGGGGAGGAGCTCCTCATCACGCTGGCGGTCGACGGGGAGACCAGCGAGGAACACGACGCAGCCTTTTCCCGTGCGACCGCGCGGTCGGCACGCAAGCTCACCCCTGAGCACTGGCACGGCGCGCGCGAAATCGTCGAGAGTGCCATCCCCGCCGAGGTGCTCGACAGCGCCGCCGAAGCCGGCGACAGTGAGCGCCTCGAAGACGAACGCATCGAGCTGCGCCGAGAGGACGAGCGACTACGCTCGGCGGCCGAGACCGCCACCAAGGAAGAGCTCGCTTCGCTCCGTCAGCAGCTCGCCCAATCCCAGACGCGCCAGCGTGAGCTGGAGAGCGCGCTAGAGAACATCTCGGTGCGTCAGGTAGCGGTATACGAACACCGCAAGTACCTCGACCTGGCGCTGAACGAAGCCAAGAAACGCGTTCTCATCGTCTCCCCTTGGATCCGTTACGAGGTCGTCGACGACGAGCTGATCACGCGCTTCCGCAAGCTGCTGCAACGAGGAGTCGAGTTGTGGATCGCCTACGGCATCAACAAGGACGGCGGCCACGGCCGAGGCAAGGTCAAGGATGAGGGCGACCGCGACGCGGAGCGAAAGCTACGGCGCCTCGGTGACGACTACCCTGACCTCTTCCACATGACCCGCCTCGGTGACACGCACGCCAAGATTCTGGTGTGCGACTCGCGCTTCTCGATCGCGACCTCCTACAACTGGCTCTCCTTCAAGGGGGATCAGCAGCTCGAGTTTCGTGACGAGCGAGGCTATTACGTAGGACTGAGCGAGCACGTGGACGAGCTCTTTGAGAGCTACCGCGAGCGCTTTGACTCAGAGGGCGACTAGCTGCGCCGTGCGCGTCTCGACGTGCGTTCTCGGGCCCGGGATGGTGGGAGGCCGCGGTCGCTTCACGACACCCCGCGGCCTCCCTTGTGGGTCAGCCAAGAGCCAGCGACTCGAGCAGGCTCACCAGTGCGGCGGGCATACCGAGCGCGCGGCCGGCTGCGGCGAGCTGGCGGCCGGCGAAGGCCAGCAGCCCAAGGCTCAGTACGAACG
>Ga0208241_1000007_pt1 | contig 17422 bp, 23 predicted proteins | sample MicForSoiPHH12_O_FD_188040 | JGI IMG/M metagenome (GOLD analysis project Ga0208241, IMG submission 188040) | Forest soil microbial communities from Harvard Forest Long Term Ecological Research site in Petersham, Massachusetts, USA - MetaG HF047... | ecosystem: Environmental > Terrestrial > Soil... | reverse complement strand
GCCCGGGGCGGACGTGTACCCGTACGTGTTCACCACCTACCGGCTGACCGAGCACCACACCGCGGGCGGGATGAGCCGCTGGCTGCCGTACCTCTCGGAGCTGCAGCCGGAGATGTTCTGCGAGGTCTCGCCAGAGCTGGCCGCCGAACGCGGCCTTGAGCCCTACGGCTGGGCTACCATCATCTCGCCGCGCGCGGCGATCGAGGCGCAGGGGGAGCTCGTGCGCCACGACGACTGGGGGACTCGGACGCTGGCGTATCCGATCGATCACAAGACCGTCGCGGAGTATCACCTGCTGCAGTTCCACGCGGGCAAGCCGGAGCTGCTCGGCAGCCTGGAGCGCTCGCTGCGGATCGCCGACGACATCCTGCGCTTTCGCATAGTCAAGCTCGAGCCGGGCGTTCCGGAGGCGCCGGACATGAAGAGCGGCGCGGCGAGCGCCCAACCGGCGGAGGCCGAGCAGCGGAGCGAGCGCGAGGTCGAGCCCGCGGCTGAGGTGCAGTCGCCAGTTGAGGCCGAGCAGGCGGCCGAGCCCGAGCCCACCGCCGACGTCGAAGCCCAGGCAGAGCCCCGGGCCGAGTCAGAGCCCCCGGCCCAGGCAGAGCCCCCGGCCGAGCCGGCGCCTGATGCAGAGGTCGATGTCGCGGTCAGAGAGGCGTCGTAGCGCCCGGCCGGTTCTCGGGGCCGCTGCGGTCAGGCTTATGCAAGCGGCGTACGGGTAATAACATCGCCGCATGGGTTGGGCTGAAGACATGAGCGAGCAATCGGGCAGCAGGACGGACGTGCTGCGCGCGTCGCCGCCGATGTTCGACTCGAGGGTGCTCGACGCGCTCTCGCGGGTGCACCCGGCGGTGCCGGTCATCATCTTCGCTCCGGCGATCGTCGCCCTGGCGGCGTGGGGGCTCTCCAAGCAGGGTGTGGTCGTGGTGGCGGGTCTCGTGGCCGGCGGCTACGCGCTGTGGACGCTGTTCGAGTACTGGCTGCACCGGATCGTCTTTCACTTCGAGCCACAGAAGGGTTTCGGAGCGCGCCTGCACTGGATCATCCACGGGGTTCACCACGACCACCCGAACGATCCGCTGCGGCTGGTGATGCCACCGGCGGTGAGCGTGCCGCTCGGCGCGATCGTGTTCGGAATCCTCTATGTGATCTTCGGAGCGCGCTATGCGCCGGGACTCGGCGCCGGGTTCTTCGCGGGCTACCTGGTGTACGACATGATCCACTACTACCTGCATCACTTCCGCCCGCGTGGCCCGCTGGGAAGGCTGCTGCGAGAACGGCACATGCGCCACCACTTCCAGGACGACACGCGCGGCTTTGGCATCAGCGCGCCCTATTGGGATGAGGTGTTCGGCACGTCCTCGCGGCGCGCCCCGAGCATGGCGAGCGAGGAGACGAAGCGGTCTGGATGATGGATTGGCTCCGCCCTGTCGGGCTCCGCGGCGGGCGTGCGCATCGAGCCACCTGGCGGGCTGGGCGGGCCGTGGTGAGCTCGAACGGGCGCAATTAGCGGGGTCGTGGGGCGGGCAGATGAGAGTTGCGCCCGCGGGCGGGTCTAGACTCGAAGCTCGACACCAAGCAAGCAATGCGCGTCCCCAGCGCGGGACAGAGCAACAAGGCGAAAGGAAGTGCAGCCGTGGCCGCCACGAACATCAACAGGGTCGTGATGACCGGAAACCTGACCGCCGATCCGGAGCTGCGCTCGCTGCCGAGCGGCATGTCGGTGTGCAGCTTGCGCATCGCGTGCAACACGCGCCGCAAGAACGGAAGCACGGGCGAGTGGGAGGACAAGCCGAACTACTTCAACGTCACGGTATGGGGCGCGCAGGGCGAGAACGCGGCGCGCTACCTGTCCAAGGGGCGGCCCGTCGCGATCGACGGGCGGCTGGAGTGGCGCGAGTGGGAGGCGCAGGACGGCACGAAACGTCAGGCAACCGATATCATTGCGGACTCGGTGCAGTTTCTTGGCTCGCGCGACGACGCCTCCGGCGGAGGCCAGTTCGATCGTCCAGCGGGCAACGGAGCTTCCAAGGGCGTGGATGTCCCGATCGACGAAGGGGACTTTCAGCCGGCACCTGTCGCCGCGAGCGGCGACGACGACATCCCGTTCTAGGGTTCAGCCAGAGCAGCGAGGTCTTTTGTGTTTTCAATCGTAACGATGCCCGAGAGCGACGGCCGCAGCGGCGGCGGGAGACGCTGATGGCAAAAGCGCGCGGTCGCGGCAAGCCGGTTCGCCGCCGCGACAAGAAGGGCGGCCCCGGGAGCGGGCGGCGCAAGCCGTGCCAGCACTGCCGCGACAAGGTCGAGCAGGTCGACTACAAGGACGTGGTGTCGCTGCGGAAGTTCATCTCCGAGAAGGGCAAGATCCGCTCACGCCGGATCACGGGCTCCTGCCGGCGCCACCAGAACCAGATCGCCCGCGCGGTCAAGCGCGCTCGCGAGCTGGCGCTGCTGCCGTACGTGAACGAGGCCGGGCGCGAGGACAGCCCGCGCCGTGAACGCGGTGACCGCGACCGGGAACGGTAGGAGCGGCGGGGTGCCCGAAGCGATACTCCTGCAGGACGTCGAGACGCTCGGCGATCGTGGCACGGTGATAGACGTCTCCAAGGGCTATCTGCGCAACTACCTGGTGCCGCGCAAGCTCGCCCAGCCTGCGACGAGGGGCGCGATCGAAGCGATCCGCCAGCGCCAGGAGGCTGCCGAGCGAGCCGAGCGCAACGCCGTCGAGAAGGCCGAGGAGAACGTCAACCTGCTCAACCGGACCGTCCTCACGATCCCTCAGCAGGCGGGCGCCGACGGTCGGCTGTTCGGATCGGTCACGGCGCAGGACATCGCCGGCGCGATCAAAGAAGCGCGCGGGCTGAAGATCGACAAACGCAACGTGCACCTGCCGGAGCCGATCAAGAACGTCGGCACCTACATGGTCGTGGTCGAGGTGGTCGAGAACGTGACCGCCACGATCAAGACGATGGTCGTCGCAAAGAAGTAATCAGGACCCGCCAACGGTCGCGGTCCGGACCTCGCGACGCGACTTGACGCCCGTGCCCGTGCGAACATCTGTTCGCCCATGAAAATCCCCCTCAATTGCGAGTTCGTGCCTCCGGACGGCGCGCCGCCGGCCCTACACTCGCCCAACGAATGAGCGCCGTCTCTCAAGCCAACGGCGCTGCAAGCGCAGCCAGCGGCGTTATCACGCCGCCGCACAACCTCGACGCCGAGCAGTCGGTTCTGGGCGCGATCCTGCTCTCGGATCGCTCGCTGTACGCGCTGGTGATCGAAGAGGGGCTGCGCGCGGAGGACTTCTATCGCGAGCGTCACGGGGCGATCTACGAGGCGATGCTCGCGCTCTACAATGAGTCGGAGCCGGTGGATGTCCTGACGGTCACGGACCGCCTGCGCCAGATCGGCAAGCTTGCGGACATCGGCGGAGCCGCGACGGTGGACGAGCTGACGGGAGTCGTGCCCGCGGCCGGGCACGCCCGCCGCTACGCGCAGATCGTGCGCGAGAACGCGCTGCTGCGGCGGCTGCTGAAGGCGTCGTATGAGATCCAGGAGAGCGTGCTCGGCCACCGAGCGGCGCCGCGGGAGCTGGTGGAGCTGGCGGAGAAGGCGATGCTCGAGGTCGCGCGAGATGACCGCCAGCAGGACTTCCGGGCGATCGAGGAGGTGCTGCACGAGGAGCTCGACAAGCTGCACCGGCTGTCGATCGAAGGCACGTCGCTGACGGGCACACCGTCGGGGTTCAAGGACCTCGACGAGATCACGGGCGGCTTTCAGGCGGGAAACCTGATCATCATCGCCGCCCGCCCGGCGATGGGCAAGAGTGCGCTCGTGTGCAACATCGCCGAGAACGCGGCCGTCCAGCACGGCAAGCCGGTGGCGCTGTTCTCGCTGGAGATGGCCGAGGCCGAGCTCGCGCAGCGCTTCGTCGCGTCGCAGGCGCGGATCAAGGGCGAGGAGCTGCGCAAGGGGCGGGTTGCCGAGCAGCGCTGGCCGAAGATCCTCAAGGCCTCCCAGCGCCTGGCAGCGGCGCCGCTGTGGGTGGATGACTCCAGCGACGTGGGGCTGCTGGAGATCCGGGCGAAGGCGCGACGGCTGCACGGCCAGTGCGAGGGAGGGTTGGGGCTGATCATCATCGACTACCTGCAGCTGATGCGCACGGACAGCCGCTATGACAGCCGCGTGACGGCGGTCGGTGAGCTGAGCCGCGGCCTGAAGATCCTCGCGCGCGAGCTCGGCGTGCCGGTGATCGCGCTGTCGCAGCTCAGCCGCGCGGTGGAGCAGCGCCCGGACAAGAAACCGCAGCTATCGGACCTGCGCGAGAGCGGGAACCTCGAGCAGGACTCGGACCTGGTGATGTTCATCTACCGCGATGAGTATTACAACGAGGACTCCGAGCGCCCGGGCGAGGCCGACCTGATCATCTCCAAGCACCGCAACGGGGCGGTCGGCAAAGTCACGCTCACGTTCCACAAGGAGTACCCGAAGTTCATGAACTACGCCGCGGAGCGCTACGCGGAGTGAGCGCGGACGTTCACGGCCTCGGCTCCTCAGGGCCCACGGATCTGAGCCTGCGGCGCGCCACGTTTGCCGCGGGTGAGGAGTCCTGCCCGCTCGGGTGCTGCGATGGCAGCGGCTTCCTGGTGGACGAGAGCACGAACACCGCCTCGGACTGCCGCTGTCGCGCCGCCCGGATCGCGGGCGCCCGCACCAAGAGCCTCGCCGGTCGGATACCGCGTCGATACGAAGGAGTCTCCTTCGAGCGCCCTCCGGTCAGCGACATCGCGAGGACGGCGCCCGATCAGATCCAGTCGGTGCGCCGCTACGTGGGAGCGATCGAGGAGAACCTCGACCGCGGCCGGGGCCTGTGGATCCAGGGCGATGTGGGGACCGGCAAGACGACGCTCGCGATGCTGGTCTCCAAAGCGGCACTGGGAGCGGGGCGCTCGGTGGCGATCTACTCGCTTCCGCGCCTGCTCAACCTGCTGCGTGAATCGATGGACTCTGAAAAGGGAATGGTGGACTTCCTGGATCGGCTCACGTCCGTGGACCTGCTCCATCTCGACGATCTCGGAGCGGAGAACAGCTCCGATTGGGTGCTCGAGCAGCTCTACTCGATCGTCAACGCGCGCTACGAGGCCGAGCAGGCGATCGTGGCGACGACGAACCTGATGCCGGACGAGCTCTCCCAGCGGCTCGGCGCGCGCACGGTCTCGCGCCTGGTGGAGATCTGTGGCGACTTGATCCCGCTGTTCGGCTCCGACCAGCGGCGGGAGTTTCGCGCCGAGCCGACGCGGGCCTGAGCGCGGGCCTCCTAGACTGCACTGGTCATGCCTGGAATCGTGATAGTCGGCGCCCAATGGGGCGACGAGGGGAAGGGGAAGATCACCGACCTGCTCGCCGAGCAGGTCGACGCCGTCGTGCGCTTTCAGGGCGGCAACAACGCGGGGCACACGATCGTGCGCGACGGGGAGGAGTGGAAGCTGCACCTGATCCCCTCCGGGATCCTCTACGCGGGCAAGCGCTGCGTGATCGGCAACGGCGTGGTGATCGACCCGAAGGTGCTGATCGGCGAGCTCGATGCCCTGCGCGCGAGGCGCGTGGACGTCAGCGGGCTGCGGGTCTCCGCCAACGCCCACCTGATCATGCCGTATCACCTGCTGCTGGACTCCGCCGGAGAGGCGAAGCTCGGGAGCCTGCAGATCGGTACGACGCGCCGGGGCATCGGCCCCTGCTACGCCGACAAGGCGGCGCGTTTGGGCATTCGCGTGCAGGACCTGCTCGACGAGAAGATCCTCAAGAAGAAGATCGTCGCCGCGATGGAGCCCAAGCGCCTTTCGCTGCGCCCGTTCGAGAAGGACCCGGCGCTCGACCTGTTCACGATGACCGAGGAGTACCTGACCTACGGCCACCGCCTGGAGCAGCACATCGCCGACACGGCCAAGCTGATGTGGGACCTGCTCGACGATGGCAAGAAGATCATCTTCGAGGGGGCACAGGGGGCGATGCTCGACATCGACCACGGCACCTACCCGTTCGTCACCTCCTCCAACCCGCTGTCCGGGGCGGCGTGCGTGGGAACGGGGGTCGGACCAAAGTCGATCGATGAGGTCTGGGGGATCGCCAAGGCCTACACGACGCGCGTGGGCGCGGGGCCGTTCCCGAGCGAGCTGCACGACGCGATGGGGGAGCAGATCCGCGAGCGCGGAGGGGAGTTCGGCACGACGACTGGGCGCCCGCGACGCACCGGCTGGCTGGATCTCGTCGCGCTTCGCTACGCCGCGCGGCTGAACACGCTGACGGCGCTGGTGGTGACGAAGCTCGATGTGCTCTCGGGACTCGACCGGGTGCAGGTCTGCACGAGCTACTGCGGTGGCGAAGGAGCGGTGTTCGAGCACTTCCCCTATCACCAGACCGTCCTGCATCACTCCTCCGCCAAGCTGACGGAGCTGCGCGGCTGGCGGGAGGACCTCGGCGAGTGCCGCACGCTGTCGGACCTGCCCGACGGCGCGCGCGAGTACCTGCAGTTCATCGCGGAGCACGTCGGCGCGCCGGTGACGCTCGTGGGAGTTGGGCCGGGCCGCGAGCAGGTCGTCTGGACGGATGCCGGCATGCAGACGCTCGTCGCCCGCGACGGAGCAGCGGTCGCCGATCCGGCGCCCGGTTGACGGCCGCTAGTGCAGCTGGTCGATGAAGGTGTAGATCACCATCAGGCTGACGAGGACGACGAAGACTCGCAGCGCCCACAGCGCGGCCGTTGCGCGCGCGCCGAGTTCGGCTTGCGGTACGGGCCGGGAGGTCTCGAACACGAACTGGTCGCGCTCGAGGTCCATTATCAGCTCCTCCTCGTAGGGCTCCCGCTCGATGACTGGGCCGTCGTGTGGCGCGTTCATGGCGATATCCCTGACCTCAGGCGCCGATCAGGTGGATGCTCTGCAGGAAGGAGTCGATCCCATAGGCGGCTCCGCACAGCCCGACGAACGTGATGACCGCGATCCCGATCACGTTTGTCGAGCGCTGGTTCACCCACCGGCCCATCAGCCCGTTGTCGTTGGCGAGCATCACCATGAAGACGAGGCTCACGGGGAGGAGCACCGTCGCCAGCACGTTGGCGTTGAGCGCGATCGACAGCAGCGGGGCGCCGGGGATCAGGATGACGACGGCGGCGAGCAGCGCAACGCCGACGTTGGCCGCATAGAAGATCGTGGCCTTGCGCGGCGAAGTGTTGAAGCTGTGGGACACGCCAACGCATTCTCCGGCCGCGTAGGCCGTGCTGGCGGAGATCGTGAGTATCGCCACGGCTCCGGCCTCGATCAGCCCGAGCGCGAACACGCTGCCGGCGACGCTGCCGGCGACGCGCTTGAGCGCCTCGGGGAAGCCGGCGCCGGCGAACCCCTGAATGCCCGATCCGTTGTGTGTGACCAGCGCCGCTCCGGCGATCAGCGCTCCGACCCCGAAGATCGCGGCCAGGACGGCGCCCAGCGCAGTGTCGTAGCGGCCATGGCGGATATCGGTGGGAGTCATGCCCTTGTCGGCTGACGCGCTCTGCTGGAAGAAGATCATCCAGGGTGTCACCGTCGCCCCGATCGTGGAGGCAAGGAGAAGCAGCAGCGTGTTGAAGCTCCCGCCGGGGAAGGGCGTGAAGTCGAGCGAGCCGGCGACGGCGCCGATGTCCGGTTTGACGAGAATCGCAGCCACCAGGAACAGGCCATTGAACAGGGCCATACCGAGCACGATGCGCTCCCAGCGCCAGTAGCGCCCGCCGCTGAGGGTAAACAGGACGAGTGTCAGTCCGAGTGCGACGGCGACGCCAGAGCCGAGGTGGAAATAGGCCAGCCCAACGCGGATCGAGACGAACTCGGCGACCAGCGTCACCAGATTCGTGAGGGTCAGATCGCCGGCGCCGAACCACCCCCAAACCTTGCCGTAGCGCTGCAAGACGAGCTCGCCATAGCCGCGGTGGGTGACGGCGCCGACGCGCATGCACATCTCTTGGCAGACGAACGCCATCGCGAACAGCACGGGGATGAAGGGCACGAAGAAGCCCAGCCCGTACTGGGCGCCGTCGGAGGCGTAGGCGATCATGCTCGGCCCGTCGTTCTCCCCCAGCATCGCGAGGATCCCGGGGCCGACGAGCAGCCACAGAAGGCGCCAGCGCTTGCCGAGCCGACGAGCGTGGTGGACGCGCGAGCGGTCCTGCGAGCGAACCGTGTCCTCGTCGGTCAGCGGCGGCAGGCGAGGAGGAGGGGTGATGACTTCAGTCGCTTGCATCGACCGTCTCATTGGGTCCTGCGGCCTGGAGCGGTTGACCGGAGCCGTCGACTTGGACGCGCATCGCGCGGGCAAGCTGGCCGCCGATCGCATGCTCGCGCGTTCCGAAGAGGACGAACAGCGGACCGCCGAAGGGCTGGCGTGCGCGCACGCCAAAGCGGTCTCCCGGCGAGATCCCGCATCCGGCCAGATAGCGCAGCATCTCCGGGTCGGAGTCCGAGACGCGCACGAAGATTCCCTCCGCGCCTGGCTGCAGGCTCTCCATCGTGTGCGTCGAGGGCTCCTGCAGCTCCAGCTCGGCGTTCGGGATCGGGTCGCCGTGGGGGTCGACCGTCGGGTGTCCGAGCTTGGTGGCGATCAGCTGCTCCAGGTCATCGGAGAGGACGTGCTCGAGAATCTCGGCCTCGGCATGAACGCGATCCCAGGACATGCCCAGGGAGTCGGCGAGAAAGCTCTCGAGCAGGCGGTGGTGGCGGATCACCTCCAACGCGAGCCGCCGCCCATCGGCGGTGAGGCGAACGCCGCGATAGGGCACATGGGTGATCAGGCCGAGCTCGTCGAGCTTCTTGAGCATCGCCGAGACGGAGCCGGCGGTGATGCCGAGGCGCTCGGCAAGGGCAGTCGTCGAGACCGGCTCCGTGCTGCGGGACTGCAGCGCGAAGATGGCCTTGGAGTAGTCCTCGACGGCGGGTGAGCGCAATGACTCCTTGGCTGGCATGAAGAAAAGATAAGGCATGCCAAAAGATAAGTCAAGGCAAGAAACACCCGCGTGCGTCTAGCCTGCTGGACAGGATGAGCGCCGGCCAGCAGGAGACGCCGTACCTCGACGCCCTGTGCGAGTACGCGGCGCGTGAGCCCGCGCGGCTGCACGTGCCCGGACACAAGGGCGGCCCGGGCGCCGACCCCGCCCTGCTCGAGGCGATCGGCGAGCGCGCCCTCAGCCTCGACATCCCAGCGCTAACGCACGGGATAGACATCGGCTCTGACCCGACTCCATTTGAGCAGGCCCAGCGACTCGCGGCCGACGCGTGGGGCGCGAGGCGGGCGTGGTTCTTGATCAACGGCGCGTCGCAGGGCAACATCGCGGCCGGGCTGGCGCTCGCGCAGCGCGGCCACGAGGTCGTCCTGCAGCGCAACGCACACTCGAGCACGATCGACGCGCTCGTGCTGTCGGGCCTGCGTCCCACGTTCGCGGCGCCGGAGCTCGATCCCGAGCTCGGCATCGCCCACTGCCTGACCGAGGAGACGCTCGAGCGCGCTCTGTCGCAGACCCCCGGAGCGGTCGGCGCGTGGGTCATCTCGCCGACGTACTTCGGCGCCGTCGCGGACGTCAGTGCGCTCGCCGCCGTGGCTCACGCGCGCGGCGTGCCGCTGATCGTGGATGAGGCATGGGGGGCCCATCTTGCCTTCCACGAGGCGCTTCCCGAGCACGCCCTCGCGGCCGGCGCCGACCTCGTCATCTCGAGCACCCACAAGATCGTCGGCAGCCTCACGCAGTCCGCGATGCTGCACCTCGGGCACGCGGCGGTCGGCTTGATCGACGAGGACACCGTCGACCGGGCGGTGACGCTGACGGAATCGACGAGCCCCAGCTCGCTGCTGACCGGCTCGCTGGACGCCGCGCGCCGCCAGGCGGCGCTGCACGGGCGGGCGCTGCTCGGGCACACGATCGAGGTCCTGGCGCAGACGCGCGAGGACATCGGCGCAATCGACGGGCTGGATGTGCTCGACGAGCGCCTGGCGGGGCGCGCCGGAGTGTTCGCCTACGATCCGCTGCGCTTGGCCGTCGACGTGCGCGGGGTCGCCGCGAACGGCTACGAGCTGGCGCCGCTGTTGCGGGAGATCGGCGACATCAACCTCGAGCTGTACGGTCAGAACGTGATCGTCGCCGTTTTCGGGATGGGTGAGCGCGGGCTTCCCGAGGCTCGGCGACTCGTGCTGGCGCTGCGCACGGCCGTCGAGCGAGTTGGACTCGACCCCGTCGGGGCGGGAGCGAGCTTCGCCGCGCCGCCGCCGTGGGGAGAGCTCGCGATGACCCCGCGCGAGGCCTACCTCGGCACCCAGGAGGTCGTGCCGGCATCGGCGGCAGCCGGGCGTATCGCGGCGGAGTCGCTTGCCACCTATCCGCCCGGGATACCCAACGTCCTCCCCGGCGAGCGCCTCACCGGCGAGACGCTCGCCTACGTTCAGCACACGCTCGAGCTGGGCGGAAGCGTGCGTGGCGCAAGCGACCGGTTGCTGCGCAGCGTGCGTGTCGTCGTCGAGGAGCAGTGAGGAGAGCTCGGTGAGCAAGGAATGTCGATTCTGCCGCGAGGGACGCGACGCTGAGCGCTTGCCGGCCCGCCGTGTCGCTGAACGACGCTCTCGCACTCGCATGAGCGCGAGAGCGCTCGGCATCGCTTCGCTCGGCGTCCTGCTGCTCGGCATCGCCAGCGCGGACAGCGCCGCCCAGCCGCACCTGCGCCTCGCCGCCGGCAAGGCCGATGCGCCCTTCTGTCACGGCAGCGCCCGGCGCCTGCGTCCGCGGCATCTCAGCTTCTCGTTCAGCTGCGGAGGCGAAGACGTCACCGGGTTCCAGCTGTAGGCCAACCGCGCGCTTTACTCCGTGTACGACCCGATGTCGGCGTTTGGATGCGAACGCAGAACGGGCAGGTCGTTCGACTGCGAAGACATTCACTCGGGCGCCGGCCAGGTCGGGTCCGGTATCGCGATCGTCAGCGAGCCGCTCTGCCACCGCGGCGCGCGCCTGGTTCTGCGGATCACGGCGATGCTCGACTTCGAAGCGCGATCGCGGGGGACGTTCACGCTCAGCGGGCCCTGCTGAGCCTCCGAGCTTGCGGGGCAAGCCACCGCGCCGGCGTCGACTCGGCGGCTTGCCCCGGCCGTCCTCAGCCTTGCTCGACGATCAGGGACCTGTTGCCGTCCGGGTCGCGGAAGAAGAACATCGGCGGTACGGGGTCGCCCATGCGCATGACCTCCGCATCCATCTCGACCCCCCGGCCGCGCAGGCTCGCGTGGTCGGCGTCGGCATCCTGAGTCGTGAAGCCGACGTGGGTGTCGATCCCGATCGGTTCACCCTCGCGCGGGGGGATCAGCGCAATCGTCGTCGCGGCGCCCACCGGCGCCACTTCCACCCAGCGGTCGCCCTTGCCAAACGGCGTGTCGCTGCGCTTCTCGAATCCGAGCGTCTCAACGTAGAACTCAACTGCCCGGTCCTGGTCGCTGACGGGGACGATTACGGTACCCACCTGGGTGATCTGGGTGCTGGTCTGGGTCTCGGTCATTTCGATCCTCCTGTTCGTCGGGTTCTACAGCTAAGACCGCCAGGCGCGGCGAAAGTCATCGGTCATGGCTTGACCGGCCTGGCGGCCGGCTGCTCGACTTTTCAGGCACCGAACCAGCGCGCGCGGCGGCTGGAGCCGAAGTGCTCCTTCTCGGCGACCACGGCGGCGGCCGGCGGGTTGAAGGTCCCGGTTCGCGAGGGACCCGACAGGAAGTCGATGTCCACGCTGCCGACCCGTCCTCGACCGAACTCGATGTAGCAGGTACCGCGCCCGAGGTGGGGCCCCGGTGGCTCACCGCCTCGCAATCTGGCGATCAGCGTCTGGGCAACGACGCGTGCAGCGCCCTCGGCGAACACGCCGGCCTTCGGCACGCCGGCGGTGGCGACGTCGCCGACGGCGTAGACGCCGGGGAAGCGCGTCTGGAGCGTGGCCGAGTCCACGGGCACATAGCCGTCCTCGGTCATGCCGCTGGCGATGACCACGTCGGGCGCACGGTGCTTCGGCACGCCGAGGAAGAGGTCGAAGGACAACTCGGCGCCGTCGTCGAGTATCGCGACGCTGCGCCCCGGATCGAGCGCGCTGACACGGCGTCCGGAGATCAGCATGATATCGCGCTCGGCGAACTCCTTCACCAAGGCAGCAGAGGTCTCCGGCGAGGGCGGCACGGGTGTGCCCAACGGAATCACGAAGGAGATCTGACAGGCGTCGCGCACCCCGCGCGCGGTCAGCTCGTCATGCAGGAGCAGTGCGCACTCGCTCGGCGCCGGAGGGCACTTGAACGGTGCGCCGCACACGCCGACGACGGCGTGCCCCTGCGAAAACGTCGGGATGATCCCGGCCAGCCGCTCGGCGCCGGCCACGGAGTAGAACTCGTTCCCGCCCTCGGCAAGCCCGGGCGTCGCGTCCATGTCGTAGTCGGCGCCGAGCGCGATGACGAGAGCGTCGGCCTCGTGCACGCCCACATCTGTGGTCACGCGTCGGGCCTCCGGGTCGATTGCCGTGACCGTCTCCCGCACGACGCGTACGCCAGGCTTCGCGACGTCGCGATAGGCCAACCGGACCGCGTCCGGCGTCGTGCGACCGAACATCACATCGAGCTTTGAGAAGCCGAACACGAACGCGTCGTTCTTGTCGATTAGCGTCACGTCGATATCGCCGCCCGCCGCCTCCGAGAGCATCGTGCTGAGCTCCAGCCCACCAAATCCTGCCCCGAGCACGACAACACGCTCGTTCATTCGCCTCCGCCCTCAGATAGACCGGCGCGGGCACTGCGCCCGATCCGCCGCTGGCTCACCCTATCGTCCGCGCAAGTTCTCTGCGGTGGAGACGGTCGCGATGGATGGCTCCGATCAGTCCCGGTGCACGCGCAGCGCTGGCGCCAGTTCGGCGAGCACGTCGAAATCCCCGTCCTGGGTCCAGACGAAGAGATCATGCGCAAGCGCAGTAGCGGCAATGATCGCGTCCATCGCACCCCCCGCCGGCCCGCCGCTCGGGCGGCCGAGAGCAGGTCAGCGAGCCGTTCCGCGACGGCCTCGTCATACGGGAGCGCGACGAACGTGCGAGCCCGCGCCAGCGTCGCCTCTCGGAGTGTCCGGAGCGGCCCGTCGGCTGCGCGACGAACGCCGACGATCAGCTCGGTCAGTGTCGCGACCGAGATACGCGCGTCACCATCGGGAGGGCGGCCGGGCGCGCGACGCTGCTCGGCGGCCACGAAGACGCTGGTGTCGGCGAGATAGCCGCGCGTCACGCGACGATGTCGTCGGTCGTCAGCCCAACGTCGAAGTCGGCGCGCGTCGGACGTGATGTCCAGCTCCGCGGCGAGCCGATCGATCGCGGCCAGGTCCGCCAGCAGCAAATCGCTTGGCCGCCGCTCGCTACGCAGCCTTCGCGGAATGATGTCTGCTACCGGTCTGCCGTGCACTGTGAGCACAACGGGCTCGCCACCCTCGACGGCGGCGATCACCCGGCCCGTGTGGTTCCGCAGCTCACGAACTGACACATCCATCGCGTAGCACATTCGCCCTCATCCCCAATCAACCGCGAACGATTCACGTCCTACCGGACCCGTAACGTGGTTGCTATGGTTGCAGTTGCCCGCAACGCGCCCTGTCCCTGCGGCAGCGGACGGAAGTACAAGCAGTGCTGCCTGCGCGGCGCGGTCAATCCGAGGCTCCGCTCCCCGCAAGGTACGCCGCTCAGCACGATCGACGCGACAGGCTGCGGCTGTCGGTGGACGATCTACGCCGCGGCAGCCCCGGAAGAAGCTGGTGCCTCGGGCGAGTTCGTCGAGCACCACTGCACGGGCGAGCGCTTCATGGCGAGCAAGGGCCTCGGATGGCTGCATGACGGCAAGCGTCTCTCGGTCTTCCAGGTTCTTGACCGCCTCCCTCCCGAACTCTGCGATTGGGTTGTGCGGGGGTCGCTGGAAGCCGTCAGCGATGAGGAGTTGACGCCGCTCGGCATCGAGGTGGTTGGCTTGATCGCGCTGGCGAGCTCCGTCTTGGAGCTGGTCGGCGATCCGCGTGCCCTGAGGCCGCGCCGAAGGGTCCGCTTGCGACCACGACGCGCCGCCGCTTGACCGAGTCGGCGGGAGACCGTCGTTCGCTTACCGCATCGGCCAGCTCATGGGGCACTAGGTTTTTCAGTCCCGCAGTCACGAAAGCCGCAGAACACCCCGAACTCTTCAACATCCTCGGCACGACGCCCTACGCGCTGCGCCGAGGCGGCATCTCCATGCGTCTGCGAGCCGAGGACCCACAGACGGTAGCGAGCGAGTGCGGAACGAGCCTGCAGATGCTCAGCATCCACTACGCGTTCGCCATCGAGGACCTGCGCCAACACGGGCCACGGCCAGCCGACGTCGAGTGGCGCGCCGCGGGCGCAGCCATCAGCAAGTGGCATTCGCACGGGAAAGCACCGTCCTCCGCGACAGACGAAGAGGGTAGACATCGCCGACGGATGCTCTTTGCCTGGCTTGCGGCGCGCCGGCGACGCTCTCGCGCGCGGTAGGCGTCCATCGCAATGCCGCTGTCCTCGAGCCGGAGGGCTCGGATGTGGTTGTGGCCTCATTGTTGGTAAGGTGACCACATGCGCGAGATCGGCGTGAGGGAGTTGAAGCAGTCCCTGAGCGAGACGCTCCGGGCCGTCAGCCGAGGACAGCAGGTGCGGGTGACAGTTCGCGGCCAGCCGGTGGCGGACATCGTTCCTGCCGGCGCCTCTACCGGGGATAGTCGCCTGCGTGAGCTGGTTGCCGAGGGGCGACTCGTCGCGCCGGCACGCACTCGGCCCGGCAAGGCTCCGCGGCTCGTACAAGCTCCCCGGAGCGCATCCGCCTTGGTCCTCGCGGAGCGGGACGCCGAGCGCTGAACCTCTACTTGGATGCGAGTGCCCTGGTCAAGCGCTATGTCGCAGAGCCGGGGAGCGATGTGGTGCGTGACGCCATGGCCCAGGCCGACGGATGGTTCATGTGTCGTGCGGGCTACGTCGAGACCGTCCGTGCCGTGGGCCTTGCAGCGGGCAAGAAGGCCGCAAGGACGGTACGCGAAGAGTGGCCGGCAGTTGGTGTCATCGAGATCGACCAACGCCTCGTCGAGCACGCCGCCGAACTGACGATCGATCTAGACCTGCGCAGCCTGGACGCGCTGCATCTCGCCGCCGCGCTCGTGCTACCCCGCGACGACTTGGTGATGGCCACCTGGGACCGCAAGCAGCACGCCGGCGCCCGCACAACCGGACTTCGCCTCATGCCAGACACCGTCCCCTAACGAGCGCCAGCGTAGGGCGTCCGATCATGCCGACACGGCCCGCCCCGACATAAAGCAGGGCTATCGCCCTTAAGCGTCGAGGCATCTGCTCTCCGAGGCCCGCGTAAAAGCAGCAAGCGCTACCCCTGGATCGACGGAGGCTTTGCCTCGTGGCTCGATGGATCGGGCGTTGATGTCGGCGGAAGCGAAAGGGCTTGGATGCGGCTCGTCGGATCGAGCCTCGCTGCTCTCTGGTCGAGAGGAGTGGTTAGCGCCGGAGAAGTCTGAGCTCCACGAGCCCCCAGGCAATCGTCACAGGCTGACTTGCAGCGAGCGCCGCGAGCCTGAAGACGTCGTCCAGGGAATTCCACTCGAGAGTCCCGTCGGACATCAGGCGTGCGCTGCTGTCGCAGTCGAGTTCCTGCATGCTCTCGCCGTCAAACATCCCCTGCGCCCTGAGCAAGGTGTTCGTCGCCTCCGACGCCTTGACGATCTCTGCGGCGAAGACCTGTGCTGCGTTGAGGTCAACGACTCCGCCCCTCGCTGTGGCGGCCGCGTGTAGAAGCGCTAGTTCTGCCAGGGAGTCGCGAATGTTGACGGCTTGCTCGAAGTCGTCGGCGACGATCTCCGGAAGACGCGCCTGCCACCACAGCCGGTCAGCCGGATTCGCAATGGCGGCATTGATGAGAGCATAACCGCGCCCCAGGGTACAACGGTGCACACACGGTCGCTAAATTAAGGCGATCTACGCGGAGCCTCGATACCATTGAGAGTGCCCACGCAAGATGCGTCCCACACAGTCGAGACCGCTCGCGTTGACGAAGCTCGAGACAGGCTGGGCCACCTTTGCGTGGCCGCGCGAGCCGCCCTGATCGGCGAAACGATCACCCCCACGCAGGCCGAGGAGGTCATGGTGCCTCACGCGCTGGCGTTGTCGATTACACGCCAGGCAGAAGCGGTACTGGCCTTGGAGAAGGTGGGATTGGTTTGGGAGGCCGGGGCAATGGTACGCGCGCTGCTCGAGACGGACTTTCTACTCGGCTGGCTGCTTGAGGACGACGGCAGCCGAGATGTCTTCCAGCGTACGCGACTGTGGATGATCCACGGGATCGACAAGCAACTCGAACTTGGAGATAGCGCAGGACAGATCAGCGACGAGCGTCGCAAGGATCTCGAGGACTACCGGCGCTGGCTCTTCGGCGAACTCGTCTCGAGCAAGGACGACCTTGAGGACCACCTTGAGTTGCTGCACCAAGCGATCCACGACCATCAGTCTCGAATCAAGGAGCGGGCGAAGGAGAGCGAAAACCCGGCACGTCTGTACGCTGAGGTGAACGCTCTTCGGCAAGAGCTGGCCGCGGTCAGCCGCGAGCGACGCTCCGCAGCGCAAACGAGCACCGACGATCAGGTCGCGAGTTGGCATCCAAACGTTCGGACCCTTGCAGGACCCGAACGACGAGCCGAGTACGAGTCCGCCTACCGGCTTGGATCGCGTCTGGTGCATCCCAGCATGCATACCGTGACTCAGCTTGCCCGCCCCATCGACGGCGGCGGCTGGACTCTAACCGACCCGGATAACCGCACCCTGCCGTTCGTCCTGGAGGACGCGCACAAGATCCTCAGAGCTGCGCTTGCCCGGGTGGTCGCGTTTGAGGAATCGCGCGGAGGCGACTCCCCGATCCGCAAGTTGGACCTTGATCAACAGTGAGTCCAAGAGGGCTCAGCGCCTTCTCGCTCGAAAATGGGCGATCGGTCTACGGAGTTCACAGCGGTCATGGAAGCCGCTTTCGCCCTCGGACGCAGCGACTTTGGCTGGGCCACGGACCGGCGTCGCGAGTACAACCGCAGACACCTGTTGTTGCCGCCGGGCCATGAATGAACACTTGCTCTCCGCGTGGATTCGAGCGCGTCGGCAGCCAGCCGGACATGCCTGCCTGGACGAGCCCCCGGCGTCCACGCCGACGCCGATCTCGCGTCTGTGTCCGCGGAGATGCGAGCGTGTCAGTCCACCATATACGCGCGCGAACTTCCGGGCTCGTGGACTCAGGTGACGTCGATGGTTCTGACGGCGTAGTCGCCGTCAGGCAGCGCGAGGCGGACGTGGACGATGCCGGGCCGGGGGAG
>Ga0208241_1000006_pt1 | contig 18281 bp, 10 predicted proteins | sample MicForSoiPHH12_O_FD_188040 | JGI IMG/M metagenome (GOLD analysis project Ga0208241, IMG submission 188040) | Forest soil microbial communities from Harvard Forest Long Term Ecological Research site in Petersham, Massachusetts, USA - MetaG HF047... | ecosystem: Environmental > Terrestrial > Soil... | reverse complement strand
GGGATTATAACCAACATTACAAAATTTGGAGCATTTGTTGATATAGGTGGAGTCGAGGGATTACTTCATGTTTCAGAAATTACCTGGCGTGAAATGAAGGATGCTACTAAATTACTGAAAGTTGGAGACAAGATCAAAGTAAAAGTTATTTCTTATAATAAGGAAAATAAAAAAATATCCCTGAGCATAAAACAATTTTCTCCGGATCCCTGGAAGGATGTTAAAGAAAAATATTCTATTGGTGACGAAGTAGAAGGAAAAGTTATAAAAATTAAAGATTTTGGTGCTTTTGTTGAAATAGAAGAAGGACTTAATGGCTTATTGCATATTTCGGAAATGGCCTGGGCATATGTAAAGAATCCTTCAGAAATAGTTTCCGAAGGAGAAGTTTTAAAGTTGAGAATTTTAGAAATCGATTCCGAGAAAAAGAAAATATCTTTTGGACTAAAACAATTATTAGCTAACCCCTGGGAAGATGTCAAGAATAAATATGTTATTGGCTCAGTCGTGGAAGGGAAAATTACTCAAGTAACTTCTTATGGTGCTAATGTAGAACTGGAAGCAGGAGTATCCGGTGTAGTTCATTTATCTGAGATTGATTGGGAATATGTTGAAAAACCATCAGCGATATTTAAAAAATATATGGTACTTCCATTGAAAGTAATAAAAATAGATGAGGATGCCCATTTAATATTTTTAAGCAGAAAGAGAACTTTACCCAACCCCTGGGATGATATAGATAAATTTTACAAGATAGATTCAATTGTAAAAGCCAGGGTAATAAGAGTAAGAGATTTTGGAGCATTTGTTAAATTAAACAAGGGGATAGAAGGTTTTGTACCTGTATCGGAAATAGGTTGGGAAAGAATTAAACATCCGAGTGAGATATTAAAAAAAGATAAAGAATATGAATTTAAGATAATAAAAATAGATAAAGAAAAATTGCAGATGACTTTAAGCAAAAAGAGATTATTGCCAGATCCCTGGTTAGAGGTTAAAAAGAAATACGCAGTTGGAACTTTGGTGGAGGGTAAGGTAGTAAATCTTACTGATTTTGGAGCCTTCGTGAACTTAGAAGGAAATATTGACGGCTTAGTCCCCTTATCGGAAATATCTCATAAGAAAATAGATAATCCGGGAAGCGTTCTCTCGGTGGGGGAAGAAGTGACAGCTTTGGTGATAAAATTGGATAGTCGAAGGAAAAATATAAGTTTAAGTATTAGAAGAGCTGAAAAAGAAGAACAAAAAAGATTTATGAAAGAGTATAATAAAAAGCAGAATGTAGATAAAATATTGTTTAAGGATTTATTCGGAGACATGTTCAAAGAAAAATAGATTAGTCGTTAGAATACTAGTCGTTAGTGAATAGTGAATAGTCGTTAGTTCTAAATGCAAGCTATGAGTTTTAAGTTTAAAGTTTTGTTTTTAATGTAGGGGTCGGATTTATCCGACCCGAAACGGGTTCGATGAATCGAACCCCTACTAAATACTCGATACGAATTTATTTTGCTTTCTTTTTTTAACCAACTAACCAGCAAGCTATGTAATGTGTAGGATGTGATAAGTAACGTGTAGTAAGTACTTGTTTTTATAATTTTAAAAATTTAATCTTATCACTCATTACTCATTACTGTATTTTTACGAGATACGAATTTATATATATGTATATGGTGGTATTTAAAGATGAATATAACTAAAAAACATTTCACCAACAAAAGAATCGGAGATATTTTAATTGAACAGGGATTAATTACCTCCAAACAATTAAAAGAAGCACTTGAAGTACAAAAGAACGGCAACAAGAAACGATTAGGTGAAATATTCGTTGAAACAGGGGCAATAACCAGGGAAGAACTGTATGAGGTCTTGCAATATGTTTATGAAGCAGAATATGTAGACCTATCAAATTATGTGATAGACCCGGAAGTTATATCTCTTATATCCGAGAAAACTGCCTTACAGTTTAAATTAATTCCTATAAGCAAAAATGATAATGAACTAATTATTGCTATGGCTAATCCCTTAGATGTTTATGCTATAGATTTTGTAAGAGATCATACTAAGATTAAAAATATTAAGTCATTACTAGCCCCCGAAGAAGATGTTCTAAATGCGATTACTAATTATTATGAATTTGGCGAATATGATGACATAATCGAAAAATTAGGAACAGAAATAGTATTCAAAGAAGAAGAGGAAGAGGAGGATTCCAATAAATTAGAAGCAATAAGTAGGGAAGCCCCTATTATACAACTGGTAAATATGTTAATTGTACAAGGAGTTAAGGACAGGGCAAGTGATATTCATATTGAACCAAACGAAAAAGGGCTTTTAGTTCGTTTTCGCATTGATGGAATGCTTCATGATATTAGAACTTTACCCAATACCATAAAATCTGCGGTTATATCCCGAATAAAAATATTATCTAAGATGGATATTGCTGAAAGGCGGCTTCCTCAGGATGGCCGATTCCAGGTAAAATTCGGAACCAGGGAAGTGGACTTAAGAGTTTCTACTATCCCTACCGTATTAGGGGAGAAAGCTGTTTTGAGATTGTTGGATAAAAGTAAAGGATTAATAAAATTAGAGCAACTTGGCTTCACTCCTAAGCAGTTAGAAGAATTTAAATCGATTATTTTTAGATATTATGGAATAATTTTACTTACCGGACCTACTGGTAGCGGAAAAACTACTACTTTGTATGCCGCCTTAAATCAGGTAAACTCAAAAGAAAAAAATATTATAACTGTGGAAGACCCAGTAGAATATAAATTAAATAGAATAAATCAAATTCAGATGAAACAAAAAATTAATTTAACTTTTGCTAACACACTACGTTCAATATTGAGGCAGGATCCGGATATTATAATGGTAGGAGAAATAAGAGATGCCGAAACTGCTCAAATTGCGGTTCAAGCAGCTTTAACCGGACATTTAGTTTTCAGTACTCTTCATACCAATGATGCCGCCAGTGCTATAACCAGATTGATTGATATGGATGTTGAACCATTTCTGATTTCATCTTCGGTAATTGCAGTAATAGCTCAAAGATTGGTTAGAGTGATATGCGAAAAATGCAAAGAAGAATATATACCCGAAGAAGATGTTTTAAGTGGACTTAATTTAAAAGGCAACTCGAAAGATGATGGTAAAGTTAAACTGTACAGAGGAAAAGGTTGTTCTTTTTGCAAGAATACAGGATATTACGGAAGAACTTCTATCTATGAAATTATTGTCTTAGATGAAGAGATTAAGTCATTGATAATATCAAAAGCCTCAAGTAATATAATCAAAGATGCTGCTATAAAAAAGGGGATGAAGACTTTAAAAAATAGCGGGCTGGAAAAAGCATTACAGGGGATTACTACTATTGAAGAAGTACTAAGAGTCGTAGGATAGAAAAATAGTACCGAGTGTATAGTATCGAGTATCGTGTATCGAGTGTATAGTATAGAGATTAGTTAGCTGGTTAGTTGGTTGCTTGGTTACTTGGTTGAGGAAATGGAAGAAGAGAGAATTCAGGAGCCAGAAGCCAGAATAAAAAAGCAAAAAATAATTTAAAAGATTATTTAAAAAATAAGAGTAATTAAATCTGTCATTGCGAGGCGAAGCCGTGGCAATCCCCTTTAATAGGAAGCAATATTATGTTTACATAATGACTAATAAAATAAATACTGTTTAATATACTGGAGTTACCAGTAATTTAAAGAAAAGAATTTGGGAACATAAAGAAAAATTAGTTGACGGATTTACAAAAAACTATAACATAAATAAATTAATATTGTTTGAAATATATAATGACCCAGAAAATGCCATATTAAGAGAAAAAAAGATAAAGGCAGGTCCAAGAACTAAGAAAGTTAAATTGATTATGGGAATTAATCAAGAATGGAAAGATTTATACGATAAACTTTAAAACATGTCATTGCAAATAGTAGTTTTATAATGTGACGGGATTGCTTCGGTCGTTTTACTCCCTCGCAATGACAGAAATAGGGAAGTTCGTAATGACAATACAGGGGAATTGCTTTTTGTTTTCTGGCGAGATACACGAGATACTAGATACGAGATACAAAGAATATAAAATCGATAAATACTTTATATAAAGAATTGTAACAATTCCATTTATTCGAGGAGTATGTTTTTAATGCACTACATGACCAGCAACGAAATAAGAGAAAAATTTTTAAAATTCTTCGAAAGCAAAGGACACAAAATAACTCCGAGCGCTTCCCTCGTACCTTCAGATCCAAGCATTTTACTTACCATTGCCGGAATGGTTCCCTTTAAGCCAATATTTTTAGGTCAGGTAAAATCATCATTAAAAAGGGCTACCACCAGCCAGAAATGCATTCGAACAAACGATATTGAAAATGTGGGAAAAACCGCACGACACCATACTTTTTTCGAAATGTTGGGAAACTTTTCTTTTGGAGATTATTTCAAAGAAGATGCAATTAAATGGGCCTGGGAATTTTTTACTGAAGTCATAGGATTTCCTGAAGAAAAATTATGGGTCTCCATATTTAAAGATGATGATGAATCCTATGATATCTGGCATAATATTATAGGTCTTCCCGAAAAAAGAATTGTAAGATTAGGTGAGGAAGATAATTTTTGGAAAGTCGGTCCAACCGGACCTTGCGGACCTTGTTCTGAAATATATATAGACTTGGGCGAAGAGAAGGCATCAAAAGGCGGCGGCGGAGTAGGTGTGGATGATAGATATTTGGAGTTATGGAATTTGGTATTTATGCAATACAATCGCGAAGAAGACGGTTCATTGACTCCTTTACCAAAACAAAATATTGATACCGGTTTAGGTTTAGAGAGAATTGCTTCTGTTTTACAAAAAGCTGATACAGATTTTGAAACAGATTTATTCTTGCCCATTATAAAATTTGTTGCTCAAAATGCCGGCATAAAATATGGAGAAAACCAGAAAAATGACTTAGCCCTAAAGGTAATTGCTGATCATGTCAGGGCTTTGGTCTTTATGATTTCTGATGGGATAGTCCCTTCCAATGAAAGCAGGGGTTATGTCCTTCGAATGCTATTAAGAAGAGCTTTCCGCTACGGGAAGGTCATTAATTATAATCAGCCATTTTTATACGAAGTTGCTCCGGTAGTAATTAATTTAATGAAAGAGGTCTATCCGGAAATCTATGAAGAGGAAAATAATATTTGCCAGATAATCCTGGCCGAAGAAAAAAGATTTCAGGAAACTTTAAATGTTGGAATACAAATATTAGACAATATAAAAGAAGAATTAAAACAAAAGAAGAAAGATAAACTTAGCGGAATTGAGGCATTTAAGCTTTACGATACATATGGATTTCCCTTAGAATTAACCAGAGACATACTGGAAGAAGATGGCTTTGGGATTGAAGAGGATGATTTTAAAAATGAAATGAAAATTCAAAGGGAAAGATCCAGAAAATCGTGGGTGAAAACCAAAACGCGTGCTGAAGATGATAAAATTAATCAGAAATTATGCCAGGATATTTTAAATGAATGGGGAGAGACAGAATTTGTAGGATATGATTTTGTTGAAGTTAAAAGCAAAGTAATTGCTATTGCCAAAGAAGATAAATTGGTGGATAAAACCGCAGCGGGAGATAAATGCAAAATATATTTAGAAAAGACACCATTTTACGCCGAAAAAGGCGGACAGATTGGGGATAAGGGAACTATAACTTCCCCATCTAAAAGAAGCAGTCTATTAGTAGAAATATTTGACACCCAAACCCCCACCGAAGGTTTAATTACTCATTTTGCCGAAGTAAGCAAAGGGGAAATAAAGGTTGGAGATGAGGTATTGGCCAGGGTAGATTTATCTACAAGAAAAGCTATTGCCCGAAACCATACTGCTACTCATCTACTGCATGGGGCACTTCGACATATATTGGGGGAACACGTAAAACAGGCCGGCTCTGCAGTAAACAATAATCATCTCCGTTTTGATTTTAACCACTTTGCTCCTTTATCCATAGAAGAATTAGAAAAGATAGAAAATTTAGTGAATGAAAAAATATTGGATGAGTTAAAAGTAGAAACGAAGATTAGTACTTTTGATAAAGCAAAAGAAATGGGAGCAATGGCTCTCTTTGGCGAAAAATATGGCGAACAGGTAAGAGTGGTAAAAATCGGAGAATTCAGCTTGGAATTATGCGGAGGGACTCATCTAAATTCTACTTCTAACATCGGTTTGTTTAAAATATTAAACGAAGAGGGAATAGGAAGCGGTTTAAGAAGAATTGAAGCCCTAACCGGAGATAGAGCGCTAAAATACATTAGAGAAAAAGAAAATATTATAAAAGAAGTTTCGGATAAATTACAAACCAAGCCTTCTGAAATACCCCTAAAAATCGAGCAGCTTATAGATGATACAAATAAGATAAAAAAGAAAATTAAAATTATTCGTAATAAATTAGCGCATTATGAAGTTGACAAACTGCTGTCCAAAAAGAAGGAGATCAAAGGAGTAAATGTTATAGGGTCTTCGATGGTAATTATATTATCATACCGTTTTTTATTTATAATATCTATCAAGGCTGCCAGAGTCGTCGATTTTCCACTCCCGGTTGGTCCGGTAACCAATACTAATCCTCTATCCTTTTCGGTGAAATCTGAAATTATTGAGGGTAATCCTAGTTCAGAAAGAGTTTTAATTTTTTCCGGAATTAAACGAAAAGCCGCACCTTCACCACGCCGATGCTTAAAAACATTTACTCTAAACCGAGATACGTTAATTAACTCGTAAGATAAATCATATTCACCATATTTTTCAAAACCAGCTTTCTGTTTTTCGCTAAGGATACTATATATCATTTCATGAGTAATCTCCGGGGTTAATTCGGTTAAATCCATTTTTTCTAATTTCCCATTTATTCGAAGTACCGGAGGGATTCCTACGTTAAGGTGCAAATCGGATGCATCTTTTTCCTTGGCTTTAATCATCAATTCTTTTATTTGCATATCTAACCTCCCCTTTCTTTTTTAAATTAATATTAACTACATCTAATAAAACTATAAATTATCTTTATGGTGAAATATTTGATTAATTGTTTCTTCGATATTTTTAAAAGATGCCAGGACATATTTCAGCTTTCTTTTTGTAACTTCCTTGATTGCTTTGATAGCTTCTTCGTCCGTAGGGTCACCCATAGCAATAACTAATTTATCATTTAACTCCATTATGGGTAACAATTTATATTTTCTAAGAGTATCTTCTGAAATATCTTTGGATAATTGAATATCAATATTACCAATATTTACCTGAACATAAGGAAGATCTAACTGTTTTCCTAAAACCCAATTTATTTCATCTTGAGTAACTCTTCCCAGGTCAATTAAAATTTCTCCGATTCTTTTTTCTTTATTTTTTTGAATTTTTAACCCTTCCTCCAATTGTTCAGGAGTAATAATTTTATAGTGTATTAATATTTCTCCCAATTTTTGAGGATGTTTTTCCTCTTCTTGCTCTTTTTCCATATTAATATTCCTCCCTTTGATATGGTTCTATCCAGGGGTCAGGTCTCAACATTTGACATAACTTATTGACTGTATAATTCGGGAGTAAGTTATGTCAAATGTTGAGACCTGACCCCTTTTTCTGCCTTTTTCTGATGAATTTCACTTTGATTTATTAATTTGTTGTATTATTAAAAAATCCCTGATAATACTTCTATAAGTATCATCAGGGACGAGAATTGCTCGCGGTGCCACCCTGTTTGAATGGTAATTAATCCATTCCGCTTATCAGCCAATTAACGTGGGCTATCCGATTAAGTTTACTAAATTCTTCAACTTAATTTATTTTTTAGGGGTCTTTTGGTTATCTTCTTTTCAGTTTCCTAAAGAAAAATAACCTACTCTCCTATTTATTGATTTCGCAAAATATTTAGTTTTTAAAATTTAAGTAATTTTATATAATTTCAATTAAAAAGTCAAATCAGTATCAAGTATATAGTATCGAGTATCGAGTTAGGAAAAGAAGCACCCAGCAAGTATTTAGTATATAGTAAAGAAATAAGAAAAAGAACTTAAGAATTAGAAAACAAAATCACAAAAATTTTGCGAATCTTATATATGCTGATATATCAAACAATACGAAAAAGTTTTGAATTTTAAATTATGGTTTTTCGCTTTTCGCTTTGAGCTTTTAGTTTTAGTAAAATTTTTATTTTTTAATTATAAACATTTTCTATATTTTACTTATTGGCTGTTTTTTTTCTCTGATTCTTAACTAAAGTTTATACTAATGTTGATAACTTCCACGGGTTCCCATAAATACTTTTTTGTCTATGGCTTTTTTGATAGCTTCTTCTCGACTGATTTTACCTTCTACTAATAATTCTTTTAAAGCTTGGTCTAAACTTATCATACCATCTTTCCTTCCCATTTGAATCATTGTAGGCATTTGATAAGTTTTTTCCTCCCTTATAATATTTCTAATTGCCGGGGTGGCAATCATCAGTTCGAGAGCCGGAACTCTTCCTTCATCGTCTAAGGTAGGTATTAAGGTTTGCGCAATAATCCCCAAAAGAGATTCGGCAACTTGCATTCTAATTTGGTTCTGCTGATGTGGGGGAAATACATTTATTATTCTTTCTATAGTTTCGGCAGCGCTATTAGTATGAAGAGTGGAAAATACCAAATGTCCGGTTTCAGCTGCAGTTACCGCCATAGAAATGGTTTCCAGGTCTCTCATTTCTCCCACTAATATTACATCAGGGTCTTCTCTTAAGGCACTTCTCAAAGCATAAGCAAAAGAATCAGTATGAATCCCTACTTCTCTCTGGTCTATAACACAGTTTTTATGATTATGGATAAATTCAATAGGGTCTTCAATAGTTATAATATGTTCATATCTTTCTCTGTTTATAATGTCAATCAAAGACGCTATGGTAGTTGTTTTTCCACTTCCGGTAGGTCCGGTAACCAAAACGAAACCCTTTGATTTTTTAGTAAAAATAGATAACTCTTCCGGTAAACCTAATTGTGCAAGAGATTTTATTTTTTCTGGTATCAACCTAAAGGCAGCTGCCTCACCTCGTCGAGTTTTAAAAATGTTAATTCTAAATCTTGTCATATCTTCTAATCCGAATGAAAAGTCTAATTCATGAAGTTTTTCATATTTATCTTTTTGTTCATCATTAATTATACTGTAAATTAGTTTGTGGACATCTTGCAAGTTGAGTTCAGGTAAATTTAATTTTCTTAATTTACCGTTTATACGTAGAATTGGTGGGGCTCCAACCGTAATATGTAAATCCGAAGCATCTCTTTCTTTGGTTATAGCTAATAATTCTTCCATATCCATTTAACTAAATTCTTCCTTTCCCAGATTTTTTTGATTAAAGAAGATTTACTGAATTTGTCTTTTATTTTATCAGAGATAGACCTAACATGCAAAAGGAAGGCACAATTAGCCAATTTACCTATTCACCAATTCACCGATTGCTAATTCACCTAATCAATCGTTAACTTGCTTAAAGATGTGGACAGGCGAGACGCCTGTCCTACGGTTTTATATTAATCTTCGAGGGGCAGACACGAGGTCTGCCCCTACAACTATCTTCTGGATTCTGGCTCCTAACTTCTATTCTCTTTCCTAAACCAGCTAATTAGCTATCCAGGTAACCAACTAACCAATTATGTACTATAACTTTTTCTTTGCGCGATACGCGATACGATTATAGTCCCGCTTGTTCTTTCAATATATCAGCTTTATCGGTCTTTTCCCAGGTAAAATCTTCATCTTCTCTGCCAAAGTGGCCATAGGAAGCAGTTTTTCTAAAAATTGGCCTTCTGAGCTCTAAATGCCTTATAATCGCTTCCGGACGTAAATCAAAATTCTTTTTAATTATTTCTAATATTTTTGATTGAGGAATTTTTTCTGTTCCAAAAGTATCTATCATGATAGATACGGGGCGAGCCACTCCTATAGCATAAGCAATTTGTATTTCACATTTATCAGCTAATCCGGCAGCTACAATATTTTTTGCAATATACCTTGACATATAACTACCTGACCTATCTACTTTGGTTGGGTCTTTTCCGGAGAAACATCCTCCGCCATGACTTCCAACTCCTCCATAAGTATCTACAATTATTTTTCTACCGGTTAGACCGGTATCTGCCTGAGGGCCGCCTATAGCAAATCTTCCGGTAGCATTAATAAAATATTTAGTATTTTCGTCAAGATATTGCTTAGGTACAATATAATTAATTACTTTTTCTTTGATATCTTTTTTTATGGTTTCATAAGGAATATCAGGATGATGCTGGGCAGCGATTACTATCGCTTCTACTCTTTTTGGATCCCCATTCTCATATTCAACCGTAACCTGAGATTTCCCATCAGGTCTGAGATAAGGAATTATCTTCTTTTTCCTTGCTTCTGCCAGTCGATAAGTTAATTTATGAGCCAAGGTTATTGGAAGGGGCATCAGTTCGGGAGTTTCCCTGCAGGCATAACCGAACATCATTCCCTGATCACCTGCCCCGGTAGTTTCCATGTCATTTTTTTCTTTTTCCGTTTCTTTTACTTCCTGTGATTTACTCACTCCTTGATCTATATCTTTGGATTGTTCATCTATAGAGGTTAACACCGCGCAAGTATCACCATCAAATCCATATTTAGCCCTGGTGTAACCTATGTCTCGGATGGTTTGACGTACTATTTTTGGAATATCAATATAGCAAGAAGTAGTAATCTGCCCGGCAACCATAACCATTCCTGTGGCTACCAAAGTCTCTACTGCCACTCTTCCATAAGGATCTTTTTCGTAGATACCGTCCAGTATAGCATCAGATATTTGGTCGGCCATCTTATCCGGGTGTCCTTCAGTAACTGACTCGGAAGTAAATAAATATTTGTTCTTCAAATCTAACATCTCCTTTTTTTGTTTCTAAATTAAAAAAACCTCTTCAATACCGAAGAGGTAATTTTTTTATCTTATCTCTCGGAATTGAAATTCCGCGGGAATTAGCACCGACATAATGCTTTTGGTAATGGCATTATAGGTTGCTGGGCTTCTCAGGGTCCGTCCCTCCACCAACTCTTGATAAGAGCACATTATTTTTACTTTTTTAAAATAGCACAGCTAAAAAACTTTGTCAAATGAATTTGTATATCGTATTTCGTATATCGTATTGCGTTAAGAAACAGTATATGGTAAAGAAAGAAGAAAAAGAACTTAAGATTCAAAAAACGAAATCATAAAAATTTTGCGAGTCTTATGTATTCTAACATATACCAAACAATGCAATAAGAAATTTTGAATTATGTTTTTTCGCTTTTCGTTTTAATTTTTTGACTTTACCCTAAGCTAAAAACTAAGAACCATAAACTAAAAACTTACATCTTGCATTTAAAACTAAATACTAACGACTATTCACTATCGACTAATTTAATTGGTTAATCGGCGAATCGGTAAATTGGTTAATTGATATTAACTGGTAAACCGGGTAACCGGGTAATTAATTTAATCGGCCAATTGTATCATTTCTTAACTATAAGTACTTCTTATATTTTTCGTTATTGGCTATTCTTTTGATTATCTTCTTTAAGTCACCTTCTCGTTTTTTGGGATAAATCAGTTTTATATCTCCACTTGATATAATAACTAAATCAGATAAGCCAATAGTAACTATTAAACCTTCATCGTTTATGACAACACACCTCTCGGTATCTATTCCCTCATGCCCACCTTGAATTACATTGCCATCTTTATCCTGAGGAAAAATCCTCTCCATCGAAGTCCAGGAACCAATATCATCCCAACTAAAATCTCCCTTTACCACCAATCTATTAGAAACTTTTTCCATAATAGCATAATCTATAGATATTTTTTCTAATCCATAAAACACTTCTTTTACAACTTCTTTTTTGTCCAATGTTCCCAAACTATTTTTTATTCTCATTAGGCCATTGTAAAGTTTTGGGGTCTCTTTTTTTATAGCATTCAAAATATCTCTACAAGTCCAAACAAATATACCACTATTCCAAAGATAGTTTCCCTCATTTACAAATTTTTTTGCAGTTTCTAAATTTGGCTTTTCTGTAAAATTTTTCACTACACAAGCAGTAATGTTATCGGTCCTCTCTACTTCTTCACTCCGGCAAATATAACCATATCCGGTTTCTGGCCGTGACGGTTTAATGCCTATGGTAATTAAGTTACCTGTTTCGCGAGCAAGTTTACAAGATTCTTTAATGGCATTTAAAAATTTTTCTCCATCTTTTATTATATGATCTATAGGAAGTGTAATCATAGTGGTGTCAGGGTCCTTATATCTATGTTCAATAACTATTGCAGCCAAACCGATGCAGGCTGCGGTATCTCTACCAACCGGTTCAAGGATATAATTTAAATAATCTATTTCAGGAAGAGCATCTTTTATGCTATTAAAGAGATCTTCTGTTGTAGAAATGAACACATCTGATAAATCAATTAGCGGCGACACACGATTAACGGTTTCCCTAATCATGCTATTGCCACCAGTGATAGATAACAATTGTTTAGGTGTATCAAAACGACTATGCGGCCAAAATCTTTGCCCCCGGCCACCGGCCATCAGTACTGCAACATTTTTCATAAAAATTATCTCCTTTTTTAAACAGTATATATATGTAGTAAAGAAAAAAAATACAGAAGCCAGAGTGAAACCGTATCTCGTTAAGATGGTTATCTAATTAGCCAGTTTACCGGTTACCCATAATAAAATCGTATCGAGTATCGAGTATCGAGTCAAAAAAGAAAAAGAAAAATACAGGAAATAATTTTAAAATAAATTAGCCATCGTTGAAGAAGTCATAGGGGGCAGACCTTGTGTCTGCCCACCGTAGGACAGGCGTCTCGCCTGTCTAAGTAGGAATTCGATTTATCGAACCCGCCAAATTAAAAATGGCCATATAACTCGGGTCGGATAAATCCGACCCCTACATTAAAATTACTGCTCTGTACGAAAAGTTTTAAATTTTACATTATGGTTTTACGTTTTTCTATTTTAATTTTTATTTTGTTTTATTATATAATTATTTCTTTAATTTATCAAAAAAAATTAATTTAGTGTTATTTGCTAATTATTAAAGGGTACAGCCTTTTATATAAAATAAAAGTTATAAAACCACTAATTATCCCCCTAAAAAGATTAAAGGGAATAATAGCTGGAATTAACATTTTAACTACAATATTCCTATTAACCCCTAAATAAAGAGGGGTGATTATCAAATTAGCTGGAACCATTATTAAGGTCATTGCTAATGTCCCCAGGATTAATCCTATAATCGCTCCTTTTTTGTTATGATGTAAAAAATAGATTTGAGATGATATAAATACAAAAGTTCCCGTTGCTAAAAAATTCATTAAAGCACCATAAGGACCACCTTGTCCTGTAATAAGAGCAAAGAGCATAGCGGTAATTAGAGACATTAAAACACCAATTTTCGGGCCTAATTTAAAAGAACCAATAAGGAGAAATACGCTCCCCGGATCATATAATAAAAATGGCGCTTGGGGTAAAATAGGAAAATGAATAAAATAGCCTGCTACTATCGATAAGGCAACTAATAATCCAATACTGGTAATTCTTTTACTTTTCATACAAATTCTCCTTTTATTTTTAATTAAATATTTTTAAAATAAAATATCCCCGAAAAAATCATATTTTCTCGGGGATAATCTTTGTTTAAAATGAATTACTTCTTCTCCCTTCCAGACTTTACTGTCGGCTCTGGCTTTTCACCAGATCTACCTGGTATTCACAATAGTAAATACCAAGTTCGTGGGCTTATTCAATCATTGACTTAAAACAATAGGTAGAATTTACCACCGGTCGGGAATTAGTTATTTTTTAATCTAACCTCACCCTGCCCCGAAAAAGTTTAATCTTCAATATTCTATTTTAAGAAATTATATCACTTTTTTATACTCTTTACAATAAGAAAAAGAAAGTATCGAGTATATAGTATCGAGTATCGAGTTAAGAAAATAGAAATCAGAATCCAGGAGCCAGAATACAGAATCCGGTTCTTTTTATCTCTTTATCTTAAAACTGTAAACTGACAACTAAAAACTTGCATCTTACCTTTAAAACTAACGACTATTCACTAATGACTAATTTAATCAGTAGCTTTGATCTCATTTTGAACTTCTTCCAAACTAAATCCTCTTAAATTAGCATAATAGTCTAATACCTTATTCACATAATTATCAGGTAATTCCTGATTATTAGTTAATAGTTCCTGAACAGCATAAGGTCCCTGGTTATAGGCTATGACAGCAGTTTTTAAATCATTAAAATCTCTATTTAATATAGATAAATAATATACTCCAATTTTAATATTTTTTATGGGATCAAACAATGTTTTCTCTGCTCCATCCCATTCAATACCAATGTTTGATGCTAATTCCGGAGCTATAAATCTTCTTACCTGACACAATCCATAGGCATAAGAATCTGAAACGGCTTTAGGATCGTAATTGCTTTCTGTTTTTAGTATGGCAGTTATTAATAAAGGATTAAAATTATATCTTATGGATTCTTCATAAATAGTTTTAGATATCTCATATATAGATTTGCTATCCAAGTCAGAATTATTTTTAGAAATATCCTTTACTGCTTTTGTAATATAATATTCCCTTTTAACTTCGTTTGAAATCATTCCGGTTAATTCTTGTAATTGCATATAAATTTCTGTAAATTGATCTCTGCCTATTTTAACTTGACTATATTCTTTTACTTCATTAGATAAATTTTCTACACTACTGACTATCTTCTCATTCTGCAGGTTTATACCTTCAATAGATTTCTCTGTTTCCCTGCTTAAGTTTTCCACTTTATTAAGTATTTCTTCATTTTCCAAGTTAACATTTTCAATATATTTTTCTGTCTGTGCACTTAAGTTATTCATATTAATTTGTAATGTAATAAAAAAAATAATTATTATACACATAAAAATTATAAATATCAATCCAAGATTTTTGTTAATATTTTCTCTAAGCGAATTTGGCATATCAACTTTTTCTCCTTTAGTTTTTACACTAGACATAAATGTCCCTCCTTAGATATTTTTTAAGAACTAGCAATTTTAATTTACTGGATTTTACTACCTTCGGCTATGTCTTTATCCACTGTCAGTAAAACTACATTATCTTTGTCAACCGCTGCCAAAAGCATGCCTTGTGATTCTATTCCTCTAATCTTTACAGGTTGTAAATTAGCTACTATTATTATTTTCTTTCCTAATATTTCTTCAGCAGAGTAATGCTTTTTTATTCCGGCTACAATAGTTTTTTTTTCTTCTCCTATAATAACTTCCAATTTGAGTAATTTCTCTGTTCCGCTGACTTCTTCGGCAGAAACAACCTTTCCTACTCTCAAGTTAATTTTTTTAAATTCATCGTAAGATATAATATTCGCTTTATCTTCTTTTGCCTCTTTTTTCTCCTTCTTTTTAATATCAATCCTGGGAAATATTATTTTCCCCGGCTTAACTAATATTCCTGGCTTTAATTTCCCCCATGAAGTATCTTTATCTAATCTTATTTCTTCTAAATTACTTTCCAGTCCTAATTGTTCCCAAATCTCCTTAGCTTTGACTGGCATAAAGGGGTAAATCAATATGGTAGATAGGCGTATAGATTCGGCTAAATTATATAGAATAGTCGATAATCTTTTCTTTTGTGAATTGTCACGACCCAATATCCAGGGTTCTGTTTGATCGATATATTTATTGGTCCTTCTTATAAATTGCCAGGTAGTTTCCAAAGCAATATTAAGCGATAAATTATTCATTTGAGTACAGTATTTTTCTATAGTTTTTAAAGCTAATTTTCTTAATTCTTCATCATATTCATCTTTTTCGGTTGATGCTTGGGGAATTTCTTTGTTAAAATATTGAGTAATCATGGCTACAGTTCTGCTTACTAAATTTCCCAAATCATTAGCCAAATCATAATTTATTCTTTTAATCAATAAATCTTTGGAAAAATTACCATCCAGACCAAAGGAAACCTCTCTCATTAAAAAGTATCTAAAGGCGTCGGCACCAAATTCTTCCGCCATTTTATAGGGATCAACTACATTACCTTTAGATTTTGACATTTTTTCTCCTTCTATAGTCCACCAACCGTGAGCAAAGACCATCCGGGGAGGTTCAATTCCAGCCGCCATTAACATGGTAAACCAGATAACAGTATGGAATCTTAATATATCTTTCCCTACCAAATGAACATCTGCCGGCCAGTATTTTTCAAATTTTTCCTTATCTGCATTATATCCGGCAACGGTAATATAATTCAATAAAGCATCATACCAGACATAAATTACGTGATTATTATCAAAAGGAACATCTATCCCCCATTTTAAGCTTTTTTTTGTTCTGGTTATACTTTGGTCCTTAAGACCGCTTTTTACAAAACTTATTATTTCATTTCTTCTTGCTTTCGGTTGAATACATTGAGGATTTTTCTCGAAGTATGATAATATCTTGTCCTGATATTTTGACATTTTAAAGAAATAACTTTCTTCCTTTACCTTTTCTATCTTCCTCCCGCAAGTAGGACATGTTTCATCCGTCAGTTGAGTCTCGGTCCAAAATGTTTCACAGGGCACACAATACCAGCCCTCATATTCACCTTTATAGATATCGCCATTTTTATATAATTTATTAAATATTTCTTGCACTACTTTAATATGTCTTGGTTCAGTTGTGCGTATAAAATCATCGTATTCTATATTCAGTAAGGGCCAGAGATTTTTAAATTTTAATACCACTTTATCTACCAACTCCAGAGGAGTTAAATTTATTTTTTCTGCTGAACGTACAATCTTCTGGCCATGTTCATCTGTCCCTGTAGCAAAAAGCACATCATATCCGGATAGTTTTTTATATCTGGCCATAACGTCTGCGGCTATAGTGGTATAGGCATGTCCAATGTGTGGTACATCGTTAACATAATAAATAGGAGTAGTTATATAAAATGTTTTTTTTGATTGATTTTTCTTTTCCATAATTATTTTCCTTTCTTCATTTCCAGTAATTTTTTATATATTAAATTCTTGGGGATATTTATTTTTTCCTGAGCAATTTTTATTATATCTTTATTTGAATAACCCTGGTTTTTTAGTTTTTTTAAATATTCTTGCATTATACATTCATCTTTTAAAAAATCTATACTATCATTTTCTTTTTTCTTAATTCCCCCCTGAACAATTAGGGTAATTTCACCTTTTATCTCTTTTGTACTAATTTCTGTTAGAACCTGACTCAACTTTCCTCTAATTATCTCTTCGTACATCTTGGTTAACTCACGGGCTATAACTACTTTTCTATCTCCCCATATTTCCAACATATCTTTAAGGGCTCTTTTTAGTCTATGAGGGGTTTCATAAAAAATAATGGTTCTCTCTTCATTTTCTATACCCTTAAAACATCTCTTCCTCTCTTTAATTTTGCGGGGCAGAAATCCCTCAAAAACAAATTTATCGGCAGATAGCCCTGATACAACTAAAGCAGTTATCAGTGCTGAAACACCGGGAACGGGTATTATTTTTATATTATTTTTTAAAGCTAAATTTATTAATACATAACCTGGATCGGAAATTCCTGGCATACCCGCATCAGAAACAAGAGCAATGTCCTGGCCATTCTTTAATATTTCTACCAAATAGGGCGCTTTTTTGAATTTATTATATTCATAGTAGCTTGTAATTTTTGTATTTATCTGGTAATGATTTAATAATTTTAATGTATGCCTGGTATCTTCAGCTGCAATTAGGTTTACCTCTTTTAAAATCCTTAAAGCCCTCAAGGTAATATCTTCTAAATTTCCTATAGGTGTTCCACAAATATATAAAATACCAATATTTTTATTTTCACTCAAATTACTTATCTGTCTCCATTTTTTTATTAGAATGAAGGAATATGGGATCTTCGATTTTTAATTCTTCTTTCCCACTTTTTATTCCCTCCAATAATACAAGATTCGCATTTTCTCCCGGTCTTGGATGAATAAATTTAATAACCTTTGGTTCAATGCTATATTTTTTAAAGCCATTACTAACTTTATTAGTTTCGCACTCTTGTAAATTAAATAAATTCTTCCCTTATTTTTTAGCAAATGATTACTTACGGAAATTATATCCTCTAAATCACCTTTTATTTCATGCCGGGCAATGGCTCTGCTACTCAGAGGATTAATCTTCCCCTGCCCCATAGAAATATAAGGAGGATTACTCACTACAACATCAAATTGCTGGTTTTTAAA
>Ga0208241_1000005_pt1 | contig 18861 bp, 18 predicted proteins | sample MicForSoiPHH12_O_FD_188040 | JGI IMG/M metagenome (GOLD analysis project Ga0208241, IMG submission 188040) | Forest soil microbial communities from Harvard Forest Long Term Ecological Research site in Petersham, Massachusetts, USA - MetaG HF047... | ecosystem: Environmental > Terrestrial > Soil... | reverse complement strand
GCGAGGAGACGGGAATCGAGGCCGAGCCGGTGCGCGAGCTGGGGGAGGCCCGCTATTGGTACAGGCGCGACGGCAAGACGATTCCCAAGTCCGTCACCTTCTTTCTGTTCCGCTACCTGGGCGGCGACACCAAGGACCACGACGAGGAGGTCGAGGAGGCTCGCTGGATCGGGCTGGAGGAGGCCCAGGCGACGCTCACGCACGCCGCCGAGCGCGAGATGGTTGGGCGCGCGCTGGCATCCTTGGAGCAGGAGCGCAAAGACCGATAGCCTGCCGTCCGTGCAGGTGCTCAATTTCTATTCGACGATCTTCGCCGACGAGCTGAAGCGGGGGCGCAAGACGGCGACGATTCGCCTCGGCGACAAGTCCGGCAAGTACCGCAAGAACCAGGCCGTGCTGGTGACGATCGGCTATCAGTACTCCCCGCGCGAACGGATCTTCGAAGCGGTGATCGACCAGGTCGAGGTGATGCAGGTCGCCGATCTCTCTCCGCGCGACATCAAGCACGACAACCCCGAGTTCCGCCGCCACGAGGAGCTGATCAGCTTTCTCGAACAGATCTACGCGCGGTCGGTCGCGATGGACGACACCGTCACCGTCGTGCGCTTCTCTCAGATCCTCGAGAACCCGAGCGGGATGACCGAGGCGATGAAGGGCTTCGGCGGCGCGCAGAACTGAGAGGCGGCCGATGGCGCTTCGCGGAGCGGCGTCCCTCGACCGTCTCTGGCACTCTTCCTGCACAACTGCCAATCAGGCCTTGAAGAACCCCAGATCTTCTATATATTAGGGCGACGGTTGGCACTCTCGCGCGAGACTGCCAAACAGGGCGGCTCGACCCCCAGGTGAGCGACCGCGGGCCGCCGTCGCATTCGGTCGCACTCTCTAGACGGAGGTTTTCAATATGAAGCTCAAGCCCCTGGGCGATCGCCTGATCGTGCGGGCGATCGAGGAGGAGCAGACCACCGCAAGTGGCCTCGTTCTTCCCGACACTGCCAAGGAGAAGCCGCAGAAGGGCGAGGTCGTCGCCGCCGGCGACGGCAAGCTCGACGATGACGGTAAGCGCATCCCGCTGGATGTCAAAAAGGGCGACGAGGTCCTCTACAGCAAGTACGGCGGGACCGAGATCAAGGTCGACGGGGAGGATCTGCTCGTGTTGCGCGAGTCAGATGTCCTAGCCCGCGTCGAGTCATAAGGAGACTTAGAAACATGGCTCACAAGGAACTGAAGTTCAACTCAGAAGCGCGCAAGGCGCTCGAGGCCGGCGTCGACGCGGTCGCAAACGCGGTCAAGGTCACGCTCGGCCCGAAGGGTCGCTACGTGGTGCTCGACAAGAAGTTCGGCGCGCCGACGATCACCAACGACGGCGTGACGATCGCCCGCGAGATCGAGGTCGAGGACGTGTTCGAGAACCAGGGCGCCCAGCTCGTGCGCGAGGTGGCGACGGCGACCAACGACGTGGCCGGCGATGGCACCACCACCGCCACCGTGCTCGCCCAGGCGATCGTTCGCCAGGGCCTGAAGAACGTCGCGGCCGGCGCCAACCCGCTGGCCCTCAAGCGCGGCATCGAGAAGGCCGTCGATGAGGTCGTGGCCAACATCGCCACGCAGTCCAAGGAGGTCTCCGGCAAGGAGCAGATCGCCCGCGTGGCGACGATCTCGGCCGGCGACGACGACATCGGCGACGTGATCGCCGATGCGATCGAGAAGGTCGGCAAGGACGGCGTCGTCAACGTCGAGGAGGGGCAGACGTTCGGCATGGACCTCGAGTTCACCGAGGGCATGCAGTTCGACAAGGGCTACATCTCGCCGTACATGGTCACCGACCAGGACCGCATGGAGGCGGTGCTCGAGGACCCCTACATCCTGATCGCCAACCAGAAGATCGGCTCCGTTCGCGACGTGCTGCCCGTGCTGGAGCAGGTCATCCAGAGCGGCAAGCCGATCCTGATCATCGCCGAGGACGTCGAGGGCGAGTCGCTCGCGACGCTCGTCGTGAACAAGCTGCGCGGGACGTTCACCGGCGTGGCCGTCAAGGCGCCGGGCTTCGGCGACCGGCGCAAGCGGATGCTCGAGGACATCGCGATCCTCACGAGCGCCGAGGTGATCACCGAGGAGATGGGCCTGAAGCTGGAGAACACGCAGATCTCCCAGCTCGGGCGCGCGCGCCGCGTCGTCGTGGCCAAGGACACGACGACGATCGTCGACGGCGCCGGTGACGCCACCGCGATCAAAGGCCGGATCAACCAGATCAAATCCGAAATCGAGAACACCGACTCGGACTTCGACCGCGAGAAGCTCCAGGAGCGCTTGGCAAAGCTCTCCGGCGGCGTCGCCGTGGTCAAGGTCGGAGCGGCCACCGAGACGGAGATGAAGGAGAAGAAGCACCGCGTCGAGGACGCGCTGCAGGCCACGCGGGCGGCGCTCGAGGAGGGCATCGTGCCGGGTGGCGGCGTAGCGCTGCTGCAGGCCTCGTCGGCCGTCACCGTCGATGGCGTGAGCGGCAACGGCGCCGCGGGTGACGATGACGAGCGCACGGGCGCGCGGATCGTGCTGCGGGCGCTCGAGGAGCCGCTGCGCCAGCTGGCAGAGAACGCCGGCCTGGAGGGCTCCGTCGTGGTCAACGACGTGCGCAAGGCCAAGAAAGGCCAGGGCCTGAACGCGGCCACCAACGAGATCGTCGATCTCGTCGCCGCGGGGATCATCGACCCCGCGATGGTCACGCGCTCGGCGCTTCAGAACGCCGCGTCGATCGCCAAGAACATACTCACCACCGAGGCGATCGTCGCCGAGGTGCCGGAGAAGGAAGGCGCCGGCGGCGGTGGCGGTGGCATGCCCGACATGAGCGGGATGATGTAAGACGCATCGCCTGCCGCGGGAGAGTTGCCTACAGCAATCCCGCGCCGCAGCCGATAGGAACGGCAGGGGGCCCGGCAGGATGCCGGGCCCTCGATCGTCAAGGACTCTCGTCGCCTCGATCCTCGGAGGGCGGCGGCGTCAACATCGTCAAGGGATCGCCGTCGACGAGGGCGGCGAGGCGCTCCACGAGCTGCAGCGAGAGGTTACGCTCGCCCCGCTCGATGCTGCCGATATAGCCCTGCGTACGATCGAACTCGTCAGCCAGTTCTTCCTGGGTTAAGCCCCTGGCCTTCCGATAGGCGCGCAGGTTGTCGCCGAACGTCCGCTGAAGCTCGCCTTCCACATCGGGAAAGCTGCCTGCCTGCTACGCTAGAGTCTACAGACTTATAAGCACTATTTTGAATGAGAATGTCGGGAGGGCCTGCCTGGATCAGAGGCAGACCCTCCCTGTGGTGGGCTCCCAGGTCTGTCGCCGGCCCGATCCCATACCGGGAGCGGCCAGTCCGTAGAGCCGTGGCCAGCTGAGCCACGAAGAACGGTAAGAGGAACGTGGCGCCGAGGCGGGGTGCGTTTGCGCAATTTGCGGACGATGCAGACGGATGTCTGTTTTTAGCAGCATTCCGCTAGGCCGAACCGAGATGAGCGTTTTCGCGCCAAAGCGCCGCAAATTGCAGGCTTTTGCGCCGCGCGAGCGTAGCTCGTGCTCAGACAATAGGTCGCGGCGCGGGACACTGACCCGCCCGTGGCCTCGCACCGAAAGGACGGTCCGTCGCATGCAGGATCGGTCGCCTGTCGCCGAGGGCGAGGAACACCGCGAAACCGTCATCCTGACCCTGCTGCTCGAACCAGGCGGGCCGTGGCTGTGGTCGGTGCAGGAGCTCGCGCGCGAGCTCGGCGACGCTACGGACGCCGCCGACGCGGTCGCGCGCCTGCATGCGGCCGGTCTCGTCCATCGCTGTCACGAGTTCGTGTTCGCGACCCGCCCGGCTGCGCACTTCGCTCGGCTGATCGGCGGGTTGTAGCCCGCCGGCTGCAGCTGATTCGACGTTATTCGACCTCGGCAACCGACCGCGGCCCGTGCCCTACGTACTTCGCCGTCGGGCGGATCAGCTTGGCCTCGCGCTTCTGCTCGAGGATGTGCGCCGACCAGCCGGCGACGCGCGCGCACGTGAACATCGGCGTGAAAAGCTCGGGCGGGACTTCGGCGAGGTCCAGCACGACCGCCGACCAGAACTCGACGTTCGTTGCGAGCACGCGATCAGGCCGGCGTGCGTGCAGCTCCTCGAGGGCAGCTTTCTCGAGCGCCTCGGCGGCCTGGAAGCGGGGCGAGCCCAGTTCCCGGCAGGTCCGCCGCAGGACCCGCGCGCGCGGGTCTTCGGCGCGGTAGATTCGATGGCCGAAGCCCATCAGGCGCTCGCCGCGATCGAGGGCGTCTGAGACCCAGCGCTCGGCGTCGCCGCTCGCTTCGACTTCCTCGAGCATCTTCAGCACCCGTGACGGCGCCCCCCCGTGCAGCGGGCCCGACAGCGCTCCCACCGCGCCGGACAGCGCCGCGGCGCAGTCGGCTCCCGTGGAGGCGATCACGCGCGCCGTGAACGTCGAGGCGTTCATGCCGTGCTCGGCCGCCGAGACCCAGTAGGCGTCGATCGCCTTGACATGGTCCGGGTTGGCCTCGCCGCGCCAGCGGATCAGGAAGCGCTCGGGGATCGTTCCCCCCTGATCGATCTCCGATTGGGGCACCGGCGGCTGGCCCGCTTCGCGCGCGGACTGGGCGACGAAGGAGAGGGCCATCACGGACGCGCGCGCGAGGTTGTCGCGGGCCTCCTCGTCGGAGATGTCGATCAGCTGGGAGAAGCCCCACTCCGGCGCGAGCATCGCGAGCGCCGACTGCACATCGACGCGGTGATCGCCGGAGCGCACCGTCAGCGCGTGGGGTTCGGCCGGAGGCAGGCCGGGTTTGAAGCGTCCGTCGACGAGCAGGCCCCAGACCTGCTCGTAGGGGACGGCGCCGACGAGATCCTCGATATCGACGCCGCGGTAGCGCAGCGCGCCACCCTCTTTGTCGGGCTCGGCGATCTCGGTGGCGAAGGCGACGACGCCTTCCAGGCCCGATTGGACCTCTGGTGGGGACTGAACCGCGCTCATGGCACTCGCTTTCTGAGCTTGATGCTTGACGGGGTAGCTGCCTTGTGGGCAGACGCATATCGTCGCAGGAATGTTCGCGGAGTACGGAGTAGGCTGCCAGCACGCGGGCGGCCGCTCGTCGGTGGGCGGCGCCGCCGCTGAACGCGGTGGCGAGCCAGCACAACCCTTGAGGAGGAGTCGTGTCCGACGGCGATCTGATGTTCCAATCGGCGATCGATCTCGCGAGCATGGTGCGCTCCGGCGAGGTCTCAGCGCGAGAGCTCGTGCAGTGCTCGCTCGATCGGATCGAGGAGCTCAACCCGGCTCTGAACGCCTTCGTCGAGGTCGACTCCGAGCGCGCGCTTGCGACGGCGGATGGGATCGGACCCGGCGATCAGCGCCCGTTCGCGGGCGTGCCGGTCGCGATCAAGAACAACCGCCCGGTGAAGGGCCTGCGCCTCACCTACGGCTGCTCGCTGATGGCCGACCACATCAGCGACTACGACCACAACGTGACGCGGCGCCTGCGCGACGCCGGGTTCGTGATCGTCGGCACGACGACGCTGCCCGAGTACGGCATCCTGCCGACCACCGAGGCGCGCCTGTTCGGTCCGACGCGCAATCCCTGGGATCTCACGCGCACTCCCGGCGGCTCGTCCGGCGGCGCGGCAGCCGCCGTCACGGCAGGCATCCTGCCCGTTGCGCACGGCAACGACGGCGGTGGCTCGGTCCGTATCCCGGCCGCCTGCTGCGGGCTGGTTGGCCTGAAGCCGGCTCGCGGGCGAATCTCCGCCGCGCCGGAGCTGGGCGACTCCTCGCTCGGGATCGACGGCATGCTGACGCGCACCGTCGCCGACACCGCAGCGATCCTCGACGTCCTCGCCGGCTATGAGCCGGGCGACGCCACCTGGGCGCCGTCACCGTCGGAGCCGTTCGCCGCGTCGGCCGGACGCGCTCCCGGCCGGCTGCGGATCGCCGCGACGACCTCGCCGCCCGTCGCCGACGCCGTCGTCGACCCGGTCTGCGCACAGGCCGTGAGCGACGCGGCGGAGCTGCTTCGCTCGCTCGGGCATGACGTGGAGGAGGTCGACCCGCCATGGCAGGCCGACGGGCTGCGCGAGCTGTTCGGCGCGGTGTTCTCCAACCACATCGCACTGTCGATCTCCTACTCGGGCATGGTCGCCGGACGCGACCCGACCGCCGAGGACATGGAGCCGATGAGCTGGGCGATCTTCTCGATGATTCAGAAGGTGAACGCCGTGCAGGGCATGGGCGCGGCGGTGCAGCTGCAGGCGTTCGCCAGGCGGCTGGTGTCCTTCCTGATGCCCTACGACGCGCTGCTCACGCCCGCGCTCGCCGAGCGCCCGCTCCCGCTGGGGACGCTCGACACGGCGGCGCCCGAACCGATGGCCACGTTCACGCGCTCTGGTCTGTTCACGCCGTTCACGCCCGTGTTCAACGCGAGCGGCCAGCCCGGCATCTCGCTGCCACTGTTCGAGGGCGAGGATGGGCTGCCGCTGGGAGTGCAGATCGTCGGGCGTCCGGCGGGCGAGGCGGCGTTGCTCGCGCTCGCCGCGCAGCTGGAAGAGGCGCAGCCGTGGGCGGGGCGGCGGGCGCCGGTGGGGGCGGGGGTTCTGGACTGACGACACGCCGGGTCGGCCGTTCGAGAGCTGTTGGACCGCGCAAATTGCGAGAATCGACTCCGCCTCGCTGACGCAGACTGTTAGGATTCGTCCATGGTGCCGAATGGGGGTGCGGCCGTGGTAGGAGCGGACTCGTCGTCGAGCGAAAGCGCTCGCAGCCAGCTGATCGCATGGGCGGTCAGCGCCCTGCCGGTGATCGCCGGAGGGATCGGCTTCGCGGGTTTCGTGGCACTGCTCGGCGCCGGGGTCGTGTGGATCCGCTTCGACGCCGCCCAGCTACCGGCAGATCAGGCGCTCGCGAAGTTCCCGCAGGGCGACCTCATAGGCACCGGCGCCGTCACGCTGATGCTGTTCTTGATCCTCGGCGTGCTCGCCGTCCTGCTTGTCTACCTTCTCCAAAGCGTCCTTCCCGCTCAGTCGGAGCGACGCTTGGAGGCCTACGACACAGACGGTCTCGAAGACAGCTTGAGGAGCGCTCGCAGCCGTCTTGAAGCGATCAACACCGATCTTGCGAAGGCCAAAGAGGAGCCAGAAGTCGCAGCCGACGTCGCCGTCCTCGAAGGACTCAGAGCCAAAGCGCTAGAAGCGATCGCCTGGATCGAGGAAAAGCTTCTTGAGCGTGAAGCTGCCGATCACGGCGCGAAAGTGCTCATTCCGACGGCGGCAAACCAGCTCGGGCTGGTGATTCTGCTCGTTGCCGAGGTGATCATCGTGATTTGGGTCTCGGGTGCTAGCGCGGCGGAGAAGGTCGTGTTCTACATCGTGGCTGTTCTCGCGGCGCTCGCGTTCGCGGCGATCGGCAGCTTTACGGAGGTTGGCGAAGCGCGTCCCGACACCATCCTCGTCCGCGCGGGGGACAAGCAGAGGGTTGCAGAGGGCACCTATGTCAGGAGCTGGTCAATTCTTCAGGTCGCGCTCGCCATTGGGCCCGCTGCATTTCTCGGGTTGCTCATCGACAAGTGGCTCACGATCCCCATCGTTCTGGCCCCCATGCTCTTCGCTGGCAATCTGGCAATCGGCAAGCTGCACCCGCGGCGGTTCTTCTGGTACGGCTGTTCGATCTTCGTATCGGTCGCGCTGTTCGGTGCAGTGCTCACGTACAGCCGCACGCGGCGGGACCCAACGATGCAACCCGCCGCCGCGATCCTGAATAACGGAAAGTCCTACGCCGGCCTATACGTGACCGAAACAAGCGACCGGCTGTATCTCGCCCATGTCGACACCGCGCCTGGCTCCGGCGCGCCAGTGGCCGGCAGCGGGCGCATCTTCTGGCTCGACCGCAAGGACATCCACACACTCTCCATCGGACCGCTGCAAAAGGTGGCCGCTGCCAATGAACGGAGCGAAGCGCTCAAGGCAGAGCTGTCAAGCCTGCCATGACCAAGCGTGACACCGTGCTCGTCTGGGCGCACGCCTGGAGCATCAGACTGTCCCCAACACTGCCGGCATCGGCGCGGGAGTCACCCCGAGCCCCTGCGCGTCAGCGACCCCGCGCGGGGAGATCATCGGCACCTCCATCAGCTCGGCTTCATCCCAGGTGGCAAACGCGCGCGGCCCCCAGACCGACTCGAGCAGGCGTAGCGCACGCGAGACGATCGGCGTCGGGATGTGGATCAGGGGCCGCGAGCGGTTCAGCGAGCGCAGCACCGCGCGCACGATGTCGTTGTGGCTGAGCGTCTCCGGCCCCGCCAGCTCATAGCGTGCGTGATGGCCGACCCGCGACTCCTCGCCATCGCCGTCGCGCAGGGACGCGACGACGCAGTCGGCCACATCCTCGGCCCAGATCGGCTGGTAGACGGCGCGTCCGCGCCCGGAGACTGGCACGATCGGGAGCAGCGCAAGGCGCTCGAGCAGCGACAGCCAGGGGTCGCCAGGGGCGTAGACGATCGAGGGGGCGAAGACCGTCGAGTGCAGCTGGGCGTCGCGCACGGCCTGCTCGGCGAGCGCCTTGGCGCGGAAGAAGCGCGCGCGATGGTGCGTCGAGGCGTCGAGCACCGAGAAGAACACGAATCGCTCGACGCCCGAGCGCTCGGCTGCCTCCACCATCCGCCAGGTCGCGATGCCGTTGAGCTCCTCGATCGAGCCGCGCGGCTGGTCGCGGATCGAGGCGGCCAGGTGCACGACCGTGTGGACGCCGCGCAGGGCGTTGCGGAAGGAGGGAGGGTCGGTCAGGTCGCCGAGCGCGATCTGCACGCGCACACGCTGGGCGCCGAGTCGCCGCGGGTCGCGCACCAGGCAGCGCACCTGCTCCCCCTCGGCTACTAGGCGGCGCAGCAGCGTCGAGCCCACCAGGCCGGTCGCGCCGGTAAGGAGCAGCATCATTCGTACAATATGCCCCTTCCCGAGAAGAACCCGGCAAGACCGCCGAAAAACCCCGCCAACCAACCACAAGGAACCAATGGCCTACGTTATCGCCGAGCCATGCATTGGCACGAAGGACAACTCCTGCGTCGAGGTATGCCCTGTGGATTGCATCCACCCGACGCCCGACGAGCCCGGTTACGACGCGGCCGAGATGCTCTACATCGACCCCGAGGAGTGCATCGACTGCGACGCCTGCGTCGAGGCCTGCCCGGTCGATGCCTGCTTCGCCGAGGACCAGCTTCCCGAGGAGTGGGGCAAGTACACGCAGATCAACGCCGACTACTTCGCCAACGCCAAGTAGCTGGCGTCGAGCACGTCGAGCACCGGCACGTCCCCGGTGACCTCCTCGATCAGCTCGCGCATGCGCTGTGACTCGAAGCGGTGCGATTGGGGCGCGACCGGGTTGACCGTGATCGCCTTCAGGTCGATCGTCTGCAGGACCTCGATCGAGATGCCCTGACGGCGGTACCAGTCCGGCCCGCGGCGCGAGAGGAACACCTTCGTCGGGTCGCCCACGACGATCCTCAGCTCGCGCCCGGCCCGCTGTGGTCGGGCGGCCAGCAGTCCCTCCAGGAAGCGCTCGCTCAGAGCGCCGTCGACGAGCAGTGCGCGCGCGCGCGGGTGCTCGTCCAGCAGCGCGGCGATCTCGGCCGGCTCGCCGCTGAGCACGAGTCGCCGCTCGAGCGCGACGCGCTCCTCTGCGCCGTCGCCCGTGGCGGCCTCGGTGAGCGGCAGTTTGACGAGGTCGACCGCGTCGGCCGTGGCGGCGACGACCTGAGCGATGTCCTGGCCGAGGACGGCGCCGGTAGCGATCACGAGGCCGTCGGCGACCGCCGGCGAGGATGCCGCGCGGCGGTCGATCGCGCCATCGATCAGCACCTGCTCGGCGCCGAGCTTCGCCATCGCATCGCTCACGGCGCGGACGTCGGCGGCGGCGCTCGGGCCGGCGATTTCCACGATCCCAGCCTCCGACAGCCGCGCGATGACGACTTCGCCCAGTGGCGTTCTCACGCCGGTCCGCTGGAGGCGCTCGTGCCGAACGCCGCTGGAGCGCAGGAGCGCGCCGGTGCTCGCCACGAGGTCGCCTGCCGCGAGGCGAACCCGGGGCTTCGCGATCCGCGCGTCGATCACGTCGTGCTCCTCGCCGTCGCGCCCGATCGAGGTGACCCCGACCCGCCTTGCGGCCGCTGCGTGCTCGGCGAGGATCGCCGCGAGCGTCTCGGTCTTGCCGGTGTTCTTGGCCAGGCCCACCAGCGCGAGGCGACGCGTGCCGGAGAGCAGGTCGCTCAGGCGAGCGCCGGTGCCGCTAGGCATCTCCGCTCGACGCGCTCGTCCCGTTGGACGCGCCGCGGGCGCCGGTCGGCTCGCCGCCGTCGCCTGCCATGCGCGCGGCCAGCTCACGCACGATGAAGCTCGCGACGTGGTGCGGATAGGTGCCCTTGGAGAAGCCGGCGTCGTAGCCGAGCTCCTTGGCCAGCTCGTTTGACACGCGCGGTCCGCCGCAGGTGAGGATCAGCTGCTTGCGCCGTCCCTCGGCCTCGACGATCTCGACGAGCTCGGTCAGGTTTGCGATGTGCAGGTTCTGCTGGGTCACCGTCTGGGAGACGAGGATCGCGTCGGCGTCGAGGTCGATCGCCTTTGAGACGAGCACGCTGTTCGCGACCTGGCTGCCGAGGTTGTGCGTCTGAAAGGCCTTGTAGCCCTCGAGGCCGTGATGTCCGTGAAAGCCCTTCAGGTTGAGCATCGCGTCGATCCCGACGCTGTGGGTGTCGGTGCCCGTGGCCGCCCCGACGACGACGATCTTGCGACCGATGCGCTCGCTGGCGAATGCCTCGATCTCATCCTCGCTCATGTGCTCGATGTCGAAGCCCTCGTCGCTCAGCGAGGCGTAGTCGATCGTGTGCACGCACTCGCCGAACATCACGAAATACGTGTAGCCGTCGGTCAACTCCTGGTAGTGGACGACCTCGGGGTGCTCAAAGCCCATCTTCGCCGCGAGCTCCTGCGCGGCCTTGCGCGCTGCCAGCCCGTATGGGACGGGCAGCGTGAAGCTCAGCTGCACGATCCCATCGCCGAGATGGTCGGCGTACGGCTTGACCTGGGCGAGGTCCACGGGCGTTCTGCTCGTCGACTCAGGCAAGGCTCGACGCTCCCCGCATCAGCTCGCTCGCCGGATTGCAGTAGCCCTCGCCGACGTCGATGATTCCCTCGGTCCCGCGGCCCTCATCCGCCTGACGGGGGACGTCGCCGAAGACCCCTTCGCCGAGCGCCGTGAACAGGCCGATGTCGGCGATCCGCTCGAGCAGCTCGTGCGCCCCCGCCAGAACCTCCTGCGCGCGTGTCTGCACGATGCCGCCGCGCCTGAACTCGATCTCGTCGCCGAGGTCGCGGGCCGCGTCGAAGACGTAGTTGACGTTTTCCAGGCCAATGACGCGGTCATGGACGTGTGGCGTGAAGATCCCCTCGGTCGGCACGCCGATCGTCTGGATGCCCTGGCCGGTGGCGATCGTGACGAGGTTGAACAGTGAGTCGCAGGCGTGCGTGCGGTACAGGTTGCCGTCCATGTGGCGTGTCGGAGGCATGTACTTGACCGGGCACTCTGGGAACAGCTCGCGCGTCAGCTGCGCCTGTGCCCACTCGAGCAGCAGGCTGTTGACGACCGGCGTGTCGATCTCAAACGCATCGCCGAGCGCGATCTGCTCGTCGGGAACGCCCGAGTCGCGCGCGAGCTGCCGGTTGATGAACTGCGAGGCCGTCACCGACGGCGCCGCCTCGATTGCATCGGCGGTGCGCAGGTAGTTGTCCTCGCCCGTGTTGATCACGACCCCGAAGTAGCCGTTGACCATCCGCGAGACGCGTTGGTCGATCAGGCCGCGAACCGGGTTGATGTCGCGGTAGAGGATCCCGTAGAGGGCGTCGTTGACCATGTTGTCGAAGCCCTCGATCGCCCCCATCGCGGCGATCTCCGGCATGCACAGGCCCGAGCAGAAGCTCGACAGCCGCACGTAACGCCCGTTGGCCAACGACCACTGATCGAGCGCCGCGCGCATGATCCGGAAGTTCTCCTGAGTGGCGAACGTGCCGCCGTAGCCCTCGGTCGTCGGGCCGTATGGCACGTAGTCGAGCAGGCTCTGGGCGGTCGATCGGATCACCGCGACGATGTCCCCGCCGGCCTCGGCGACCGCGAGTGAGTGGACGACGTCCTCGTGGACGTTGCCCGTCGCCGTCAGCACATAGCGCAGCGGCGGCGGGCTCTCGCCGAGGCGCTCGCGCAGCTCGCGGCGTTCGCGCATGCGGCTGTTGATCTCCGCGAGGCGCTCCTCGCACTCGCGCATGATCCGTTCGGAGATCGCGTCGTCGTGCGCGCGCGGCAGCGCGCACAGGTCGAGCTCCCCGGCGTCGACGGCCTGCGCGATCTGCTGCGGCGAGCGCGTCACCTCGTCGAGCAGCGCGTTGCCCAGCCAGTACGCGATGCCCCTGCCGAGCTCGCCGCGGTCGCGCACATGGTCGACGAGCACGTTCGGCAACGGCGCATCCAGCTCGTTGGCGCCATCCACGCCCAACAGCCGCGCGACCGTCCGCTCGACCGAGACGGTCGTCTTGTGAGCGATTTGATCGGCGACCTGGTCGGCGATCCGCGTTGCCGCGGCGCGGCAGCCGGCGATCACGCCGGGATCGAGGTCGAGCTTGCTCCGTGCCGCTTGGGTGGAGCTCATCGGATCTCCCGCACGATCGGGAACGGGATGACCTCGCGCAGTGTGTCGCGTTCGGTGAGGATCATGATCAGGCGGTCGACGCCCATGCCTCCGCCGGCGGTCGGCGAGTAGCCGTACTCGATCGCGCGCGCGTACTCCTCGTCGTTCGGGTGGGGGACGTCCTCGTCGTCGACCATCCGCCGCTTGCGCTGGTCGACGAAGCGCTGCCACTGGTCGACGGGGTCGTTGAGCTCGGTGTCGCCGCTGACGAGCTCGATCCCGCCGATCACGGCGTCGAAGTGCTCGGCCAGCTCGGGGTGCTCGGCGTGGCGCTTGGTGATCGGGAATGGCTCCAGCGGGAAGTCGAAGACGTGAGTCGGCTGGTTGATGTTCGGCTCGATCAGCTTCGTGTAGAGGGCGAGCACGAGCTCGGCCCAAGTGGTCGCCGGATGGATGCGTTCCTCGAGCGCCTCCTTTAACTGCTCGGTCACGGCGTCGCGGTCCTCGCCCATGAAGTCGATGCCGCTGGCGTCGAGGATCGCTTCGCGCATCGTGATCCTCCGCCATGGCTTGGCTAGGTCGATCGTCTCGCCGCCGCGCTTGATCTCGGTCCGGCCGAGAACCCGCTGGGCGACATCGCGGAACATCTCTTCGGTGGCGGTGGCCACGTCGTAGTAGTCGGCGTAGGCCATCATGAACTCGATGATCGTGAACTCCGGGCTGTGCTTCGGCGAGATGCCCTCGTTGCGAAAGACCTTGCCCATGTCGTAGACGTTCTCCAGGCCGCCGACGATGCAGCGGTTGAGGAACAGCTCGACGGAGATGCGCAGGTACAGGTCGCGGTCCAGCGCGTTGTGGTGCGTCGTGAACGGCCGCGAGCCGGCGCCGCCGGCGAGTGACTGCAGCGCCGGCGTTTCCACCTCGACGAAGTTGCGTTCGCTCAGCCATTGGCGAATCGCCGCGACGATCCTCCCACGCGTCACGAACAGCTCACGCGTCTCGTCGTTCGCGATCAGGTCCAGCTCGCGATAGCGATAGCGGGTGCCCGTGTCTCCGAGCCCGTGGTGGCGGTCTGGCGGCGGGCGCAGCGTCTTGGTCAGCAGCGTGCACTCGCTCACTGCGAGCGCCAGCTGCCCGCGCTGGGTCTTATAGACACAGCCCTCGACGCCGACGATGTCGCCGATGTCGAGGCTCATGATGCGGTTGTAGGTCTCCTCCCCGAGCGCGTCGTAGCGCACGACGATCTGAATCGATCCGGACAGGTCGCGCAGGTCCAAAAACGACGTCTTGCCATGCCCCCGCCGCGAGATCAACCGGCCGGCGACGTGGTAGCGCAGCTCGGGATGCTCGCCCTGGGTGAGCTGCGCCGGATGCTGCGCAGCGTGCACGTCGGCGATCAGCGTCCGATCGGGCAGGCTGACGTGCGGATAGGGGTCGATCCCTTCCGCGCGCAGGCGCTCCATCTTGGCGCGTCGCTCGTCGATTTCGACGACGCCGACCGATCGAAGATCGGCCAGCGAGGGGTCGCCCTCATCCAGCGTCGCCTCATTGTCCTCCTGTTGGTGTCCCGATGCGGGCATAAAGACGATCCTCTCAAGTGGGTTGAGCTTGTCAAGCGCTCGAGCAGGATGTTCGCTGAGGGTCCCGTGAGCGCTGACTAAGCCATCGGCAGCGACATGCCGACCGGTTTTCGCTCCGCGGTGGGAGCGGGCACGGCGGCCGGGAGACCGCCGTCGCCGCCCGGAACTTCGACGAGCGGTAGCACCGGCAGCTCCAGTGGGGCCATCGCGATCAGCCCGCGCGCGATCTGATGGATCGCCTTCGAGGCAGGGTCCTCGGGGTCCTCGATCACGAGCGGTGAGCCGCTGTCGGCGTGCTCGCGCAGGGGCATCGTCAGCGGCACTCTGCCGAGCAGGGGCACGTCGAGCTCATCCGCGAGCTCGTTGCCGCCGCCCTCGCCGAAGATCGCGAAGCGCTCGCCCGAGGGTGTCGTGAAACCAGACATGTTCTCGATCACCCCGCCGATCTCCAGGGAGACCTTGTGCGCCATCTGCGCCGCGCGGCGGGCGACCCTCTGCGCCGCCGGCTGGGGGGTCGTGACGATCACGAACTGGGCCTGCGGGAGCAGCTGGGCAAGGGTCATCGAGACGTCGCCGGTGCCCGGAGGCAGGTCGATCAGCAGGTAGTCCAAGGCGCCCCATTCGACATCCTGCAGGAACTGCGTGAGCGCCTTGTGGAGCATCGGCCCGCGCCACACCACGGCGGCGTCCTCCTCGATGAAGAATCCGATCGACATCACGCTCACTCCGTGGGCGCTGAGCGGAATGATCTTGCGCTGCGGCGAGACCGCCGGGCGGGTGGACCCGAGCCCGTACATGCGCGGGATGGAGTAGCCCCACACGTCCGCGTCGAGCACGCCCACGCGCTTGCCCTCGCCCATCAGCGAGGCGGCGAGGTTGGCGGTCAGCGTGGACTTTCCGACGCCACCCTTGCCGGAGCCGATGCAGAGGACGTTCGAGACCTGGGCGAGTGCTCCGTCGGGCAGGCTGCCGCGCCCCAGCTTCTGCTGCAGGGCGGCCTTCTGGGCGTCGTTGAGGACGTCGAAGTAGACGTTGCAGTGCGCGACGCCCTCGAGCGCCGAGACGGCCTCGGCGACGGCGCTCTGGAAGTGGCCCTTGATCGGGCAGCCGGGCGTGGTCAGCGACACGGTGACGTCGATCACGCCGTTGTCTGAGATGTCGATCGAGCGCACCATGTCGAGCTCGACGATCGAGCGGTGCAGCTCGGGATCGATCACGACCTCGAGGGCTTTCAGGATCTCCTCTCGGCTGCTCACGGGTCCCATTGTGGCAAACCCGCGCCGAGTCGCCGGTGGCGGTGGGATGTTCGTTTTGCGAACGCTGTATAGCGATGGTTATACAGGCCTTTCACCGAGCACGAACGTCCGCAGCTAAAAAAGACCCGCGGGGCGGTGAGGGCCGCCCCGCGGGTCGAGGGAGGAGAGGGTGCTACTACTGCCGGCGGGATATGAGGCCGGCAGACTCTCCCGCCGCCGGCCTCTCCGGACCGGGGCGGGGGAAGTCGGGGTGTGCGGATCTAAACCAGGCTGAGGATGCGCTCCTGGACGCGGTTGGCCAGCTCGGGAACCCGGTTGGCGAGGTCGGCGCCGTTCTTGGCGACGGCGTCGCGCCGGTCCTCGAGATCGCTCACCGTCCTCTCGAACTCGCGGCGGCGCTGGCGCAGTTTGCGCTCGACGCGGACACGCGCTTTGCGGACCTCGCGCTCGAGGCGGTTGCGGGCGGTGGCGCCGCGGCGCTCGAAGCGGCGCAGCTGGGCTTCGGCCTTGGCGGTCGAGGAGTAGTTGGAGAATGTGTCGGTGACGGTCGAGAGGACGCGGTCGCGTGCCGTCAGGGCCACGCCGACGGGGATCAGGACCGCGCGCTCGGCGTAGTCGCCGAACACGCTGGCAGTGTCACGCGTCGCGGTCTCGGCCTGGCGGGCGGCCGAGCGGGTCTGGTTGGTTGCGCGCGTCCGTGCGCCTTTGGCGCGCGTCGCTTTGGCTTTGGCGCGTGAGCGTGAAGTGGGGCTCTGCCCGGCTTTTGCGCGGGTTTTCGCGCTGCTCGGGGAGGCGGTGTTGGCGGCAGTTGGCATCTGGAGGGGGTCTCCTCTTTCTTCCTCGCCCTCGAAGGGCGGGTGACGGGTTTGCTCTTTACCGTTCGGGGCTGAGATTAGCAGCGAACACCTGTTTGTAACCCGTCCTCACAAGATTGTTACATAGAGATCCTATCACCGTCTGAAAGACCCGAGAAAACCGGCCAGGGAGCGAACTAGCTTGTAACAGGAGGAACATGCGTTCGATCGCCGGAATGGCAAGTGGGCAGCGACTGTAGAAGGAGCCGGAACGATGTGAGCCAGGGAACATCAGCTGACCTCCTTATCGATCAGGTGCGCCTCGCCGAACCGATGGACTGCGCGACTACTGCCGCGCGTCGACCCGCATGAGCGAGAACTCTTTTCTGCGCTCCTTGATGTGCACGTCGAAGTGGTGCAGCAGGTCTTTACGGCCCCAGAGCGCGGTCTGGCAGCCGTGGACAAAGCACGGTGGATGTCGAAGACGTGCCCGGGGATCTCCGGAATGAAGGCTTGCGATGGCTTCGTGGCTCGCCACATCGTCACGCTGCCGCCCACCTGGGTGCCCTGCTCTGCGATGAGGTCGGCTGCCATGTAGCCCATGAGCGATGCGTAGCCCGCAGGCAGGACTGTGCCATCGGCACCGGAGTCGATCAGGCCAGCGATGGCACCTTTAGCACCGCGGGACCGGTCACGGTCAGGACCAGGAACGGGCGTAATGCGCCCAGGCCAAGATCGCGGTAGGCGACGGTCAAGTCCGGCATGATCGAAGGCGCACACGCCTCAGAGCAAAAAAACTCCGGAGCCCGCGTCGGGCACGGGCATTAGGAAGTCGTCCTCGTTAACCTCGGGCTTGTTGCGCAGCTCAACGGAGTCAAGCGCGTCTGCGATGACCTTGCCGTCGCGGATTGCGACCCAGCTTCCGGCGTACTTTTTTAGGTCCTCAAGAACCTCTGGGCCTTGGTGGACGGCGGCCATTCAATCCTCCGATGTCGTGTGATCCAGCCCAGGGATACATCGGGTGGACGGCTTGGGACGGCGACTCATCTGCCCCTTCCCTGGACGTTCAGCGTAGCGATGTTCGTAGTGTGGCGCAAGACGGGGACCGAACGCGGTCTCCGCCACGGCTCCTTTCGCCCCGCGCCTCGCAGTCCCTTCAGGCCGAGCGCGACCCAGCGGCGAATCCAGCTTATATAGCGGTTACCCACTTGCCGCCGGAATCGGCGTCGAGGCGAGTTCTAGCGAGCCACTCGGATGGCGCCTGCAGCTCCGCCGTGCTCGGCAGGGCCTCGGGTCCCTCCCATGCGCGCGCGAGCGCCTGCGGGCCGCCCTCGGCGACGACGGCGTCGCAGAACTGCCGTCCCAGCTCGTACTGGCGCAGCTTCAGCTCCAGCCCGAGCAGGCGCTCGAGCACTCGCCAGGGCAGGCCGCGCGACCCCCGCCGCCTGTCCAGCGCGGCGCGCAGGCGCGGGAGGGAGGGCAAGAGCTCGGCGCCGACGGCGTCCATCGTGTGCTCGGCGTGTCCCTCGATCAGCGACATCGCGGCCTGCATGCGCTCGACGAGCTGCCAGCGGTCCTCTCCGAGCGTCATCCGCAAGAGCTCGCCGCGACGGGCGCGCTCCAGGAGCTCACGCAGCTGGTTCGGGTCGGGCAGCTGGGGGCGCCGGCCGCGGCCAGGGTCCGAAGCGGGCTCGGCTGCGTCGTCGCCCGCCACGCCGGAAGGGTGGCCGAGGAGCGTCACCTGCAGGCCGTCGATCAGCTCTTGGAGGATCCCGCCGAGGTGCCCGCGCAGCCACGACACGGAGGAGAACTGGACGGCGTGGGTGATCTCGTGGATCGTCACCCACAGAACGAGCTCCTCGCGATCGACGCCAAGGTTGCGCGCGGCCTGCGCCAGATTGGGGGCGAGCAGCAGCAATCGTGGCGGCACTGAGGAGTCCAGCAGCGCGAGGTCATACTGGCCGAGCACCCGTTGTGAGAGCAGGCCCGTCAGCGCTCCGACCTGCGCGCCGAGCAGGACGCCCGACACCGAGCGCAGGGGGCCTGCCAGCGGACCGGCTCCCTCGCCCATGCGCTCGGTCAGGGGTCCGAGCAGCGGGCGCATGCTGCTCAGGTTCGCCGCGATCCACGCTGGCCGGTCAACCGCCTCCAGAGCCGGCAGCTCGGCCGGCTCCTGCAGCCCGCTGTAGGCGCTCACGCGACGGGCGAAGTCATGCGCGAGGGGCTCCAGGGGCGCCGTGCTCACGCCGCCAATCGGCGGCGATCCGCCGATCCGCTCTCCGATCCGCTGGGCGATGCCCCAATCGATTGCGTCCACACCAAGAGCGTAGCCCGACCCGAGCCTGTCCTCCGCTTGGCCCCGACGGATCTCGCCCCGAGCGCCCATTCGGCGGTGCGCTCGTATCCTTCGATGGTGCCCGCCCCCAGGATCGCGCTCCCGCAGCTCGGCGACGATGTCGCCGAGGAGCGCCCGGCGGCGGCGTTTCTCGAGCGAGCCGAGGTGCGCGACGTGCTCGCATGGATGCGGCTGCTCGTCGATCCGCAGGACG
>Ga0208241_1000004_pt1 | contig 21725 bp, 25 predicted proteins | sample MicForSoiPHH12_O_FD_188040 | JGI IMG/M metagenome (GOLD analysis project Ga0208241, IMG submission 188040) | Forest soil microbial communities from Harvard Forest Long Term Ecological Research site in Petersham, Massachusetts, USA - MetaG HF047... | ecosystem: Environmental > Terrestrial > Soil... | reverse complement strand
TGACTCGCGGTCACGATTCCCGCGCGCGTCGCCGCGAGGATCCCGACCGGGACCTGAAAGACGAGGCCCATGGCAAGCAGCGTCACCGCGGCGAAGTGGTAGTACTGACTGGCCTGCACGAGCACGTTGAACTCGCCACTGTTGAAATTCTGAAAGAAGCGCACCGCGGCGGGGAGGACGACGAAGTAGCCGAACATGACCCCGGCCACGAACAGGAACGGAATCGCCAGCATCAGGGGGGTGGCGACGCGCCGCTGCTGCGGGCCGAAGGCCGGCAGCAAGAAGCCGTAGAGCTGATACAGGACGATCGGGAGCGCGAGAATCAGCGCGAAGATCAGCGCGATGCCGATCGTGGTCGTGAACGGCTCGCCGATCCCGAGCGTCACAGGCTTGTCCCCTTGCGGCGCCGCGCCGAGGCTCCTGATCGCGCGGCGCAGTCGCGGCGCCACGCCCTCGAGCAAGGCGCGGGTCCCAGCCGATGCGCCGCTCCCGGGGCGCTGCAGCGCGCCGACCACCAGCTGGAGCTGGGTCGCGACGGTGAGCGTGCTCTGCTGGAGTGAGTATGTGGCGCCGAGCGGGCCGTTGCCCGCCCGCACCTGCTTTTGCGTCTGTCGCTCCAGCGGCTTGTTGATGACATGCAGCAGCGCGTGGTTCTGCCACATGCAGAATCCGAACGCCACGGCGATCGCCGCCAACGAGATGATCAGTCGCCCGCGCAGCTCATGCAGATGGTCGACGACGCTGAGCCGATCTTCGTGGCTGATGTGGCCGACGGCTACGGCCATGATTTCTCCGATCCTTTTGCGGGGACGAGGCGGCAGCTTGCCTAGGGTTGCCTGCGGGATCGATCAGGCAAGCGGCGTCCGGTCCTCGAGCGCGGTCGATGCGACGGACGGCTGAGCCCGAGTGTCGGCCGCCAGCGGCGCGGGCTCGTGCCGCTGAGCGGTCAACGACGGCTGGGTCGCCTCGCCGCTGAGCGACTCCCTGAAGCCGCGCATCCCGCTGCCGAGTGACCGACCCATCTCGGGCAGTCGCTTGGCCCCAAACACGAGCAGCAGCAGGATCAGTAGGAAGGCGATGTGGATCGGGTTGTCGAGTCCCATGGTGGATCTTCTCCCAAGGTAGGTGTCCCACTCCGGGCGGAATGGGCCGTTATGAGGACTACGGGACGGCGCCGCTCCCGGATCACGGCGCCGTCATGGACGGCGCTCAGGCCTTGATCAACGGACCTGCCTTGGCCAGCACTTCGGCTTTGGTCAGCGGCCTGTCGAAGCCTTGATTGGGGGTCGGGCTCTTGCCGATCAGCAGGTCGATCGCGGCCGCGTGGCGCGCCTCGATCTGCACGATGCTGCCGGCGGAGGCCAGCACCTGCTTTGATTGAAGCGACGGTGCCGCCCCGTTGTAGGCGCCCACGCCGGTGTTCTCGAGCACCGAGGCCAGCTCCAGGAACGAGCTTTCGCTGGTGACGGGAAACACGAAGCCCGGTTTCTTGACAGGGGTTCCGCCCAGCTGCTTGATCGCGGCGGTGAGAGCGGCGACGTGCTCCGTCTCCTCCGCGCCGAACTGCCCAGCGTAGGCCTTGGCTTGTCCTGAGAGGCCGACCTGCTTGCCCTTGACCGTGTAGAAGTCGGCCTCGAGGTACTCCAAAGTGAGGGCGAAGTTGAGGATTTCCGCGTCTCCCCCGCCCGTTTCGGCGAACGCCTGCGATACGAATGGCGCCACCGACGCCGTGCCGTAGACGGCGCCGGCGGCCAGCGCGCCGCGCAGGATGAAGCTCGCACGAGTCATACCGTGAACCTCGCACGCCGCCAGCTCGGGGTTGGCGATCTCGTAATCAGTCATCTTGACTCCTCTCATCGGAATGGTTGAAGCTCTCAGGCCAGGAACGGCTTGACCGCCGCCAGGACCGTGGCCATGTCAGCGGGCGTGGCAAAGGCGCCCTGCGGGGTGACGGACTTCTTGACCAGCGTCCCGAGCGTGGCGGCGTGCCGCGCCTCGACCGTGTGGATCGCCAGCGCCGACGCCAATACTTCCGGGTTCTTGATGTTGCCCGCCTGACCCAGATAGGCGGATGCGCCGAGGTTCTCGACCGTGTAGGCCAGCTGCGCGACCTGACCGGCGCTCGAGATCGGGAACTTGCCTTCGGGCTTGGCCACCGGCGTTCCGCCCAGCTTTTCAACGGCGCCTTTGAGCGCTTCGACGTGCGTGGCCTCCTGACTGCCGAAGTCCTTGATCAGGCCGGCGACCTTGCCGCTGAACAGCCCCGATGCGACGACCTTCCCGTAGAACTCGGTCTCCAGGTACTCGAGCGTGAGCGCATAGTTGAGGATCGCCAGGTCACCCGTCGCACTAGACGACGAGCCACTGGCCGTGGTCGCCGGCGTCGCCGCCGTGGAAGCGCCTTTTTTGCTGCTCCCGCAGGCCGCGAGCACGAACGCGCCAAAGCTCGCGGCACCGGCGCTGCCGGCCATCTTCAGGAAGCGCTTGCGGTCGACGTCGTCGCGTACGAGTCGCTCGACGATCCCCGCCGGCTGTGGCGCGGACTCCTCTTTCGGTGGACTTGGCATTGTGCACCTCCGATTGGTGACGTTGGCGGCAAGCGCTCACGATGAGCTCTGCCTGGTCGGACTTCGCGCGAGCTGCTCGCTCACGGCCTCTCAAGCATCTATTTCGCAGCCGGAGCGAATCTGGATCACACCCCGATCGCGTCCTGCGCGAAGCGCCGCCCGACGGAGGGGCTTCGTCAGACGACGCGGAGGCACATCGCTCAGCCGACGATGAAGCCCGTGCCTTTGACGGCAGCGAGAACCTTGGCCGCGGTCAACGGCGTGTCAAACGGGCCGTCGGGTGCGATCGCTTCTCCGCTGGGGTCATTCAGCAGGCCGATCACGCTGGCGTGACGAGCCTCGATCGTGAGGATCGAGATGGCGGCCTTGACATATGCGGGGTGTGTGATGTTGAGCGCCTGCCCCGAGTACGCGTGGACGCCGGTGTTCTCGAGCACCTGAGCCGTCGCCATGAACATCGCGGCATTGGTGTTGGTGCCTTTGAATTCGAACCTTGGCGACTTGACCGCCTTCGACCCCAAGGCGCCCTTGAGGAACTTCACGTGCGCGTTCTCGTCCTTGGTGACCACCTTCAGAAAGGCGGCAGCCTGAGAGCTGAGCGGCAGGTTAGCCGCCGTGGCGCCGTTGTAGAAGGCGGCCTCGAGGTACTCGAGCGTGAGCGCGTAGTTGAGGATGCCGACGTCGCCTTTGCCGAACGAAGCCGGGGGACGGCCGTTGCCCACCGCGGCGAGCGCGCTCGGCGCGAGCGCCGAGAGGACGGCGCCGCCGCTGATCGCGGCCCCGCCGGCGATGCCGGCCTTCTTCAGAAAGCTCAAGCGCGTGTCACCCGAGACCTCCTCGGCCGCCTCGCGGATTGCGCCGTCCGCGTCGACCTCGTCGAGATTGATCATGTAGCTCATTGGGTTCTCCTTGTCGGTTGCCAGATCGGGCCGCCTGGAGACATCTCCCGGCCAGGCCACTGACCCCCTTTACGAGTGCCGGGCGGCGACGGATCAGTCCAACCGTCTGCGGCGCCGCGTACGGCCCCGAGCGCGGAGGCTCGCGAGCAGCTAGCCGGTCGCGCTGGGCGCGCCTCGTGCACGAGGCGGCGCATGCCCTCAGCCAACGCTCGGGGTCAGATCCCTTCAGCGCAAGAAGGCCGGCGACGCTCGCGCGCACGCCACTCTCCCGGCCTGCGTCGAATTGCACGACGTGCCTGTCGGAAAGCTCCATTTGGGCGTACTCTGTTTGATAGATGAGCGCCGAGGCCACCGTCACGCGGTCGCCGGTCGCGCCGCTTTGGGGAGAGTTGCGCTGTGGCGGCGAGCTCGCCCGACTGCGGGCGGATGGCGAGCTCTCGCGCAGCGACGGCATCGTCGACTGGCGGGCATGTCTGGACCCGCACGCGCAGCCGGTGGAGATCGACTCGAGCCACATTGGAATGGCGGTCCATCCAAGGGTCTACCGAGTGCTCGAGCGCGCGCTCGACGCTTCGGGGTGAGGCACATGGAATGGATGAGCCCGATCGACTCGTCGTTTCTGCACATCGAGAACGACACGACGCCGATGCACATCGGCGGCGTCAGCATCTTCGAGGGTCCGCCACCGCCGTTTGAGGACCTGCGGGCGATGGTCGCCGGCAAGCTCGACCTCGTGCCGCGCTACCGGCAGAAGGTTCGCTTCGTGCCGCTGTCCGTCGGCTCCCCGACGTGGATCGACGATCCCCATTTCAGCCTCGACTACCACATCCGTCATACGGCGATACCTGCCCCGGGCAGCGAGGAACAGCTGCGCCAGATGGCCGGTCGGGTCTTCTCACAGCACCTAGACCGCGACAAGCCACTGTGGGAGCTGTGGACGGTCGAGGGCCTGAAGGCCGGACGCTGGGCGCTGCTGTCCAAGGTCCATCACTGCATGGTCGATGGCGTCGCGGCAACCGACCTGATGTCAGTCATGTTCTCCGACACGACCGCCACCTCGCCCGCCCCGCCATGGGCGGCGAGACCCGAGCCATCCGGGCTGGAGGTCCTGATCCGCACGATCGCGCGACGGGCGAGCCCGGCGGGCCAGCTGGAATCGCTCAAACGTGCCGTTAGCGCTCCCCGGGAAACGCTGTGCTCGCTCGTTGAGATCGCGCGGGCGACCGCTGCGGCTGGTCCCAGCCTGCGGCCCGTGGCCGCGTCTTCGCTGACGGGCCCGATCGGCCCACATCGGCGCTGGAGCTGGGCGGATGCGCGCCTCAGCGACGTAAAGGCAGTCCGAGTCGGCCTGGGCGGGACGGTCAACGACGTCGTGCTCACGCTGATCACGAACGGATTTCGCGAGCTGCTCGAGTCCCGCGGCGAGGAGGTCGCGCAGGATCGCGTGATCCGCACGATGGTTCCCGTATCGGTGCGCCGGCGGGGAGAGAAGGGCGTCTACAACAACCGCGTCTCGGCCGTGTTCGCAGGCCTGCCGGTCGGGCTCCTCGACCCCGCCCAGCGCCTGGAGCAGATCCGAGCGGAGATGGACGGAGTCAAGCAGTCCAAGCAAGCGGTCGCCGGAGATGTCCTTACCTCGCTGTCGGGGTTTGCCCCGCCGGGGCTGCTCGCCCTCGGTAGCCGGCTGGTCACCCTCTCTCCTCGCCTGAACATGCACACGGCGACGACGAACGTCCCGGGTCCCCAGGAGCCCGTCGAGACACTCGGTCGCCGCATGCTCGAGTCCTACCCGTTCGTCCCGGTTGTCGGCTCGATTCGCATCGTCGTCGCGATCTTCTCCTACGACGGCGGCCTCTACTTCGGCGTCACCGGCGACTACGACGGCGCCCCCGACATCGACGTGCTGACCACAGGCATCAAACGGGGAATGAAGGATCTGCTCGCGCTCCTGCCCCAGCCGCGACCCGCCCGCCGCAACGGTGGCAAGCCCGCTGGAACGCGGACCCGGGCGCCGGCGGCGGCGATCCCGAAGCCGCTCTGAGGGACGCTGGCCGAACGGGCCCGCGATCGGTCACGGCGTGCGAGCTGCCGGACCTGCGTGAGCTGGCGCGACATCCGTCGAGGTGACGCGCTTTGAAGGCCGCACGGAGACTCGCCGCTGCTTGGCGAACAGCGCGAGCGCATAGCGCCCGGCGGGATGGGCGCGAGCACGCTCCACGAGCGCCGCCATCCGATGCGGCAGGACGTCGGGCTGAGGAAGCGGGACGCCGTATACCGGTGGGATCACGATCGAGGCGGACATCGCCGCGAACGTCAGGTCTGCGGCGCCGAAACGCTCCCCGCATAGGTGGGGCCGGCCGTCGGCGAGCAGCTCTGCCACGAAGTCGAGCTCCGCGAATACCGCCGCCTCATCCTCGACCTCGATGCCCGGGCTGATGCCGAGCGCGCGCCCGACGAGGCGCCGCAGAAGCGGCCATCCGTAGCGAATCGCGCGGTCCTCCCATCGAGGCACCCCCTGGTTGTTGTAGCGCAGCGCGAGGCTGGGCTGGGTGAACAGGTGAACGTACATAAGGCGTCGGCCCTTCGGCCCGAGCTCCTCGTCAAAGCGCCGGCACAGCGACTCGACCTCCTGGCGTGCGCTGCGCTCTGCGGGAAACAGCCGCTGCTCCGTGGGCGTGCGCGCGTCCACCCACGCCAGTATCTCGTCGGACTCGCCGATCGCCCCATCCGGCGTGACGAGCACGGGAACCGTGAGGCCGCCACCCGCGCGCCGCGCCGCGAAGCGGTGGATCCCCTGCACGTGACGCTCCTCGCGATACGGCATCCGCGCTCGCTCCAGAGCCCACCGCGCCTTCTCGCAGTAGTGACTGATTGGGATCGTGATCAGCCGCAGCATCGCGGCGAAGTATGCCAAGCGGGCGCTTGGCGGCAAGCGGAGCGGACCAAGAGCGCCTCACAGCGAACGCGGCCCGTCAACGGAGGGACGCCTCTCAGGGTGTCGGCAGCGACACGCTGACGTTCTGGGCTTCGATGTCGAACGCGCCCGTTTGCTGGCGCGATAGTAGGGCGCATCGCGGCCCAGCAGCTGGAGCTTCACGGTGTCGCCTTTGGCGAATTCGTATCCGTTGCCGTGCAGCTGGAGGGTGATCATGCCGGTCTCATTTTCGGTCAACCGGTAGACGCCTCGGCTGATCAACCGCTCCTCACCGCTGCCGCCGGCAGAGGTGAAGGCCTGGGCTGCAGAGGAACCGAAGGTGAGGGCGTGGCGGTGTAGCGTCGACCAGTTCCTGGCAGTGTAAGGACCGCCTCCGGGCGCGCTCGTCGGACAGGTCTGCGTATATGCCGTCACGCCACCCGATGCTGGCGCTTTGCCTTCGTGTTTGAGCCTTGCCTCAAAGAACCTCGCGCCCTCTTCGTTGAAGGCATGGTCGGTGTTTTCCTTGTTGGTGCCAGGGCTGTGGCCCAGATCTCCGACCATCAGCGCCACGTATCCCTTCATGGCACGGACCTGGTCGTCGACGCGCAACGATTGTTCGGGCGGGAACAGGTCATCGCTCCAACCGCTCTCGAGCAGCATCGGAGCGGGTTTTCCGGGCAGGCCATAGCCTTGGTGGTAGGTGTAGATCCGTTTGGCGATCGCTTCCGCTTCGACCAGGTACGGCTCGCCAGCATTGATCAGGGCGGACCATCCGTGAGTTCAGCTTCAGAATCCTTTCCCGGCGGGGCAATGTGGCCGCTGCTCGCCGGCGCGTCGGCGAGCAGTCCGGACACGTAGCTTTGGATCTCGACGCCGATCGGTTCGTAGCTCTGCCCGAACGGCGCGATCTGAGTGTCCAGGAAACGTCCGTTGGGCTCGAGCGCGTCGACCAGGTCAGACCACGGCCAGCGCGGGAACGCGGCCGTGATCGCCAATTTTTTGCCTTTCGGGCTCCTCCACGGGGCAAATTCGCCGTTGGGCAGCCGAATCTCGTTCTTCAGGTAGGCGAGCTCGATGCTCTGCCCCCCGCCGTAGGAGATCCCGGTCGCCGCCAGAGCGCCCGGTTTGGCAATCTGCTCGTCGGCAAGCAAGCCGAGCAGGAACTGCGTGTCATGTGCCTCATAGCGCTGGTCGGCCAGGCGGATCCAACCTTCTTCACAGCCCGGAGTCGCAATGCGTGATTCAAGCGAACCGCAGGAGTTGCCCCAGCCGCGTGCGGAGTAGTTGACGACGGCGTAACCATGCAGCGCGTAGTAGATGTTGTTGTAGTCAAAGGTCTCATTGCCGTCGCCTTCCCAAAAACTGTGACACGCGTCAAGGTGAAGGGATAAACGCGGATTACCTCGATAAAGCACAGCTTACGACGTAAACCGCGTATTATCTATAAGGAGGAAAACTTCGTCGTCGTCAACTCGATTCTGCTCTTGCGCTTGACTGCCGCAGCGATCGACATCGGCCAACAAGCTCGAGCTCGGGCACGGTCTCCCGTCACGGCGCCCCAAATGCGGAGGGCAGGGTCGCGCAGACGGTTGGCGTGAGCCTTCAGACCGTATTGTTCACCGCAGCCGGACACCAGGAGGCTCGTCGGCGCAAACGCCTAAGCGGGCGGTTCGTGCCCGACCGGACCAACCTGCAGGCGCTCCGATCAGACCACCGAGGAAGGGCAACGCCAATGGATGTCGCAAACCACCAGTTCCAGCTCGCCGCCCGACCGGTCGGCCTTCCGAAGGCCACCGATTGGCAGTACGCCGAGAATCTCGTGCCCGAGCCGGGCGACGACGAGGTCCTCGTCAAGATCCTCTACATCTCGCTGGATCCGGCGATGCGCGGCTGGATGAATGACGGCCGCTCCTACATCGCCCCGGTTGGCATCGGCGAGGTGATGCGCGCGCTCGCCGCGGGCCAGGTGATCGCCTCCAACCATCCCGCGTTGGCCGTGGGCGACCACGTCACGGGTCTGCTCGGCGTCCAGGAGTACGCGATCGCCAACGGCAACGCCGTGATGAAGGTCGACCCGCAGCTCGCCCCGCTGCCGGTGTACCTCGGCACGCTCGGCATGCCCGGGATGACGGCGTACTTCGGTCTGCTGGATATCGGCCGGCCGTCCGAGGGAGACACCGTCGTCGTCTCCTGTGCGGCGGGCGCCGTCGGGGGCGTCGCCGGACAGATCGCCAAGCTGAAGGGCTGCCGCGTCGTTGGGATCGCCGGCGGCGCTGAGAAGTGTCGTTACGTCGTCGAGGAGCTCGGCTTCGATGCTGGGATCGACTACAAGGGCGAAGACGTAGGCGCAGCTCTCCGCGAGCACTGCCCAGGTGGCATCGACGTGTACTTCGACAACGTCGGCGGTGAGATACTCGACGCGGTGCTGGCGAATCTGGCCCGCAACGCCCGCGTGGTCATCTGCGGTGCGATCTCGCAATACAACGCGATCGACGGGATGCGCGGCCCCTCCAACTACATGTCGCTGCTCGTGAACCACGCCAGCATGACCGGCTTCGTGGTCTCAGACTACGGCGCCCGCTACGCCGAGGGCGGGCGCGAGATGGCCGAATGGCTGGCCGCTGGCAAGCTCAAGTCGCGCGAGGACATCGCGGAGGGCTTTGACACCTTCCCGGACACCCTCCTGCGGCTGTTCAAGGGCGAGAACACGGGCAAGCTCGTCCTGAAGCTATGAGAAGTCGGTGACGGAGTACACAGGCCGGGCGATGCGCGTCGGAGCGCCAGCGCCGTCGAGCGTATGAACGACGAACGCCTCTTCGCGCCCGTGGTCGAGGATCGCTGCGACGACATCGCGGCGGTGCGGCAAGGGCCTGCCCACCTCGATTTCGCAGTCGCATCCCTCGAAGCGACAGCTCAGCTTGAAGATGCGGCGCGATCGCGCGGGGCAGCCAACCGCGATCTGCGAACGCTCGCGCAACGCGCTGTAGGCGGCCTCCGCGCCGCCATTCTCCGAATCGACCCCGCCGAGGAAGAACGGCGTCACTTGCGTGGTCCCTTGGATGGCCGCGGAGGAAAGCGTTTGCGCTCCTGCGCGGTCATCTTCCGGATCGTGAGCGAGCCAGACTTCAGCTGGCGCTGCATCTCCTCGAGTTTCACGCGCCGCCGCTCGGCCGCGCGATCTGCCTGCGTGGGCATGCCTTCAGGGTAGCGCCTCCGCCTGAGCGCCGAGCGCGCGCGGCGTTCGGCCATGAAGGTATCCTCGCAACGCCGGCCCGCGCAGCCGGGCGCCTATTCAGATCCAAGGAGCCAAACATGCCCGATATCGAGTTCCCGACCAGTGCCGGCGCCGCGCCCGGCTATCTGGCTGTTCCCCTTACCGAACACGGTCCGGCGACGATCGTTCTGCAGGAGTGGTGGGGCCTGGATGAGCACATCCGCTCGGTCTGCGACCGCCTGGCCGCCGAGGGCTTCTTTGCGCTGGCGCCCGACCTCTACAGGGGGGAGACGACGACCCAGCCGAGCGAGGCTGAACAGAAGATCATGGCGCTCTCGATGGACCAGGCCGAGCAGGACATGTGCGGCGCGGCCGACTTCCTGGCCTCTCGGCCCGGCTTTGAAGGACGTGGCGTGGGCTCGGTCGGCTTCTGCATAGGAGGGGGGCTTTCCCTGTGGGCGGCGGCCACCTGTTCGCAGATCGCGGCAGCCGTCACCTACTACTACGTGATGCCGCACGGCAAGCCCGACTTCACGAAGATCAACGGTCCCGTACTGGGCCACTTCGGCAGCGAGGACGAATTCATCTCGCTTGAGGAAGCCCAGGCGCTCGAGGCGGAGCTGCGGGCTGCGGGCGTCGAGGTCACCTTCCACTACTACGACGGCGCCGGCCACGCCTTCTTCAACGACACCAACCGCCTGGGAACGCACGACGCGGACCTGGCGCAGAGCTCGTGGGAGCGCACCGTGAGCTTCCTGCGCGCCGCGCTGGTCCCGCCATCCTGAGCTCAGCGACCCCCGCGAACGCGCCGCCGCGGCGCCGTTGCAAGGCGCGTGAGGAGGACCGAGCGCGTCCGCCAAGGCACGCCGGGGGCAAGAGGGCCGAAGGAGCGCACCGCGCGCGGCAGGGCATTTAGGCAAGGATGCTCCCCGGATGGAACGGGACTTCGAGCTGCAGACTCACCGCGCGGAGGATCGCCATTGGTGGTATCGAGGGCGGCGCAACGTAATCGAGCGGGTGATCGCCGATCTCAGGCTGCCCGCCCGCGCGCGCATCCTCGACGCCGGATGCGGCAGCGGGCGCAACATGGTCGAGCTCACGCGCCACGGCACGGTGACGGGAGTCGAGCTGTCGGACGCGAGCATCGATCTCGCCCGCGCGCGGGGGGCCGGAGAGGTGATCGCGGGATCAGTGCTTCAGATGCCGTTCGACGGCGACAGCTTCGACCTGTCCGTATGCCTCGACGTGATCGAGCACCTCGAGGATGACCTCGACGCGCTGCGCGAGCTGCGCCGGGTGCTCGCGCCGGGCGGGTCGCTGCTCGTTACCGTGCCGGCCTATCAGTGGCTGTGGAGCGGCCACGACGAGGTCAACCATCACCATCGCCGCTACACGCGGCGCTCACTTCAGCGCGTCGCCGAGCAGGCGGGCTGGGATCAGGTGCGCACTACCTACTTCAACTCACTGCTGCTGCCGGCGGCGATCCTGCTGCGCGTGCTGGACCGCTTCAGCCGCAAGACGACCGAGTCGAGCCTCGACCTGTGGGTGCCGCCGGAGCCGTTGAACTGGCTGCTGGAGCGACCGCTCGCGCTCGAGGCGGCGCTGATCGGGCGCCGCGGGCGGATCCCCGCTGGACTGTCGTTGCTCGCCGTGTTCCGCTGACTCGGCTCACGCGTCGCCATCGACCACCGCGACCGGCGCGTGTGTCCGGAAGGTCCACGCGCGGTTGGCGGCGAACGTCGTCACGGTCACCACCGCGGTCGCAAACGCCTGGGCCAGCAGCTTGTCGAGCCCTGCGTCGTGCACGAACACGTACAGCAGGCCCTCGTTGACAGCGAGCCCGCAGCCCTGGACGATCGCCCAGCGCACCGGTGTGAGGGCGTCGCCGACGTGCTCACGAAACGTCCAGCGCCGGTTCAGCAGGAACCCGTTCGTGGCGCCCAGGGCGAATCCGATCGCCGACGCAGCCAGGTACCACACGCCAAACACCTTCAACAGCAGCGTGTACACGGCAAACGTCAGCAGGGTGTTCGACACGCCGACGATCCCAAACTTCATGAACTGCACGAGCACGGGCACGCTCAAGCGAGCCGCAGGTCCCGGTAGGCTGGTGGACCGTGTCTCGGGTTCGCTGCTGTCAGGCATCCATAGACAGGATGAACGATAAATTCATGCGCGGCTTAAGCCCTACATCGAAAATCGTGAGGAGCCGAGAACCTCGATAGGAGCTCTCGGGAAGGCAACCAACGTGTCGCATACGCCACTTCGCACACCCACTCTGCTCAGTATCGTCGCGCCCGTCTACGACGAGGAGGAGCTCGTCGAGGAATTTGTCGCGCGGGCCTGCGCCGCGGCCGCCGACTATGAGTTCGAGCTCGTGATCGTCAACGACGGCAGCTCCGACCGCACGCCTGAGCTGCTCGACCGCATCGCCGCCGCCGACGAGCGGGTGCGTGTCATCCACCTGTCGCGCAATTTCGGCCACCAGGCGGCACTCACCGCCGGGCTCGAGCACGCGGCCGGTGACGTCGTCGCGATGATCGACGCCGACCTGCAGGATCCGCCGGAGCTGATCCCCGACATGATCGCCCAATGGAGCCAAGGCGCCGACGTCGTCTACGCCGTGCGCAAGCAGCGCGAAGGCGAGACCGCGTTCAAGCTCGCCACTGCATCCTGGTTCTACAAGCTGTTCGACAAGCTCGCACAGGTCGACCTGGAGCCGAACGCGGGGGATTTCCGCCTGCTCGACCGGCGCGCGCTGGACGCCCTGCTGACGATGACCGAGCGCTCGCGATTCCTGCGCGGGATGACCGTGTGGGTCGGCTTCAACCAAACCGCCGTCTCCTACCAGCGCGAAGCGCGCCATGCCGGCGAGACCAAGTACACGCTGCGCAAGATGCTGCGCTTCTCGCTCGACGCGATCGCCTCCTTCTCCCATCTTCCGCTGCAGCTGGCGACCTACGCGGGGCTGCTGTCAGCAGGCGTCGCCTTCATCGCGATCCCGGTCGTCATCGCCTTGCGCATCTTCGACTCCTACCTGCCCGGCTTCAGCTCGATCACGATCGCCATCCTGCTGCTCGGCGGCATCCAGTTGATCGCCCTTGGCGTGATCGGGGAGTACGTCGGTCGCATCTACGACGAGGTCAAGCACCGCCCGCTCTACATCGTCCGCGAGGAGCGCAACCGACCGGCGAGCGCCACCGCGCTTGAGAGGACGCCGTCAGCGCGTGCGGGCCTGGCCGCGGGGGCACCGGAGCGGGTCTCCTAGCGGCGACCGCCGAGCCCGGCTTGGCCGCGGGAAGGGAAAGCCGCGGCGGGCGGACGCGCGAGGGGCTAGAGCGCAACCGCTACACAAAGCACCTGAACGTGTTTTGATCGTGCGATGACGCTTCCCTGGCGGCGCCGCCGCAGAGGCCTGCTCGTGCCAGCGCTGCTGATCGCCGTCCTGGCGTCGATCGTGGCCGGGAGCGGGGCCGCTCGCGCCCTTGCCGAAGCATGTCCGGGCGCAGGCGCCGGACCGTGTCCGTATGCGGCGGCGAAGATCATCGGGCAGCGCGCCGAGGGCGTGCTGCGCTTCCCGGAGGCCGTGGCGCTTGACTCGCAGGGAAACGTCTATGTCGCCGATCAGCTGAGCTACGTCGTGCAGAAGTTCAGCGCCGCCGGCACGTTTGAGACGGAGTGGGGCTCCTGGGGCGGCGGCCACGGCCAGTTCGGGCCGATCGGCGGCCTCGCGACGGACGCCGAAGGGAACGTCTACGTGGTGGACTCGAGCCGCGACCGGATCGAGAAGTTCGACTCCAACGGGAACTTCATCATGACGTGGGGCCACAGCGGCGACGAACTCGGGCAGTTCCATTTCTTCTCCTCCACCAACCCGACCCAGCCCCCTGGCGGCGGGATCGCGGTCGCCGGCGACTACGTCTATGTCGCGGACTCGGGCAACAACCGCATTCAGCGGTTCTCCCTCGACGGAACTGAAGCGATGCAGTGGGGCACGAAGGGAAACGGCCCCGGTCAGTTCTCATATCCGCGCGGCGTCGCGGCAAATGCGACCGAGGTGATCGTCTCCGACGACGACAACCACCGCATCGAGAAATTCGATCCGAGCGGCGCCTTCCAGGCCTCCGTGGGCTCCGACGGCAGCGGGCCTGGTCAGTTCGGCTTCCCCTATGGCGTGACGCTTGACGCAGCGGGGAACGTGTACGTCGCCGACGACATCAACGACAAGATCGTCAAGCTCACACCCGAGCTCGCCTTCGCCGGAGCCTGGGGCGGGTATGGGTCCAAACCGGGACAGCTCGCGTTCCCTCGCGCGCTGGCCGCCGGCCCGGCCGGCGACACGTACGTCGCCGACACGGCCAACGACCGCATCCAGGTGTTCGGCCCGGACGGAAGCTACCTGCGAGCGTTCGGCGCCTCCAGGCTGACGCCGGGCGTGATGACCGCGCCACGCGGGCTTGCGGCCGATCCGACCGGCCGACTGCTGGTCTCCGACACGGTCAGCAACCGCGTGGAGCTGTTTGCGCCGGGGAGCGACGCTTTTGCCGGCGCATGGACGAGTGCGGGAGGAGCGCGCCCCGGCTTCAACGCGCCCGCCGGCATCGGCGTCGATCCGCGCGGATCGATCTACATCGCCGACCAGGGCGACGAACGCCTCGTGCGCCTGTGGGGCGACGGCACATTCCTCTCGGAACTGGGCGGTCCGGCCGACACCGGCGGCGCACAGCTGAGCGGCGCCGGCTCGGTGGCCGTGGCGGCCCGCTCGGGTGAGATCTACGTGGCGGACGCCGGCCACAACCGCGTGCTCGTGTACGCCCCCGACGGAATGCTGCGCGCGAAGTGGGGAGCCGAAGGCGGAGACGGGTCCGCGGGCAGCGGCCCGGGCGAATTCAACCACCCGGCCGCGGTCGCGGTCGACGGCGGCGGCGACGTGTTCATCGCCGACGAGGGCAACGACCGCATCGTCGAGCTCTCTCCCGAAGGGAGCTCGCTGCGACAGTGGGGGTCGGGCGGAAGCAGCGACGGGCGCTTCCACGCCCCGACCGGGATCGCCGTCGACGGCGCAGGGCATGTCTATGTCCTCGATAGCGGGAACAACCGCGTCGAGGTGTTCGACTCCGAAGGCCGATTCCTGGAGCGCTGGGGGCTGCGCGGCACCGGCTTGGGGCAGTTCTCGCAGCCGACCGCGCTCGCGTTGGACTGCGCGGGGAATGCGTACGTCGCCGACACGAACAACAACCGGGTCGAGCGCTTCGACCAGGTCTCCCCCGCCCCGACGGGCTGCCTCGCCGCCAGCCAATGGCCGCCGCCGTTGGACGTCGCACCGGTGCTGCACATCGCGCTCACGCGCTCCTCCGGCGTGCTCGCACGACTCGCCCTGGCGCTGACGGTGAGCTGCCAGCGGGGCTGCAAGATCCTCGCCACGGCGACGCTCTCACCGCGCGGCCGGCGCGGCGCGGTCAGTCTGATCGCCGCCGCTCGAGCACTGCCGCGAGCGCTCCCGGGGCACGTGCGGCTGCGTGTCGGGGGGGCTGCGCTGCGCCGCCTGCGCAGGGCGCTCGGCAAGGGACGGATGATGACTGCGCACGTGAGAATCCTCGCCGCCGGACCGACCGGCAGGCGGGTCACCGTGACGCGAACATACGCCGTCGCGCGATAATCATCTCGATGGCCACCGAGGACACCTGGCAGGACGACCTGCCGAGCATGAGCCACCGCCGCGAACGGGTCAGGATCGAGACCGAGCGGCACCGCATCGAGGGCTCGCTGACGCTGGCCCGCGACGGCTACCGCAGCCGCGTCTCGGATGTGCTGAACGCGTCCGAGCGGGACTTCCTGACGCTCACCGAGGTGACCGTCGCTCCTCTCGAGGGGGGTCCGGTCGAGCTCCACCCGTACTTGACGCTGGCGCGTCGCCACATCGTGTTCGCGGTCGCCGCATCGGATACGACGGCATGACCTTCTACGACGAGCTCCTATCCAGCGGACGCGAGGACACCTCCGCCGTCGTCCGAGTGCAGCGAGGCGCAGATCGCGCGGTCGTCACCCTCGACGAGCCCGCCAAGCTCAACGTCCTGACCGCGCCGCTCGTGCAGCAGCTGAAAGCCGCGCTCGAGGAGCTCCTCGCCGACCGGGCGATCCGGACGATCGTCCTCACGGGCGCCGACCCCGGATTCTCGGCGGGCGGAGACCTGCGGATGATGGACGATGCCCCCGCAGCGCTCGCCTCGCCGGAGGGCGCGACGGACATCTGGCGCTGGATCCGCTACGAGTTCGGCGGGATCGTCCGACTCATCGCGCGCAGCGACACGGCGTTCATCGCGGCGATCAACGGACCGGCTGCCGGCGTCGGCCTCGCGTGGGCCTTGACCTGCGACCTTGCGATCGCCTCGGAGAGGGCGCGGATCGTCCCCGCCTTCGGACGCCTCGGACTGCTCCCCGAGGTCGGGACCTCGTGGGCGATCACGCGGCGGCTCGGCTACCAGGGCGCCTTCGCCTACTACGCAGGCGGAGAACAGCTCGACGCGCAGCGCGCGCGGGAGCTCGGGCTCGTGCACGAAGTCGTCCCGCACGAGCAACTGCTCACCGCCGCCGATGCTTGGTGCACGCGAATCGCGGCGCTGCCGGCACATGCGCTCGCGATGACCAAGCCACTGCTTCGCGCCGCGGCCGACGGGAGCTGGGAGAGCACGCTGGCGATGGAGGAGTTCGCCGAGCCGCAGTGCTTTACGACCAGTGCCTTTCAGGAAGCCGTCCGTGGGATGCTCACGGCGCGCTGATTCGCCGCGAGCCGGGCGATCAGTCCGGGTCGATTCGCAGCACGAGCTTGCCGATGTTCTCGCCCGCAAAGAGCCCGAGCAGGGCGTCGGGGAACGCGCTGACGCCACCCTCGACGATGTCCTCACGTGAGATCAGCAGGCCATCGCGCATCCAGCCGGCCAGCTCGAGGGCGGCCTCTCCAAAGCGGGGAGCGTGGTCGAAGACGACCATGCCGGTCATCGATGCGCGGGCGACGAGCAGCGACAGGTAGTTGGCCGGACCGCTGATGCCCTCGGTGGCGTTGTATTGGGAGATCGCCCCGCAGATGACGATGCGGGCGCCACGCGCCAGGCGCGTCAGCGCGGCATCGAGGATGTCGCCGCCGACGTTGTCGAAGTAGAGGTCGATCCCGTCCGGCGCGTGCTCCCGTAGCGCACGCCCGACATTCTCGTGCTTGTAGTCGATCGCCGCGTCGAAGCCGAGCTCGTCGGTGAGCCACCGGCACTTCTCCTCGCCGCCGGCGACGCCGATCACGCGGCAGCACTTGATCTTGGCGATCTGTCCCGCGACGCTGCCGACGGCGCCAGCGGCGCCGGACACGAGTACGGTGTCGCTCGGCCTGAGCTTGCCGACCTCGAGCAGGCCGAAGTAAGCGGTCATACCCGACAGGCCGAGCGTGCCCAGGTACGTCGGCGGCGGGGCGAGCGACGGGTCGATCTTCGTCACGCCCTTGCCGTCGGAGAGCGCGTGCTCCTGGACGCCGAAGGCCCCGGCGACGTGATCGCCCACGACGAACCCCGGGTGCCTCGATCCGGTGACCGTGCCGACGGCGGCGGCGCGCATGACAGCCCCGATCTCGACCGGCTCGATGTAAGAGGCTCCGGCGTTCATCCAGCCACGCATCGCCGGGTCGACGGACAGGTGAGATATCGCCACCACGAACTCACCCTCGCCTGGTGTCGGCAGCGGCTCCTCGACGATCCTCCAGTCGGAAGCCTTGGGCAGGCCCGGCGAGGGGCGGGCGGCGAGGCGCATCTGCGTGTTGGTCATTGGCGTCTCCGATTTCGGGGGTTGGTTCTCATGCGCTCGAGCCACCGTCGATCACCAGCTCCGAGCCGGTCACGTACAGGCTCTCCTCCGAGGCTAGATAGGCGATCGCGTGGGCGACCTCCTGCGCCGTGCCGATGCGCTGCAGCGGTATCCCGCGGATCAGCTTGTCGACGAGCTCGGGCGTCCGTTCCCGCTGTCGGGCATTCATGTCGGTGTCGATCTGCCCCGGATGCACTGAGTTCACTCGTACGTCGAAGCGCGCCAGCTCCTTGGCGACGACCTTGGTGATCCCGCGCACGGCCCACTTGCTCGCCGCATACGCCGCGAGGTAAGGACTCCCGGTCAGCCCGGCAATCGAGGACACGTTGATCATCGAGCCCGCCAGCTGTGTCGACATGGTGGGCGCCAACGCCCGCATACCGAGAAACACCCCGGTCAGGTTGACGTCGAGGACGTGGCGGAAGTCCTGCAGCGAGGTCTCCGTAAGCGGCGCGGCCAGGAAGACGCCGGCGTTGTTGACCAGCACGTCGACCCGCCCGTGCGTCTCGAGCGCCCAGACGGCCACGGCCTCCCAGTCAGCCTCGCTTGTCACGTCATGCCCGCGCGAGCTCGCGCTGTCCCCGAGCTCGCGCGCGACTCGCCCGACGCCGTCAGCATCGGCGTCGGTGAGCAGCAGCACCGCGCCCTCCTCGGCCATGCGGCGCGCAGCGCATGCGCCGATCCCACCAGCCGCACCCGTGATCAGCGCGATTTTGCCCCTCAGCCGTCCCATCGACATGGCGAGAACATACGCCATCCCTCGCGCATCTCGATGTCCAGGGGACCGGCGTTGCAACCGTCCACGAAAAAGCCCCTTCCGTTCGCGCCCGGGTCGGATGACCCCCAAGTCGCGTCCACCCACGCCCCGGCCTAAGTCGATTCTCACCGCCCCTTTCGAGACACGTTAGGCGGGACCGCGATCCTGCGTGATCGTGAGTTCGCCCAGCAGCACGAGCGGGCCGCTGAGCATCTGGCCAGGGATCGACAGACGGTGGGCCCTGCCGCCCCTACGCCCACCCGCCACAAAAGGAAGAGTGATGGCCCACATACTGGTCCAAACCAACGGCCGCGCTCAATGACCATCGCAGGTGATCCCAGGCCCAGGTGGCGAGCGTTACGGGCCAATCTCGCGGCGGCGGTCATCCTCGCCGCGCTGCTCACGACGATCGCAGTGGCGCTCAGCTCCAACGCCGGCCCGCACCTCGATCAGGGCGCCGTTCACTACCTCGGAGGCGCGGATCCCTCGTTTGCCCGGTACACCAACAACCGAGACCGCTCCTACGGCGCTTTCCTGCGCAGGCATATGTGGCGAATGGTCGTCTACTCGCCGTACTTCGACAACAAGACCCGCTGGTTTCCCAACGCCTGGGTCTATGACGACGCCTACGCCATCTATCGCGGCTCTCCTCTGCCCAAACAGCATCCCGAGTGGATCCTGCGGGATGCCTCTGGCAGCCCGCTCTATATCCCGTTCGCCTGCTCGAACGGCACCTGCCCGCAGTATGCGGCGGACATCTCCAACCGCGCCTTTCGCCGCCATTGGATCGCCGGCGCACGCGCCGAGTTGCTCCACGGCTACCGCGGCCTGTTCGTGGATGACGTCAACATGGAATTTCGCGTCGGCGACGGGCAAGGCCACCAGGTCGCGCCCCTGGAGCCCGCGACCCATCAGCCAATGACCGATGAAGCATGGCGCGGCTACATGGCGCAGTTCATGGAGCAGATCCGAGCGGCCTTTCCCCATACGGAGATCGTTCACAATGCCATTTGGTTCGCCGGCTCCCCCGCTGGTAAGGCTGAGCGAGACATCCAACGGGAGATCCGCGCGGCCGACTACATCAACCTCGAGCGGGGCGTCAACGACCCTGGCCTGACCGGCGGAAGCGGGCCGTTCTCGCTCACGAGCTTCCTGGCGTACATCGATGCGGTCCATGCATTGGGTAAGGGCGTCGTCCTGGACGGCAACGTCACCGACGGGCGAGGGATCGAATATGCCTTGGCAAGCTACTTCTTGATATCCGCCGGCAACGACCTCGTGAGCACGGGCGGGATGACGCCCACCCACTGGTGGACGGGCTTCGACGCAAATCTCGGCGACGCCATCGGCGCGCGCAAACAGTGGCAGGGTCTCCTTCGGCGCGACTTCACCAGCGGCATCGCCCTTGTCAACGAGCCAGGTAGCCTCCCTCATACGGTCAACCTTCCGACCGCGATGCGCGACCTAAATGGTCGGATCGTCAAGTCGCTGACGATCCCGCCCGCCGGCGGCGTTGTGCTGAAGAGCAGCTAGTTCCTCCCGGCCCCGTCGACCTTGATTGATGCCTCGTCAGGGGTGGGCTCTAAAGCAGCCCAACCTGGCGGAGAATCGACACGGAGTCCGAGTAGACGTCCTTGCGCTTGACCTTGCCGGCGTCGAACGGGATCACGTCCAGGCCCCTCCATTCGATCCGCTTGCCGGACGGCTCGGCGACGATCTCGCCGCGTCTGAGTGGCTTGATGTGCGTCGCCCTGGCGGTCCACTCCTGCACCACGAGGTCCTCACGCACGTAGAGCCTGCGTGTCTCGAACTCGATGTCGGGCCACGACTCGAAGATGCCGGCGATGTGTCTCAGCGCTTCCTCGCCCTCGGCTCGCTCCCCGGCCGTGTGGTTCTCGAAAACCATGTCCGGCGCGTGCATCGATCCGATCCGGGCCACATCATGGGCGTTCCAGGCGTCGTTGTAGGCGGTGATTGCCTCGTGCAGCCGCTCGGGGGCGCTGCTCATGCCCAGCCCATCGGCTCACAGCCGCTCGATCGAGGCGCCGAAGCGATAAGCACGCTCGCGCGCCCTTGGCCATCGACGCGGACGGTGCGCCGGCTGCGGGCAGCGTGAGTCATCGACCACCCTTCGCGTAGTTGCTCGCGCCAAACCAGTCGACGACCACGACGGGTTCCTCGCCCACGACCCAGGCGTCATGACCGCTCGGCAGCGAGGTGACGTCGCCGGCCTTCGCGACCATCTCGGTCCCATCGTCCATGCGGATCGCGAGCTGGCCGCTCACGTGGTACTGGAAGTGCGGGGCTTCGCAGCTCTCGGTCCCGGCGATCGGCTTCACGTCGTTTGACCACCGCCAGCCGGGCTCAAAGACGAGCCGGCCAACCTCGCCGCCGCCGATCGAAATGATCTCGGCCTGGCCATTCGGAAACTCCCTGACCTCGTCCGGCTCTCCGAAGCTCTTGTGCTGGGTCTCCTGCATTGTGGCCTCCTCGTGCGTGCGCGTTGGGCGTGACTTGGTTCAGCCGCTACCCTACCTATTAGTAGGTAGAGCGTCAAACCAGGTTGCAAGAATGCCACGATGGCCGTGAGAGCAGAGAACCGCGCGTCCGACGCGCCCTACACAAGCCAGCCTCCCGGAAGCACTCGCTCGCGCATCCTTGATGTGGCCGAACGGCTCGTTCAGGTCCGTGGTTTCAACGGCTTCAGCTATGCCGACGTCGCCACCGAGTTGGCGGTCACCAAGGCCAGTCTCCACTACCACTTCCCCAACAAGGCGGGCCTAGGGGAGGCACTCATCGCGCGCTACGCCGAGCGTTTTGCCGATGCGCTGGCGGCAATCGACGCGCACATCCACGCCGCTCCCAGCAAGCTCGACGCGTACGCCAGCCTATACGCCGATGTGCTGCGAAAGGGACGGATGTGCCTCTGCGGCATGCTCGCGGCCGAGTACGAGACCCTATCGACGCCAATCCGAGAAGCCGTCGTTGCCTTCCTGGACGACAACGAGGCCTGGCTGGAGGGGGTCCTCCTGCAGGGTCGCGAGGATGAAAGCCTGCTGTTCAGCGGCTCCGCAAGGGAGACGGCGAGAAGCATCGTCAGCGGCCTTGAGGGCGCGATGCTGGTGGCGCGATCATACGGCGATGTCGAGCGCTTCGAGACCGGGGCGACGCGACTGCTCGCAAGCCTCGCCGGCACCGTCCAGCCGTCTTCGAATTCACAACGGCACCCGGAGTCCTGAATCTAGGCCCGCAGTTGCGATATCGGCCGGCACGCGCCGAGGCAAGCGGACACGTCCCGCTTGGGGGGTGCATCCAGAACTGCCCGCCGGGCGCTTCAGCTCAATTGCGGGGCAAGCTGCAGTCCCAGTTTCGGGAGTGCTCGGCGGACGCGACGATCAAACGACGCCACGGAGGCTGCCCAGTCTAACCGGCTACGGGAGATCCACAGGATCTGAGATCTCCATAGACGCGTGAGCTTGCGCCTGGGAAGACGCGCTAGATCAACCTCCCCCAGCTTGACCTG
>Ga0208241_1000003_pt1 | contig 22902 bp, 17 predicted proteins | sample MicForSoiPHH12_O_FD_188040 | JGI IMG/M metagenome (GOLD analysis project Ga0208241, IMG submission 188040) | Forest soil microbial communities from Harvard Forest Long Term Ecological Research site in Petersham, Massachusetts, USA - MetaG HF047... | ecosystem: Environmental > Terrestrial > Soil... | reverse complement strand
CCACGCCGCCCAGCCGCCGTACGCCGCCACCGAAACGCCGTTTGGATCGAGCACGACGGGCGTCGTCGCGCCGGCGCTGACCGCAAGGCACGTCAGCGAGACCATCAAGACCGCCGCGGCGGCGGCCGCGCGATAGATCGGCCGAAGGTAATCGAGCGTGGCGTCGCTCATCGCACGATCACCGTATGGACCGTGAGCTGCTCGGGGCTTGCACCGGGGTTGGTGATCGTCAGGTGGAGGGTCGCCTTGAGGTGCCCGTGAGCTGCGGTGAGCAACGACCTGCCGGTCGCGTTGAGGCGCAGGTCCAGCGTCGAGCTCTCACCCGACGGCACGCTGAGATGACCGGTCGCGATGGTGGTTCCTTTCACCTTCACCGTCCCGTTCGCTTTGCAAGTGGCTTTCGGCGACTCGCACGTGACCGCCAGCTCGAGCGTGGAGGGATGATGGACGGTCAGTCGCTCGTAAGGCGCCGCCTGCGTCGTGAGGTCCGCGACGTGCAGTCCGCCGGAGTCCTCGAACGTGACAAAGCCGCCGCCGTTGGCGGCGACGGCAACGCGGGCGTTGTCGAGGATCGCGTAGCCGGGCTGGACCTGGGCGATGTCCTGGGCGCTGGAGAAGCGCGTCCCACCGTCGGTCGAGAGGTAGAGGCTCATCTGCCCGGTATCGCCGGCGACGTTCGGCCACACCGCCGCCACCTCGCCGGTGGTGTAGTTCTCGCCGAGCCCGCCCGCCGGGCCGCCCGTCGCGAAGTCCTCGCCGGCGACCACGGCCAGGCGTTGTGGCGCGCCGAAGCTGTGGCTGGCCAGGTCGTAGTGGCGGACGTCCACGGCCGTCGGCTGCGAGGAGCCTTCTTTGACCCCGTCGCCGGAGAGCATGAACAGGCCATCCGCCCCGCCCGCCAGGCGCGGGAAGGCTCCCTGCGCAACGACGCCGCCGGTGGCCCAGTTCGCCCTACCCGACGGCCCGAGGTTTTTTTCGCTGACCGAGCAGGGGCCGTTGGGGGCGCTGTAGCGGAAGAAGCGGACCGTCGGCGGGGAGACGTGGTCGCCTTCAAAAGCCTCGACCTCGTCGCCGAGCGCGGACAGCGGGCACGGACCCGGACCGCCGCTTACCCATCCGAGGCTCGCCTCCTGCGAGCCGAATGCGTCTTCGCCGAAGGAGAAGGACTGATCCGGGATCCGGCCGGGCGTGAGCATCGTTTCCTGGGGCACGACACAGCCCTGCCCGTAGAACGCGAACGTCCAGTTCACGAACGGATTTGCCGAGCTCATCTCGAACTCGATGTTCGAGCCTCCGAGCGTGGTCGACCCCTGGCTGGGGTCGTATTGGCCGCCGTAGGCGTTGAACGGGAGGACGTCGTCGAGGTTGGTCTCGACCTGGCACACGTAGGTCCGTCCGCTGGCGATTGGCGCGCCCGCGACCCACGGCGCGCCGAAGCTCGCGCCCCCGTTGGTCGACTCCCACATGACCATTTCGTCGGTGTCGTAGCTCGGCGCGACGATGTAGACAACGCTCCCCGGCCCAAGCACCGTAAACGGGGTGCTCGTCACCGCGCTCCCGAGCGACAGCGTCACCGGCAGAGTGATCGGGTGCGGGCAGCTGCGAGCAGAGGAGGCGAACTTGCAGAACATCACCGTGTCCGCTGGGGTCGATTTATGCAGCCACGCCGCGTAGCCGTTGCCGCCCGCGTCGACCACTACGGGCCCGATCGAGTCCGCGCTGCGATCGAGCGTGAACAGGTTGGCCGCCGCGGCCGGTCCGGCGAGCGAGCCCGCGAGCGCCACCGCGCCGAGGAGTGCGCCGAGCAACGCGCGACCGCGTCGCGCGACCCTCTGGCGCTGGGGGGCCAGGGCACGCTGGCCGGTGCGTCCTCTGTGCCGCAGCTGCGGCTTTGGCCGGGTGAGCTTCTCGCAGATGTTCACATCGCCTCCTCTGGCAGTGACGGTTGATGCTGGCAAACTTGAGTCCTCGGTCATCGTCGGCTGGGCCTCCTGGCCTGTCGGATGCTTGGCATGGTCAGTGAGCGATCGTGAAGTGGAGCGTCCTCGCCGCGGCATGCAGGCCGGACGCAGTAGCCCCGATCGACAGTGTGTAGCCGCCGGTCCCGAGCCACCGGTGCTTGGAGAGGCGACCCTCGAAGCGCACCTTGTTCGTTCCCGCATGTCCGCTGAATGTCAGCGTCGCCGCCACCACCGTTCGAGTGCAGCGGTGCTCTCGCTTGTTCTTCTTGGTTTCTGCGACGCACGTCTTTCCGACCTTGCGCCCGCCGGCCGGCTCGGTGAACGTGAGCGTCGCCTTCGCGGGCACGTTGAGGCTGAACGAGATCGTTGTCCCTATCGGGGGCCGCCGCTGCTTGTGCGTGGTCTTGCTGGCGCTGATGTACGCGAGCGCGCCGCCCTCGCGCCAGGTCGTTGCCGACTCTCTTGTATCGGTCAGGACGGGCGTGGGAGCCGATGCAATCGCCGACGAGGTGGCTGGCGGGGTGGTGGATGGACTGGTGGACGGAGTGGTCGACGGAGCGGTGGTGGTGACCGGCGCTGGGAGAGCCGCCGTGCTGAACGTCGCGGCGAACGCTGACGTCGTCGTGGCGTTCGCGTCCGTCGCGGCCAGGCGGTAGTAGTAAGTGGTGCCCGGCGCGAGGCCGGTGAGCGTCGCCGTCACCGGCTGGGGTGTGTCGGCGACCGACAGGCACTGCGTTGGCGTCGAGCTTACGCTCGCCGGTGGCCCGCCGCCCAGTGCAGCCGCCCCGAAGTCGAAGTGGACGGTCCCGCCTCCGCCGAGCGGGTTGGCCGTCCCGCTCAGCGTCGCCCCCGTCTGCCCGATCGCGCTCACCCCGCTGCTGGCGACCGCTGGGCCGCTAGCCGGGATGAACTGGTCGGCGCCGATGTCGGTGCTCGCGCAACTCGTCCCGGGTGCGAAGGCGCGCGCATCGCCTTCGAAGTCGAAGCTCCCGTTCGCGGGGTCGATCAGGCCGGCGCCGATTGTCTGCGCGCCGAGCGCCTCGCGGAAGTCGCCTTCTTCCGGGTCGACGAACAGTTGGCCGAGTCCCTGATTACCGGTCGTCATGCTCGTGCCGTCGTCGGTGAGGCTGCCCCCGCCTTCGACTTTGGTGTTCGCGGAGCTGTAGTTCGAGTAACTGGTCGTCACGGCGGCCGGCTGGCCGTCTCGAAAGACAAAGATGTCCGCCAGGCCGCCGCGCGCGATTGTGTTGAAGGCGGCGATTTGCACCGATCTTTCCGACGCGGGGGCGCTTTCGGCCGCGATGCCGACGCCTTCGGGGGCGACCGCGGTGACATTGCGCAGGGTCACGTCGTTGAGGGGATCCGCGATGCCGGTGACGCGGACCGCGGCGCCGGGGGAGACGCGCTGACAGACGCTGTCGATCAGCGCGGCCGTCCTCGAGAGTGCACACGCGCTGGACTCTTCCGGTCCGGCCCGCGCGATCACCTGTTCACCGGACGCGTCGGTGAGCAGGAGGCTCGCACCGCCGCCTTTGAAGACATCGGCGACTTGAATGTCGCGGATCGTGCTGCCGGGACCATTGACGATGACGCCGAAGTCGGCGTCGCTGAAGATGAGCGCGCTCGGGGTGCCCGGAGAGGTGTCCGTGCCATGCGCGGTGACGTCTTTTGCGATGACCCTGACCGGCGCGATCAGCGGTTCGAACACCGATCCATAGCCGCCCGGCTCGATGATGACTTCGTCGCCTTCGTGGGCGCCTTCCATCGCGACCGAGAGGCTGCAGGCGTTTGCCGGCGAGCTGCAGTTCTTCGCGCCCGCTTCCGCCGGGGCCGCGTAGCGCGTTGCCCCCAGCGCTGGCGCCGAGCCGACGGCGATCATGACGATCGATGCCCCGGCGACACCCGCAAGCCAAGCGCGGGCGGCTGTGCGTGCCGTCGGTGCGACGACGGTCTCCTCACCCGCGGGCGGAGCCTCGATCATCAACACGGGTGGGCGCTAACGTTGATCATCCGTACAGGTACACTGTACTAGACGATCGTACGGCTGTGTCGCGTCCTCGACGATGATACGAGCGCCCGAGAAGACTGCACCGATGCCCCCAAGCCACCGCAAACAGATCCTCGAGGCAGCGATCGAGTGCGTGCAGACGCGTGGCGTGGCTGGCACGACCACTCGCGACATCGCCGCCGCGGCCGGCGCGAGCCTCGCCTCGATCCCGTACCACTTCGGCTCCAAGGACGCGCTCATGGACGCGGCGCTGCTGAAGGCGATCCGTCGCTACACGGTGCACCTGGAGGGTCAGGCCTTCGCCGGCGACGCGCCGCCATTGCAGGCGCTGGCGAAATCGCTGATCGCGACCGTCGACTCGTTCGACGAGGTCAGACCCCTGCTGGTCTCGCTGATGGAGGCCCACGTCAAGGCCATGCACTCCGACGCGCTGCGCGAGAGCGTGGCCGCCAACCGACGGGCGGCGGTTGAGCGGATCGGCGCGATGGTGAAGGTCGGACTGGGGCTCGAGGGCAAGCTCTCAGACGGCGAGATCCACGCCGTGTCCGTGCTCGTGCTCGCGCTGGTCGATGGGCTGATGCTCGGCTGGCTGATCGATCCCGACGCCACGCCCGATGGGAAGGAGCTGCTCGACGCCGTGATCGCGGCGGTCGGACCGCTGGTCGAGCAGCGCAGCGAGAGCGCTTGACCTGGCTGGACGGCGACCGGCCTCCACCGGCGTTACGACGGCCGACCAAGGCGCAGCCGTCGGAGCGACGCTCCTAAGACGCGGCCCGTCGCTGCGTCACCGCGCCAAGATCGAGGTGCTGCATGTGAAAGACCGCCTCGTCCAAGAGCGAGGCGACATGTTCGTCATGCAGGCGGTAGAGCACCTGCCGTCCGCGACGCTCACCTACGACGAAGCGCATGTCCCGCAGGACGCGCAGCTGGTGGGAGACCGCCGACTGGCTGAGCTCGACCGTGGCGACGATCTCTGAAACAGCTCGTGGGCCGTCGCGCAGGCAGCCGAGGATGTGAACGCGGCTTGGGGTTGCAAGTGCTTGCATCATCTGTGCGACCCGCCCGGCCACCGCGCCATCGACCGCGGTCCTCCGAGCTTTGCCGGCGACGCCATGACTCACCCTCTGAGCTTACCGGCGCTTGCTCCGCCCCCGGCAGTTCGGCGCGCCGTACGCGCAGGAAGCACGGTCGGAAGATATATGCACATATGTGCATGTTATCATAGGGGCATGAACTCGACCGCGCCGGCTCTGCTGGCCGCCGCCGCAGGTGTCGGCGTCGGCCACGCGATCCTCCCCGACCACTGGGTCCCGCTCGCGGTCCTCGGGCGCACTCAGAAATACCCGCTTGCCCGCGTCGCCCGGCTGTCTTTCCTGGCTGGCGTCGCGCACGTGCTCGTCTCGCTGCTGCTGGGCGCGATCATCATCATCGTTGGACTACAGCTACGCTCGACGATCGAGAGCGCGCAGAGCACGATCATCGGCGTCGTGTTGATCCTCACCGGTGTCGGCTTTGCGGCGCTCGAGCTGACTGGTCGTGGACACGGCCACAGTCACTCGCATCGGGATGGCCATTCCGATGGTCATGGCGATTCGCACGGCCGTGCGCAAGCTGGCGAGCACACCCATGAAAACGCTCACCCGCACGAGCATCCGCACCTTCACTCGCCGGCCGAAAGCGATGTGATCGTCGCGGCCGGGGAGAGCCGCGTGCGTGGCCTGGCGGCGATCATGGTTCCATTCGGAGCCGCCGCGTCGCCCGACCTCACGATCCTCCCGGTGTTCCTCGCCGCCACGGCCGCGGGCGTGTTCGCGGCGATTGGCGCGCTGATCGTCTTCTCCGCCGTCACGATCGGCACGATCGTCGCCCTCACACTGTTCGCCTGCTTCAGCGGCTACCGGGTGCAGGGCCAATGGCTCGACCGCTGGGGAAACATGTTCACCGCCTGTATCCTCGTGGCGATCGGCGTGCTCGTCTTCACGAGCGTCATCTAGGCGCGATGTCCGCGACCTAGTCCCGTGGGCTTCGCGGGCCGCACGGTCCGATGAGCGCACCGCCGCGTGTCCGCCAGACCGATAATCATCCCTGCGCGTGAGCACCGTTACGACACCGCCCCCGCTGCCTCCCGCGGGGGCGGTGTCGCCACGGGATGCGATCTACGGGGAGCCGCCCCGTCGTGGCTGGTGGATGACCAAGCGGTTTCTGCTCGCCGCGATCGGCATCGTGCTGCTGGCGGGCGGGGCCACTGCCGTCCTCGCGCTCAACGAAGTTGGCAAGCTGGTCGATGCGCTCGGCCAGAGCAAGGCGGTCAAGATCGCTCCGAGGGTGCTGGCGCCGAGCGGCGGAGGGGCGCCCGAGACGTTGCTGCTGGTTGGCAATGACCAGCGGCCGCCTCCGAAAGACAACCCCGGCGGGTCCGTGCTGCCGCATTCCAACGAGATGCTGCTGGTGCGGATCGACCCGAGCAAGCCAACGGTATCGATGCTGTCTATCCCCCGAGAGCTGCAGGTTCCGATCTACCCGCCGGGGCAGCTGCCGGTCGTGACGCGCATCAATGCCGCCTACACGCTCGGCGGGATCCAACTGATGACCGAAACGATCAAGCAAGTGCTGGGCGTCTCGATCAATCACGTGTTGGTCGTCACCTTCCCGAAGTTCAGGCGCGCCGTCGATGAAATGGGCTGCATCTATATGACCGTGGATCGTCGCTACCACCATGTCAACGAACCCGGTGGCGAACAGTATTTTGAAATCAATCTGCAGCCGGGCTACCAGCGGCTGTGCGGCAAGGAAGCCCTCGAATTCGTCGCCAACCGCCACGAAGACACATCGCTCGTCCGCGACGCTCGCGACCAGCGCTTCCTGCTCGAAGTCAAGGCCCAATACGGCTCCACGCTGTTTGATAACCGTGAAAAGTTCGAGCGGATTCTCGGCAAGGCCGTCGAAACCGACCTGCACGGCACGGGTGAGGTGCTCGACCTACTGAGGCTGCTCGTGCAGTCGCAAGGTAAGCCGGTGCGGCAGGTTCCCTTCCAGGTGAACCTGCTGCCGACCTACGACACCGCGACGCCCGAACAGATCCACGAATCGGTGCAGTCGTTTCTGAGCGGCACCGCCCAGATCTCCAGGCGCAAGCTCGGTGCGGTCGTGCACGCAGCACGCCAGCGCCACCACGGCAAGAGCACCGGGGTCGCTCTGGCTACCACCTCGAGCTCCGAGCTGGCGCAGGCACGCGCCGCGCAGCATCATCTGCCGTTCCCGTTGGAGTATCCGCGGGGTCGCGACACTTACGCGGGAGCGACTCCGGACACGCTGCGTCTGTACGCCATCCGCGACCCTCGGCAACACGTCCATCCGGCCTACGTGATCGTCGTCGACCGCGGCCAATTGGGACAGTTCTACGACGTCGAGGGAACGACTTGGGCCGACCCGCCCCTGTTGAGCGACCCGAGTCAGACCGTGCGGATCGGCTCCCGCACCTACGGCTTGTTTTACGCGGGTGAACAGATCAGGACGATCGCCTGGCGTGAAGGCGATGCCGCCTACTGGATTCAGAACACGCTCACCAACAGCGTCTCGGCGCCGGCGATGCTGGCGATGGCCGAGCAGACCCTGCCCGTGACGCGCGCAGCCGCCACCGTGCATAAAGCTGCAGCGATCCCACACAGCTTCAGCCTGCCCCCGCGCACGGTCCTCGCCACGAGCCTGGAATCCAAGCTGGAGGCCGCGCTCGGTCTCGCGGTTCTCGCCCTCGTTGCCCTGCTTGCGCTGCTCGTGTTCAGCCGCCAGCGCGAGCTGAGCCTCCTGCGTGAGCAGGTGTCCCAGGCGATTGCGCTCGAGGCGCGCCCGCTCTCGTTGCTCGCGGCTGCGGGCATCGGTCACGCGCTGCCAGCGCCCGCCAAGTCCGCCGAGAGAGCAGCCACCACACCCACGATTTACCGCGTACGAAGACGCTGGCGCAGGGGCGCGCTGGCCTCGGCGAGCGTGGCGATCCTCGCGATACTCCTCGCCCTGGGTATTCACGTCCTGCGCTCCAACTCGTCCTCGTCATCGTCATCGGCGCGGGGCGGCTTCTCGATTCCCGTGGCGGTCTTCAACGCGACCGGCAGCCCGGGCGCCGCACACCGGATCGCCGGCACGCTCAAGGCCGACCGCGTCCACGTGCGCGAGGTTGGTGACCTGAACGCGAACTTGGCAGCCGGCGTCTACGTCCTCTACCCGCCTCGCGCCCAGGCAGAGGCACGACGGCTGGCTCGACTGATCTCGAGCCTCTCGCCGACCGTCACGCCAATCCAGCCACAGGTCCAGAACGTGGTCGGCCGGCAGAACGAGATCGTCGTCGTCATCGACTGACGTCCTGAGCAGCTAGCAGCGAGCGCCGCAACGAGAGTCCTGAGCGCCTAGCGGCGCCGGCGCGGCTCAGCTCTCACTCACCGGCCTGGCGACATCCTCGGCCAGCAGCCCGTAGGCATCCGGGCGGCGGGTCGTGAGGAATGGGAACAGCTCGAGCCAGTCGCGGCGCTGGTCGAGGTCGAGGTCGGCGATCAGAACGGCCGGCTCGTCGCGAGGAGCCTCGACGAGCTTTCGCCCGTAGGGATCGCAGACGAACGACGAGCCGTAGAAGCACACGGGCGGCTCCTCGCCGAACCGGTTCACGGCGATCATGAATACGCCATTGGCGATCGCATTGCCGATGATCACGCGCTCCCAGAGCGGCTGGGTGTCGAAGTCCGGATGGTTAGGCTCGGAACCGATCGCCGTCGGATAGACGAGCACGTCGGCCCCCTGGAGGCTGTATGCGCGGGCAACCTCCGGAAACCATTGGTCCCAACATGTCGGCAGCCCGAGATGCGCCTCTCCGAGGGCGATCAGCGGGAAGGCGTCGCCGTCCCCTGGCCCGGCCGGAAGTAACGGTCCTCGTGGTAGCCGGCGGTCACGGGGATGTGCAGCTTGCGCGTGCGCCCGATCAGCTGGCCGTCGGGGGCCACAAGGATCGCGGTGTTGTAGCCGAGCCCGTCGCTGCCGTCGGCGCGCTCGTAGAGGGAGGCGTGGACATGGCTGCCGATCTCGGCGGCCATACGCGCCGCGAAACGGTACGTGGCGCCGCCGGGCAGCTCCTCGGGCTCGATCCCGGCAGCCTGTGGGCCGGCTGGATCGGTGGCGAAATACGGGCTCAGCGTGAGCTCCTGCAGGCAGACCAGCTGAGCGCCCTCGCCGGCTGCGAGCCTGATCGCCGCTGCGAGCGCCATCTCGTGCTGGCTTGGATCCGGATGCCAGCGCTCCTGCACGGCGGCGATACGCAAGGGAGCCCGCCTCGGCGGGCGCCTGCGCGCGGGGGAGGGCGGCGGTCCCGTGGCGGCGATCAGACGAATCTCTCCCACCGGGCAGACTCTAGGTGCTCCGCTGAGCGTGCGTGGCCTAGGTCCCCGAGCCAGCGCTGCGCTCTTGCGGCGCTAGGCTGCCTGCGCTGTGACTTGCCTGCTCTCGCACCTGCCGATGCCCCTCGGCGTACGGTGAGCGCGACGATCGCGTCCACGCCGGACGGCGACGGCTATCGCATGCCGGCAGAGTTCGAGCCGCACTCCGGTTGCTGGATGGCTTGGCCGGAGCGCCCGGACAACTGGCGCCGGAACGCCAAGCCCGCGCAGGAGGCCTACGTCGCGGTGGCCGAGGCGATCAACGTCTCCGAGCCGGTGACGATGGCTGCCTCCGACGCCCAGTTCGAGCATTGCCGGTCGCTGCTCTCCCCGTCGGTTCGTGTGGTTGAGATCTCGACCGACGACGCCTGGATGCGCGACACGGGCCCGACATTCGTGGTCGACGACGCCGGCGGCAGGCGTGGCGTCGACTGGCGCTTCAACGCGTGGGGCGGGCTCGAGGGGGGCCTTTACTTCCCGTGGGAGCGCGACGATCGCGTTGCCCAGAAGGTCCTCGAGATAGAAGGCGCCGGGCGCTATCGCGCCCCAATGGTGCTCGAGGGCGGCGCGATCCACGTCGACGGCGAGGGGACGGTCATGGCGACCGAAGAGTGCCTGCTCAACCCGAATCGCAATCCCCATCTCTCACGACGACAGATCGAAGCGACGCTGTTCGACTACCTCGGCGCCGAGAGCATGATCTGGCTCGGCGGCGGGGTCTACAACGACGAGACCGACGGGCACGTCGACAACCTTGCGTGCTTCGTGGCACCGGGCGTGGTTCTGCTCACCTGGAGCGACGTTCAGAGCGATCCGCAGCACGCGATCTCACGCGATGCGCTCGCGAGGCTCCAAAGCGCTAAGGACGCTCGCGGCAGGACGCTCGAGGTGATCCGAATCCCCTCGCCGGGACCGATCACGATCGGCGCGGAGGAGGCGAAGGGAGTGGATGCGCTGGCTGCGAGCAGGCCGCGGCGCGCCGGCGATCGCATGGCCGCGTCGTACGTCAACTTCTATCTCGGCACGACGCGGGTCGTGTTCCCACGGCTCGACGAACGCTTCGACGACGCCGCTGAGGAGGTGCTGCGCAGCTGCTTTGCGAATCGGGAGGTTGTCGGGGTCCCCGCTCGCGAGGTCCTGCTCGGGGGCGGAAACATCCATTGCATCACTCAGCAGGTGCCGGCCGTCGGTGCATGACGCCCCGGGTCTCACTGTGTGCCGGCCGTCGGTGCATGACGCCCGGGTCTCACTGTGTGACGCGGTAGCGAAGGTGGCTGACGCCGGGAGCCTCGATCGTACGCATGCACTCGAGCCCGACCTGCTCGGGCTCGAGGCCGTCGAACAGCCGCGCGCCACCTCCGAGGAGGACCGGGACGAGGTGGATCTGAATCTCGTCGATCAGTCCTGCCTTCAGGTATTGCTGGGCGACGTGTGCGCCACCGGCTAGGGCGATGTCCTTGCCGGCGCCCGCTGTCCGCGCCTGCTCGAGGGCGGACTCGATGCCGTCGGTGACGAACGTGAAGGTCGTGCCGCCACGCTTGGCAACCGTCTGACGCGCGTGGTGGGTGACGATGAAGACGGGCGTGTGGAAAGGCGGATCCTCTCCCCACCAGCCGTCCCAGGGGTCAGCTCCCCACGGCCCCTCGCCGCCGAACATGTTCCGGCCCATCACCGTCGCTCCGATGTTCTCGAGCGACTCCTCGACGACGTTCGTGGAGGCGTTGACCTCGCCACCCTGCTGGCCGTGGCGCCTGCGCCAGGCCGCCAACTCGAAGACCCACTCGTGAAGCTGCATCCCGCCCTCTCCGAGCGGGTCCTCCCGGCTCTGGTTGGGCCCGGCGGTGAAGCCGTCCAGCGACATCGAGATATCGAACCTCAGTCTTGACACCAGTCTCACCCCTCGCGCCGGCGTGCCAGCGAAGCCGCGCTCCGACGCTCTACTTCACCGTGTTCCCAGCGGCGTTGACCGCGTACCAGGTCCCGCCGAACTGCATCGCACCCACGTAGGTGGTTTCTGCGCGTTCTTCGGCGGCAGCATAACGGTAGAGCGGGTGACCGGCGTAGGTCACCTGCTTGATGCCGCCGGGCAGCGTGATCGTGGAGAGAAGCGAGGCCTTCACGCCGGGCCCGGCGACGGGCTTGCCGCTCGTGCTCAGCGCCGGCCAGGTGCTCGGGCATTGGCTGATTTTCACGCACGCGTTCTTGTTGCGGGCGTCGCTCGTGAACCTGTACAGCGTGAAGCCCGACGCATTGACCAGGACATTTCCGAGGCTCGTGTGGCGCAGCCCGATCTTCGCGGCTCGGCTGGCGCGGGCGCTTGGGACGCCAACCTGTGCGCCGGCGACTGTCGAGATGCTTGCCACGCTGGCCAATACGCCAGCCAAGAGAATGTAGGTTCGCCGCACGAGGGATTCCTTCCGGATCTGGGGTTTTGTGGGGCCGCAGAGATTGTGCTGCTCTCGGGACTGAAGACGCCGGAATGTCGCGCAACCTTCCCGGCGCTCCCGGCGCTCCCGGCGCTCCCGGCGCTCCCGGCGCTCCCGGCGCGCGGCCAACTATCGGCGGTGGAGGAAGCGACGTCGGCACGCGTTGAGCGATGCCTGCGCTCACGTTGTGCGGACGATCAACACCGAGCAAGGGGCGTGATGAGAGACCTTGTCGGGCACCGAGCCCAGCAGGAAGCGCTTGGCGCCCGTCATGCCCTTGTTGCCGAGGATCACGAGGTCCGAGCCCTGCTCCTCGGCGACGTCGAGGATCGCATCGGCGGGATCGCCCTGGCGGGCGTGCGTGTTCACGTTGACCCCCGCCTCGCGCGCGATGTCGGCTGCGTCGGAGAGCGAGGCTTCGACCTCCTGGCGGGGGTTGATCGCCCACTGCACATCCTCTGGGGCGTCGCGCCTCTCGGCGCGCAGGCGCTGCTCGGAGACCGGCGTATATGCGCTGACGAGCTCCAACGTCGCGCCCACGGCGCCGGCGATGTCGACGGCCTCGCGCACCGCCTGGGTGGCGGTGTCTGAACCATCGGTCCCGACCACGATCGAGCTGAACATGATCACCCCTTGCAGGTCGATTGCGAGCCCGTGCGGCCCGCGACAGCGATCATATCCGTGCGCGCCGAGCCGGTGCTGCCGCGAGCCGATCGCGTCGCGATCGGCTTTCTCTGGGCCGGCTCGATCGACAGGAGCCGCCTCAGGCGTGCCAGCACTGGCTCGCCGAGCAGTTTCACCGCGCGCAGGCAGGTACCCTTGCGGGAGGCGACCATTACCGGGGAACGACCATGGCACTGACTTGTGCGGCGTGCGGGCACGCCAACCGCGGCGAAGCACGCTTCTGCGCTGGCTGCGGCGTGTCGCTCAGCGTGAGCTGCGCGACCTGCGGCACGGCGCTCGAGAGCGATGCGCAGTTCTGCGATGAGTGCGGCGCGGAGGTGGCCGCGCGCGAGCCGCCGGGGACGCGCAAGGTCGTCTCGGTCGTATTCGCCGACCTCGCCGGGTCGACCGAGTTGCAGGAGTCGCTCGACCCGGAGTCCGTGCGCCGAGTCATGGAGCGCTTCTATCGGACGATGCGCACCGTGGTCGAGGCGCATGGCGGGCAGGTGATGAAGTTCATCGGCGACGCCGTCGTCGCCGTCTTCGGCGCTCGCAGCCTGGATGAGTACGATGCGCTGCGTGCCGTCCGCGCCGCCGCCGCGATGGGCGCGGAGCTCGACACGCTCAACGACGATCTGAAGTCCGGCTGGGGCGTGCGCTTGGCGATGCGCACCGGCGTCAACACGGGCGAACTCGTGATCGGCGAGGAGGAAGAGATCTTCGTCGGCGACGCGATGAACACGGCCGCGCGCCTCGAGCAGGCCGCCGCCGCGGGGGAGGTGCTGGTCGGCGAGGCGACCTGGCGTCTGGTTCACCACGCGGTCGAGCTCGAGCCCGTGGGCGCACTCGAGCTGAAGGGCAAGGCCCAGGCCGTGCCCGCCTGGCGGCTGGTCTCGGCGGAGACGCCTGCAGACGGCGATCGCGCGCCGAGCACGGCACGGCTCGTGGGTCGCGCCGGCGAGCTGCAGCGACTGCGCGCAGCGCTCGATGACGCGCTCGGATCGCGCGCCTGCCGTCTGGTCAGCGTGATCGGCTCGCCGGGCGTGGGCAAGACCCGGCTGGCCGGTGAGTTCGCGCTCGAACTCGACGAGCAGGCTCGTGCCGTCGAGGGACGCTGCGAGCCGAGCGGCGAAGGAATCACGTTCCTGCCGGTGGTGGAGATCCTGCGCGAGGTCGCCGGGATCGGGGAAGCGGACGCACCGGAGTCGGTGCAGGAGAAACTCAGCGGGCTGGTGGCCGATGACCCCGAGCGCGAGCGCCTGGTCGAGTGCACGGCCGGTTTACTCGGCGTTTCCGAGGCCGCCTCCCCGGAGGAGACGTTCTGGGCACTGCGTCGAGTGATCGAATCGCTGGCCCGCCAGCATCCGCTGGTGCTCGTGCTCGACGACCTCCATTGGGGCCAGCCGCTGCTGCTCGACCTCGTCGAGTACCTCGTCGAGTGGGTGCGCGGCGCCGCCGTCCTGATCATCGCGCTCGCTCGCCCCGAGCTGCGCGAGACGCGCGAGACGCTGACCGTCCCGGGCCGGCGTGCGATCGAGGTGATCGAGCTCGACCCGCTGGACGCGGAGGAGAGCCGCGCGCTCGTCGGCGAGCTGCTCGGCCCCGCGGAGCTGCCGGTGGCGCTGTCCGACCGGATCCTCGAGCGGGCCGAGGGCAACCCACTGTTCCTGGGTGAGATGTTGCGGATGCTCGTGGACAACGGCATCTTGCGGCGCGAGCAGGACAGGTGGGTGGCCAGCGGTGACCTCGCCGACGTCGAGGTCCCGCCGACGATTCAAGCTCTGGTCGCGGCGCGCATCGGGCGCCTGCGCTCCGAGGAGCGCTCGGTCGTCGAGCGTGCGTCGGTGATCGGCAAGCAGTTCTTCCGCGGCGCCGTCGCCGAGCTCGTGGCGCCTCCCGTGCGCGCCGATATCGACGTGCATCTAGAGGCGCTGCGGCGCAAGGACATGGTCGAACCCGAGGGCACCTACTGGATCGATGAGCCGGTCTACCGCTTTCATCACGTGCTGATCCGCGACGCGGCCTATCGTTCACTGCTCAAGGAGGCGCGCGCCGAGTTGCATGAGCGCTTCGCGGACTGGCTCGAGTCCAAGGCCGGCGAGCTGGTCGGGGAGCACGAGGAGGTGATCGCGTTCCATCTCGAGCAGGCGCACTCCTACCGCCGCGAGCTCGGTCCGCTCGACGATCGCGGCCGCAAGCTGGGCGTGTGCGCCGCAACGCGCCTGCACTCTGCGGGACGACGGGCGCTGGCGCGCGAGGACCTCGCCGCGGCGGCGAACCTGCTCGGGCGCGCACTGGCGCGCGAGGCGGGGACCGAAGACGAGATCCTCTGGGATCTCGCCGAGGCGGCGCTGACCGCTGGCGACACGGCGGCCGCTGCCCCGATCGTCGATCGCCTCGCAAACGCCAGGGGCGCCGAGGATACTCGCCGCCGCGCCCGTGCGGCCGCGCTTGCCGGCCAGCTCGCCAACCTCACCGGCGCCGGGCAGATCGCGGCGACCGTCGAGTCGGTCGTCGGTGCGGCCGCCGAGCTCGAGCGGCTGGGCGACTTGGTCGGCGAGGCCAAGGCCCGGCACGTTGCCGCCGGCTCCTACGCCCGGCTCGGGCAGGTGGGCGCGGTCGAGGAGGCGCTCGACCGAGCGCTGGACGCCGCGCGCACCGCGGATGACCGCCGGCGGATCACGGCGGTGCTTGCAGGGGCGCCGTCCGCCGCGCTGTGGGGCCCTTCGCCGGTGGTGCGCGCGAGCGGCCGCTGTCTGGATGTGGTGCGGATTCTGCGCATGACCCCGGACAACCGCCACGTCGAGGCGATGGCGCTGCGCTGTCAGGCGGTGCTCGAGGCGATGCGTGGCCGGCCCGAGGCGGCCCGCGAGATCCTCAGCGCCGGGAGGGTGACGCTCGAGGAGCTTGGGCTCACGCTCGAGCTGCACGAGCTCTCGATGCACGACGGGATGGTCGAGCTGCTCGCCGATGACCCGTTCGCAGCCGAGGGCCATCTGCGCGGCGCGCGCGAGGGATTCGAGGCGCTGGGCGTCGCGGCGCGTGCGGCGCAGGCGGCGGCCCTGCTTGCGCGGGCGCTGCTCGAGCAGACGGGCAGGGACGAGGAGGCGGTGTCCCAGACGCTGCTGGCCGAGGCGCACGGCGGCGAGGACTTGAAGACGACCATCACGTGGTTGAGCGCGCGCGCCGAGGCGCTCGCGCGCGGCGGTGAGATCGAGCGCGCGCTGTCGTTCGCCGGCCGCGCGATCTCGGTGGCCGAGCCGACCGATGCCCTGGCGGACAAGGCCGACGCCTCGATGGCGCTTGCGCGGGTGCTGCAAGCTGCGGGGCGCCACGCACAGGCGTGTGAGGCGGCCGAGGCGGCGCGCGCTCTGTACGCGGCCAAGGGCCACGCGGTGGGCGTCGAGCGCGCCACGCGGCTGCTCTCAGCGGGGCGCCCGCGACAGCGGGAGCAGGTGGCCCAACCGCGCGCGGGGGCGCCCGGCGTCCCGCTGAGCGTTCTCGGCGACCATCCACTGGCGCGTCTCGGTGACCGCCCTCCGGAAGCGTTCGTCGCCGAGTTCGCGCGGCGGTTCGCCGCGCGCGAGCTGCAGCAGTGCTTGGAGCTTTACGCCGAGGACTGGGTTCTGATCGATCACCGGGCGATCGGCTGGGATGAGACGGGAGGCAAGGACGGCGCCGCGGCGATCGTCCGCTCGGCTTTTGAGGGCTCGCCCGACATCCGCCTCGAGATCGACGAGGTGCTGAAATGCGATGAGCGTGTGCTCGCGATGCGCGCGACCTGGCGCGGCACGACCGTGGAAGGCGGCGGAGAGCTCGCGATCGAGCTCGGGCTCGTGATGGCGATCGAGTCGGGTCGGATGGCCCGGATGGAGATGTATGAGCCCGAGGACCGCGAGGCGATGATCGCGCGCTATGAGGAGCTCGGCGACGGCGACGATCCACTCGGCGACGGTCCGCCGCAGCAGTCGCCAGCGCCGTCAGAGGACTCTCACGGACCGGGCACGCGCGCCGCTCAGCGCGCCCACGCAGAGGTGGTCCGCCGCTACAACGCTCACGACATCGAGCGGCTGCTGGAGTGCTTTGACGAGCGCCTGAGCTTCGTCGACCATCGCGAGCGCGGCTGGAAGCCCTGGCATGGTCGCGCCGGCGCCGAGCGCTTCTACGGCTCGATCTTCAGGGCCTCGCCCGACGCGCGCCAGCAGGTCGAGGAGATCCTCGCCTGCGATGACCGCGTGATCGCCCTGCGGACGACGATCCGCGGCTCCGCGACCGACGGCGTCGGCGAGCTCGAGTACCCGTTTGGCTATGTGGCCGCCTTCGAGTCCGGGCGGATGGTCGCGCTGGACGTCTATGACCACGATGACCGCCGCGCGATGGTCGCGCGCTATGCCGAGCTCGGCGGCGGGCTGGGACTGCTTGGGGACAGTGCGCCCGAGCGCTTCTACGCCGAGTTCGCCCGCCGCTATGCCGCACGCGACGTCGATCACCTCGCGGATCTGTACGCACACGACTGGGGCTTCGTCGACCATCGCAGCATCGGCTGGGATGAGCTCCATGGTCGCCGCGCGGCCGTGGACATCGTCCGCTCCGCCTTCGCCGTCACGACCGACCTGCACGTCGACGTCGACGAGGTGCTGGCGTGCGATGAGAGCGTGATCGCGCTGCGCATGACCTACCTCGGCTCCAGCCGTGACGGCGGCGGACAGGTCGCGCTTCCGGTCGGCCTGGTGAGCGTCATCGAGTCGGGGCGCTGTGTGATCGCCGACCAGTACGACCATGACGACCGCAAGGCGATGCTCGCCCGGGTCGCCGAGCTCGGCGGGCGAGGAGACGCGGTCGGACAGACCCCGCGGATGGCGCCCTCGTAGGTCGCGGATCCTCACTCGACGCTCACGCGGCGCACCCTCGCGGTGGAGTGCAGCGCTTCCAGCAGGCCGCTGCCCTCGGCGCTCAGCACGGCGCGAGCCGCGCGCGTGAGCTTGCCGGCCGGGCGCAGCGTCAGCGTCGCCTCGCTGCGGCGGACGTCGATCGACCAGGTGCCGGCGACGAGGCCGTCGATCAGGAACGTCGGGCGGATCTGGAGGTTGGCCTTCTCGTAGACGAGCCCGCGCAGGGCCTCCGGCAGGATCCGCTCGCGGCGCTTGGCGGCGTAGGCCAGCAGCGTGCTGTCGAAGGCGCCGAGCAGCCGCGGCGCGACGGCGGTGTCGGCGTCGGGGCGCGGCGCGTCGGCAAGGTCATACAGCTTGCGGCCGTGCTCGTCCTCGAATGTGACCAGCTCCTCGCCGAGGCCGTCGAGCAGCTTGCGAATCGGCGGCGCGCGCCAGCCGATCCAGCCGGCCAGGTCCTCGGGAGCGGCCGGGCCAAAGGCGCACAGATGCGATCGGGCCACACGCTCGAGCGCTTCCTCGATGCTCGGCGCCCGCTCGCTGCCGGGCGGGCTCGCGACGGTCATGTGCTCCACCGGCGCCTTCGCTCCATAGCTCCCGCCGCCCGGCGCCCTGCGCAATGCGCTCCAGCGGTAGATCGGCCGCCACTTCAGCGCGCGCTGGGCCTCGAGCTCGCGCGGGTCGATCGCGTCGGGATGCTCGCTCACCCAGGCCTCTGCGAACTCGCGGATCTCCTCATTCGTGCGCGGCTGATCGCGGGCGAGCTCCAGCAGCGCGCCGCGCAGCTCGTTCATCGCCGGCGTCGTCTCGGCGATCGCCCGGTGCCAGCTGCCGGTCGACTCCGCCGCCACTGCCGCATAGGCCGGGTGCTCCACTGCGCTGACCAGGTGCAGCGTGCCGCGGATGCCGATGCCCCACAGCAGCTCGCCGCGCTCAAGCGCCGCGTACAGGTCTGCGGGCTCGAACCGCGACATACGCGACCACAGGCCGACCGGAAGCGCCGCCCACGCCTGCCCCTGCATCGCGCCGATCGCCTCGACGACCTCTACGAGCGGCTCCTCCAAACGCGCGAGCAACCCCTGGCGCGCCAAGAGCGCGCGGTTGAGGGCGCGGTCGCTCAAGCGTTCTGGCGCGCTCATCGAGTGCCACCAGCACCCTTCAAGCTTCTGCGCCTCCGTGGCGAGGAGCTACTCCCCGCCATTGCGCGCGCTGCGCAGCCAATCGCCGAGCTGCTGCCCTGCGTCATTGACCGACTCGCCGAGGTCCTTGAACGTGTCCCGAAAGCGCTCGGCGTAGTGGGCGACCGCATCGCCCGCCTCGGCCCGCGGTCGCACCGGCTCATCGCGCGAGATGTAGTCGCCCCCGACAATGCGATCGTAATCCCCCGACTGCACCCACTGCATCAGCTCGTGCACCCGCTACACGGACATCGGATGATGATCTTGCCGATCACCGTGTCGAGGCGCGGGATCGCCTTCAGCGCCGCGGTCGCGGCGCGATCGGCGGGGATGCTCGAAGGCCTTCGACGAGATCCGTTTGAGCTGATAACCCTCGATGGGAAGGGACACCGCGGTCCACGGTAGCTGGTCCCCGCAAACCAGCGCGCCAAACGATCGGCGCGGGCGGTGGACCCTTTAGGGCGTTTGTGTCGTCCGCGTGCGGCGTGGCTGGGCGCGTTGGGGGCGCTCGGCAGAGCCGAGCAACTCGACGCTCGTGCCGCGGCGGCCGTAGAGGTAGTCGAGCGCGTGGGCCTCGACCTCCTCGGCGCGGGCGAGCCCGATGATCGGCTTGCGCGGGCGCCGGGCACGCGATCTTTTGGGGCCGGCGTTGCCATCGCGCAGACGCCGTAGGGCATCCGTCGCCAATCGATAGCTTCCACGCTCGATCATCGCTCTCGGAGTTCCACTATAGGTTGCACTCACACCCGCGCCGTAGCCATTTCGTCCATTTTCCGAGCTACGCGCTCGACGCCCGCGCCCTCTCTCAGCGGACCGTCAGCCGAAGCACCCTCGATCCAAGGCTCGTGCGTCCGCTGTCGCCGGCCCACTGGGCGACGAACACGGAGGATCCGCCGATGTGCCAGGTGGTCGTGAAGCTGCCGCCGTTCGCGCCCGCCGTGGCCACCTGGTGCTGCCATGAGCCTCCGCTGAGGCTGCGCCGCGAGACGACGATCTGCTCACCGCCCTGGGCGCCCGTCAGCACGCCGTCGATCCTCACCGAGCCGTGCGCCCGGCGCAGCTTCTTCTTGGTCAGGCTGGCGCTCCTCGTGGAGATCTTCAGTGCCGCGGCTCCGCCAGCGTCCCCGCCTGAGGTGGTGAAGAACAGCAGGCGACCGACCGGCTGCCCCCCGGACGGCGCCGGGCCTTCTATCAACGCGAACGCGTTCGACGCGCTTTCGGCCACCAACCCGCCGGGCACGACGCTGCCGGCTGCGATCAGCTGCGGATGCCAGGTGGCGCCGCCGTCGGAGGTGCGCAGAACGTAGGCGTTGCTCGAGTCGATGCCAAACGAGCCGACCGTCATGAACCCGTGCTGCGGATCGGAGAACGCGAGGCTCGTGCCGTCGCTCGACCCGGTCGAGAGCAGCTCGCTCCAGCCGCGCCCGCCGTTGCGCGTCTGCCACACGCGGCCCTGCCGATCGAGCAGCAGGCCGCTCGAGGCGCTGGTGAAAGAGATGCTGCGGATCACGATCGTTGACTTGCCCTTCTTGTTGCTCAGCGGCAGCCGCAGCGCCTTCCATGTGGCTCCGGCGTTTGTCGAGCGGATCAGCGCGCGGGGGCCGAACGCGAACGTGGCCGCTGCGGCGACGTCGACGTCGGACAGGCGGGCGCTGGCGACCGCCGGGCCGCTGACCGGGTTAAAGCGCCCGCCGGCGACGGAGCGGAAGATGCCGACCGGTCCGACGAGCAGCACCGCATTGCCTGCGACCGCGGCGACGGCGTCCGCGGGGGTGCTCGTGCCGGGGTCGAGCGTCTTCCAGCTCGAGCCCGCGTTTGTCGTCAATTGGAGCCCACCCGTCGCATCGAGGGCGTAGCCGACGGTCGCGGATGCGAACGAGACGTCAACGAGGTTCGCCGATGTCTGCGTGGCGAGCGTCCCCCACGTCGCCCCGCCGTTGGTCGAGATCGCGAGCACGCCGTTCGCCCCGGGCGCGTAGACGAGGCCGCCGGGTCCGCCGCGAAGGCGGAAATACTGCCCGCCGATGTCGCTGCTGCCAGTTGCGAAAGTGGCGCCGCCATCGTTGGACACGACGACGGCGCCGCCACTGCCGACACCGACGACGCGCGTCGGACTGGTGTAGGCGGCACCGAGAATCGTCGCGCTCGACGGCGTCGTGACGGACGCCGTGGCGCCGCCGTCGGCGGTGCGAACCAGATGATCGCCCGTGGCGACCGTCAGCACGCAGGTCATCGCGTTCGCGCAGTCGATCGAGTTGAACGAGTTACCTTGGCCGATCGACTGGCTCGTCCACGTGCTGCCGCCATCGGCGCTGCTCAGCAGGGTGTTCGGCCCGATCGCGAAAGCATGTTGGCCATCGAGGAAGTGCACCGTCGTGACCGTTGCCGTCGGCAGCGTGACCGGCGTCCAGGACACGCCACCGTCGCCCGTCTTGAACTCGCTGCTCTGACCGCCGCCCGGCCCGCCGACGAACACGATCCCGCTCGTCGGGCTCGTGAAGTGGACGTCGATGCCGACGTTGGCGCCGCCGCTGCTGGAGGCTGCCGTCCCGGGGACGCCGGTCTGCCGGGAGAAAGTGTTTCCGCCGTCGCGGGTCACGAGCACGGAGCCGTTTCGGAGCAGCAGAAAACCGACTTGCGCGGAGACGAAGCTGAACGCCTGCACTTGATCGGAGCAGTTCGCTTCGGCGACGGTGAAGATCCTCGTGAACACGACGCCGCCGTCCGTCGAGACGCGCAGGATGCAGCCATTGGCGCTGCCGACTACGACCGTGTTGGCGTCGATGATCTGAACGCGAGTGAGCTCACCCGATGTCCCCGTCGCGAGCCCCGTCCACGTCGCCCCGCCGTCGAGCGTCTTCAGCGCCGTGCCGTTGTCGCCGACGGCGTAGCCGAGCGGACCGGCGAACGCGATCGCCCGCAGCGTGTTGCCCTGCGGCGAAGGGTTACCCCACGCCCAGCCCGACTGGCTGACCGTCACGGACCCCGATGCTGCCACTGCCCCGAACGTCAGAGCCGTGGCCGCCGTCGCTACCGCGACGGCGGATCGGCCCAACCTGAATACCCGCATGCCCCCTCCTCAGTGTCTCGCCTTGGGACTCTGCGCCCGCTTCACTTCGGCGAGCGTGCTGACCCTAACCCGCGCAACGGCGGTAAGTCGCGCAGCCACGATGGTTCCGTTTGTGCGGCGAGCGCGAGCAAGGCGCGCGTGCGACCGCCGTCCGTCCCGCAGAAGCCGCGGGCGTGCTGCTCAGTGGGGCGTGAATCTGGCCGCCTCGTCCGAGCCGCCGGTGGCGTCGCCGGCGCTGTAGGAGTGCGCTCCGGCGCCGGCCAGCGTGCCGCCGTCGACGATCAGGTACTCCTCGCGGATCGGCCGACCGTCGAAGAAGCACTCGAGGATCTCGCGCGCGCCGGCTGCGTAGCGGGCTTGCGCGGAGAGGCTCGTGCCCGATGTGTGCGGCGTCATCCCGTGGTGGGCCATCGATCGCCACGGATGATCCTGCGGCGCCGGCTGGGGGAACCACACGTCCCCCGCGTAGCCCGCCAGCTGGCCGCTCTCACAGGCCCGCGCGACGGCGTCGCGATCGCAGATCTTGCCGCGGGCGGTATTGATCAGATACGCGCCGCGTTTCATCTTCGCGATCAGATCCTGATTAAATAGATTCTCCGTCTCAGGGTGAAGCGGCGCGTTGATCGTGACCACGTCGCAGACTTCCACGAGCGACTCCACGGTCTCATGGAACCTCACCCCAAGCTCCTGCTCGACGTCGCCCGGGAGCCTGTGGCGATCGGTGTAGTGAAGCCCGACCTCGAACGGCTTCAGCCTTCTCAGCACCGCCGATCCGATCCGGCCGGCCGCGACCGTCCCAACCTGCATGCCCTCGAGGTCATAGGAGCGCGAGACGCAGTCGGCGATGTTCCAGCCGCCCTCCACGACCCACTGGTAGGAGGGGATGTAGTTGCGCACGAGCGCGAGGATCATCATCACCACGTGCTCGGAGACGCTGATGCTGTTGGAGTAGGTCACCTCGGCGACCGTCAGCCCATGCTCGATCGCCGCCTGCAGGTCGACGTGATCGGAGCCGATGCCGGCCGTCAGCGCGAGCTTGAGCTTGGGCGCCTTGGCGATCCGCTCGGCCGTCAGGTACGCCGGCCAGAACGGCTGTGAGATCACGACCTCCGCGTCCGGGAGCTCGCGCTCGAAGACCGAGTCCGGGCCGTCCTTGTCGGAGGTCACGATCAGCCGGTGTCCGCGATCCTCGAGGAACTTGCGCAGCCCGAGCTCGCCCGAGACGCTGCCCAAGAGCTCACCTGGGTTGAAGTCGACGCGCTCGGGAGTCGGCGTAGTCTGGTCGTCGTG
>Ga0208241_1000002_pt1 | contig 23887 bp, 22 predicted proteins | sample MicForSoiPHH12_O_FD_188040 | JGI IMG/M metagenome (GOLD analysis project Ga0208241, IMG submission 188040) | Forest soil microbial communities from Harvard Forest Long Term Ecological Research site in Petersham, Massachusetts, USA - MetaG HF047... | ecosystem: Environmental > Terrestrial > Soil... | reverse complement strand
CCGGTACCACCGACGCCCGGAAGGGCGCCTGCCACGAGCATCGCTCGCTGCTCTCGTTCGCGAGATGGGCTGACACGGCTTTCACGATCGGAAAGGACGACGTCGTGGCGGCAGCGTCAGCGCCGACGTTCGACATCTCGCTGCTGGAGCTCCTGGTGCCGGCCGTCGCGTGCGCTGCGATCGTGGACATACAGCGCGATCTCCTGCCTTTCCCGCCCGCGTTCGCCGAAGCCGTCAGGCGAGCATCGCCGACGGTGCTGCAACTCGTGCCACGAATATGGCGGGACCTCCTCGCAGCCGCTCCACTTCCGAGCACGCTCCGTGTGGGAATCGTCACAGGTGAACCTATGGCGCCAGCCGGATGGCGGGCTCTACGAACGGCTGCCGCCGGAGCACGGCTGTTCAACGTGTACGGGACGACCGAGGTCAACGACTGCGCGTGCTTCGAGCTTCCAACGGACTGGTGTGGAGCATCCGGGAAGGTTCCGATCGGTAAGCCACCCGAGCACGCCACAATCGCGCTCATCGAGCCGCAGAGCGGGGAACCGACAACCGACTCCGGCGAGGTGGTCGTAGCCGGACCGACCGTGATGCGCGAATACTGGCGAGCTCCAGATGAGACCAAGCGCAGACTCGTCACACTGGACGACGGGGAGCGCTTCTTCCGTACAGGCGACATCGCCCAGCGCAGCTCCGACGGGGAGCTGTACGTGATCGGCCGCGTCGACCGCTCGCTCAAGCTTGGCGGCGAGTGGGTGCATCTCGAGACGGTCGAGGCGATCGTCGAGGACATCCCGGGCATCACCGAAGCGTCCACTGAGGTGCTCGATCGCGGGTCTCGCAGCGTCGTGGCGCTGACCGCGGCCACAGACCTCGGCATCACATTGGAGGAGATCCAGCGTCACTGCGCTCACCGACTTCCACGAGCCGCGTGGCCCCAAGAGCTCGTCATTGTCCCTCGCCTGCGACGCAACAGACATGGCAAGATCGTTCGCGGCACGCACTGCGCTCCCAGCGAGCGTTCCTGCGCCACATGAGCGCCTTGGAGCAGGAAGCCGCCATCGTTGTCGCTCGTCTTGCGGAGAAGCTCAGCCAGATGGCTTCGCTGCAGGACGTGAGCGCCCAGCCCGACGCGATCACTCCGACGAGCCCGCTGCTCGAGAGCGGGCTCATGGACAGCCTCGGCGTCTTCGACGTCGTCGCATTCATCGACTCTGCCTTTGGCGTCACTGTGCCCCAAGAAGCTCTCGTTCCCGCCAATTTCCGCACGTGCAACGCGCTCGCGGGGATGGTCATGTCACTCAAATGCCAAGGCACATAGGACACCGCCCTTCCCTCGATCCGTCGGCCTCGATGCCGTCTCGTCAGGTCTCGGCGCGCATGACCGTGACGAGGCTGTCGATCGCTAGCGCTCCCACGCCTGCCGGTCTCTGCGCGGTCTGGTCCGTGTCGGTTTGCCCTCTCAACGAGATGCAGGCCACCGCCTTGCTGACCGCGGCCGAGCACGTTCAGGCGGCGAAGTTCCGGTCAGCCCGCGATCGCGCCCGCTTCGTGACGACGAGAGGCGCTACCCGGATGATCGTCGCGACGCACCTGGGCGTGCGCGCGGCCGACGTCGCGTTCTCACACAACCGTTATGGAGCCCTCGGAGTCGCGTGGCCCCGAGCTCCCGTTCAGATCAGCGTCGCCCACAGCGGCGCACTCGGCCTCATCGCGATCGCCGACGGACGGCGGATCGGAGTCGACGTGGAGCTCATTCGAGGCAACTTGCCGAGCAGACAGATCGCCTCCCGTTGGTTTCACCCTTTCGAGCAAGACCGGCTCAGCCGCTACCCCCCGAGCCAGTACGACGCCTACTTCCTCCGGCATTGGGTTGCGAAAGAGGCATACACGAAGGGACTTGGGCTCGGTCTCCACAAGCGTTTGTCCGAGTTCGCAGTCGATGTTCCGCCTTCCTCCCCGGCCCGGGTCGTGTGTGACGAGGCCGGAGGCGCGGACGCATGGGAGCTGCACCTGTTCGACGCCGCGCCGGGATACATAGGCGCCGTCGCGCATGAGAGCGCGCAACCTGCGACAGGGGAGCGTGGCATGAGCCGAGCCGCATCCAAGGGCAGAAGATGAGCGTTCGGGACGAAAGACGCCGCCGCGACAAGGTCACGCAGATGCGCAGGTGCGGGATCTCGCCATTCCCTCAGATTGCGCTGGGCAGCCGCATGATGATCATGGAGCTACTCGAGCGCCATGGCTCTCGAGCCGAACAGATGACCGATCCGCGTGAGTGCGTGCACCTCGCTGGGCGCCTGATAGCCCGTCGGAGAGATGCCGGTACGACCTACTTCGATCTTCGTGACGGCTCGGGAGCTGTGCAACTGCGCGCGCGCGCAGACATCGCGCCGGGCGAGGCGTCAACGGCAGGGATCCTCGAGTGCGACGTGGGCGACATCGTCGGCGTCACCGGCCATCCGTACATCGCGGACCGAGGCGACATCACGATAGACGTCGTGTCCGGCTCGCTCATCGCGAAGGCCCTGAAGCCGCCGCCACCTGCGAGCGACGCAAGGCGCGACGGCAGGTGCAATCTCATTGCCGCGCGAGCAAGGATGCTAGCCGCGATCAGAAGCTGGCTCGCCAGCAACGGTTTCATCGAGGTGGAAACGCCGATCCTACAGCGACTCGCAGGCGGAGCGTCAGCGAGGCCGTTCGTCACTCATCACAACGCGCTGGATCGAGATGTCTTTCTACGCATCTCCTCCGAGCTTCATCTACGGCGTTGCGTCGCTGCCGGTATGGAACGAGTCTACGATCTCGGACGATGCTTTCGCAACGAGGGCATCTCCCGCCGCCACAGCCCGGAGTTCACGATGCTCGAGTGGTCGGTGGCATTCACGGACTACCGCGACGCTGCGGACCACATTGAATCACTGATCGCTTACGTCGCTCAAGAGACTCTCTCCGCGATGCCCGATCGAGCGGGTGCCTCTGAGACCTTTTCCAGACCCTGGCGGCGGACGACGCTGCGTGACGCCGTTGCGGCAGAGACGGGTATCGACATTCTCGATGCCGACATGAGCGAGCTTGCTCAGGCGCTACCCGAGAAAGCCTCCGCTCGCATGTCGTGGGCAGAGGCTGTGCTGAAGATCTACAGCACGCTCGTGGAGCCGCAGCTGGAATCGCCGACGATCGTCTTCGACTTTCCGCTCGAGGTCCTTCCGCTCGTCAAGCAACACACGCGAACGCCTTCGCTGGCCGAGAGCTTCGACGTTGTGGTGCGCGCCATGGAGATCGGGAGCGGCGCCAGCGAGCTGAACGACCCCGAGGAGCAGTGGCGCCGATTCGTCGAGCAAAGGCGCGCCGTGGACAGCTTGGGCGCCGATACTCCGATGCCGCACGATCGTGACTTCGTCACAGCCCTCGAATACGGCGCACCGCCGTCCTCCGGAGTCGGCATCGGAGTCGATCGACTCCTGATGGCGCTGACAGCCGGGGGCGCGATCCGCGACGTGCTCACCTTGCCCGAAACCTGAGGCGCATACCTCCTTCAGGGACGACGCCATCAGCCATCCTCGGCACAAACGATGATGTCCTCGCGCCGCTCACTGCTTGTGCCTCGATGACCCGACCGCGCATTACCTCGTTTTGGCCCCACATCGTTCCGGGGATCTCTGGGCGCACGTCGCCTAATGACTTGGGCGCGTGGATCAGATACCGAGGTGGACAAGTTCACCGGCCCATCGTGGCGGGTCTGGATCGCCCCATTTCGCGAGTCCAGCGCCCGCAGCGACCGTCCACATATCGGTGCCAGACGACACGCATCCGCAGGGTTGTCACGGATGTGATCATCTAGGGCGACGAGAACGTCGAGGTAATTGGCCACGTGCCGATCAATCGTGCCAGCTCCCCAATTTGCGCGACTCGCCGCAGCCATCCAAGGACGCCGCCAGAATGCTCGGCGTGCCCGACCTCATCGAGCACATCGAAGTCACGAGCTGCGAGCCATAGTGCGTCCGATCCGAGCACCATCTGTTGTCCGCCCAGCCCGGCCACAGCGGTTCGCCGAGCCGCTTCCAGGACCCACCGAGTCTCTGGAAGCGCTCGGGAACTCATGCTAAGCGCCTTCGCTCGCAGCCATCCTCCGAGGCACCAGATTCGATTTCGCTCGGAGACCTGCGATCGTTTTTGCGAGATGAGCACAAGCAGATTCGACGCCCTCAATGCGCTCAAGGCACGTTGGGAAAGCAGCGGCCAGGAATGGAGTCCTGTCGAGCACATAGCTGACGACCTCGGGGAGAGCATGTCCGCCATCGAAGGGCTTCTGCAGCCTTGCCAGAATGAGGGACTCGTCGAGCGACGCGGAGTCGACCAAGACCCGGAGTATCGGCTGACCCGCTCCGGCGAGATGCAGGTCGCAGAAGGCTCGTAGCCGGTCGATCGGCCGACGCCTCCGCTTCTGGGCCAGTCCCGCGTGTTCCCGTGTAGCGTGCTGGCCGTCGCATGTCGAGACTAACCGACCTACTCGCGCAGCTCGCCGAGTCCAATCCTGCGCTCGCCGAAGATCTTCGACGGGAGACTTTGGCGCTCAACAGGCGTCGGCCGTTTGGGCTCAACTTCGAGCGGCACATCCCGGAGAGCGTCCAGCTCCCGAATCGCCGCGTGCGACAAGGCGACAAGGTCGTCTTGCGTCCCGGCGTCAAGCCCACGCGGGATCTAAGCGGGCAGACGTGGATCGTCACGGGCTTCGAGGGCTCCGGGAAGAAACGGAAGGCCAAGCTGGTGGTTCGCGGAGATCTCGACTCGCCTGACGAGGCCGCCACGCGACTGGTGACCGACCTCGTGGTCGTCGCCGAGTTTCGCGACCCGGTCTATCCCGGCTTGCGGTCGACCGGATCGGTAACGCAAGGAGCCGGGAAGCACTATCACGTGGTTGTCAATGGAGAGAACTTCCACGTTCTGGACGCGCTCAGCTTCGCCTTTCGTGAAGCGGTCGACTGCATCTACATCGATCCGCCGTACAACACGCGCGAGAAGCAGTGGAAGTACAACAATGACTACGTCGACTCGGATGACCTCTATCGCCATAGCAAGTGGCTGGCGATGATGGAGCGGCGACTGGTGCTGGCGAAGGCACTGCTCCGGCCCGACGACTCCGCTCTCATCGTCACCATCGACGAGAAGGAGCACCTGCGACTTGGACTGCTTCTCGAGCAGACGTTTCCCGAGGCGAGCATCCAGATGGTCACTTCGGTGATCAGCGCGAAGGGTGCGATTCGACGCGGGCAGTTCTCGCGCGTCGAGGAGCACATATTCTATGTCCTCTTCGGGGAGGCTCGAATCCGACCCTGGGTCCAGAACATGCTGGACATCGGCAGAGAGTCCGAGGCAGATCCTGTGTTGGAGGACGACGCCGAGAACGCGGCCGACAATGCAGTCGCTGATGAGATGTCGATGTCGAAGCCCGATGGCGAGACTGCTCAGCCCATCGAGTGGCTCGGCCTCCGCCGACGCGAGCCGTCGGGCGTGCGCGGAGCACGAAAGAACCAGTTCTTCCCGATCTTCGTCGACGCTACGACTGGTGTGATCCACTCGGTCGGCGATGCGGTTCAGGACGGCATCGATCGCGAGACGGTCAAGGTGCCCAAAGGCACGGTGGCGGTCTGGCCACTGAAGCCGGACGGTGATGAGATGCTCTGGGGTCTCACGCCGGACGCAGTTCGCAAGAACCTGGCGGGCGGCTACGTTCGCGTCAACAACTGGAAGCCCGCGACGGGCAAGGGAACGATCCAATACCTACCAAGCGGAACGATCAAGAAAATCCGCAATGGGGAGATCGTCGTGACCGACCGACGGAAGGACGGATCCGTCGAAGGAACACTCGCGACCGAGCTCGACTCGACGACTCCGCCGAAGCGTGTCTGGCACATGCGCTCGCACAACGCTGAGACGGGCGGCACAAACATCCTGAGCGCTTTGATTCCAGGGCGCCGATTCGACTACCCGAAGTCGCTCTACGCTGTCGAGGACACGTTGCGGTTTGTCGTCGGGGACAAGCCCGACGCGCTCGTCCTCGACTTCTTCGCCGGTTCGGGCACGACGGCCCATGCCGTCATGCGCCTCAACAAGCAGGACGGTGGATGTCGGAGGTCGATCATGGTGACGAACAACGAGGTCTCGGCTACGGAGGCGGCGACACTGGGTGATGCGGGTTTTGGCCCAGGCGACGCCGAGTGGGAGAACCTCGGCGTATGCGAGTTCATCACGAAGCCTCGGATTCTGGCCTCGATCACCGGACGGACGCATGAAGGTCAGCCGGTCAAAGGCAAATACTCCTTTACCGACATATTTCCCAGGGCCGACGGCTTCGAGGAGAATGCCGAGTTCTTCGATCTCAGCTATGAGGACCCGGAGCGCGTTAGCCACGGACTAGGCTTCGAGGCCATTGCCCCGCTGCTTTGGATGAGAGCAGGCAGCGAAGGTGAGCGGATAGAGAGCGCGTCCGACACGTACAGTGTCACAGGAACCTATGCAATCCTCTTCGCGGTTGACTCAGCCGCAGCATTCGTCTCGGCAGTACGAGGCGCCGACACCCTCCGAGTGGCTTACATCGTAACCGACGACGAAAGCCAGTTCCGGGTCATCGCGGCGCAGCTTCCAAGCGCGATAGAGACGGTTCGTCTCTATGCAGCGTATCTAGACAACGCCAAGATGATTTCGAGGGGCTGAGCCGTGCGCTTCACGCTCAAGGACTATCAAGATAGAGCTGTTCGATCAGTTCTTGAGCGTCTGGAGGATGCAAAGGACGACTACCGCAACAAGGATCGCCAGGTCGCGTTCGCCCTGTCTGCCATTACTGGTGCCGGGAAGACCGTAATGGCTTCGGCGGTGTTCGAGGCGTTGTTCGACGGCGCCGAGGATCTTGCCATCGACGGAGACCCGAGCGCGGTCGTTCTTTGGGTCACGGACGATCCGAATCTGAACGAGCAGACGCGCTTCCGGATCATGGAGGCGAGTGATCGCCTTGACTCGTCACGGTTGCGAATCATCGGCGATGGCTTCGATGTCGAGAGGCTTGACGCGGGCAAGGTCTACTTCCTCAACCGTCAAAAGCTGACGGGGAAGACGTTCATCACCCCCGGCAACGGTCGCACCTACACCCTTTGGGAGACCATCAAGAGCACAATCGAAGATCCCGCACGGACTCTGTACCTCGTGCTTGATGAGGCGCACATCGGGGTCGTCAGCAACGGAGCCAAGGAGGGGGCCGAAGAGGATCGGTCGACGACAAAGCTGCGTCTCATCAACGGCCACGAGGGTGCTCCGCCGGCGCCGATCGTGTGGGGCATCTCAGCAACCGTGGAGCGTTTCAGCGTGGCGATGAAGCATGCGAGAGACCGCACCACATTGCCGAACGTGATCGTGGACAACGCCGCGGTTCAGGCTTCCGGCCTGCTCAAGGACACGATATCCCTCGACTTACCAGACCAGGCGGGATCGTTCGCGACCGTTCTCGCGAGGGAAGCATCTCTCGCAACACGCGAGGCGTCGTTGCTATGGGACGTGTACGCCGAGCAAGAGTCGTTGCCAGAGCCGGTGCATCCGCTATTGGTCGTTCAGGTCCCTAACAAGCCAAGCACCAGCGAGATTGCCTCTTTGCTCGACACAATCTACGGGGCCTGGCCCGAGCTTCCAGCAGACGCAGTCGCCAACGTCTTCGGCGACCACACCAACGAGCAGTTCGGCAAGCATGCGGTCCCGTACATTCTGCCCCAAGACGTTCAAGATGCTACGCACATCCGTGTCCTTCTCGCTAAGGATGCCATCTCGACGGGCTGGGATTGTCCTCGGGCGGAGACACTCCTCTCTTTGCGTCCGGCGAAGGACCAGACCCATATTACGCAGCTCCTGGGTCGCCTTGTGCGAACGCCACTTGCGCGCCGAATCGACTCCGATGAACGGCTGAACGCGGTGACGTGCTTTCTACCGCACTTCGACGCTAAGACCGCCAAGTCGGTGGCCGATGTCATCACCGGCGTCAAGTCTGGCGACGACGGTTCGCCCAGTGGCTATGGCAGGGTCCTCATCGATCCGGCGACGATGCTCTGGAACGAGGCGATTCCGAGTGAGGTACGGGAGATTCTCGCAGCACTGCCGAGCGAAGTGACACCCAAGACGCCGATGAGACCCATAAAACGACTCCTTAGCATGGCGGCCGAATTGGCCGTGGACGAGTTGGCAGCCGAGCCGAACATCCGGGCATTGAACGATCTGTATGGCGTTCTAGACGGGCAGGCCGCTCAGCATAAGGAGCTGGTCGAGGCGAAGGTCGATGGCATCCTCACCGCTGACATCAAGCGAATCACAGCTAACCGACTGAGCCTTGAGTCGACCGAGACTATTCGTCAGGTCGAAGCTGACGAGCAGACGGTCGATGACGCGTATCGCGCAGCGACTCGGATCTTTGGGGCGGCGCTTGCCAACGGATACGCAAAGAAGCTCGCGCTCGCAAGAGGTGACGATGATGACGACTTCGACATCTACACCGCAAAGGCAGCCATTGCGGCACTGGCACTGACGCCGGGTGTCATCGAGCGGGTGGAGGATGCGGCCAGTAGGCAGATCGATGCCTGGTTCGCTGAGCATCATGCAAGCATCAAGGCGCTGAACGAGGAGAGGCGCTCCGCCTACGACGCGATCAAGCAGCAGGCGAAGGAGCCACAGGAAGTCGACCTCGTTGTCCCGGTATCTCGGATCGAGATGACGAACGTCCTGGAGGGTGACAAGAGAATCGTTCTCCCCGTGCGAGATCGCCACGTGCTCGCCGACGAGGCCGGCGACTACCCGGTGGGCAAGTTGCGAGACTGGGAGATCACGGTCTTAGACACGGAGATGAACCGCAAGAACGCGGTCGCCTGGTATCGCAACCCATCCTCGCCGTCGAAGGATGCCGTTCAGGTGCCCTGGAAGGACGGTGATCGCTGGCGCTCGATGCAACCCGATTTCATCTTCTTCTCCCGACGGGCTCAGGGTGATCTTGTCGCCTCGATCGTCGATCCCCATGGACACCACCTCAATGACGCGCTCGGGAAGCTCCTCGGGCTCGCCGACTTCGCGGAGAAGTACAAGGACCGCCTGCTGCGCGTCGAGGCCGTCAGCAAGGACGAGAGGGGAGACCTGAGTCCCAACGGCAAGGGCACCCTGCGGCTTCTCGATCTGACGAATCCCCGCGTCCGTAAGGTCGTGCGCAGCAGCGCAAGCGCCGCCGATGCCTATCGAGACGCAGGGACGAAGTATGAATAGTCCCTCACTCACTGCCCGCGAGCCACATCCCCATACTCGATGACTGACTCGCCCAACGGCCCCATGAGTAAGACTGTCATGGACATTTGGCTCAGGATGGCTAATGCGAGGTTGCCCCAAAGCTATCCTGGAGGGCGTGACCTTTCCGCACTAGTGCAGAAACATGAGGCGCGAGCCTGGTCCCAGAGCTGGCCTCATCTAGTTGCTCAAGTGGAGTCACGCCTCATCGTGTCGGGTGCGTAGGAGACACCTTATGGGAGTGGGACGAGACGATATGCGGTGCGCGAGGGTGGCTCCCGTATCGTGTTCGTGAGAGACCCCGACAGCTACCGCGTCGAGCGCCCACGTCCTCTTCCCTCCCGATCTCCGATGCGGTGCCGAACGAGGGTTTGACCTCCGCCAAGCCCGCCGCCTGGCGGCTCGACTACTCCTGCAGCGGTTCTGCAGCGGACTTTGGTGTCCGCTGCAGGGGATCTGCAGCGGAGAACCCACGAAGCGCTGACCGGACCCCGTTCATGGGGTCCACCGACCCCGAAGACATCCAGCCGCTCTGGACGCTCGAGGATCTCGCCCGCGAGATGGAAGAACCCGACATCCTGAGCTATGTCCGCCCGCTGCAGTCATCGGGCCTCGTCCATCGCACCTCGGACGGTCACGTCTTTGCCAGCCGCGCGGCGGTGCGGCACATCCAGATGGTCGGGCACGGCGTCAGCTGAGTCAGAGATTTAGCGTCCGATCACTCTGGGAGACTGTTTGGCCCCAATTCTTGTAACAAGGAGCACAATATGAATACGCTAATCCGGCAGCGGCGAGGTAACGGTACAGAGTTCGAGAACGTCGTTGATGCCGACCCCGACGATGTTCAAACGGAGTACGACCGAATCGACGGGCACGGCATCATGATCATCCGCGACCGCCGCAGCGACGAGCCGCACCGCACGACGGGCAACAACTGGATGGTCTACACGTCGAGCCTCGTGGACTTCGAGCCTACCGAGAGACCAGCAGGCACCCTGCCAGGGTCGATGATCGAGGCCGAACTGAGGAGTGCCGGGCGCACGTATATCGAGAGCCGCGGCGCCAATGGCGACGAGCTGGCGGCGCTGGCACGGGAGGCGATCACCGCCGGGCTGCCCGTCGACGCGGTCGCGCTCGTGACCGAGTTGCCCGCGGACGACATCCGCCGACTGCTCGGAGCTTGACAAGGGCGTTCGACGACGGTGCCGCGAGGAGAGCTGGACGCATACGAGGAAGTGGCCGGGCAGATTGTCGCTCGGCAGCTTGGTGGTCAGGAGCAAGCTCGTGATGTTGGAGGCGCACCGCCAAGCACTCATGACTTCGACATCAAGCTCCCGGACGGGCGGCTTATCGCTCTTGAGGTGACATCGGCCGCCGACGGCGCAATCGAAGCGCTACGCAATCTTGCTTTCGGACGGGAATGGAAGGCGCCGTCGCTCGGCCATCACTGGTGGCTCGGCGTACCCAACGACGGGAGCGTAAAGGTCAAAGCACTGATGACGCAAGTTGTCCCCCACCTGGAGGTTCTCGAGCAGCACGATATTGAGCAGGTTGGCGGGGGTGGCCGCTCCGATCGACGCCCGCCTGGCGGCGTCGACGAGGACGTTGCCACTGCCGCTCGTGGCGTCTTCAAGCTCGGAGCCGACCGAGCGACCCGCTTGGATGCTCCGAAGTCGGGGGAAACCGCGCTGGTGATGGTCTCGCTGCACGGCGGCGCTGGCTCGAACTTCGACCTCCTCAATGACCTGGTGGGTGGGTGCTCGGAGGCGAAGGCTAAGAAGCTGGCCGCGGCGACTGGCGACGAGCGGCATCTCTTTATTTGGATGCGGCCGAGCGTGGCCGACGCGGAGTTGGCGATGGCCACGCTGCCCCCTCCCGAGAGCACCCCCGAGCTGCCCGACGGGATCAACGTGGTGTGGGTCGCCACGGGTCCTGCAAGGCAGGACGCGCTATTCGGACTGCTCTGGCGCCTGGAGCCTCCCGGCGGATGGGAAGTGATCGCCCCATAGCCATGCTTTCAACAACACCACATCCCCTTCTTGCTGAGCACACGCCCGAACAGGTCCAGCTCCTAACAACGATCCTTGAGGGCCGACAGAAGCTCAATCCGCCGAACTACACGCTCGGCGTGGAACCAGCCGACGGGCGGCGGCTCTGGCCGAACTTCCAGTACGTCGAGCGAACGCTCTATCGGCGGTACAACCTGAACGCGCGCGAGGTGCTTTCCACTTATCCGGTGCTGCGTGGCGCCGGCGGCGATTACAGCTGGGTGTGGGTCGAATACCCACTCCGAGACGAGAGCTTTATCGGCGTGACGGTCGCCGGGATGAGCCACATCGAGGGTGCCGCCGAGCTCGTCGGCCTGTTCCTGCACATGCTCAAGCTGATGGTCGCCACCGAGCTCACATTTGAGCCCTCGCCGGCTGAGGTGCTCCCCGTAACACTCTCCACCGAGACAGCGAAGGTTCTTCTAAAACAGCTGGACCAGCGCCTGGATATCGGCCCACGCGCATTCGATGACATCCGCGAGCTGCTGCGACACGAGCCTGCGACATGGCACTCCGCTGCCACAGAGGATGAGTGGAGACTCAGCCCCTTCCTCCGCAGCTACACGGGCATCGAGACGTTGCAACAGTACGTCGAACGAGTCATCGAGGTCTACACGCCGCCCCAGCCCGATCCCGAACCGCTCCACCCCTCGTCGCTCGCGCTGCCCGAGGCGATCGACTACCTCAACCTCGTATGGCACAAACACGCCGGCGCTCCGTTGATCCGTATCAGTCGCGCTGAGGCGGCTGTGAAGACGGCTCTCGATTGTGCGACGGCAGATGAATTCGAGTCGCGCATCAGCGCCCTATGCACGATCCTTGGCACGGTCGATGTCCCCGACCGCGACGAGAGCAAGCTCATCGACCTACGCGCATACGTTGTCGAGAAGCTAGGCGCCAACGGTGCGCGGGCGGCCGAGGCAATCGATGACCTCCGCGCAGTGTTCGACCTTCGCGTCTGGCGTCAGCACGCGGGCACGGAGGCCAGAGGCGCCAGAGGCATGGAGCGGCTCGGCATCTCATTGCCCGTGTACGACTGGGGAGCGACGTGGGCGCACGTCCAGGGCCGGACGGTCACCGCGCTGTCAGCTCTGCGCGAGGAGCTTGAGACGATTTAGCATTGGCTGCAAGCTCGCCGGCGCCGTTGGAATTCCGCCCGTACGGTTGCTGGGGGAAATCCCGTAGAGTTGTGCGACACCGCTGACCGCTTTCGTGAGTGCAGCTGTGGTGGCTTCTGCTAAGCTCGCGTCAACATGTCTTTCGAGACCTTCAAGCGACAGCGGGTGCCGCTCAACCGGGGACCGGCCATAACCTTTCAACGGCGTGGCACGGTGTCCCTGAACAGCGCCGCGTATCAGGCGTTGGGAGAACCGGAGACGGTGGAGCTTCTCTTTGACCGCGAGCGAAAGCTCATGGCACTCAATAAGGTTCCCTCTGATACCACCCACGCATATCCGGTGAGGCCATTTGGGAAAGGCAACACCTTCTTGGTGTCAGGCAAAGCCTTCATGAAGTTCTATGGCATCGAGATCGGACCGGCTCGACGCTGGGTCGGCAAACCCGAGCCCGACGGACTCTTGGTCGTTGACCTGAACGAAGACCCCCTTGAGGTCTCAGGCAACCGAACTTCGGAGCGCTCGCCCCGTGATGGCTAGCAGCGCCCACACAATCCTGAAAGGGAATGGCAACCCTCCGTGCCTCCAGCACGGAGGGCAATGCAGATGGATTCCCCGGAAAGGCGGCGTCGTCGGGGACCATCTCCCCGGCGGCGTCGTTAGGCCATTTCCAGAGATGAGGCTACTACGACGCCTCGGCTGACCTGTCGTCGAGCACCCGGCTGGAGTAGACCGACGGAAGGCGACAACAACTGATCGATGAAGTGAGCGGCCGGGACTCGACCGGGATCGAAATCACGCTCAGTGGGCGCCGCTCAATACCTCGATCAGTCGCCTGACCCTTTCGGCGGGGCACGCAGACGCCGAAACCCCGGTCCCTTCGCCGGGGACCGGGGTGGTTCGTCCTTCTTCAAGATGGGCGACGCCTCAGTAGACGCCGCCGAGCTTGCGATGGTCCCACGTCGCGCGGCGGCGCTCGATGAACTCCAGCCCAACGCGTTTGGCCGCTTGCTGGTCGACCACCGCGCGCACCTCCTCGGGCAGCTCTGTGGGCGGCTCGACGCCGCGGGGCACCGAGTTGCGCAGGAGGATCTCCCCGCCCAGCGGCGCGACCGTGTGCAAATCGCGGTGGACGATCACGTCACACTCGAACATCACTCCGCGCAGCTCCTCGTAGGCCTCGCCCGCCTCGACCTGCAGCGTGGCCCGCGGGTCGCGCTCGAGGTTTCGCACCTTCTGCGAGGCGCCGTACGTCCACGACCACAGCCGCGGGCCGAGCTCGCTCGCGGAATGGCCGCGCAGGACGTACCACAGCGGCATTAGGTGCGGCCAGCCACGGGGCCCGACCGTCGCGCAGGTGACCGTTCGCTCGTCGGCCAGGAACGACGCGACCTCAGCGGCCGACATCTTGATCTGCTCACGGCGGCTCATCGCGGAGAGAGTACTGTCGAGCCTCGTTTGTTGACGGTCGGCAGAACTGGACGAGCGCAGCCGGTGGGTTCGCTTCCGAGCATGGTGTATCATGCTACAACAATGTTGACGGTTCCCCAGGCGGCGAAGCGCACCGGCCGCAACCCCGAGACCGTCCGTCGCTGGATTCGCGAAGGCAAGCTGCGCGCGCACAAGGTAGGCACCCAGCACGTGATCGAGGAGGAGGATCTCGCCGCGGTCGAGCCCGCCGACATGCTGCCGGTGCCAAAGGAGTGGGGCTGGGACGAGACGTTCTGGGGCGAGCCGATGCCGAATGTCGTGGCCTGGATCAGAGAGTCGCGCACCGGTCATTGAGTGCTCGTCGTAGATGCCAGTCTGGTCGTCGAGTGGTCCGTGGCCACGGGTGAGCTGGCTGAGGTCCTGACCGACGAGCTGTGCGCGCCGCCGCTGATGTGGTCCGAGGCCCGCTCAGCCCTGCACGAGCGAGCCTGGCGCGGCGAGCTCGGGGCCATGGCCGCGCGTGAGGCGCGGTCCCGTCTCGAGCGAGTCGAGGTCCGCCGCAGGAGCCACCCCCGCCTGGGCGCCGAGGCGTGGCGCATCGCCGACGAGCTGGGTTGGGCCAAGACCTACGATGCGGAGTACATCGCGCTTGCCTCGCTGCTGGGGTGCCGCCTGGTGACCGTCGATGGCCGCCTGCGCCGCGGCGCCGATCGGCTCGGCTGCGTGATCGGGCCTATGGAGCTCTGACCGGCTTCCCCGTCGGGCTTCGACGGCTTCCTCTACACGCCGGCCGGGGCGGCCTGTGCCTCGCGCAGGCGTGCGACCGCCGCGCGAACGGCCTCGCGCGCGTCCTCCGGCTCGATCACGGCGGCGTCGCCCGATTCCCGGAGGATCTCGCGCACGAGCCAGTCCACGCCCGCGAAGCTCAGCTCGACGACGACCGCACCGTCGCTTCGCTCCTCCACGACTCGCCGCGCCTCGCGCGCCCAGCGCGCCCGCTCGGGCGAGACCCACACGCGAGCGCTGCGCGACGCCTCCACCTCGCCCGTGCGAAGCCAGCCGTCGACCTCCGCCGCCGGGTCCACCTCCGGACGCGGCTTGAACTTCTCGCCCGTGACCGTCACGCTCTTGATCCGGTCCAGGCGGAAGTGGCGCATCGCGTCGCGCTCGGGGTCGAACGATGCGACATACCAGCCCTCGCGGCCGTTCGTCAGCGCGTAGGGCTCCACGCGGCGCTCGGACAGCTCGTCCTCGTTCTCCTTGTAGTACTCGAGCTCGATCATCCGCCGTTTTGCGATCGCGTCGGACACGAGACGGGCGACGCCCGAGTCATCGCCTCCGGCCCGCGCGACCTGCAACCCCTGCTCCATCGGGTCCTCCCCCAGCGCCGCCACGATCTTCTCGCGCGCCGACGTCAGCGAGCCCTCGGGGATGTGCTCCCCGATCAGGTCGATCGCCGCCACCAGCGCCTTCGCCTCAACCGGCAAAAGGCGGGCGGGGCGGTCGAAGTTGTCGCTGTAGGGCTCCGGGTCGACCTCTATCTCACCCTCCTCCTCCTTGATCTCCGCATACAGCACGTAGGATCCACCCCCGAAGTTGACGACGTTCAGGACGTTCACGTCCTCGCGCAGCTCCTCCTCGCTGAGCTGCAGCCGCTCGCACACCTCCTCGATCACCACCCGCTCGCCCGCTCGCCCCGCCTGGATCAGGATGCTCGCGAGCGTCACCAGGCGAGCAAAGCGCTCCGGGCGGATCGCCGCCTCGCCCCGCCCGGCAGGCGCGTCGTCGTCGGCGTCCACCGACGCGCTCCTGCGCCCGGAACGACTCCTCGTGGACGCCGAGGCGCGCGCGCTGCCCGCGATGCGGATGGGCTTCGCATCGGCGCCGGGGAGCGTCTCGCCGTGGCGCTCCTCCAACAGCTCCAACCGCCGCTCGAACTCCTCCGTCAGCTCCCGTGGGCCGACCAGGCGGGCGTGCGCGCCCAACCCGAGCACCCATGAGACGATGCCCCGGGGACTCGAGTACCCGGTCAGCAATACACGGTCGCCAGCTTCCGCCTCGGCCGCGTCGACATCCTTGTCGAGGTCCTCCTCGACACCATCATCTTCATCGTCCGCCCTGTCTGCCTCGCCTGGAACGCGGATCTCCCCGTAGCGGCCGAAGTGCCGTTCGATCTGCCAGGCGATCCGCTCGGAGATCACTATCTCCGCCACGCCCAGCTCCTCGCCCAGCTGCCAGTCGGCGCGGTTGGCGTATGCGCGCGGGTCGAAGTCCGCGGGCCGGCGGAAGTCGTGCTCGGCCTTCGTCGCGTAGGAGACCTTGCCGCGGATGCGCGTGAGTCGGAATACGCGGATCGCCTTGCGCTCGTGCGAGTAGCCGAGCAGGTAGAACTGCCCCCCCTGGAACAGCAGGTGGTAGGGGTCGACGCGACGCGGGCCGACCTCGTCGCGCTCCATCGTGTAGTAGTCGAACAGGATCGTCTTGTTGCGGAAGATCGCCGTCTCGACCTTCGCCAGGCGCGCCGACAGCTCGTGGCCGCCGGCCGACGCCGTGATGCCGAGCGCGACCGAGCGCTGCTCCGGCGCCCGCAGCGGGCTGGGGCGCCCCCACGTGATCTGCTGCAGTGCGAGCCGCAGCGGCTCCGCGTAGGCGAATTCGCCGTCCAGCAGGCTGAGCGCCGTCTGCAGCGCCGCGAGCTCCTTGTCCGTGAACGCGATCGGTGGGAGGTGGAAGTTCTCCGGGCGAAGCGAGTAGTTCTCCTGCTCCGCCGCCCCTTCGGCCGGTCGCTCGACCGTCAGCTGGATGCGCAGCGATTCGAGCTCCGAGCGGTCCGCGTAGAAGCGCCGCGCGAACGCGTCCTCGTTCATGCCGCTGTAGCCCTCCACGTCGCGCCGGATCTCGAGCGCCGTGACCGGCCGTCGCTCGGCCATCAGGTAGGAGATCAGCGACAGCTGGCGGATCAGCTTCTCGGTGTCCTTTGCCATCGGGGTTCGTGTTAAGGGAGGTGGTGGACTGAGGGAGTCGGGCCGTGGATGGGAGACGCCGCACGCGAGCGCAGACGTGCTGCCAGCACCGCGAGCATCGTGGGTGGCGTCTGCCGCCGCGGAGCGGCCGCCGCAGGCCGCCAGATGTCTTGACGCGCACCCATACGTCCAAACCATAGAACCCGGTGGCGAGACGGTACCTATGGAGGGCGGCCGGGCGGGCGCTATTTGCGGAGTTTCAAGCGGCTTCGCGGACCGGCAGCTGCTGCTGGCCCGGTTGGGCCGCCTCGTCGCCCCGCTCGGCGAAGAACGCCCCCGCGCCGATCGCGCGGTCGAATCCCGACCAGCGCCGGCCCGGGGCGAGCTCCTTCTCCAGTCGATCGAAGCTGCCGAGGCGCCCGCCAAGATTGTCGATCATGTGCACGAGCGTCGCCTCGCGCGTGCACGGGACGACCGGGCTGCCGTGCTCGAGCGCCCCGTGGTGGCTGAGGATGATGTGCCCGATCGCCTGCGCCAGCTCCGGCGGAAAGTCCTCGATCTCCTCGATCGCCCGGCGGATGCGGTAGTAGCCGAGGGCGATCTCGCCGTGCAGCCTGCCTGCGTCGGTGAGGTCGATGTTCCGGGGATCCTCCGTGTAGGCCTCGAGCTTGCCGATGTCGTGCAGCAGCGCACCCGTGACCGCGACGTCGCGGTCGATGCCCGGGAACGTCGCGCTGATCGCGCTCACCGCCTGGGCCACTCCGAGACAGTGCTCCAGCAGGCCGTGGCGGTAGGCCTGGTGGTAGTACTTGGCCGCCGGCGCCACGCGATAGCCGGCCCACAGCTCGGAGTCCTCGCCGAACACGCGCTCGAGCAGGATGCGCAGGTGCGGCTCCTGGATCGTGGCCAGCAGCTCGCGTATCTCGCGCTCCATCTGGGAGACCTCGCGCGCGGGGCCGTCGAGCAGGTCTTTCGAGTCAAAGGTTCCGGGTTTGGCAGGCTCGAGGCCGCGCAGGTTGATCTGCGGGCCAAACCGCGGGTGGACCGTGTAGCGGCCGCTCACCCTCACGGGGGCCCCCGCTCGCGCCAGCTCTTCGGTCTCGACGAGCTCCTCCCACACCATGCACGCGACCGCGCCCGTGCGGTCGCCGAGCTGCAGGCGCAGGTACTCGCCGCCGTCGCGTCGCTGGCGGCGCTCGGCCTCGCGGACCAGGAGGACCTGGTCGACCTCCATGCCGTCGGTCAGCTCGTTCAGGAGCATGGATTCAAGGTACGGGGGGGCGCGGACGGGACGCGCTCGAGCTTCGGCCTGGGAGAAAGAAACAAGCCTAGATGCTCCTGCCAGCACCGGAATAGCCTGCTGCCATCCAGTTAGCAGACAACCATGAGCGACCACGACACCCTGGCGCGATACGGGCAAGTCTGCCGGCGCCTCCTCCATGTGCTCCGGGCGCTCTGCGGCGCCACGGGCTTCGCGATCCTTGCGAGCAGCTCGCCGGCGGCCGTGCGAGCTCCTGAACGGCGTCTGCGCTCCGCAAGCCCCAGAGCCACCGCGACGAGGCTGATCGAACTCAAGGAGACCGGTCAATTGCGTCTGACCGATGGCTACGAAACCACGCTCGTCGAGCGCGGGCGCGCCATGGGGACCTACAACTGCTCGATCGTCGTTCACCTCACGATCCTCTCCGCCCACCGGATCACCACCACCTTCACGGTGAGCCCCGACGGAGGAACGATCAGCGGCAGAGGGTCGGCGCGATATGCGGAAGAAGGCGGAGACGGGTACTTCGGCGGGACGATCGCCATCGCCCGCGGCACGGGCAGCTACGCGCACGCGTCAGGCAACGAGATCGGGGTCAGCGGCAAGATAAATCACGAATCCCTGACGCTCACGGTTCACGTGCATGGTGCGATCCGGATCTAGCCGCGTCCAAGAGCGAAGGGTGACGGCGCCGCCAAGCCAGAACATCGCTCGCCGCGCGCAGAGCTTCTTCGACGCCTCGCCCACACTCAAGCAGACGCAGGCCTGCGTGAGGATCTCGGTCGTCTCGCCGGCGAGACGACCGACGAGCTCGGTCCGATCGCGTGACCGAGGGGTCCGACGAAGGCTCCTCGCGTCGCTGAGGCGGCCTGTCGAATGGCTAGGGCGCCACGCGGCCTGCTCGACACGAGCGTATTCATCGCCCGCGAGACTGGCCGTCCTCTCGAAGGGAATCAGCTGCCCGAGGAGTCCGCCGTGTCGGCGATCACGGTGGGCGAGCTGCAGGCCGGCGTCCTCGCAGCTCGCGACACGGACGTGCGCGCGCTCAGGTTGGCGACGCTCGAAGCTCTCAGCGACATCGAGGTCCTGCCGGTCGACGAGGCCGTCGCGGCAGCGTGGGCGCTGTTGCGCGTACACCTCGCGGAGTCCGGTCGACGGCCGAACGTCAATGACTCGTGGATAGCCGCAACCGCGCTCGCCCATCGGATACCGGTCGTCACCCGGGACGACGACTTCGGTCCCGCGCAGGGGGTCAGCGGCCTGCAGGTTCTCGCCGTCTAATCTCCCGCCTCCTCGAGTGAGGCACCGTGCTCTGCGAGATGTCCCGGTAGAGCTAGAGTCGGGCGCGCCGGGGGCGGCCCCGTCAGTCCGTCCACCAACCCTGGAGCACCTCGCCGTCGCCGTCGTGGCGAGCTCCGCACGCGAGCACCTCGAGCCCGTCGGGTCCGGCCTCGAATGCCCGGACCACGCCCGGGGCGACGCGGATCGCGTCGAGTGCCTCGAGAACGACGATCTCGTCGTCGAGCTTGACGCGCCCCGAGCCCGAGAGCACGACGTAGACCTCCTCGGCCTCCTCGTGCTTGTGCGCAAATGGCTGTCGCTTGTTCGGCTTGACCCGGTGGTAGCTCACGCCCGTGCGCTCGGTCTCGAGATCGCCCTTGGCGAAGCGAGCCTCCTGGAACTCCCCAAAACCGGCCTTGGGCGCGGCATCCTCGACGTCGTTGAGCTTCTTCAGCGTGTACGGAGTGGGCACGACTTCCTCCTTGATCGTGAATGGATCGACGTCAGAAGGTAGTCGCTCGGTCGCTCGAGCGAGCGGCGGTCCGATGCCGTTCGTAAGGCTTGCCGCGTCCGCAAGGCCAGGTATCTTGACGTCGTGCAGTCATCGTCGGTGATCTGGACCATCGGGCATTCGAACCACACGTTCGAGCGACTTGCCGAGCTCTTGGGCGCCGAGCGAATCGAGGTTGTTGTGGACGTGCGCTCGTACCCGTACTCGCGCATCGCGCCGCAGTTCAACCGCGAGGAACTGGACGTAGCTCTCCGCGGAGCTGGCGCGCGCTACCTCTTCTTCGGCGACGAGCTCGGCGGTCGGCCATCGGAGGAGGGGCAATACGACGAGCATGGCCACGCTCGCTATGACCGCATGGCTGAGCAACCTGCATTCCGGATGGCCGTTCAGCGCTTGTTGGGCGGTTGCCGGGAGCATCGCGTCGCGCTTCTTTGCAGCGAGGGCCTGCCGCAGGCGTGCCATCGCCGCCTGCTCGTCGGCAAGGTTCTTGCCGATCACGGTGTTCAACTCCGTCATATCCTTCCGAATGGAGTCGTACACCAGGAGAACGCAGTATCGCTGGACTCCGGAGGCGGTCAGGAGGCGCTATTCGGTAAGGAGGCGGCGTGGAGATCTACACGATCGGTTTCACACAGACGACGGCTGAGCACTTCTTCGGCCGCCTGAAGGTCGCCGACGTTCAGCGTCTGCTTGACGCTCGACTCAACAACTCATCGCAGCTCGCAGGATTCGCGAAGGCCAAGGATCTCCCGTTCTGCGCGTTAGGCGTAGACCCGATCTCGAGGTCGATAACTACGGCAAGCTGCGCCTGCGACTCAACGACGAGCATAAGCCAGCCTTCCTGCCTGTCACAGACGTGCGGTTCGTCGAGGCCGACCACAAGACGATCAAGACCGACATGGTTGCTGACCTCAGAGCACGCATGCAACGCGGGGTCGACGTCCTTCTCATGCTCGGACTAGCGAGGGCGTTTGCAAGGTCGGGTGACGACCGCGAACGCCATTGGCTTCAAGTGAACGGGATCTGCATGGCAGACCGACCTCTCGGCGAACGGCCATGAGCAACGGGCTCCGATCAGCCCGCGCGCTCGGCGAGCTCGTCCAGGAACGTGGGGCGCAGATGCTTGGTGCGATCGCCAAGCGCCTCCAGTTCGTCCTCGAGACGATCGAAAGAGATGTAGCGGCATGCCTTGGCGAGTGGCGAGGGGAGGCTCGCAAACACCGGGCGCCTTATTTCGCGAAGCACTGCCTTGCGTCGCTCGTGGGGGGCGACGATGAACAACGGGATGTCGATGTTGGGCTGCATCGCGAGAAGATCGCCCATTCGCAGTAGCCCAGAGAAAATCGAGGTCGTGGACTCGATCTCAAACGCCGCCTCGATCCGATTGTTATCTAGCCAAAGAACGTCGATCAGCTCGATCGTGCGGCGGGTTGTCTCGTCGAAGCTGATCGGAAGCGCCTTCACGGATATGTCGCCGAAGCGCTCGCCACCATGGTTCGATCCGCGATCGTTGCGCGCGACCCATAGATCGAAGCCGAGATCGCGGCCGAGCGTTAGGAGGCGATGCTGGATCCGCTCATGGATGCGCTCTGTACGCTCCACCGTCGCCTGTGGCTGCGCGGCTATGACCTCCTCTTCGCCCACCTCGATGTGGATCGGCGGCTCGATCGGTTGCCCGATCGCCTGCTGCTCGATTTCGGAAAGTCGTTGGGCGATGTATTCGCCGTCCTCTTTAGGGAGTCGCTGCGGCGAGCCACGGATGTATCCCGACCAAGAGCGCGCATGCTCGCTCCGCTCGATGACATCATGTAGGTGAATGCCCACGTCCTCCTCCACTCGACTGACGAGTCGAGTCTTGAATCGGACGGGGAACGGATCACTCTTCCAGATCGGCGTCTCATCCCAGAACGACCGGCTCAAGATCTCAAGGACGCCAACGAATCTCGACTTGCCGGTTAGATAGCAGAGAAAGAGATCATCGGGCCGGACTTTCGCGGCGTGCGCTTTCCGATACTCACGAAAGCCGCTCGTCTCGTAGTTGACCGCAGCGATCTCCCGCCATGTCTCCGGTGTGAACAAGTCCAACCAGTAGGTGCATTCCGCCATCGGTCAACTGTATACCCGCGCGAGGAAAATGAGCGCGGACCGCCATCGTTTCGCGAGAGTCGGGGCCGGTGGATCCCCCCTTCTGCAGGACCTACAAGGCTCAGGAGCACCTCGACCGTCAGCCACCCTCAGTCTGTCGAACTCCCCTGATCCGCGGCGACCGCGCGGCTACGATAGCGAGCGCACGCGGCACACCGACGTCGCCTCGTCTTCACAACCGCCGACAGACGTACCGTGGCTTGAGCACCTCGTTGACGAATTTGCCCTTCGAAGCAGCGTGCTCGAACTCCTCAAAGACTATGGACGGGACTCCAGAGTAGACATAGGTTCCGGACCCATGGAAATCCACGTAGACCTCATCGGCCTCCGCGTCGTAGCCGATCATCGCCACGGCGCTCGATTCAACTGGCCGCATGCTCGGTGCCACGATGGAAGGGTGTTTATCACTCATGCACTTCCAACGTTCCGGTTCAATCGCTGGCTCACACACAACCGGGCGACACAAGCTGTGGTGACCGGCGCCAACAGGGCCGTGCGAAGCAACCCGAGAATGTGTCTCCCAGTGAAAGCCTCCCGGCATAAGGCGTCCCCGGCAGATGGGGCCGCCCCCTACGGCTCCAACCGATGCGGCCCCCGATACAAAAACGTGACCTCCCGCACGTTCTCCTGCCCGAGCATCTGCATCAACAGCCGCGTCAGCCCAAACCCGAACCCCCCGTGCGGCGGCGCCCCGAAGCGAAAGAAGTCCAGGTAATACTGGATCGGCCCCGTCTCAACCTTCTTGTCCTTCGCCTGCGCCAGCAACTGCTCATAACGATGCTCGCGCTGCGCCCCCGTCGTCAGCTCGATGCCCTTCCACAGCAGGTCAAAGCTCTTCGTCAGCTTCGGCCGATCGGCGTGGCGCATGTGATAGAAGGGCCGCACCGTCGTCGGGTAGTCGGTCACGAATGCGAACTCGTGGCCATGCTTCTCCTTCACGATCGCGCTCAGCGCGCGCTCGCTCGGCGGGTCGAGGTCGAGCTCCGGCGGCGGCGCGTCGTGGCCATGCTCGCGCAGCAGCTCCTTCGCCTCCGCGAGCGCGACGCGCGGGAACGGAACCGCCGGCACGATCACCTCCGTATCGAACGCCGCCTCGATCGCCTCTCCGTGCGCCTCCTTCACCGCCGCGAGCACGTGCGCGAGCCAGCGCTCCTCGAACGCCATCACGTCCTCGTGTGACTCGATCCACGAGATCTCCACGTCCACGCTCGTGAACTCCGTGTCGTGGCGCGAGGTGAACGACGGGTTCGCGCGGAACACCGGCCCGACCTCGAACACGCGCCCGAAGCCCGCCGCCATCGCCATCTGCTTGTAGAACTGCGGACTCTGCGCCAGATAGGCGTTGCCGTCGAAGTACTCGACCTTGAACAGCTCCGCGCCGGACTCGCTCGCCGAGCCCATGAACTTCGGCGTGTGCAGCTCGATGAAGCCGTCTTTACGCCAGTACTCCCGCATCGCGTGCTCCGCCGTCGTCTGCACCTCGAAGATCAGCTTCCGATCCGGTCGGCGCAGGTCCACGTAGCGCCAGTCCATCCGCTTGTCCAGCGCCGAGTCCGCCGCGATCGGCAGCTCCGGCTCCGCCAGCGAGTCGACCTCCAGCTCCTCCAGGCGCAGCTCCAGGCCGCCGAGCTTGACGCGTTCGTCCGCCACCACCGTCCCCGTGACCGTCACCGCCGACTCCGCCGTCAGCGCCGAGACCTGCTCGTTGAGCTCACTCGACGGATCATCCTTGGGGAGAACCACCTGGGCGAGGCCCGTTTCGTCGCGGATGACGAGGAACTGCATCCGCTTCTGGTCGCGGATCGCGTGCACCCACCACGGAT
>Ga0208241_1000001_pt1 | contig 34504 bp, 49 predicted proteins | sample MicForSoiPHH12_O_FD_188040 | JGI IMG/M metagenome (GOLD analysis project Ga0208241, IMG submission 188040) | Forest soil microbial communities from Harvard Forest Long Term Ecological Research site in Petersham, Massachusetts, USA - MetaG HF047... | ecosystem: Environmental > Terrestrial > Soil... | reverse complement strand
CAATCCATTCACCATCACCGGCGGCGCGACCGTGACGAAAACCCTGCAAATGACGAGCATGCAGCAATCGGCGCAGTTGCAGGCACCGGAGCGCATGCTTGTTCGCGGGATCACCGTATTCGTCGATAACAACGTGAACCAGTTCGATATGGTTCGCTTCGGAAGCCAGACCATCGTGAACTTCTTCATTTCCACGAAGTCGTTCTTTGTGGTGGGCGTGCTGGCGAAATTGCCGGCAGGCGGCGGCGTGTGGGCGCAGCAATTTGGCGCCACGGCGGCGAACACGATCATCGGGGCTGTGGGCAATGGGCTGCCTTCGGAGCACCAGGGATTCCGTCTGACGGATCCCGGATGCGACGGAACTCCCGGCGTCGACCAGTTCCCGAACATCGATGGAATCCTGATCGCGCAGCAACAGGCGTTCAGGGTCGAAGTCGATCCCACGCAGGCGGCCTGGGCGCAAGCCACGGGCTTCACCACGAATGCAAACAACACCGTGCCCATCGGGACGGGAATCAATGCGTTCGTGTACCTGGAAGGTCAGAAGGCGCGCGCGGTTCTCTAGAAACTGGAACCGCGTGCGGACCCTCGGCGTGGCATTGCGCGGACGCCGAGAAAACTCGATCGCGGGCCGTAAGCGCGAAGGCGCCGCGGCCCGCACGCAGTACGCAGGCGAGCGATGAAGGGATTTTCTACCGTGGATACGAACGAAAAGTTTAAGGATGGGATCGCAAAATTCAAGTCGATGCTGGACGTGGATCGATTCGCGCTGGATCACGCGAGGCGTTTGCCCGTGCCGATGGGCGCTTCGCAGGGCGCGCCGCTTTCGCAGGATCAATTGAACGAATTGATGAACGATCCGCAACTGCAGGAACTCGGGGGGAATCTCTATATCGCGAAAATGTTCCACTACATCGCGAATTTCACGTTCGCGGGAAATGGAACCATCGCGCAGACGATTCAAATCGATAGCGACGCCGATTTCCAGCTTTTGATGTTGCTGGCGGACTACACGAGCGCGCTCGCGACCGTGAACGTCACCGAGGGCGGCTCGGGCGGCCTTTCCTGGATGAGCGCGCCCGTAAATATCGATCTCTTCGCCGGCAGCGCGCAGCTTCCATTTCCGGCGGGCTTGATCCCGCAGCTTCTTCCCAAAAAGCGCGTGTACAACATTTCGATCGTGAATACGAGCGGCGCAGCGAACACGATCCAGATCAGTTTTTGGGGATATAAGCTGTTCCCGGCCGCGCAAGCCGCGCAGCTGGGCGCAGTGCCGTCGCAACAGTGATTCGTGGTTCGTGACGCGCGATCCGTGAGGAAAGGAATTGCGCACATGGAGTGCGCGAAATAAAATGATTAACCCCTGGACGCAAGGCCATGTACCCGGCGCGAGAATGTCTCCCACGCTCGGGGCCTGGCAGAATCGCAGAAAACTCGTTTCGTCGGGATGGGTTCCGCCGCAATGGGTTCGGCTCTCGCTCGCCGGCGCGCATCTCTACTGGTACGCGTTTCAACCGCTGATTTTGACCGCCGGAGAAACCGACCTCGCGCGCGTCACCATCCAAGAGGATTTCTGGCTGGTCGCGATTCTGGCGCATGCCACGTCCGGCCTTGCCGCGGCATCCGGTTCCTTTCGCGCGCTCATCTACGAAGATTTGCTCGGGTACAAGTGGGGAAAATACGGCGTGGATCAGGTTCTCTTCACGACGAACGGCAAGGAACCTGGCTTGCTGAAAATTCCGCACTTCATCGCCAACGGTTCGCCCGTGAATTGCCGGATCCAAAATCTCGACGGCGCGAATCCGAACACCGTGAGCGTGAGCCTCTTCGGCTATTCGGCCTGGTGGAGAAGCTAACATGGCCTACGAAACACTCGTTACCACAAGCCCATCGGACGCCGCCGGGCAACCGAACGGGACGGACGCGGCCGCGTCTTCGATCGAGAAAACTACCTGGCCGTATAAGCGGCGCGCCGATCGCTCCATCCAGCCGAATCTAGTGCTGCGTCCGCCCGCCGCGCCGGCGGCTTCCGACGATCCCACGATCGACGCGATCAATTCCGTTCAGAGCGTGATGCAGCAAGTCCAGCGTTCCACGCGGTTAATCGCCGCGCCGTGGCTGATCGAACCGCCGGACTCCGAATCTTTTCATCTTGGCGGCGGAATTCTCATCCCCGCCGCGGATGGCGTGTATCACACAGTCGTTTCGATCACCTGCCCGCCAGGCCGTAACGGCGTGCTGAATCGTATCGCAAATGTGGTGGTAGGCGGCGCATGGTCCGATTTTTCCGGGGCCGCGATCTGGCAGATCGTGCGCAATCCCAGCGCAGGGCCGAATACGGGAGGCTTTGCCGAGCGCAACTATCAGAACGTGCTCGCGTCTTACGGCCTCATCGCCAGCCCGGCGCGCATCTCCGGGATCCGCATTTTTGAAAACGACATCATCCAGTGGGTTTTTCAGAATGTGTCACTTCCCGTGTCCGGCGAGGAAGTAGGCGCGCTCCTGGGCGGATATTTCTATCCGCGGACGTGGGACGATCAATTCGAAGCGACGGATCGTTCCGTCGCCTGGTAGCGATAAGTTAGGAGAGAGCGGAAGTCCCCGGTAAGGGAAGCTTTCGCGGTAAAAATGAAGCGAAGAATGAACATCCCGAAAGACAAGCAAATTCAGGGAATCAAAAAGGCCCTGCGCAACCGGAAGACGCCGCGCGCCTTCATTCCCTCGCTAAAGAAACGGCTCGCGAAGCTGGGCGGCTCGCTCGTCCTTCTGTTCGCTCTTGCGGGATTTGCCGCGCGTCCCGCGATGGCGCAGACGCCGGTAAGCATCGTTCCAGTCCAGCAAACATTAGCGCCCGCAGGGACAGCTTGCACGGGATCGACGCAAACCTTTCCCGTAAACAATCGCAACCAAACGCAGCATCACGCCTACGCGAAGACGGCTGGCGTGGCTTCGATGGCGATGGCAATTTATGGCGTGGATAGCAGCGGGACAACGTACCTGATTTCGGATACCGCAACGCAAGGCCAGGCTGGCGTAGGATCGAATGCGGCAGTCACGGCATCGGGATATTTCCCCACTGTGGAAGTTCAGATCACCTGCGTTCCCAACACCGGAACTTTTTTACTCAGTTATTCAGGTTCGCAGGCCGAGCCAGTGCAAACCGTGGGCGCCTATCAAGTCGCGCAACTGGATAAAGTGATTGCAGCGAACGCGCCGGCTGGCGTGAGCGTGGTTTCCGGGGTTTCGCAAACCCCTTTGGGAAGCGCGTACGGCTATATTTCGTTTGCCTATGTGGGCGGTTCGGGGCCGTCCGGTTCGACGATCGTTGTGGAGTGCTCTCCGTCGACGAATGTCAATCCCACCAATCTTACCTTCACGCCGTCCACGAGCGCGGGCGCTCAATTTTTCGATGTCCCGCCTCTTCCATGCGTGAACGTGCTGATCGTTTACACCGCTGGTGGGGCGAATGCAAACGTCTTCACGATGGACTATATTTTCCTGCCGCCAGGCTTCCAGATGCCGAACAGCTATTCGCATTTGGCGAGCACGACGGCGACGGAAATCAAACCCGGCCCGGGAACCGTGCACTCCGTGGTGATCGGCACGCCAGCCGCGGGCACGATCACGCTATTCGATCTCGCGCCGGGAAGCTGCACAGGCACGCCGGCGACGAACGTGGTTTCGGTGATCACCTCGATCGCCACAACGACACCGCCGCCCGAGATTTACGACAATCTTTTTCTGAATGGAATTTGCGTGAAGGCGAGCAGCGCCTCGATCGATTTCACGGTGAACTATCAGTAGGGAGATTTTGAGCGGAAAGCCTCGGTAAGAGGCGCTTTCGCGGTAATAGGGAAGGGAAGGGGCCGCCGCGGCGGCCGAAAGGTCAGGTCCATGAAAAAGAATCTGTTTGCAGCCCTGGTGCTTGCCGGGGCTTTTCTTTTTACGTCTCCGGCGGCTGTCTCGGGAACTCCGAATCCGTTCACAACCGTCACGGCGACCGTCACGGATCCGAATGGCATTCCTTATGGCAATGGAACGATGAGCGCCGTTCTCGTTCCGGGATCGCCTGGCGGATGGACGTTAAATAACAACGGAGTCGTGCTTCCTTATTCCGGGCAGATCAACACCGTCCCGCTCGATTCCAATGGCCACTTCTCCGCAAATTTCGGAAACAATTCGCAAATCCTACCAGCTTTGAGTCAATGGTTGATCACCGTCAATTCCAATCAAGGCGGAATTCCAGGGCCTTTCGGAACTGGCCCACAGACTTTTTCCGTTACCATCGCGATTACTGGCGTGACGATGGATATCAGCGCCACGTTAAACGCCGCAGCGCCGAAGCTGACGAATTTCGCCACTCTTGGAACCGTAACGACGACTGGAAGTCCCGCAGCAAATGAGTTTGCGATCTTCTCGGGACCGTCGTCGATCGGGCCGGCTAGTCCATGCGCTCTATTGCAGCCAACCGCAAATCCCACAGCCGGGCAGGTGCTTGATAGCGCGGCGCCTTCCGGTGGAACGTGTCAGACGAATTGGATCAATGCTGGACCATCAATTCCGCCAATTCCTTTTGCGCTCACGGGAACGAGCGTTTATGCCAGATATCTCTTTCGAGACGGTTCCGGTACGAGTATCGCAGACAGTTCTGGCAACAACCGCACTGGCACCATTGGTGCCTGCGTCAATGGAACTGTGACACTTAATCTCGGCCCAGCCTACGGCATAACCGCTACTAATGCTAATTGCTCCGTTACGTTTCCATTTAATCAATCGAATTACGCCGCCGTATTGATCTATCTTACTTACAACGATCCTGGAAATTATATGCAGCAAGCGGCAGTTGTCGCCGGTTCGCAATTTGGCGGTATGTATCAAGTCCTTCTCGGCGGAACCAACGCGGCCAACAATAACAACCTGATTTTAGATTTAAGCAATAGCGCGCCCGGACGGCAATTTAATGTCTTGGATATTCAACCGATCGGCAGCGGTGCACCGAGTACCAGCCCGGACGGTCTCAACGGCGTGGGCATGATCACTTTCATCCCTGGAAGCCCCGATGCGCTATACCTCAATAATCAAAAAGTGAATTCCTATGCAGGCTATACGCCTGCTTCCTCTTTTGGAGCGATGAGTGCGGGGAACGTTCAACTCTTTGGCACTGCTTGGGGTATCACTGGCATTTTTTCCAGTATGACGGTCATTGGAATGGAATTCCTCACCGTTGCGCCCACGCAGGCGCAAATCACGGCAGAATGGCAGGCGTTTCAATCACTCGCGCAGATCGAAGGTTATTTTCCGATCTTGGCCACGTCGCAAGTCAACAAGCTAAACCTGACAGGAACCTCGATTGTCGTGGGACAGGGGATTAACGGCCCCATGAACTATCGACTCAATTTGCCAGGGACAGTACCTTGGAATGTTGTGAACCAAGCATACAGCAACACGTACATTCAACTTGGCTCCGAGGACACGCTTGCCACGCTTCCGCAATATCTCACGCCAACTGCGCCTTGGAATATTGCCTTAAATGATGGGCCGACAAATGATCTGCGTGCAGGCGAACTGGCAACGCCCGAACAGGCTCTCCAATATGAACTTTCCTGGTGCCGCGCGGCATCCAGGGCCGGATTTTATACGATTGCTTCGACCACTCTCAAAGCGGGGACGGGATCGTCGGACGCTATCATTAATCAGTACAACACGCTCGCGCGCGCCTCGCTGCCTACTGTTTGCAACGATGTCATGGATTGGGCTGCGCAACCGAATCTTGGCGCGGATGGAGCATCGTCAAGCGGAACCTATTTCCAAGCCGACCACATCCATCCCACGCAAATTTCTGATGATGCCTACCTCGGCCCCTATATGAGCGCCCATGTTCAATACGACGCGGCGGCATTCGGAACCAACGCGCAGCCCAATATTTACAAAGTTGGAAATGCGGTGTTTCCTTACACGGTTCAGCCCGATTATGCGTGCACCATCGGGAATCCAGGTGTTGCAACGGCCACATGCACATTCCCGGTCACTGTGACTCCAGGAAGTACACTCGGTGTGGCTATCCAGTGGCTCACGGGGGGGCCGACAATTTCCACAGTCACCGATGGTCCCGGAGACACTTTTACTGCAGATCATGCTTCCTGCGTGTATCCGTCCGGAGGAAATCTGAACATTGTTCGCTACAGTGCCCCGAATGCTGTAGGTGGAGCAACCACCGTGACGATCACTTTTTCGAGTACAGCCGCTTCCTCTGTAAATATTTTCATGACCGAGGACCAGCGCACCGCGACCACTTCGGTCATTGATGTGGCCTCTGGATGCGGATCGACCGCCGGGTCTCAAACAACTGCCATCACGCCATCCATTACCACAACCGTTGCTAACGATTTTTTGCGTGCTTCGACCTTCGCAGATAGCGCAACTGGACTGAGCGCATCCGTATACACAAACCCGCCGCTTGGTTGGTATCAATCTGGCAATTTCCTTCCGAGCGTGGCGGGGTCGGGCGTGCAATTCACGATGAATACACAATCTATGATCGCGCGCGTCGCGGGAGCATACACCGCGACGGCGAACATCACGCCCGCCGCGAAAATGGGGATTATTGTCAGCGCCCTCAAGCCAGGAACGGTAGGTGGGACTCTCTATTTAAACTATGCGGACTGTGGAGCGGGATGGCAAGCCGATCCCTCCGGCGGAAGTATTCAGCTTAATTTGCCGGATGCAATTCCGCTTGTTGGGAAAACTTGCAATGGAGAAAACATCCAAACAACCGGGGCCAATACAGTCACGATTGGTGCCGCCATTTCGGGCCAGACCGTGAATGGGACTAACACAACCCTTGTGATTGCAAATTTAAAGCACGTCACTTGCAGGTCTGTCTTAGTGTCGGCCTCGGCGGCGGGCGCGAATTGGGATTGCGAATCGTTCTGATTCTGACGATCCGTGAGTCATGCTGCGCGAGTCACGTTTTTTCTGTACTGCCCGGAATGCAACCGGCCGCTGCGAATGAAGCGGGGCAGCGACGGCCAGCGGTACGCGATTTGCTCAATTGCAATCTGCAAGAATCATGGTAAAGAGTATCAAGTCCCAACAGCGGAAATGCTGATGGAACTTCTCAAATCTCGCGAAAGGGAAGGAAAATGAAAAACAAGTTCACGCGATGGATCGGAACGGCAATTGCGAGGCTTCGAAACGTCAGGACGACACGATTGCTCGGAATGGCGGCGTTCGGGCTCTTGCTCATATTTTGGGCGGCTCCCTGGCGGCTGCTCTTCGGCCAGGCCACGAGCGGCTACACGCTTTTGACGTCAGTCACGGCACCAACTGTGACTTACACGGATACCACTTGCCCGGCGACATCCACTTGTTCGTATGAAGTGACGGCCGTTGACGCGCAGGGGCAAAGCATTCCGGGATGGACCGGAACCACCGCGGGCAGCGGATCGCAATCCGTCTCCGCGGTGCCCGGCCCGAAAGGGAATATCGTGCTGACTTGGGTCGGCCCCACCACGGGCACGCCTCCGACCAGCTACGATATTTATACGGCGGCACGCGTCCCAAACCCTCCAACGGGGGTAGTGGCTGCGGGTCAGTAACCCCGGCGCCTGCCCCATAGCGAAACTCGGAAAGGAAAATCACGATGCACGGACTGAGCGCGCAGGCTTTTCACTGGACGAGTACCGGAATATTCGGGATGTTGCTGGTCCTGGCCGTCTACCTCGTCTTAGTCTTCACCAAAAATGCGCCGCCGATCGATTCGATCCGCCACTTTGCGGACATCATGGCGGATCGCGGCGGCGTGATCCTGATCCTCACGGTGATGAGCCTGTTTTTCTTCGAACAATCCATGCGGCTGTTTTACGTGGTGATCGACCTCGTCTCCACAAAACAGCTTGAATCGCAAAACGCAATCGCGCTGATGGCCATTCAGTTCGCCAGCAATTCGGCGTTCGGGATGTCCTTCGGCGCGTTGCTTACCACGATGAAAGCGAACGCTCCTCCAGCGTCGATGAACGCGGCCGATCCCGCAGCGCCGGCCGCACCGGCGGCAGATATAGGCGCGGCCCTGCCGGCCCCGATCTCCCCTTCCCCGGCCCCGGTGAAACCATGACGGAAGACGATCCCCACCGGCTCTGCAAGGTCGAATTGAAAGTCGCCGTCCTGGAATCGGAGGGCCGTGGCAATGCGATGGCCTTGACGCTGGCGCGCGATCTGACGGCCGCGGAAAGCCGCAAAACGATGTGGATGATGTCCACCGTAATCGGATGGCTTCTGGCGATCGCGGCCATCGCGTTTGCGGTGATTCGAAAATAACAAAGGGAAACCCGGTGCCCCATGACCTTTGACGATCTGAAAAAAGCGATTTCCTCGGAATGGCTGAAACTCGTTTTTATTCTCGTGGCCCTCGTGGGAAGCTGGTACAAATTCGACTACCGCATCCAGGCCGTCGAATTGCACCAGCAAGAGGAAGCGGGGCAGGTCCAGCATCTTTCCGACGTGATCGACAAGCTGGACAATACCCTCGATCGCATGAATCAGACCATGCGGGATTTCCCGCCCCACCGGCACGTAAACGATGAAAGTGTGATATATCCTGGCGATACGGTGCTCGACAGGAAGCGGTGACGCATGAAGAAAGTCCTCCATTTCATTGCTGGCTTTTTTCGGAACGATAAACCGAAATTAGTTTTGCCGATCCATTCAACTCCCAATCGGGCCAGCAGGTGCCTGGAATGTGGAGAGGCCACAGGACTTTTTATAGACTGCCATGATGGCACGGAAGTCCCTTATGTGTGCGTGCGATGTTTGCCAAATTGGAGAGCGAAAAGCTGGAAGGAACATTTGCATGCTCAAAACCGTCTGGACTCTTAACATCGGCGACTACGCTCCGAAACTCTGCGAGCTCACCTATCCGCTGATCCTCGCCTACGCAAAGAAAATCGGGGCGGACTTCCGCATCATCAACGAGCGCCACTATCCCGACTTTCCTGTGGTGTACGAAAAACTGCAAATCTTTCATCGCGGCCGGGGAAACGATTGGAACGTGTACATCGATTCGGACGCGATGGTTTTCCCGGATATGTTTGACATCACGGAGCGGATCCCGAAAGACACCGTAGCGCATTGGGGCCAGGATCACGCGAGCAACCGTTGGCGGTATGACAATTATTTCCGGCGGGACGGCCGGGACATCGGCTCGTGCAACTGGTTTACCGCGGCGTCCGACTGGTGCATCGATCTGTGGCATCCCCTGGACGATCCCCCGGAAGATTTATCCCTGGCGGATACGATCGAGCGCATCCAGCCGATCACCAAAGAGCGCCTGGCGGGAATCACGCCGGAGCATCTAATCGACGATTACGTGCTCTCCCGGAACATCGCCCGCTACGGCCTCAAGCTCAAGACGGTCCAGCAAATTCAAAAGGAAGATAGCGACGCGGGCGTGTATTTCTGGCACACGCACACCCTGAATTTGCAGACCAAGATCGACCAGATGCGCGCCGGATTGACATCGCTGAATCTCTTGCCGATGGCTTCGATGTCCCTCGAAAACTGGATTGCCGAATACGGCGTCGCGCCAGTGCAAAGGAAAGTCCATGCCGATCGCGCTGCACGTTGACAAATTGGAACGGGATGGCACCATCCGCGTCCGGCACGTATTTTTCGGCGATACGCTTGCAGAGTGCGAGGCGTTGCGGAATGAGCACGGCGCGGGCTGCAAGGCGTTCGGTCCGGCCCTCGAGCAAAACCATGTGATCGAGGAAGTGGAAGACATCGAAGAAATCCCGCAATGGGAAAGCGATTGATGGACCGCCGCACTTTTCTGCGAACAATGATCGGTGGCCTCGCCGCCGGCGCGGCAGTGCGCACATTTCCTTTTCGCGTTTTCAGTTTTCCATCCGAAATCGTAAAACCGCCAACTCTCCTGGGGCCGGTCATAGATTACCTGCTATCACTGCAGGAACCGTTTGGCGAAGATATGAAACGCTCGCTTAAACACGCGTCCGCGAACGGACTCGGCGATATCATCGTTCAACCGGAATGGGATTACTACGAAGTAGCGGCAAACACGAAAATTATTGGCATTCCGTTGTTTAATTCACCATTAGTCACCGACCATGAATCACGGATCACGGAAATATGACCAACGTTCCCACCGCAACGATCTTGACGCCGGCGCAAATCCTGTACTACGCGCAGACGGCCGGCTTCGACGGGCAGGATTTGCAAACCGCCGTGGCCATCGCGCTCGCCGAAAGCCAGGGCAACCCGAACATCTACAATCCCGAAACGGCCGCGTCTGGCGGGACTCCCCCCGGCGAGGGATCGTACGGGCTCTGGCAGATTTATTTGAAAGATCATCCCGAATACGCGAACGACAATCTCTACGATCCCCAAACCAACGCGAACGATGCGTACGAAATCTACTCCATCGCGGGCGGGTTTTCTCCCTGGTCGACGTACAATTCCGGCGCCTATCAGGCTTACCTCGCGCCAGCCGCGGCCGCCGTGCCATCGGTTCCGGGACTCACTTCCACACCCGCGGGGCAAGCGAGCGTTCCCGTGCCGACCGGATGGAGCGCCGAAACTGTTTTGTGGGTTGTGGGCGCCGCCATCGCCGGGCTTGCTCTTTGGAGTTTTCTCGAATGACTCTGTACGAACTCGCCGCCAGCGCTACAAATCCCAACTGTGAATTTCTCGCTTTGCGCCAGACGCGGGACGTGATAAGAAATGGCGCGTTTCGCATATGGGACCGCGGGCCTGGCGCGGGATGTCCGGTCAAAGATCGTTTTTATCACCGCTTCGGGCTGCGCGCGTTCCTTGACGAACCTACGAGGGAGATTGCATGCTATCCAACATCTCACTAGCCCGCCTCGAAGAAACCCATCCCGAATTGCAGCGCCGCGTGAAGAATCTGGCGGACGCGCTGGCGGCGGAAGACATCGCCATCCAGATTGACGCCGGCCTGCGCACCGCGCAGCAACAGGACAACCTATTCGCCGTGGGGCGCACGATGCCGGGGAAAATCGTCACGGACGCGCGCGGATTCCAATCGAACCATGTGATCGGCTGCGCCGTGGACGTGTGGGTTGAGAATGTAGACACGAGCCAGCCGGATTGGGACGCGTCGCATCCGGCCTGGCAGCGTATCGTGGCCCTCGCGCCGCAATACGGCCTGCGCGACGGCAAATCCTGGCACGATCTGCCGCACCTCGAGCTCGTGGAAGTGCCCACCGAACCATCGGAGGCTGCCCAGCAAATATGCAAAGTCGATGGCGTGCAGGCCGTGTGGGATTCTTTAAACGTTCCTACTTTCGGAAGCTGAATGTCGCCCGCAAAGGCCACCATCATCGCGGTACTCTTCCTCTTCGCGCTGGCCATCATCGGCGTCTACGGAGTGCCGTTTATATTCTTGCTGGCGCGCTTTTTGGGCTGGCCGTGGGGACGCTGGCGACGCTCACGGCAATGACGCTGTGGGGAATGGTGGAGTGGCTGATCGTGACTTTGTATTCGTGAGGGAAACTTAGATGGCAATGCGCTGCGACGAAAAAGGCTGCGTTTATATGGCAGTGGAAGGCGACAAAAAATGTCTGATGCACAAGCCGCGTGCGGTACCGAAGGCCCCCACCGCCGAGTCGGACGGCTATGCTATCGTCACGATGTCCGAAGTTCCGAGCAATGCCCGTTACAACGAGGCGGCCGGCAAACTTTATGCCGCCGTGAAATCTCTACAGGCCGGGCACGCGCTCAAAGTGAGCATGAAAATTTTCAAGAAAGTCATTCTGACGACCGCGCAACGGTACGCACTGGCCGGGAATCTGCGCATCGGAGTCCGCATCGTCGGCGAAAGCGGCTATCTCTGGAAATTGAGTGAACAGGAAATCAAATCCGTGGAACAAAAAGGCGAGCGAATGAGGAAAGCACGCGAGAAAAAAGACACTAGACGAAAGGGCGCAGCGGCTTGAAACTCTTTGAAAAAATCTGCCTCGGCGCCGCCACATCTGGCGTGCTGTTTTTGCTCGTCGAAGCCGGCTTATTTATTCGCGAAGAAAGAATCAATTCGGACAAGATCACGGGGCAGACGGTCGGCCTGGCGTTGCCCATCAAAAACGCTCTGGCGCAAATCGCGGCCGCGGCGAAGACCTTCGCGCAGGTGGGAGCGCAGGAACGGAACGCGTTTCAAGAACAGCAAAATTATTTTCGCGGTCTTACCGCACGAACGAACACGCTGTTTGATACCGCCAACACCACATTGACGGTGTTTAATGCGACGGTGCTGCCGCGCGTAGCCGCGGCCCTGGACGGAACGACGGCCCTTGAAACGGACGCCGCACGCGATCTGACGGACACCACGATCAAAATCGACGATACGATCGGCGCGCTGCGGCCGATGATCGATGGCGGGATCCACGCGACGACGGCCGCGGCGGCAGCGATGTCCGATCCCGCGATCCATGAAACGCTGGCGCATGTGGACGGCGTGGCGGGCAATCTGGACGCCACGAGCGGCGATATTCGCGGCTTCGTCCACCGGGAAACCACTCCCGTGCGCGGAACGTGGAACGTGATCAAAAGTTTTCTGATGGAATTCGCCGGCCCGGCCGCGCAGGTCGCCACCGCCGCAAAGTAGTCTGATGTCCAAACACAAAACATGCCACGGATGCGACGGCAAGGGATGGGTATTGATCGTGCACAGCGAGCGCACGCAACCCTGGCGGGACGAAATAACGCGTAAGCCAGTCGACGGCTTCGCTATGACGACGCGCGAATACGAATCAGCGAAATGTCTGATCTGCCACGGTTCGGGCATTGTCATATCGATTGATAAACTTGCGGATGATTCTTAAAGAGGGAGATAGCGCACATAGAGTGCGCAAATAAAACGATGGCAAACTACCAGTTGAAAATCACGATCCAAGCCTCGCGCCTGCCTGATCCGATTCCGGTTCCCGCGCCAGATCCCGGGCGCGATCCGATGATGGCGATGGCCAGCGCCATCAGCAAGGCGGCGGAAATGCAGGCGAAGCCCGCCTTGTTTTATCCCGGCGCCTTCCGGGAGAACGGGATCACGCTCGGCAAGGAAATAGAAATCAGCGCCGAGAATTTCGAGGAATTGACGAAGGCCCTCGGCAAGTTCGACGAACTAGCCGATCAACTGGAATGCAGCGCCCCGAGGAAAAACCCGTGGTAGAATCCCGGCATAGTCCATTCGCTTGACGCTCCCGCGACCGGCGATTCGATCCGCCGGCGCGGGAGTCCTGATCGTGGAAAGGAAAAACTAAATGAGCACTTCCCCCGCAACGCCATCCGAAAGTGAACTCGGAAAAATCTGGAATTGGATCAAGGCAAAGGTGACGATCGTGGAACAGGATCTCGCAAACCTAATCGGCTCGACGGAAGCCGCCAAGATCGAATCCGCCGGCAAAGCGCTCCTGGATAGCTGGATCGGCCCGCTGGCCGTCACGGCGTGCACCGAAGCGACAGACGTGCTCACCGGGCAAATGAGCATCGGCAAGGCCATCAGCGGCTTGATCGCCGCGGCGGAAAGCACCGGCAAATCCATTTCCGCGGCCGCGGCCCTGCAGGCCGTGGCCCTCGCGCAGAATGCCGTCGCCACAAAGGCCGATCCGACCGTGACGCCGGTTGCCTAGAAAAGCGTCGTGACTACTGAGTAGTGATTCACAGGCCGCGAGTGGAACGCATTCGCGGCCACGATCAGGAAAGCCCACCAGGTGCCGAGAAACCCCGCCAGATTTAAACCGTAGACCATCCAGGCCATCATCGGCTTTCCCCTTCCACGCGGGCCGCTTCATTTCGAAAGAAAAGCGCGGTCACGGGCCTGCCGTCGCGCTCCATGCGATCAGCGGCGCGCCGCCAGTCCGTAGCGCGGCGATCCTCCACCACCGGCCGCTGTTCCCGCCGGCGTTCGGCCCGCTTTCGTCTGTCAACGAATATTTCGGGTACGGCTGTTTGGATGTCCATGTAGAGAGAATGCCGGAAGGAAGCGGGGAGGGTAATGGTACGCAAGTACCTCGAAAGTGGTACTAAAGTTTACCTCGCAAGATCAAGGCGCGATCGAGGGACTAAATCCAGGCGCCCTGTTTTCCCCATCTGCAAAATGCCATCCACGAAGTGCCAATCTGAGCAGCATTCCTCGCAGCGAAAAAACCGCAGCCATTTCCGCGAAGCCTCGGACTCTTTTAACGGCTGGCCGCAGCGTGGGCAATTCATAAGAACGGAAGTTCCACATCCACGCCGCGAATGCGATCGAGCGCGAGTTTCCGGTATTCGTCCCCGGCACCGTAGGCCACATCGGCAAGGATCGCGCGCCGGCGAAGGCTCCTGGCCACGCGGCCGGTAGTCCCGCTCCCCGCGAAGGGATCGAGCACCACGCAGGGAACCGTTTTCCCGCGTTGCCCCGGGCAGCGGCAAGTGGGCGTCCAGCCGATTGTTTCTGGCGGTTCCCACTGCGCGTTTACTTTCATCGGACCGTTGCTGCCCGGGCCGGGATTCCAGTTGCCGTAAAACTTCGATCGCGTGACGCGCTCCCACGGCGCGCCGCACTGCGCGCACGCGCCTTTGGCGGACGTCGCCGCCAGGATGCAACGCCGCGGCAATTCCTCTGGAAACGTGGCGAAGTGCGCGCCGGCGAACGGCTGCGTGGCGAACATCCACACGTTGCGAATATTTCGATAGCCGAGCACGTCCCGCGTCGAATCGGCCCAATCGCGAAAATTATCCTCAGTCGCCCGGGCCCGGGCTTTCGGCCCTCCATCGCCTTTGCCGCGCGAGTGCGTTCCCTTCGGTGCGTACCCGAATTCATCGTACCCTTGCGTAAATTTTCCGCTAGGCGAGTGCTGTAGGATTGAACTTCGATTCCCGCCGATAACGTCGCTGCGGACTCTATCGCCCTGGACGGCCGGTTCGCGCACGGCGTCCGCGTCCCAAAAATAATGTTCCGATTTCGTGAGCATCAAAATGTGTTCGTAAGCGTCCGTGGGACGGTCCTGGCAGGATTCCGGCATGGGATTGGGCTTGGCCCACACGATGATGGAGCGAATCCACCAGCCATCCGCCTGCGCGGCGATGGCCACGCGCTCCGGGATCAGGCATAAATCTTTCGGTTTTAAACCTGGTTGCGGATTCCGGTTCGGAGCGCCGGGGATATCGCCGCCCATGTTCGATTTCTGCATTTCGGATCGCAGGCCGAGCCTGCTTTTGCGGTAGCCGCCTTTGTCGCCGTTGTGATAGCTATCGCCGATATTCCAGAACAGCACGCCATCGGGCCGCAGGACGCGGCGAAGTTCGCGCAGAATTTCCACCGTGTGCTGAACGTACATTTCGATGGCCGGCTCCATCCCGTAAGCGCCGCGCCAGGCCCCGCAGCGACATCCACTTTCTTTTCGATCGCGATCGACGGGCATGAGTGACCAAACCAAGAAACGATGTTCGCAACTGAGATCGCCGCCCCAAATAAATTCCTGTTCGCCGGAGTATTTGCGCAGGCCCCAATAGGGCGGCGAAGTGACGATGCACTGGACGGAGTGATCCCCGAGGGGTAGGGCCCGGGCATTGGCCTGGATCAATTCGATGTCGGCATTATTCATTTACGGAATCGGCGAGCAAGAATTCTAAACGCGACCGCAGCCTGCAGCGCCACGACTCCATTTCCAATCGCGCGAAGCTGATCGGCGCGGGATTCGTCCACCACCAGGGCATGCCCATCAGCCACGCCGCAAAGCAAGGATTCAGGCGTTTGCGTGATGAAAGATCGGTTCGCGTCGTCCCACCAGACACGGACACTGCCAGCGGCAATCGCGGGGGCGAGATACGGGCTTCGGCAGAGAATGTCTCGCCAGACGGGATCAGCGGGACCGGGGGGCGAAAATAAATGCACTGCCGCTTCGTCCAATTGGCCCCGCCTCTGGCCTTCCTTCGCCGATCCCTTGTGATCGTTCGCCCCGGCCGTGGGCCAGCGTTGTACCGCTACGGTCAAATCCGCGAACGCTCCCTCGCGGCTCCGGCTCGGGCCGCCCTGATTGTTTACGTTGTCCTCGGTCGGCGTCGGCCAGAATCTCGCTTGCTGATCCAGGCCCATTTCGTTCCGGCGATCGAGGCCCCTCGATCGGGAACTGTCCGCCGCCGGCGTCTGCCACTCGCGCGCCATCGTCGAAAATTCGTTCCCGTCCGGCCCGGAATTTCCCGCTCCCTGGCCGTAAACCGTTGGCCAGTTGCGCGCCACTCTGGTCAGCGAATCCCCCGAATGCGCCGAGCCATTCCTCGGATGATTCCCGCAGGATTCCGAATCCTCGCCCCGGGCGGACGGCCAAAATAAAAATTCGCTTTCGCTGGTGGGCGGCTCCCACATCGGACGCTCGGATAGAAATCCATTCCGCATCGAACCAGAGTCCGGCAAGGTCGCCGAGAACTCGGGCCAGTCCGTCTGAGGAAACAAGGCCAGGCACGTTTTCCAGGAAGAGGAAATCCGGTCCCACATCGCGAGCAATTCCCACGATGGCGGGCCAGATCCATCGCTCATCCGCGGCGCCGAGCCGTTTCCCGGACTGGCTCCATGGCTGGCACGGGAAGCCCGCAGTGATTCCGTCCACGCTTCCGCGCCATCCGGCGCCGGGGAAGTCCTCAAGGTTTCCGCACCAGACAGGTGCCGGAACCAGAGCCTCGTCCGCCATCCGGGCCAGGAGAATCGCCGCGCAGAAGGCTTCCTGCTCGACGTAACCCACAACGCGGGATCCCGGAAGCCCGAGGCAAAGTCCTTCATCGAGCATGCCCGTCCCGGAGCAAAGCGAGAGGATATGGATGGGGGAAAGAGCCACACGCATTTTCTCCGTCAAGAAAAAAGTCTGGTTTGCCGCTTCGCGCCAGGATCAGGGGTTACGGGCTGATCGCCGTGTTGCGGCACGGCGTAAGTCATTCTACTGCCGCACTTTGGACACGGTTTACTCAATACCGGGGAGTTTCGGCTCTCCCGGTGCGGGCAGCACTGGCATTTTACCTGTCTCCCGAAGGGCATTCCCTCTCCGATCGTGCGTCCTACCCCCCTAGAAATCGCAGGGCTGGCTATTCCAGGCGGTTGCACGGCTTTGCAGGCGGCGTGCGATTCCAGCCATGCGCCATCGGACAATCCTTGCTTGAACAGATCAGGCCGGCGAGTGGCGGGCGGCGCGGCGGCGGGACGTGACCGTGCCGGAGCACGAAGCGCGTGATTTCCATAAACTCCGGCGGATTCTTGATTCCAATTTCCTTGCCGCATTCGCACACGAGTTTCATGGTGTTTTTAGAAACCTCGCTTCCAGTGGACGTAGCTGTAAATAAATCCCTGCGCGTTTCCGGCGATCCCCGCGGTTTGGGGCAGCCACCACCAGCGCCGCAGCCACGCATGCCGGCTGGATTTCATTTTTTGCGCAAGCCACATCCCCGCGGCCGTCTGGACAATGCCCATCGGAACCATGCGCGGCCAGGTGGGATGCGCGCCGATGAAAACGCGCGCCAGCGGATCCACTTCCATCCCGCCCTGTTTGATATTTCGGCGCGTCAGATCGCCATCGGCCAGAAGCGCGACGGCCTGGCCCGCCCCGAGGGCCACGATCGGCCGCGAATGGATGGCGCGGCAAAGGGACGCGCTGATCAAAATGCATTCCAGGAGCATTTTCATCGCAAAAGCTCCCCTTACCGGGGACTTTTGCTTTCTCCCTCTTCGCGACCCCATGCCAACATGCGGATTTCTTTCAAGTAGAGAACATCTTTCGCCATCCAGCCATGATCGGTTTTTACGTTGCCAGCCACACGATCATAGAAATGAAGCGTCCCGCGCAAGGCATAAAGCAGCTTTTGGCGCTCGAGCGTGAGTGCCGTAATAATCGCTTCGGCCGCGTCAACGGTATACCCGTCTTGCGAATGCGCAGCGGAGGGAGGGACGGACGGCCCCAGCTCAGAATGAGAAGCCAGTTTGGCCCTGCTTCTCTTCCCTACTTTCCGTCCGCCCTTCGCTCCGCTGCGGGTTTTCTTGCTCATTTTTCGAACAAGCCTTTCTGTTCGGCCGGCTTCGGCGCATCTGCCGCGCGCGACGAGGGCGCGGGATGCTCCGGGTCCAGGCAGCGCCCGAGACGGCCGTCGTCCACCTGGTGTTCGGTGTTGCGGTTGCACTTCCGGCACCAGCCCGTCGCGCTGATCGTCGATTTTGGAAAATGCTCACTCACGGGCATGCGCCTCGATGAATTCCGCGACCTTGACGGCCATTTCGCGGGCCTGATTTAAATCGCAGATCGTGCCGCGATAACACACGCCGCACAGCCAGCCGCCCCAAAAGTCCAGCATCGCGTCGCCGCCATTATCGGGCGGCTCGCCGGCAAGCTGATACCGCCGCAGATATTCGCTGACTTTCACGCTTTCACAATGGACACTTTCATTTCCGGGACTTCCTGGTAGCCTTCGGCCTCCACGGTCAGAAAACCCATCTCGGCCAGTTTGTTGATCGGCTTATAAATGTTCGTGGTGGGCTGATCGCAGCCGCGGCGCTTTAATTCCTTTTGCAGCGCGGGCACGTTTTTGGGACTCTTGAAATATCCTTCGTGGAGAAGCCGCGCGATCCGTCCGACGATCGTGGAATCGTCCATTTCCACCGTTTGCCGTTGCACGGTCACGCGCAGTTCCGGTTTCGTGGTGAGCAATTCCAGAATGCCGGGAGCCTTCGCCGCCTTCGCCACGGTGTATTTGTAGATGTAGTCCAACTGCGGGACGGTGAGCGAAAGGCCGTTGCCGGACGGCGCGGACTGGCTTTCCCGATGTTTTGTCATGGCTTCGGCTGATCGGGATAGGTTTCCCTCGTAACCTTCGGTCAATGCCGTGACCATCCGTTCGCTCGCGCGCGCGGCCAGCGCGTCGTGGGCTTCAATCAGCGCCGCGTGATCTTTCAAAAGCTCGCGCAGCGTGCCCAACGTGGGAATTACGTTATCGTCCAGTTGCCGCTCTACTTTTTGGGCTGCGGTTTCCGGCATTGCGTCCTCACTTTCCGGGGAGAGATCCCGAACACCTGGAATAGAATCACTTCCCTCTTTTTCGCGATCGTCCAATCCTTCCGCGCCAGCACTTGATCCGCGAACGGCACCGGATTGAACATCACATGCGGTTTGACTTTCCTGCCTGCCAGGCTTTTCATGAATCGTCTCCTCGTTTAGATTTTTTGTTTTTTGGGCTTCTTGTTTCCGTGGTAAACCGTCGTTTTCCTCATTATTTCCATCGTTCGGGGCACATCCGCGATCGCTCGCAGAAGTTCGAACGCTTCGCCCTTCGTGAATTCGATTTCCATCGTCAACTTCGGGGCGAATTTCAGTTCCAGAATCATCGTCTGAGTCGACGTGGTGTAGACGCTTGGAAGTTCGATCATCCTTTGAAACCTCCGCGCTTGACTTTGATATTTCGGCCCCTGATTCAACGTCTGCACTTCGCTCACATTCGGCATCGGATTCCTCCTGAATTTGCAACAGTTGGGGGGACGACGGACCGGGTTTCCTTGAATCTTTAAACGCACGCAACATCTGCCGCGCGCTGGCGACGGTTTCCTCGCCGCGGGCGATGGCCTGCGCGTGGAGCTCGCTATCCATCCAGGCCGGTTGCACGTACACTTTCGAAACGCGCGCTTCCGGCGTGCGCACGAAGAATTCGCCGATGCGCAGCCGGGCAATGTCAATCGGTTTTAGCTGGGGCGAAAACATGCTCGCGAGCGTGCGGTCAATTTCGTGCCCCTCGGTTTGCACGCCGCAGCCCACGATCGAGCAGGCTCGCAGCATGATCTTGTCCACCGCGGCCATATCCTGCGAATCCAGCCACATGAAATTTTTATTGGCCCCGGCCTTGCGCACCAGGTTCTCGCAGGCCATCTTTACCGGGGAGTTTTTTCCCTGCGGCACGAAGTCCTGCGATTCGGGGACGATCACGCGCACGTTCTTTTCGTGCTGATACACCCACTCCATCACCGAACGGATCACGAGCGCCTGCGTCTCCGTGGCGTATTCGCGCAGGTCCATCACGTTCAGGCCGGGGAAAAGTTTCAGTCTCTTGGTGTAAGGCAGGCGGGCCAGCTGGGGCATCACGATATCGAAGTACGCTTTCAAGCTGGTGTAAATGCCGGCATTCATCCCGGACACTGGTTTGCGGGAATATTTCCATTCGCGCTTCTTTTTCTTGCCGCGGCCTTTTTCGATGTAGCCGCCCTCGCCGCCCAGCAAAGCCTTGATGTTGGAATGCACGTCGGCCAGGGTTTGCGCGAGGCGCGGATCCTCGCAGGCGCGGATGATCCAGGATTCCTCGAAATTCATTTTGCGCTGTTGCGAAGCCTCGAGGATGGATTTCACCCATCGCCAGAGCGGTTGCTCTTCGTCGTTCGTCGGTTCGGAGAAATAAGGGGGGATCATCCGCCCGGTGAGGAATCCCCCCTCGCCCTGTTTCGTGATGAACGCGACGGCCGTCAGTTCCCCACGATAGGCGATGGCCTCGAGCGCCGTAGTTTTCCCGGATAGCTGCGTCTGGCCAAACCACGCCAGATGCCCGGTGTCCGGGATTTCCACGCGCTTTCCCGTTCCGATTTCCCATCCGAGTAAAATCACAAATTCACTCCGCACACGAAATCATGCGCTCTACGAGCGCCAATTTCGCTACTTCTAGTTTCTGATTAATGGCGATGGCGCTGGCGCTGGCGATGGCGATGGCGCTGGCGCTGGCGATGGCGATGTCGATGGCGCTGGCGATGGCGCTGGCGATGGCGCTGGCGATGGCGATGTCGCTGGCGCTGGCGATGTCGATGGCGCTGGCGATGGCGATGGCGATGGCGATGTCGCTGGCGCTGGCGATGTCGATGTCGATGGCGATGGCGCTGGCGCTGGCGATGTCGATGGCGATGTCGCTGGCGCTGGCGATGTCGATGGCGCTGGCGATGGCGCGCAATTTATTTCGAACTGATTTTGCTGCAATTTTAAGTTCAGCTTGCGTAGTCGATTCCGAAGTCGCGGCCAGTTCTTCCGCAAGTCCCTTTTTCTTGGCGTAACGCAAATATTCCGGTATCACGAAACGAAGCGCGAAATCGCCGCACATCACCGCACGGCGCATTTCCGTTTTCGCGTCAGCGTGTAAGCCAATAATGCGCGGAAGAAACGGCTTCAATAGACGATCACGATCTCGATCCGAGGGAAGCGCGTCATTCCATCGCCGCAACACCGCGGCGATGGTCCGAGGCACGCATACAGGGTGATCGGACCACGATTCACCTGCGATGTAGGCGGCGGCTTCCATCACGCAAAATTGAGAATCCGGTTTATGACCGCCGAATTTCAACGACAGATTTTGAATTTCTTTCCAGCGTTCTTCGATGATCGGCATCAGTTTTCTCCCGGCTCCCGTTTCGCATGCGGCTGCGGCGCGGCCTGGAATTTGTTTTTCACCGTCAACGTCAACCGCAGGCCCATCTTGTCCGCCAGCTTGAACAGCTTTTCCCGCGTCTTGTTGAATTCCTCTTGGTCTTTGTTCATGACGTGCACCCGCGAAAGAGATATTCGCACCAAAACATCAGCGCCGCGAAACGCAGGGGATGGACCGCACCGTAGGAAACCATTTCGCGCAACGCATCGGAAAAGTTCATCAGAGCATCCCTTGAATCCAGTTCAGGATCGGGCGGATCGTAAATCTGTACACGAGCAGCGCCGCAACGGGGACGAGCCACAGCGACGCGAAAATCATCCGGCGCAAGTTCATAAGAACACACTTAGTTTGAACGCGGATTCCAGCCGGGCACGGATTTGATTACCGTATAACCCAGCTTCCAGGCGCGGCGGCGCATGGAAACGCGCGCGCCAAACATCATGCTAAAAAATAGTTGCTGCGCCTGGTTGATCCCTTCGTCGCACAGTTGGCTCGTTCCGGTGCGCGCCTGGATCGTCAGATTCACGGCGTGCTCGGTCAAGATGTGATCGGCCCATTGCTTCGTGGGCCAGAAGGGCGCGGAAAAGCCGCAATGCTCGCAATAGGAAAACTCGCCGGCGCAGATTTCCGCGATCATCTGCGGGATTTTCTCCGGCTGCGACGAGTCAATATCCACGACGGCGGCGCTGGCATCGCGAATCCAGGCCGGCTCCGAAGTGTCAATCAGGAAATGTCCAGGCTTTTCGTTCACTTCGATTCTCCCGCCGTGCGCCACGGCTCCATCGTTCCGTCTGAATGCAGGTACGCGTACGCGCCGTTCAGCGTGCCGTCCATCGTGCGCGGCACGATCCGGCGGGGCACGATCCACACCGGCCCGGGAATGTATCCCGCCGGCAGCTGGGCGGCCGGGGAAACGAATTTGCCGTAGGGATGGTTCACGTCCATCAAGATCGTCGCAGTTCCGTCCCCGATCACCGTTTTGCGGCAGTTCGAAATTTCTTTCGTTTGTTCGTTGATCGTGGTTTGCAGATCGCCCAGCTGCTTATCGTAAGTCGCCCGGATCGCGTCGATTTGCCGATCCAGCCGATAAACTTTCAATCCCGCCGTGATCATGACGATCAGGCAGAAGAAATAAAGGAACGGAGGAAGCGTCCATTGCAGTTTTCGAATGTTCATCATTTAGGAAACCCTCGCTTTCGATATTTCTCCGGGGCCTGAAACCCTCTCCGAAGTAGATGGCAAATCAAAATCGCGTCGTGCCAGGCAATCGCCCCGAGGGGTGTACTGGCCGAAATGTTTTCCAGTTCCATATCCGCCAGCGCGATCCCCCATTGTTCAGAGCAGCGCACTTTCATGCGATATAGAATTTGCCGGCCTTCATCCGTCATGTTCACCGCGGACACTCCCCTCATCGGGGACTTTCGCTCTCTCCCTACGCGGCAGGCGTTTCTTTTGCCGGCGGCTCTACGATTCCCGGATCGATCGACGGATCGAGCGTTTTGAGCGCAGGTGCCAGCGCGGGATCGATCGGGGCGTGATCCTGTTGCTTCGCGAGCTCCGCAACGATTTTCGTCTGATCGTCGGGAGTCCCCGCGGCCAGACGGTTCACGAGCGCCACGAATTTCGTTCCCTGTTCGGACACGCCTTGCCAGACGCGAAAGTTTATCCCGTTGATGATCACCAGCTTGTTCGTGCTCTCCATCGTCGCTTTCATTTTTTATTCACCGCGCACTCTATGTGCGCTCCCCTTTTTAGATTTACTCTAGCGAACTTCCACAAATTCGCCGTGCTGATAGACCAGGCGCGGACGGCGCGGCTTTGTGGCCCGGGAAACCTTTTCGCGCTTGCGGCTCTGGACCGGATCGACTTCGGCTTGAAACTGCGCCACAGTCGATTTTTCGCGGAGGGCCACTTCCTGCCGCTGAATCCAATCGTCGACGGTCAGCGTCACCGCACGCAACGCGCGCAGAAATAGCCGCCAAGATTTTTCACGGATGGCTGGCCACGAATCACGAATCGCGTTTCGCAGGGTTTTCATATCAAGTCTCCCGTGTCGATTTTCTTCCGGGGATGATCCCGGCGCCAGGCGTACACCTGGCAATTCATGCCTTTGCAAAACTTCCGCGGCTGGCCTCGCTTGCCATTCCATCGGGGTAATTTTTTCGCGCACCATCCGCAGTGCGTGGCGATCTTCCGGCCTTCGATTGATTGCTGAATTTCGATTTGGTTTACGGTCGCCATTACTCATTCACTGGAGAGAGAATATCATACATGTATGAGTTTTGTCAAGAGTATTGTATGAGTGGAGAGATAAAAAGAAAGAAAGAAAATGGAAGTAAACTGCGCTCTCCACAGAGCCTATTCGAAAAGTGACAAATTTTGTCAGTGACAAATTTTGTCACTCAGGGGGTCCGGGAGAGGGAGAGAAAATGGGCATTTAGGCCCGAAAACAGGCTTAGTATGTACAAAACACAGGACATCCTAAATGCCCATTTAAATGCCCATTAAATGCCCACTTTTTAGGGGGTGAGTGGGCATTTGGAAGCTATTGTGTTCATTTGCTTTAGGTTAGGAATCGTTCGATATCCCCCTAGGGAGTGGGCATTTAAATGGGCATTTGGAAACTATAGAGAGTATTCGGTTTAAGCCTCAAATGCCCGCTTTCGCCCCCTTTCTCCAGGGCAATGATGAAATAGACAGAAAATCGATGGGTAGAAAAGTTACATACCAAATGCCCACCGTGGGCATTTAATTTTAAGCGTGTGATATATTCGACAGAGGAGAAAATTGATGGTGAAACCAGCGACGATCTACCAACAAAGATGGCGAGCAAACCATCCTGGAACGGACAAAGTTTACCGTCAGACCCACTATGTTTTAAGGATTAGTTTTTCATCAAGCGATGGCGATCAATTGAAGAAAGTTTTTGGGAACGAACTGCGCGATGTCGCGAAAAAGCTACTTCGTGCAGAAATGTTGAAGAGAGAGTTGGCCGCGAGTAAAAGTTAGAGTCATTCGCCAAGTCCTTTTGTGTAGACCGCCAAACCGCCGCGGCCTTTTTTGCCGCCGGATACTTTATGGATCGCGCCGGTTTTTTCCCATCCCCGGATGCGGCGCTGCGCGCTCGAGCGGGGAATGCCCAACACTTCCATCAGCGTGCGGATGTTCCACTCCGTGTCCATCTGTTGCAGGGCCTCGGCCAGATCGTCGCCGTCCTCGATCGCCTCAAGGCGCAACGGCATGATGGAAGTTAAATCGAGAACCATGCGCATCGGGTCGGCGGAAACTCCGTAGGCTGTATCGGTTTCGATTTCCACCGTGGAAACGTTGTTCGGCAGGATTTTCTTATTTTTAAATTCGATGAAGGTTTTGGCCCATCCCGAGAAATTGATGCTGCCGGCCGCGGAGTACATCATCTCGGCGTCTTTCTTGTTTTTGTGATGGACGAGCAGCGTATTCGCTCCGGTGACGTCGCGCACGGCATCGATCATTTCGAGGAAGGTAGCGGAGTCCTGCGGGCCGTTCATATCGCCGTGGCCGACGAAGAGGCGCCGCAAGACATCGAACACGATCAGATCGGCCTTAAATTCCAGCGCTTCCGTCACCACTTTCTTTGCCCACTTTGCCGTGAAGCCCTCGCGCGGAAATTCCTCGCGTGGGACGATCCGCACATTGTCGGGATCCACATCCAGGAATTGTTTCGTGGCCAGGAAATCGCGGATCCGCTTTTTCATTTCCGCACCGGACTCTTCCACCTGGACGAGCATCGTCCGAAACGCCTTTGGCACCATCAATCGCCCGAGGGCTTTCTCCGTGGCCACGGAGCACGAATAGGCAAGGCCGATGGTGAAAAAACTTTTCAGGCTGTGCGGCATGGCCACGATCATCGAAGGCGAATTACGCGCAAGCAAACCCTGGACGAGATATTCCGGCTCGGGCCAGTCTTTTTGCAGGAACTCCGTGGTGGAGTAGCTGATCTTGTGGCCGTTGCCGTTCCCGTTTCCGCCTGGTTCCGTCAGTTCAATCGCGCTGCGAAACTGAGTTTCCAGATCGTCCACATTGGCCCATCCCTCGAGGGCGCGCTTCTGGACGAATTCCGTTTCCCGGATCAGCTTTCGCAGGCGCGCTTTGCCGGCCACGATGTCCGCATAGTTGGAAAGATTGTTGATGATGGGGCGGCCATCGAGCAGCGCGGAAATATATCCCGCGCCGCCCGCGATCTCGAGCGTGCGGGCCTGGGACAGCCATTCGATCACATGAATTTCGTCCATCGGCAATTCGTCTTCGTGCAAGGCGAGGATGGCGTCGTAGATTTTTTTGTGATTGACGTGGAAGAAAGCATCCGGCGTAAGTTTGTCGGCCACGCTTTCGAGAGCCGGATTGTGGATCATAATGCCGCCGAGGATGGCGCGCTCCGCTTCGATGTTATGGGGAAGCGTCTGCGCAATTTCTGAATTAGGTTTTGTCATTTGCCAGGCTGCCAGGCGATCGAGTCTTACCGCGAAAGCTCCCCTTGCCGGGGACTTTCGCTCCCCTGTTTTTCACGAAAGCCGGGAGTGACGGAAACTTCGCCTGGCAGGGAGAAAGCTTCCGTCGCTCCACAAAGTGCTTCGGCGGGATGAACACTAAGGCTTTTCGTAGACGCAAGTCAAGCGATGAGGGATGTGGAAAACCTGTGGATGTGTGGAAAAGAGAAATGCCGGCGCGATGGTCGAACCACCGAAGGCGCCGGCATGTCGATGGAGGCGTACTGTGTGCCTAACCCAGTTCCTTACTCGGAAGGAACTCTATCATATTGCGGTTTGCGGCGCACTCCCCGCCGCGGCTGGCGGGATTTCGTTCTGTTTGGCGATCCTCAAAAAATCCTCGATCATTTTCGGCAGGCGCGGATCGTCTCCCACTTCGGCCAGGATTTCGCACTGAAAATAAGTGCGCTGCATCTCGCGAGATTTGAAAAACCCGAGCAGCGTTTCCTTGCTCATCTTGGCGAGCTCGTCCAGGATTTCCGGCCAGGCGTTCACCAAATAATCGTACATATCCTGCCCCGTCGAATTCGGTTGCTTGATCCCAGCGACGAGCCGGTGCAAGTGGGCCTGCGCGATGATAGCCTGCGCGACTTCCGGCGTGACCGTGGCAGCTGGGGCGGGAGCGGCGGGCGTTGGCGCGCCCGCCGCCGGTGTGGAGGGCGGCTGCCTTTGCTGGTCCATCGTAATCACATTGAGATCGTTTTGGCGAATTTCTCCGCGCTGCAGGCGGATCGTTCTCTCGTCCGATTCGGATTTCAACCGCAGTTGCTCGAGCCCCGCGACAAAACGATCGGCAAGTAACGGGATATTGTTCGCAAACGTGGCGGCGATGTCAGCCTTCTGCGCCCCGCTGTTGATCAGCCCGGAAGTTTTTAGCGTGGTGATCAGTCCTAAAATTTCGTCGATCCCTTTTTTCTCCGGCGAACCGACCAGACCCAATTCTTTCAGGACGCGAAGCGTATCCAGCAAACCGCCTTCGTGATTTCCGCTGCCGAGAATTTCCTTTGCGGCTCGCAGGGTTTCGAGCGGATTTTGCGCCGCCGGCATTTGGCTCTTGATCAGTGCCATCGCCTCGGTTGCCGCCGTCACCATCATTTGCATCTGCATACGCACGAATTCGGGATTCGCGTACATGCGCATGGCCTCGAGCGCCACGGTTTGTGATCCGGCGCTGTCCGCTTCCGAGGCGGGCTTCCCTCCCCCACTGATGAATTGCTTTGGTGGAGTGCCCACGATTTCAACGTGGAAAGTTTGGCCTACCCGTTTGCTGCCGCCTGGCGGACCGTAGAGAATCAGAAGGTAGCGCCCGCCGCCCCATGTGTCCCGGATATATTCCTCGTCGAATTTGCTCGTGAGTTTATTTCCTGGCGGGCTTCCGGCGCTTTCCCATCGATCGTTGGCGTAGTAGACGCGGACCAGGTGATCCGCCCACTCGTCGGTGCTGATCCCGTTGATAATTTCCCAAAAATCCCCGCTGTATCGGGCCGATGGCCGGGCTTCGTCCGGCGGGACGTATTCCGTCGTCACCACTTTTCGCGTTGTTGTCGCCATAGAGTCACGAATCTCCGTCTGTAGGATGCGAACGGGGGAGAGAGTAGCTTCGTTTGCGAGCTATTGTCAATGGAATGCAAGGGATAGGAACCAACTGTGACAAAAAACGTCAACAATAGCGATCATTGACAAAAAATGTCACTGCGCGCAGATTGCGCCCGTGGCAATCCACGCGACCCCTGGCCTGATTTATTCCGTCCCGCTTGCCGGCGGCGACGATGGAACGGCGCAAACGATTTCACTTTTGCGCCGCCTCGTCGACGATGCTTGGAAAGATCCGTTCGTCAACCGCACAGCGATCGATATCGTCCGCAACGCCGGCGTCGCGCCGTACGATGCATGGGGACAAATTCACGCGATCTACGATTTCGCGCATTCGTTTTATTTCGTGAACGATCCGGTGATGAAAGAAGCCCTGCGGCCCACGCGGGAACTTTTACAGTTGCATGCCGGTGACTGCGACGATATCAATGCGAACGTCCTTCCCGCCTTGCTCGGCACCATCGGTTACGAAACGCGGCTCGTCACCATCGCCTGCGATCCGAACGCGCCCGATTCTTTTTCCCACGTCTATTGCGAAGTTTTTCAGGATGGCCAGTGGTATCCGCTGGATGCGGCCCGGCCCGGCGCCGTGTTTGGAGTGGCGCCGGCGCATTTCTATCGGCGCAAATGGTGGAGCCTGATCGACGATTCGCACGGAGATTATTCGAGCGATGCGGGAATGGCCGGCTATGCGCGCCGCGGCGTGCGCGGACTCGGCCAGGTGGCAAGCGGCTTGGAAATTGCCGGCCAGGGATTGACGGCCGTGGGCGGGCAACTGGTCCAGGCGGCGAATACGGGCGCGCAGGGGCCGGGCGGCGCAACGCTGTTGAATCCATCGACCGCGGCCACTCCGGCCGCAACGCAGGAAATGGAAATCTTCGGCGTGATTTTGCTTGGCGCTTTGCTGTGGATGGCGGCGGCATGATGGCGTACGCGATGCTACGAACCGCGAACACTTCGGGGCTGCATCCCAACTTGCGTGGCATACGCAGGCTGCGCGGCCTCGGCATGCTTGGCCAGACCGCCTCGCTCACGGCGCAGGCGGCGATGCAGCAAGCCATCACGGCCTATGCCGGCGCGCACCTGAATCCGAAAGATTTCGGGGATCAATCCTGGCTCACCGAGGCGGAAAACCAAATTTCGGCCGGGCAATTCAATGTGGGATGGTATTCGCCTTCCTGCGGCACCGCTCCATCGAACGTAAATCTTTTTCAGACGGCCAGCGGCCTCGCGCTCGGCACATCCTCGGCTGGAATCGGGATCCTCGCCTCGACGTCCGTAATCGCGGCGTCCACGGCGGCGATCGCCGGCGCGGTGACGATGGGGATCGGCGCGATCTTTGCCGTGATCGAATTGATTTTCGCTCACCATGCGGCCGCCGTGAAACGCGACCTGAGTTTCGGATGCGCCGCGCTTCCGGCGGTAAACAATTCGTTTTCGCTGATCGCACAGGCCGTCCAGGGCGGGCAAATGACGCCGGCGACGGCGCAAGCCGCGCTGTTGCAGGTGTACGAAACGTTCATGCAGCAAGGCGGGGCATCGGGAACGGCGTCCGGTCCGGGATCGATTCCCAGCGGGGGAACGTCTATCAACGATTCCCCGTACTGCAATAGTAACTGCGAAATGAGCGTGATTCTGTACGCGATGGTGCTGTACTGGCAGGCGCAATACGCGGCCATCGCCGAACAGCAAGCGGCGGAAGCGCAGCAAGCGGCCGCCGCCTCGAGCGGCACGACTCCCGCGCCCGGCAATTCGGTGATCGCGCCCGGCGTTCCCGGCAGCGGATTGGCTTCGGTTCCGCCGCTGGCGTGGGTTGCGTTGGCGATCATCGGCGCGTTGGCGGTGCTGTGATGAGTCCGGCAAGGAACGGAAAAAACTGATGGCTTACGCTCGCTTGACTACGCGAAACACTTCCGGGCTGCATCCGAATTTGCGCGGCATGGGATCGTACGCGCCGCTTTCGACGAAGGTGAGCGCGGGCCTCAATCCGAACTTTCGCGGAATAGGCGATGTCCCGCTCACGACTTTTACGATCGGGCCAGGCGGACAGTTTGAAATCAGTTCCGCGACGACGCCGACGCAAACGAGTTTGTGGGACGAAATGCTCACCTGGCTTGGCCAATCTTCGTATGTGCCGGGAATGCCGAATTCCATTTTCGCGATCGGCGGCGCTTTCCTGGCGCTGATCGCGGTCAAGGGATGGGGACGGAAACGCTGATGGCCTACGCGCAAATGGATTCGCCGCTTCCCGGACTGACCGTTGCCCCGAACGGAAAGCGTTGCTGCGGCATGCGCGGGCTCGGCCAGGATCCATCGGAGTTTGACACGACGCCGACTTACGATTCGACTCCGATCATCGACACCGGCGCTCCGATCGATACGAGCACGCCTATCGATTTATCCACGCTGCCGCCGACGAACGTGGTTTCGCCATCGATTGAATCGATGTATCCGTCGACGGTGGGCACGGAATTTGTGAGCAACGGCGATGGGACGTATACGAACATTCAGACGGGGCAGAGCGTTCCCTACGCAACCGCGCAGGAAGTAACCGGCGCGACCACGGGCGCGGCGACCGCGAACCTGGACACCACGGCCACGCAAGGCACGGTGACGCTCACCGATCCGAATAGCGGCGTGACTTCCACGATCCAGACGAACAATTTGACGGCCGCGGCGCAGGCCCTCAACGCGTCCGGCCAACTGGTGACGGCGGCGGGAAAACTTACGGCGCAGGGGCAGGCGCTTTTGAGCGCCGGCAATCTTTACGCCGCGCCGCCAACGACGAATCCGTTGACTTCGCTTACCAGTTGGATGTCCGCCGCGAATTTGATCCCGGGGATTCCCAACATCGGCGTGGTGGGAATCGGGATCCTGGCCGTGGCGATTATTCCGGTGCTCCTGCAGGGCGGAAAGAAGCGCCGATGATCGCCTGGAACACACCGTTCATGGGAGAAAGCGTGCACGCCTCTGGCGACACTGCAGCGCCGATCATCGGGCCGGGATATCGCCCGACAGCGCCGATCATCGCGCGCGTGTTTACTTCCAATCCGCCCGCGCCAGTGGAGACGGCCGCTGAACCAACGCCGCCCACGGTTCCCGCGTCCAGCGGAGTAGCTTCCTCGCCGGCGTCTGGAAGTTCATCGGGAAGCGGTTCATCCGGCGGCGGTTCGTCCAGTACGGGATCAGTCGTTGATGTTTCCGCGCCTTCGATGATCACGAACGTCGTCGATCCGGCGACGGGGCTTTCCTATTCCGGGCAACTGACGCCGGACGCGCAAACGCTGCAAAATTCCGGCGCGCTGATCACCAGCACGAACGAACTGACGACGCAAGGCTCGGCCCTCGCCGCGCAGGGGGATTTGATCACCGGAATTCCCGCGCCAACGACGGCGCAGGTCGCCGCGGCCAGCGCCGCCGCGCCGGCCACGGACAGCTTTTCCGGCTTCATGACCTGGCTGGGCGAGGAAACGGTGTGGGCCGGCGTGCCGAACGGAGCGGTCTTTGCCGGCGGCGCGATCGGATTGTTTTTACTTCTAGGTGGTGGAAAGAAACGCCGATGATTTTTCCCAATCGAGCATTCGGAGCGCCTTCGCTTCGCCCGGGCATGGGCTATTCGTCCGGGGCGTTTCATCTGAAAGGCGGTCACTCTCTCAGCTACGTGGCGCACATGGGATACGCGCCAGGCGCGATCACGCTCGGATCGTTTTCCTCTTCCGAAGAGGAAGCGGCGCTCGCTGCCGGAGTGTGCACGCAAAGCGATCTTGATTTGCTCAACTCGCTCGGCGCGACGGATCAGGATTTGACGAATTTGATTAACGGAAATATCACGCTCACCCAGCTGTACGCGCAGTACGGCGCAACGATTCCAGCGGGATCGGCGGCGTCCGGCGGTTCACTTCCCCTTGCACCGGCGTCGACGGTTACATCCAGCGTGAGCGCGCCCGCGCAAGTTCCGAGCGGAAGCACTCTTCTTTACGTTTGCACGGTAGTGGGCGGGCCTGGGGATTTGACGGTTTCTCCGACCTCGGCGATGTCTCAATTCGCGTCGCAACTGAACGCGCATGGAATGTCGGTTCTTTCGTCCAGCAACAATGAAACGGTGCTCAACGCCGTTTTCGGCACAGGCGCGGCGATCACTTTCCAATTCACGATTCTGGATTCGATCGGTAACGCGCTTCTTAGTGACGCGAAATCGGTATGCGATGGAACGATGCAGAGCATCGTGGGAAACAACGTGAGCACGTCGAATCTTTCCATCGTTTCGACGCCTGGCACCGCGAGCGCGGCGGCCGCATCGGCCTCTTCCACGGACATCACATCGTTCCTGGAAAACAACGCGCTAAATATCGGGATCGTGCTGGGCGGCTTGATTTTGCTGAATAATTTGACGGGGAAGAAAAGATAGGCGCATGGCGGGACAATTCAGAGTCGAGCACTACTCCACGGTCCAAAGTGGCGAAAAGGTGCGGACCGTTTCGCGCGGAGGGCACCGCGTGCGCATCGCGTTTCCGCCCGGCAGACGGCACAAAGGGTCCGGGCGCGTAGTGGAAGTGCTTCATCCACTACACGAAAATCCCTGCCGTCTTTCGAATCCCGCCGAGCTTGTGGTGATGATGGCGAATCCATCGGAAACGGCGCAGCGGAAAAAGGAAACCCGCGAACGCGCGGCGCGCATTCGCGGGGCGCGGCTCTCGAATTCCAGCGGCGGACTCGAGGAAGCGTCCGACGCGTACCGGGAATTTCACGGCGCGCCATCCGGGCACATCGACGAGTACCGCGAACCGACCCCGCGGCCCGTGACGCTTTCTGAAATCGGCGATCTGATCGAATTGCAAATCAAGCGGCCGACCGGATGGAAATGGGCGGTGTTCGATTTCACCGGACGAAACGTGCGCGTGGCGCAAAACGTGGCGGGAACGCAGATTTATTTCGTAGGCGGCAATCAGAAAGTTTCGCGCGGCGAACTTTCCCTCACCGGCGCGGACAATTCGAAGGAATTGATCGACCTGGGCGAAGCGATGGCGATCGCCTACCGCACGAAGAAAGCGCAAGTGGACGGGAAGACGGCCACGTACGAACACAAATTCGGCGAGGAAACCGATGTGCGCCCGCGCCTGATGTACGACTGCCGAGGCGCGCAGCCTCGGCTTTACCTTTCGGGCGGCGAATATCGCGTGACGGAACGCGGGATCGAAAATTGAGAGACAACCCCCGACGACGAGGCTGGGGCGGTGCGCGAAGGGCAAGCCGTGTAGACGGCGCGCACCGCTGCCAGTCATAAAAGGGAAGGGAAGAGACGAATGCTTGCAGCCGCAAATCCCGAAGTGATCAAAGTCCACACCGTGAAAACGGCCGATATGGATTTCGATCTGTCTGTGAAAATCAAGCGCGAACGAACCGCCGCTGGTCCAGGGCGCGGCTACCAGGTGTTCGGCATGATCGAAACGATTTATTTCGAACCGGACGACGGCTGCAAGATGCCGCTCGAGGACGCGGAAAAAGTGGGCCGCCGGCTGTACTGGCCGGATCACGGTCCGGCGATCGCGCGATCGATCCCCGAAGGCGATCTTTTGATCGTGTCGCGCTTGCCGCTGCGGCGCGGCTATGCGGCCATGCCGGACGTGCCGGATCCCACGCGGCCGGTGAAAAATCCTTTCAAGGTGGACCGATGCGGGCAAAGCCATCTGGCGCCGGACGAAGCGCCGCGCGAGGCGCCGAAGCGCCGGCAGCGCCTCGAAATGATCGCCTCGGCGAAGTTCAGGAATTTTCTGGTGTTCCATCCCATCGCGCAAATCATCGTCGTCACGGCGGTGGGCGCGGCGAATTGGGCCTCCCTCGGCAGCCACAAAATGCCGATTTCGTCCATGAGCAGCTGGGACGATACGAAAATGGCTTTGCTGGTGGATCCGTACTCGGGCGAATGCCTTTTCAAAGGCGGGCGCTACGACATCTCGGATCATTTCAATCTGGACGCTACCGCGTCCGCAAGTTTGAAAGGCTGATATGCAACTCGTCAGACTTGTCAATCCCACGTATGACGCTCGCCGGCGTCGTCGGATTCATGGGGACAAAGACGGCGGGGAAGGAGGATTTATGGCGCATCACAAAAAAGGGTTTCACCCGTTCCGTCGTCACAACCCGTTCGGCGCCGGCGATATGAACAAACTCGCCGTCAAAGTGGCGGGCGCGGTCGGCGGGGCGCTGGCGGCCGGAACCTTGCCGGGCATGGTCGCTCCATCGTTCAGCACGGGATGGGCCGGAGTGTTTGCCGCTCTGGTCGTCGCGTTCGGCGGCGCATTCCTGATCAAAGGAATGAGTGCCGACCTTGCGGAAGGCGTGTTGATCGGCGGTTCGGTCAATGCGGTTTCCCGCGCGGTCAACGTGGCAACCGGGAAGTCGCTCACGCTCGGCCAGTATGGACCGTTAAATTTCACGATCCCCACTCCGGCGTATCAGCAACAGGCCCCGGCCATCGCGGCATCGGCTTCCAAGACGTCGCCCGGAAAATCGGCGGCGCCTGCGGCGGCCACGTCCGCGATGGGCATGTACGGCCCGCGGCGCGCGTATAGCAAATACGTGTCCTAGCGGCGATGCACTTTCATGCAGTAACAACGTCCCCGGCTACGGGCCGGGAGAAAGGAGCACCGAACAATGAAACATCTCAATGCAAAATGCTTTTCGCATTTGCAGGAACTTTCGGCGCACGAAATCGGGCGGCCCAAATTCCGCCTGCGTAACATGCTGGCGGCGGGCCTCGGCGATTTCGTCGTGCAACCGGAATGGGATTATTACGGAGTGGCAGTTTCCACGGCCGTCGTGAAGCAAGTCCTCTTCACGATCCCGCAGAACAATCCATTCACCATCACCGGCGGCGCGACCGTGACGAAAACCCTGCAAATGACGAGCATGCAGCAATCGGCGCAGTTGCAGGCACCGGAGCGCATGCT